>WBZX01000757.1_pt1 | contig 27547 bp, 44 predicted proteins | sample 5204211 | NCBI WGS metagenome assembly WBZX01 (sample SAMN12344362, study PRJNA552823) | activated sludge metagenome | biome: Activated sludge suspended growth; feature: Nitrification reactor; material: Wastewater; isolation source: activated sludge from nitrification reactor of wastewater... | reverse complement strand
CTGGCCAATTCTGATTTCAAATCGCCGGAATCGCCCATCGGCCGGAAAACCACGTCAGAAAAGGGCTTGCGCGCGTTGATCATTCAAACGACCGGACAGTAGTGATCCGGGATATTGAATTTTTTCCCTTCGCACCCATTTCGATATCAGCGGGACACCGCTCATTCCGCCCCGTGCGCGTTGAAGGACAGCCCGAGATCAAAATCAAGATGGATGTCAAGGAAGACGATCGCGGATATGCAGTACATGCCGAAATCCCAGGCGTAAAGAAAGAGGATATTCACGTCACTATCGATGGCAACCAGGTATCCAGCGCAGAAATCAAGCAAGAGAAAGAAGTGAAAGACGGTGGAAAGGTGCTGCGCGCAGAGCGTTATTTCGGCAAGGTGTCTCACAGTTTTTCATTGGTAAGTGACATTGCCGAGAGCGCTGCTCAAGCTCAATACAACGATGGCCTACTCGAATTAACGCTCCCGAAAAAAGCAGCCACATCAGCGAAAAAATTGACGATTGCCTGAGGCCATCTCAACAGCAAGCGGCCGCGAGGCCGCTTTTTTTGCGCTAAAATAGCCTCATCAATCTTAAAAAAGCGGGATTCCTCAATGCTGACCCCCACCACTGCCGCCCAGAAAGCACAAACACTGTCCGAGGCACTGCCTTACATCAAGCGATTTTTCGACAAGACTATCGTCATCAAATACGGCGGTAATGCCATGACAGACCCAAAGCTGCAAGATGGTTTTGCGCGCGATGTCGTATTACTCAAGCTGGTAGGGATGAACCCGGTTGTCGTGCATGGCGGAGGTCCCCAAATAAACGAACTACTCGACAAACTTGGCAAAAAGGGAACCTTTATCCAAGGTATGCGTGTGACCGACGAAGAAACCATGGACGTGGTGGAAATGGTTCTAGGTGGCCAAGTCAACAAGGAGATCGTCAACCTGATTAATCGCCATGGCGGCAAGGCCGTCGGCCTGACAGGCCAGGATGGAAATTTCATACGCGCCAAGAAGCTTTTGATGGAAAACAAGGACGCACCCGGCGAGTTTTTTGATATTGGCCAAGTCGGCGACATCACCTCCATTGATCCAAGCCTGATTTCCTTTCTGGATACTGGAGACTTCATCCCTGTCATTGCGCCGATTGGCGTAGGCGCAGACGGAGAAACCTACAACATCAATGCCGACGTTGTCGCTGGCAAACTGGCAGAAATTCTTGGCGCCGAAAAACTCATTCTGCTGACCAACACGCCGGGCGTGCTGGACAAGAACGGCAATTTACTGACCGGACTGACTGCCAAGGAAATTGACGGGTTATTCGAAGACGGAACACTCTCAGGCGGCATGCTGCCAAAAATCAGCTCTGCACTCGATGCAGCGCGCAGCGGTGTAAAATCGGTCCACATCATCGATGGTCGCGTTGAGCACGCCTTGCTGCTCGAAGTATTGACCGACGAAGGTGTCGGCACAATGATCAGAGCCAAGTAGCACCGTTACTGTGGGTTATCGTGCGCAAAACATCTGGATTTTCGATCTGGATGACACACTACATAATGCCAGCACGCATATTTTCCCGCATATCAACCGCGCCATGACACGATACTTGATGACGCACCTGCAACTTGACGAGGCCGAAGCCTGCACCCTGCGCAGCCAATATTGGCAGCGATACGGCGCAACACTCGAAGGCCTGATACGTCATCACGGCACAGACCCGCATCACTTTCTGCATCATACGCACCAGTTCCCGAACCTCGCAGAAATGTTAGTCAAGGCACGTGGATTACGCACTGCATTGATACGGCTTGGGGGACGTAAAATCGTGTTTACCAATGCTCCCATGGCTTATGCTGAGGAAGTACTGAAACTGCTTAAAATCCATGACTTGTTTGACGGCATATTCAGCATAGAATCGACCCGTTTCAAGCCCAAGCCTTCCAGAGGAGGCTTCATTCGCTTGCTTAGGCAATACCATCTGTGCGCAAGTCGCTGCATTATGGTGGAAGACAGTAGAGCAAACTTGAGAACCGCAAAAAGACTCGGGATGAAAACCATTCACATCACCCGTGACACCGGCCGTACAGCCTATGTGGACGTCAGCCTACGCTCCGTGTTAGCTTTACCTCGGATAGCAGCATCAATTTAAGGATCATCATGGCAATCAAACCCGGCGAAAGAAAACAGCAGATACTGGAAACACTAGCGAATATGCTGGAATCGCCCAAACGCGAAAAAATCACCACCGCTGCACTTGCCGCAAAACTGGATGTTTCAGAAGCCGCTCTCTACCGTCACTTTGCCGGCAAAGCCCAGATGTTCGAAGGCCTGATCGAATTTATCGAGCAATCGATATTCGGGCTGATCAACAAAATCACTACCGAGGAGTTGGATGGCCTCAAGCAGGTCCGCCGCATTCTGACTGTCCTGCTTCTATTTGCAGAGAAGAACTCTGGAATGACTCGGGTACTAATCGGTGATGCGCTGGTCAATGAAAATGAGCGCCTGCAAATACGAATCAACCAGTTATACGACCGCGTGGAATCGACACTAAAACAATCCTTACGCATTGCAGAAACGCAGCATAACCGTAAATTCGACCCCGAATCCCAAGCAAATCTGCTGCTGTGCTTTGTCATTGGCCGCTGGCATCAGTTTGCCAAAAGTGGCTTCAAACGCAAGCCGATGGAATATGTTCAACAACAACTGACCCTGCTCTACGGACTGGAAGAATAACCATCACGCCAAATTGCCGCATTAGCGGCAATTTCCTGCTTTACTTGACATCAGTCTCATTCCTAATTTAGAGTTCAAGGTCGCTGCATCTGATGTGCAATAAGAAGCTGGCAAATTAATTAACCCTGCGGAGGACTCACCATGGCAAAGCCGTTGATTCAAGTAGCACTGGATTCTCTGGATTACGAGCAGACTTTGGCTCTCGCGCGCCAGGCAGCTCCCTATGTAGATATCATTGAAATTGGCACTCCGTGCCTCAAGGTAAATGGCTTGGCTCTTGTAAAGGCGATGCGTGCGGCCCATCCTGATAAGAAGCTATTCGTCGACCTGAAAACCATGGATGCAGGCTATTATGAAGCTGAGCCTTTTTTTAAAGCTGGCGCCGACATCACCACTGTTCTTGGCACGGCCGACATTGGCACCATCAAAGGTGTGGTCGATGTCGCCAACGCTTATGGAAAACTAGCCCAGGTTGACCTGATCAATGTACGGGACAAAGCCGCACGGGCCGCAGAAGCATCCAGGATCGGCGCTCACATCATCGGCATCCACACTGGCATTGACCAGCAGCTGGCTGGACAAACACCCTTTGCTGATCTTTCTGCCTTGGTTGCACTCGGCCTGAACGTGCAGGTTTCAGTTGCAGGTGGTATCAAGCAGGAAACAGTTCAACAGGTCGTTCGTTCTCATCCGAACATTATCGTGGTAGGTGGCGCAATCACCGGCTCCAAAGCCCCTGAGTTAGCCGCGCGCGAAATCCGCGAACTGGTGGATGCCGCCTAAGTTTTGTAGTACCTAGTAGTAAAAATCTCAACTTATTTAATTTTAGAGGACATAATCATGGCACTAACCCAAATGGCACTGGACTCCTTGGATTTCGACGCAACTATTGCGTTGGCTGAGAAGGTTGCCCCTCACGTTGATATCCTGGAAATCGGCACCCCCTGCATCAAGCACAATGGTATTCCGTTGCTGAAGGCACTGCGCGCTAAATTCCCAAACAACAAGATCCTGGTTGATCTGAAGACCATGGACGCTGGTGAATACGAAGCCACTCCTTTCTACGCTGCCGGCGCAGATATCTGCACCGTATTGGGTACCGCCGACATGGGTACCATCAAGGGTGTTATCAAAGCTGCTAACGGCTACGGCAAGCAATGCCAAGTTGACTTGATCAACGTAGCTGACAAAGCTGCTCGCACCAAGGAAGCTGCTGCTGCTGGCGCACACATTATCGGCGTACATACCGGTCTCGACCAACAAGCCGCTGGCCAAACCCCGTTCGCCGACCTGAATCTGGTTAAAGGGCTGAACTTGGGAGTTACCATTTCCGTTGCTGGCGGCATCAAGCCTGCTACCGTGAAGCAAGTGAAGGACGCTGGCGCAGGTATCATCGTTGCTGGCGCTGCCATCTACGGCGCAGCTGACCCTGCTGCAGCAGCAGCTGAAATTACCGGTCTGGCTCACTAAGCTTATCGGTTTCTAAGCATTTAAAAACCACCATCTCGGCTCATCTGATCCGATTTGGTGGTTTTTGTTTTTGTATGATCGATTTATTTCATGTAAATCAAAAATCTTTAAAGAGGTAACTACCATGCATCAGGAACTGATCCTCAACAAAATCAACAGCGTACTTCAAGCTACTGATGAAACGCTGGTTGATAAAATTGTCACTGCCGTTGACAAGGCCAAGCGCATTTTCATTACCGGTGCCGGACGCTCCGGGTTGGTATCCCGATTCTTCGCGATGCGCTTAATGCATAGCGGCTACAAGGTCTACATGGTTGGCGAAATCGTCACGCCCAGCATTCAAGCTGGCGACCTGTTTATCGTCGTGTCCGGCTCAGGTGGCACAGAAACCCTGATGCCATTGGTCAAGAAGGCAAAATCCATGGGCGCACAGATTGCCGTCGTTTCCATGAAGAGCCAGTCGCCAATGGCAGAACTAGCCGATGTCGTCTGCGCCATCGGTAGCGGCAACGAAGCCAGCTTCGGCCTCGTCAAAGGTATGCCGATGGGGACTGTATTTGAGCTTTCGACACTGATTTTCCTGGAAGCCATCGTTTCCAAGATCATCCATGACAAAGGTTTGACCGAAGAAGGTATGCGTGCACTGCACGCCAACCTGGAGTAATCGACTTCCGTTTCGTTTTTAGCACAGATCGCCAGAAATTTCCTGCATTCAGGTTGCGCAAAGCGCCCGGTGAGTATCATTGGGCGCTTTGTGTTTCAGATGCAGAGCAAACATATCCATCATTTCAGCAAATCCTGTTCGGCAAAACCTGCAAAACCAAGGCAACAGGAACTCGCATCCTGACCAAGTAGACTTTTTATTGCGACTCGCTTCCTATGATGCGGATGTCACGTTGAGGGTATGGTATCGATATCGCATGCTGCTGAAATATTCGCCATATCTCAAGATATAGCGCGGATTTGAGCCCCCCAGACCCTTCTTCCGGGTCGGGAATCCACAAAATCAGCTGCAAATCTATTCCATTCTCCCCGAAGCCCATCACTTGAACCTCAGGCAACGGGTCCTGCAACACACGGGGATGATGCATCGCAACATTGCGCATCAACTCCATCGCCAACTCCAACCCACTCTCATAACTTATTTGCACCGGCAAGATCACGCGCGCCTTGCGCTCGGTGAACGAATGATTGATGACCGCCTCACCTATCAATGTTTCATTAGGAATGACCACTTCGGTTCCATCCAGCTTACGCAATACCAGATAACGCGACCGTATCTGCTTAACAACCCCGTAGTGCCCACCGATCGTAATGACATCTTCGAGATGAACAGACTCATCGAGAAGAATAATAAACCCACTCACATAGTTACTGGCAATTTTTTGTAGTCCAAAACCCAGCCCTACACCAAGCGCACCACCAAAAACTGATAGCAAAGTAATGTCAAAACCCACTACCGACAATGCCGATAGCACTGCCGCCAACGTGATGAAAACTCTGATTAATTTAGCCATTACCACCCGCAGATTCATGTTGATCTGCTCGGCCTGCATCAGCTTATTCTCAATAAAACGGCTGATCGACAGTGCAACAACCACTGTAACCACAACACTCACAACTGCCTGTACGATCAAAAGCAGGGAGATATGATGTTTTCCAAGACTGAATCCAATCCCCTCCAGCGCTACCAGCACATCCGGCAGGAACCCTACTAAATGTAATGCAACCAACAACCAGACAACGCTAGCAATTGTATTCTCCGCCGTCTTAAGCCATGCGCTTGGCAGAAAGATATAACGCAGGGCATAGATCCCCAATCGGATACTTGCCATTGCCATCAGTAGCGTAAGCACAAGTGCAAGCAGGCTGGTATGCTGCCAATTACGTAGAGCCAGCATCGCGATATATATCAAGCATAGCGCCACGAGCGGAAACAATACGCGTTTTACCCCATCAACACCAACTTTCCAGTGCTCGTTAGCCTGTTGCGAAATGCGAGCATAGAGGCTACGATTAAGCAGCCACGCCGTAGCTAAACTGGAAACAATCACAGCAATTTGCCAATACACAACCGGTGTCGTCAAATCGCGAGCAAGCTCTTGCCACATCTCACGCATATTTAATCTCGGCTAAAATCAGAATTACTGTCGATACATCAGGGAAAACTGCTGCTATCCGTGCATCGTCATCAGTGGGTTGAGCTACAATTCCTTCCAATTTTGTAAAATACTACTCCATGGATAACACTATCACACTGTACGGAACACCGTCTTGCCATCTCTGCGAAGAAGCATACGCCATCCTAGAGCCACTTGCGAAAGCGCTGGCATTAAATATTCAGCAGATCGACATCATGGATCACGATGAATTGCTAAAAGCCTACGGGCTGCACATTCCTGTACTCGTTACTTATGGGGATGAGTTGCGCTGGCCTTTCGACATTGAAAGTGCCAGGAAATTTCTCCTTCTCAAAAAAGACTAAAGCCGGGTGGCGCATAAGCGCTCTCCCGGCTTTATATTTTAAGAAGTTATGAACCCGTCAGATTAATCTGCTACGACTTCTGCTTCGATCACTTCGGGGCGGTCCACCAGTTCCACTAATGCCATTGGCGCATTATCGCCCTGACGGAAGCCACACTTCAGAATACGCAGATACCCACCGCTTCGCGCCTTATACCGAGGACCAAGCTCGTCAAATAACTTAACAACAATCTCGCGGTCACGAGTGCGATCAAACGCCAATCGCCGATTAGCAACAGTTGCGTTTTTGCTCAGCGTAATCAGCGGCTCTGCAACTTTGCGCAGCTCCTTCGCTTTTGGCAGAGTTGTTTTGATAACTTCATGACGCAACAACGAATTGGCCATGTTACGCAACATTGCCAGACGATGGCTGCTGGTGCGATTTAGTTTGCGGTTACTGTTACGATGACGCATGATATTACCCTCAAACCCTTTCCAGATTGGCCGGCGGCCAGTTTTCCAGCTTCATGCCGAGCGTGAGCCCTCGCGATGCCAGTACATCCTTAATTTCATTTAAGGACTTACGACCGAGATTCGGGGCCTTCAAAAGCTCGGATTCCTGACGTTGGATCAGATCGCCGATAAAATAAATATTTTCCGCCTTAAGGCAGTTTGCAGAACGAACCGTTAATTCCAGATCATCTACTGGGCGCAACAGAATCGGATCAATCTGCGGAGTTGCGCGTCCACTTGAAACCGTTTCCGTTGGTGCACCTTCCAGATCGGCAAACACAGACAATTGGCTCACCAGAATGCGAGCCGCATCACGAATTGCCTGTTCGGGTTCGACAGCTCCGTTGGTTTCAACATCCATGACCAACTTATCCAAATCGGTGCGCTGCTCAACGCGAGCGCTGTCAACATGGTAACTCACCTTACGGATCGGACTGAAAGATGCATCCACCATAATGAAACCGAGCGCACGGTCCTCATCCGTTGCTTTCTGACGAGCAGGGACAGGCTGATAACCGCGCCCCATCTCGACCTTTACTTCAATATTGAGCTTGCCACCTTTAGTTAGATGAGCAATCACATGACCGGGATTAACAATTTCAACATCGTGACCAGCCACAAAATCACCAGCGGTCACAACCCCCTCATCAGACTTACTCAATGCCAGCATTGTCTCGGTGCGATTGTGCAACTTGAGCGCAACCCCCTTCAAGTTAAGAAGAATGTCAACAACATCTTCTTGCACACCATCCAGCGTAGAATATTCGTGTACCACACCATCGATCTTGACTTCGGTAATCGCAAAACCGGCGATAGAGGAAAGCAGCACACGGCGTAGAGCGTTGCCGAGGGTGTAGCCAAATCCGCGCTCCATTGGTTCGAGCGTGACGCGCGCACGGCTGGGAGAGATTGCTTCAACCTCCACCACACGCGGCTTCAGATATTCGTTGGGATTGCTTTGCATCGCGGATCCTTAAATACGTTTCGGATTACTTAGAGTACAGTTCCACCACGAGAGACTCGTTGATGGTGGAAGGCAGTTCGTCACGTTGTGGACGAGCCTTGAATGTACCCTTCAGCGCCTTGACATCGACCTCCAGCCACTCAGGAAAACCGCGCTGCTCGGCCGCTTCGACAGCGCCCTTAATCCGCAGCTGCTGCTTGGAACCTTCAGCGACCTCAACAACATCGCCCGGCCTCACCTGATAAGACGGAATATTAACGCGCTTGCCATTCACAAGAATGCTGTTATGCCGTACGATTTGGCGCGCCTCTGTACGAGAGCCGCCCAAACCCATGCGGTAGGCTACGTTATCCAGACGGCTTTCCAGTAATTGCAGCAGGTTTTCACCAGTAATACCCTTGCTGGCATCGGCCTTGGCGTAATATCCTCGGAACTGACCTTCCAGAATACCGTAAATACGACGCAGCTTTTGCTTCTCACGCAACTGAACCCCATAATCGGATAGTCGTTGACTGCGCTTCTGACCATGCTGCCCAGGAGCGAAATTGCGCTTCTCAATCGCACACTTGTCAGTGAAGCACTTTTCAGCCTTCAGGAATAACTTTTCACCCTCGCGACGGCACTGGCGGCACTTTGGGTCGAGATTTCTTGCCACGTTTATTCTCCTTTAACTGCTGCGCGATTAGATACGGCGCTTCTTGGGTGGACGGCAGCCGTTATGCGGCACAGGCGTCACATCAGAAATACTAGTGATCTTGAACCCGACAGCATTCAAGGCACGCACGGAAGATTCGCGACCAGGCCCAGGGCCCTTGATCCGAACTTCCAAGTTCTTTACACCACACTCCTGAGCCGCCTTTCCAGCAGCCTCCGCAGCCACTTGTGCAGCAAATGGCGTACTCTTGCGAGAGCCTTTGAAGCCGGCACCACCGGAAGTCGCCCATGAGAGCGCATTACCTTGGCGATCAGTGATGGTGATGATGGTATTGTTGAAAGAAGCGTGAACATGCGCAATTCCTTCAGCGATATTCTTCTTAACTTTCTTACGAATTCTTACGTTGGAAGCTTTAGCCATTTCTCTCTATCCCTTACTTGGAGGCCTTGATCGGCTTGACCGGACCTTTACGGGTACGTGCATTGGTTTTGGTGCGCTGACCACGAACCGGCAGACCACGGCGATGACGCACACCACGATAGCAACCCAGATCCATCAGACGCTTAATATTCATGGAAACCTCACGCCGCAGATCACCCTCCACCTTGAACTTGGCGACCTCATCTCGCAACTTCTCGATATCGCTGTCGTTCAGATCCTTAATCTTGGCCGATGCCAGAACACCTGCTGCCACGCAGATTTTCTGTGCCGTGGTGCGGCCAATTCCGTAAATCGACGTCAATGCGATTTCGGCATGTTTGTGGTTGGGGATGTTTACCCCTGCGATCCGGGCCATACGGTTACTCCAAATTTAATGGCAAATTCAAAAAAGCCTGAAATTTTATCAGCTTACTGCCCAACTATCAACCCTGACGTTGCTTATGGCGAGGGTCGGTGCAAATTACACGTACCACTCCGTGGCGACGAATCAATTTACAGTTGCGGCACAATGCTTTAACAGACGGACGAACTTTCATTTCACACCTCTTATTTTCAAACCAACGCTTCGTTTTACTTGGCGCGAAAAATTATTCGCGCACGTGTCAAATCATATGGTGTCAGCTCCACGGTGACTTTGTCCCCAGGAAGAATTCGGATGTAATGCATGCGCATCTTGCCAGATATATACCCCAGCACAACATGTCCATTTTCCAGCTTAACGCGAAAAGTCGCATTTGGGAGATTCTCAAGAATCTCACCCTGCATCTCAATCGTATCTTCCTTCGCCATTCTTAACTTCTACTCGCTGACTATGGCAGCACGGGGTTGCCGCCCTTGAAATTAGCTTTTTTCAGCAGACTTTCATACTGATGCGACATCAGATAGGCCTGCACTTGAGCCATGAAATCCATGGTCACGACTACGATAATCAGCAAGCTGGTGCCACCAAAATAGAATGGCACATTAAATTCCACAATCAGGAACTCCGGCAACAAACATACCGCAGTGATGTAGGCTGCCCCGACCAAGGTTAAGCGCCCCATAATCTTATCGATATAGCGCGCCGTCTGTTCTCCGGGTCGAATACCGGGTACGAACGCACCACTCTTTTTCAGGTTGTCGGCCGTTTCCTTAGGATTAAACACCAAAGCGGTATAAAAAAAACAGAAAAAAACAATCGCCAGCGCATACAAACCAACATAAATAGGCTGCCCAGGCGAAAGCGTAGATCCAATATCCTTCAACCATCCCATGCCATCGCTGCTTCCAAACCAGCCAGCCAGCGTTGCAGGAAACAGAATAATGCTCGACGCAAAAATTGGAGGGATCACACCCGCCATATTTAGCTTCAAAGGCAGGTGGGAAGTTTGCCCTCCAAACACCTTGCGGCCAACTTGGCGTTTAGCGTAATTAACCGTAATTTTGCGCTGACCCCGCTCAACAAAAACCACAAAGGCAGTCACCAAAATAGCAGCCGCAAACAAGAGCAGCACCAGTGGAATAGAGAAAGCTCCTGTCCGCGTAAGCTCCAAAGTTCCTCCAATCGCTTGCGGCAAGCCAGCGACAATCCCGGCAAAAATAATAATCGAAATGCCGTTTCCAATTCCACGCTCAGTAATCTGCTCACCCAGCCACATCAAAAACATCGTACCGGTAACCAGTGTGATAACCGTGATCAAGCGAAACATCACGCCCGGATCAAGCACTAACCCAGACTGGCCTTCCAAGGCGATGGCAATTCCCAAAGCCTGAAAAGTCGCCAGCAAAACTGTGCCGTAGCGGGTGTATTGAGTAATTCTTCTACGTCCGGCTTCGCCTTCCTTTTTGAGCGCTTCCATCTGCGGCGAAACCACCGTCATCAACTGCATGATGATGGATGCAGAAATATAAGGCATGATCCCAAGCGCAAAGACGGTAAATCTGGACAATGCGCCACCGGAAAACATATTAAGCATGCCTAATATGCCACCAGTCTGCTGCTCGAACATCTTGGCAAGCACATCTGGGTCGATGCCCGGCACCGGAATATGTGCGCCAAGACGGTAAACAATCAACGCACCGAGAACAAAGAGCAGGCGACTCTTGAGCTCCTGCATCTTGCCTACCGCTCCGAGAAAGCTATCGTTTGCCAATTAATTACTCAACAATCTTGCCGCCAACTGCTTCAATCGCAGCGCGCGCACCCTTGGTAAGCATCAGCCCTTGCAGAGTTGGCTTACCAACCACCTCACCAGCCAGAATCACCTTTGCAGATAATGCAGCTGCCGGAATCAGCTTGGCTTGCTTCAGCGCCAGCAGATCAATCGTTTCACCCTGAAACTGAGCCAGATCACCAGAGCGCACTTCAGCAGTATCGTTACGCGTCAGCGAAACAAAACCACGTTTAGGAAGGCGACGCTGCAAAGGCATCTGACCGCCTTCAAAACCAACCTTATGAAACCCACCAGCACGAGATTTCTGGCCCTTGTGTCCACGGCCTGCCGTCTTGCCCAGACCAGAACCAATACCGCGCCCAACGCGGCGCTTGGAATGCTTGCTACCTTCAGCAGGCTTAATCGTATTGAGCTTCATTTTAACCTTCCACCTTCAGCAGATAGTTCACCTTGTTAATCATGCCACGCACTTCAGGCGTATCCTGCAACTCAACCGTTTGATTAATACGGCGCAAGCCCAAACCACGCACACATGCACGGTGAGATTCGATGCGACCGATCAAGCTCTTGATTTGCGTTACCTTGACGGTAGCACTGGTCTTTTTAGCTTTCGCCATAATTAGCCCCTGATTTCTTCAACGCTCTTGCCACGCTTTGCAGCAATTTCGGCAGGCGTATTCATGGACTGCAAGCCGTTAAGCGTTGCACGAACCACGTTATACGGATTGGTAGAGCCGATGCACTTGGCGAGGACGTTGGTAACGCCCATTACTTCGAAAATAGCACGCATCGCACCACCGGCAATAATCCCGGTACCTTCGGAAGCCGGTTGAATCACAACCTTTGCCGCTCCGAATTCGCCAACCACCGCATGATGAAGCGTGCCATTGTTCAGGCTTACGCGAATCATGCTGCGACGAGCTTCGTCCATTGCCTTCTGCACAGCAGCAGGAACTTCGCGCGCCTTGCCCTTACCCATACCGACAGCACCATCACCATCACCAACCACGCTCAGCGCAGCAAAGCTCATGATGCGACCGCCCTTAACCACTTTAGTTACGCGATTGACCGTAATCATCTTCTCGCGCATACCGTCGGTCTGCTGCTGCTCAATCTCTTGTCTTGCCATCATCAACCTCGTCTATTAGAAGGTCAGGCCGCTTTCGCGGGCCGCATCAGCCAGCGCCTTGACGCGACCGTGATATCTGAAACCGGAGCGATCAAACGCCACCGTGGTAATGCCCGCAGCCTTAGCCTTCTCGGCAATCCGCTTGCCAACAATCACAGCCGCAGCAATATTGCCGCCGTTCTTGATGTCTTTGCGGACTTCCTTTTCCAAGGTTGAAGCGCTTGCCAACACTTTATCACCCGTCTCGGCAATAATCTGCGCATAAATATGGGTATTCGTGCGATGGACACACAGACGAGTCGCCTTTAACTCCGCGATCTTAGCGCGGGTTTTGCGTGCACGACGCTGGCGTGAATCTACATTATTAACGTTCATGGCTTAACCCTTACTTCTTCTTGGTTTCCTTGATGACCACCACTTCGTCGGAGTAGCGAACACCCTTGCCTTTATAAGGCTCAGGTTTACGATACGCACGGACCTGGGCGGCAACCTGACCGACAGCCTGCTTGTCTGCACCCTTAATGATGATCTCGGTCTGGGTCGGAGTTTCCACCGTTACGCCAGTCGGCATTTTGTGATTGACCGGGTGCGAGAAGCCCAAGTCCAGATTCAGGACACCCCCCTGCGCCTGCGCCTTGTAACCCACGCCAACCAGCGTCAACTTCTTCATGAAGCCATCGGATACGCCTCGAACCATATTGGCAACATTTGCACGCAGCGTGCCGGACATTGCACGTGAGTGCTGGCTATCGTTTGCAGCAACAAAAGTGACCGAGTCACCTTCGCGAGCCACGTTTACAGCACCACACAAAGGATGGGCCAACTTACCGAGCGGGCCACTCACTGCAATACTGTCAGCAGAGATCGCCACTTCAACTTTGGCAGGGAGAACAACCGGATTTTTAGCAACGCGTGACATGGTTCACCTCATCAAGCCACGACGCACAACACTTCACCACCAATACCGGCAGCGCGTGCTTTGCGATCAGTCATTACACCCTGGGACGTGGAAACAATCGCCACACCCAGACCATTCATCACCTTCGGAATCGAATCCGAGGCGCGATAGATACGCAGACCGGGACGGCTTATGCGATCAATCGACTCAATTACTGGACGACCCGCGTAATACTTCAGGCCAATCTCCAGCTGCGGCTTACCATCGTTAGGCTTAACGGCAAAGTCCTCAACATAACCTTCATCCTTAAGCACTTTGGCAATTGCAATCTTAAGCTTGGATGACGGCATCGACACGCTAGGCTTGTTAACCATTTGCGCGTTACGAATGCGCGTCAGCATATCGGCAATCGGATCATGCATACTCATCGTTATTCCTCCGTTACCAGCTTGCCTTGACAACACCCGGCACTTCACCGCGCATCATCAGATCACGTAGCTTGCTACGCGCAATTCCGAACTTACTAAACACGCCACGCGGGCGGCCAGTTAATGCACAGCGGTTACGCTGACGCACCGGGCTGGCGTTACGCGGCAGACTCTGCAGCTTTGCACGGGCGGAATAACGATCTTCCGCACTCGCCTTAACATCATTTGCAGCAGCAAGCAGCTCAGCGCGCTTGGCAGCATACTTCTTGACAGTGTCGCGACGCTTCTGTTCGCGCTCAATCATGCACAGCTTTGCCATTGCATTAGCTCCTGAACGGAAAACTGAAGGCAGCGAGCAGGGCGCGCGCTTCATCGTCAGTCTTCGCAGTAGTTGTAATCGTGATATTCATCCCGCGCAATGCATCGACCTTATCATAGTCAATTTCCGGGAAGATAATCTGCTCTTTAACACCCATGTTGTAGTTACCGCGACCATCAAAGGACTTGCCGGAAATGCCTCGGAAGTCACGAATACGCGGAATGGCCACGGTAACCAGGCGATCCAGAAACTCGTACATACCCTCACGACGCAGGGTGACCTTACAGCCAACCGGGTAGTTGTCACGAATCTTGAAACCTGCAATGGACTTCTTGGATAGCGTAACCACCGGCTTCTGGCCAGCAATCTTCTGCATATCACCCACGGCATTTTCCATCACCTTCTTATCCGCAACCGCTTCACCAACACCCATATTCAGAGTGATCTTCTCGATGCGCGGCACTTCCATCGGTGACTTATAGCCGAATTGTTCCGTCAACTGCTTGACGACAGTGTCGTTATAAAATTGCTTGAGTCGAGCCATGATTCAGTCCTTACGCATCCACGACTTCGCTACTGGACTTGAACACGCGCACCTTGCGACCGTCCTCCAGCACTCTGAAGCCAACACGATCCGCCTTCTGAGCAGCACTGTTAAACAGCGCCACATTGGAAACGTGAATCGACATTTCTTTTTCGATAACACCACCTGCAACACCAGACATCGGGTTGGGGCGAGTATGACGCTTGACGCGGTTAACACCCTCAACCACAACACGGTCGGTATCGAGCACACGCAAAACCACACCGCGCTTACCCTTATCCTTGCCAGTATTGACGACCACCTCATCGCCCTTACGAATCTTGTTCATCCCAAAACTCCCCTACAGCACTTCAGGAGCAAGCGACACAATCTTCATAAACCTCTCGCCACGCAACTCACGCGTAACCGGGCCAAAGATTCGAGTGCCAATCGGCTCCATCTTATTGTTAAGAAGCACGGCGGCATTGCCGTCGAACTTGACCAGAGAGCCGTCAGGACGACGCACACCCTTGGCAGTGCGCACAACGACGGCGCTATAAACATCGCCCTTCTTTACGCGACTGCGCGGGGCAGCATCCTTGATGCTAACCTTAATAATGTCGCCAATGCCAGCATAGCGGCGCCTGGAACCACCAAGAACCTTGATGCACATCACTTCACGAGCACCAGTGTTATCGGCAACCTCCAATCGGGATTGCATTTGAATCATGGATTGTTCTCCAACTTAATCCGTTTAAATCCGACCGCTCGCGGGTTGCGCTTGCAGTCGAAGCGGTCAGTATTGGGGCGCCAGCTTTAAAGTGGACGCCGAAAAACCAGAGATGTTACATTGACCAGCGCTTCTGGTCAAGCAAAATCAAACGGCCCGCGCCTTTTCAATAATCTTGGCAACTCGCCAAGTTTTTGTGCGCGACAGCGGACGGCTTTCCTCGATGGTGACCAAATCACCCTCGCGACATTCGTTCGCTTCGTCGTGCGCATGAAACTTGTTGGAGCGACGCACCACCTTGCCATAGAGCGGATGCTTAACGCTGCGCTCAACCAGCACGGTAACGGTTTTGTCCATTTTGTCACTCACCACCCGGCCAGTAACGCTACGAACGACTTTTTCTGTTTGCTTGGCTTCAGCCATGTTAACTCCCATTACGCTTGCCTGGCCTTTTCGGCCAGCACGGTACGAACACGAGCAATATCGCGACGCACTTTGCCGATTTGGTCTACCTTAGACAGTTGCTGAGTCGCCACTTGCATGCGCAAGGAAAATTGCGCACGCAATAACTCCATCAACTCATTCTTCAAGTCATCGATCGACTTAACTCTCAGTTCAGCAGCTTTCATGCTTAGCTCCCCAAATGACGCGTAGCGAACACGGTGGCGATCGGCAACTTGGCAGCAGCCAGACGGAAAGCCTCGCGCGCCAAGTCTTCACTTACCCCGTCCATCTCGTACAGCATCTTACCAGGCTGAATTTCAGCCACGAAGTACTCCGGGCTACCTTTACCATTACCCATACGAACTTCAGCAGGTTTTTTGGAAATAGGCTTATCCGGGAATATACGAATCCATACACGGCCACCACGCTTAATGTGTCGCGTCATCACGCGCCGAGCCGCTTCGATTTGACGAGCGGTAATGCGACCGCGACCAATTGCTTTAAGGCCAAATTCGCCGAAACTAACCTTGTTACCAGTCGTTGCAACGCCCTTGTTCCGGCCCTTTTGCTGTTTACGGAATTTCTGTCTAGCTGGTTGCAGCATTTTTTACTCCCGGCTTTCTTGTCTTCCTCTCAGGTTCAGCTGCAGGGGCAACGGTTTGCTCTCCCTTGCCCAGCACCTCCCCCTTGAACACCCAAACTTTCAGACCAATAATCCCGTAGGTGGTCTTGGCTTCTGCAACACCGTAGTCGATGTCGGCGCGCAATGTATGCAACGGCACACGGCCTTCGCGATACCATTCGGTACGGGCAATTTCAATTCCGTTCAAACGGCCCGCGCTCATGATCTTGATGCCCTGTGCGCCAAGACGCATCGCATTTTGCATTGCTCGCTTCATCGCGCGACGGAACATCACACGCTTCTCAAGCTGTTGAGCAATGTTTTCGGCGATCAGCGTAGCGTCAATTTCCGGTTTGCGGATTTCTTCGATATTCAGATGCACCGGAACGCCCATCATCTTTTGAAGAGCCGAGCGCAGTGATTCGATATCTTCACCTTTCTTGCCGATGACGATGCCGGGACGCGCACTATAAACAGTGATCTTGGCATTCTTTGCCGGACGCTCAATCACGATCCTGCTGACAGCAGCGTGAGCCAGTTTCTTTTTCAGGAACTCGCGTACTTTGATGTCGCTTTGCAACATCGCAGGGAAGTTCTTGCTATTGGCATACCAACGTGAAGTCCAGTTTTTCTGAACACTCAGACGGAAGCCGGTTGGATGGATTTTCTGTCCCATAGCTTTTCCTTTAGTTCCCCACCGTCACGGTGATGTGGCAAGTCGGCTTGGCGATGCGCCCGGCACGACCCTTGGCACGAGCACGAATACGCTTCAACACCACACCCTTGTCCACAAAAATGGTCGACACACGAAGCTCGTCAATATCGGCACCCTCATTGTGCTCGGCATTGGCGATGGCGGACTCGACCACACGCTTGATAATGTCGGCACCTTTTTTGGGGCAGAAGGACAGAATATTCAGGGCCTGATCAACCTTTTTGCCTCGCACCAAGTCCGCCACCAGGCGGGCTTTTTGCGGGGAAAGGCGAACTCCCCTCAGAACTGCGGATACATTCATGGTCATGCTCCTACTTCTTGGCCTTCTTGTCGGCCGCATGACCCTTGAACGTCCGGGTCAGGGCAAATTCGCCCAACTTGTGGCCAACCATGTTTTCAGAAATCAGCACAGGCACATGCTGCCTGCCGTTATGCACAGCAATCGTCAGACCAATGAAGTCCGGCAGAATTGTTGAACGGCGCGACCAGGTCTTGATTGGGCGACGATCGCGCGATGCAGCCGCGGCCTCAACCTTCTTGGTCAAATGGGCGTCCACGAATGGACCTTTTTTAACTGAACGTGCCATATCTGTTACCTCTTACCAGAAGGACGACGGCTGACGCGCATATTGTCAGTCCGTTTGTTGTTGCGGGTACGGTAACCCTTGGTCGGGGTACCCCACGGGCTGACCGGGTTCATACCAGCAGCAGTTCTACCTTCACCGCCACCATGCGGGTGGTCGACCGGGTTCATCACAACACCGCGAACGGTCGGACGAACACCGCGCCAGCGGACCGCACCGGCCTTACCGATAGAACGCAGAGAATGCTCTTCGTTACCCACTTCTCCGATAGTAGCCTTGCAATCAACATGCACCTTGCGAACTTCACCAGAGCGCAAACGCAACTGAGCGTAACTACCTTCGCGGGCAAGGACTTGAACCGAGGTGCCAGCAGAGCGCGCGATTTGCGCACCCTTGCCCGGCATGATCTCGACACAGTGAACCGTGCTACCGACAGGGATGTTGCGCAGAGGCAGCGCATTGCCAACCTTGATTGGCGAATCAGACCCCGAGACCAACTGAGTGCCAACCACCACACCACGCGGAGCAATGATGTACCGGCGCTCACCATCGGCGTAACACAGCAACGCAAGATGCGCGCTACGGTTAGGATCGTACTCAAGCCGCTCCACCTTGGCCGGAATGCCATCCTTATTGCGACGGAAATCCACTAGTCGATAGTGCTGCTTGTGCCCACCGCCTTGATGGCGGGTAGTAATACGGCCATTGTTGTTACGGCCGGCTTTTTTGCTCTGCTTCTCCAGCAACGGCGCAAAGGGTTTACCCTTGTGCAGACCCGGCGTTACCACCTTAACCACTGCGCGACGACCGGGGGAAGTCGGCTTGACTTTAATCAGTGCCATTTCTTTCTCCTTATTCGCCTGCTGCGAAGTTGATTTCCTGACCCGGCTTCAGGCTAACATAAGCCTTCTTCCAGTCCTGGCGACGGCCCATCGCACGACCCGCGCGCTTCGCCTTGCCACCCACATTGATTACGCTCACGCTAGCCACCTGAACCTTAAACAAAAGCTCAACCGCAGCCTTGATTTCCGGCTTGGTAGCATCGGTACGCACCTGAAAAGCGATCTGCTGATTCTTGTCAGCAACACGCGTTGCCTTTTCAGTAATCTGCGGGGCGAGAATCACCTGATACAAACGATCTTGATTTACGGTAGCGCTCATGCCAGCATCTCCTCAAGCTTCTTGACGGCATTGCGTGTCGCAATAACGTGCGGGAAACGAACCAGACTGACCGGATCAGCATGCTGCGCCTCGACCACCAGCACATGCGGAAGATTGCGCGCCGACAAATACAGGTTTTCATCCAGATCATCAGTCAAAACCAGCGCACCTTGCGTGAATCCCATGCTCTTGATTTTGTCGGCCAACAACTTAGTCTTGGGAGACTCGACAGCAAACTCCTCAACCACGGTCAGACGGTCCTGACGAATCAGCTCAGACAGGATGGACTGCATGCCGGCGCGATACATCTTCTTGTTCAACTTGTGGCTGAAGTTTTCATCCGGGGTGTTGGGGAATGTGCGACCACCCCCGCGCCACAACGGGCTGGAAGTCATGCCAGCACGCGCACGACCCGTGCCTTTTTGATTGAAAGGCTTCTTGGTGCTATGGCGAACCTCTTCGCGATCCTTCTGCTTACGAGTACCGGTTCGGGCGTTGGCCATATACGCCACCACCACCTGGTGAACCAGCGCCTCGTTAAACTCGCGACCAAAAGCCACATCCGACACTTCAAGACCAGCCTTGGCGGCCTTTCCGTTTTTATCTATGAGTTTCAGTTCCATCATGCACCCGCCTTCACGCTAGGACGAACCACAACATCACCGCCCTTGGAGCCAGGAACAGCACCCTTGATCAGCAACAGATTGCGCTCGCGATCAACACGCACGATTTCTAGATTCTGAACGGTTCGCTTAACCGCTCCCAGATGACCAGTCATGCGCTTACCCGGGAAAACGCGACCCGGATCCTGCGCCATACCGATAGAACCTGGCACGTTATGCGAACGGGAGTTACCGTGTGACGCACGACCAGAACCGAAGTGGTAACGCTTGATGGTACCGGCATAACCCTTACCTTGCGAGGTTCCGGTCACATCCACCAACTGTCCAGTCTGGAAAATTTCTACAGTGATCTCGCCGCCGGCGTTATAACCCGCGAGCACATCGGCCGCCACGGGAAATTCGCTAACGCCGCGACCCGCGGTCACGCCGGCCTTGGCAAAATGCCCAGCCTGCGCCTTGGTAACGCGCGTTGCACGACGCGCACCAAAAGTGACCTGAATGGCAGAGTAGCCATCACTGTCTTGAGTTTTGATCTGGGTCACGCGGTTGGGCGACATTTCCAGCACAGTTACCGGGACGCTAGTGCCGTCATCGGTAAAAATGCGGGTCATGCCCACTTTGCGACCTACAAGCCCTAAGCTCATGGTCATATCCTTATTAATATACAAGGGCCGATTACAATTGACCGGCCCGTTTGCGAAAGGGCGAAATTATACCCAGCCCCCATTCCAATTACAACAACTAATTACAATTTAATTTCCACATCAACACCAGCAGGCAGATCCAGTTTCATCAGCGCATCAACCGTTTTATCCGTCGGATCAATAATATCCATCAGGCGAACATGAGTGCGAATCTCGAATTGATCGCGCGAAGTCTTGTTGACATGCGGCGAACGCAGAATATCAAAGCGCTCAATGCGAGTTGGGAGCGGAACCGGACCCTTAACAACTGCACCGGTACGCTTTGCAGTTTCGACAATTTCCTGTGCAGACTGATCGATCAGGCGATAGTCGAAAGCTTTCAGGCGGATGCGGATTTTTTGGCTTTGCATAATATTTCCAAAGAGCGAAACGGCAGACACATCGGCCTGCCGTTTTGGGTTTAACTACAAAATTACTCGATAATCTTAGCCACGACACCTGCACCGACGGTACGACCGCCTTCACGGATGGCGAAACGCAGACCGTCTTCCATCGCGATCGGGGCAATCAGGCTGACGGTGATGGAGACGTTGTCGCCAGGCATGACCATTTCGGTGCCGGCCGGCAGCTCTACCGCACCGGTGACGTCGGTGGTGCGGAAGTAGAATTGCGGGCGGTAGCCGTTGAAGAACGGGGTGTGACGCCCACCTTCGTCCTTACCGAGCACGTAGATTTCTGCGGTGAATTTGGTGTGCGGGGTGATGGAACCCGGCTTGGCCAGCACCTGGCCGCGCTCGACTTCTTCACGCTTGGTGCCTCGCAGCAGGACGCCGACGTTGTCGCCTGCCTGCCCCTGGTCGAGCAGCTTGCGGAACATTTCGACGCCGGTACAGGTGGTTTTGAGGGTGGGCTTGAGACCGACGATTTCGATTTCGTCGCCGACCTTGACGATGCCACGTTCAACACGGCCGGTGACGACCGTACCACGGCCGGAGATGGAGAATACGTCTTCTACCGGCATGAGGAAGGTGCCGTCAACAGCACGTTCCGGGGTGGGAATGTAGGAATCGAGGGCGTCTGCCAGACGGAAGATGGCGGGTTCGCCGTATTCCGATTGGTCGCCTTCGAGGGCGAGTTTGGCGGAGCCGATGACGATGGGGGTGTCGTCACCCGGGAAGTCGTACTTGCTGAGCAGTTCACGCACTTCCATTTCTACGAGTTCGAGCAGTTCTGCGTCGTCGACCATGTCGGCCTTGTTGAGGAAGACGACGATGTAGGGGACGCCGACCTGACGGGCGAGCAGGATGTGTTCGCGGGTTTGCGGCATCGGGCCGTCTGCAGCGGAGCAGACGAGGATGGCGCCGTCCATCTGGGCGGCTCCGGTGATCATGTTCTTGACGTAGTCGGCGTGCCCCGGGCAGTCAACGTGTGCGTAGTGACGTGCGGCGGTTTCGTATTCGACGTGTGCGGTGTTGATGGTGATGCCGCGCGCCTTTTCTTCCGGTGCAGCGTCGATCTGGTCGTATGCCTTGGCTTCACCACCAAATTTCTTTGACAGAATCGTGGTGATTGCTGCCGTCAGCGTGGTCTTGCCATGGTCAACGTGGCCAATCGTGCCTACGTTTACGTGCGGCTTCGTCCGCTCAAATTTACCCTTTGCCATGATCAATCCCTTCGCTATCGATTACGTCAATTGTTTATAAAGTATGGTGCCCATGGCGAGAATCGGACTCGCGACCTCTCCCTTACCAAGGGAGTGCTCTACCACTGAGCCACATGGGCATTTGTCCTAGCAAATGCTGGAGCGGCGAACGGGAATCGAACCCGTGCCATCAGCTTGGAAGGCTGAGGTTCTACCATTGAACTACCGCCGCACACCGCTCAATTTCGTTGGTGGAGGAGGCTGGATTCGAACCAGCGTACTCAATGAGAACAGATTTACAGTCTGTCGCCTTTAACCACTCGGCCACCCCTCCGTACCGAAAGAACCGCCGATTATGTCGAAGTTTTTTTAGCGTGTCAAACTTTTTTAGCGATTATGGCTTGGTTTTCAACTCGAGTTCCGTCAACCATTCAATGGCGTATTCATTGGTTTCGCCACACATTTCGCGCGACGGCCGCAGTCCGGAGCAGAATGCCGGACGCTCGGCCAGGCCGAACACGGCACAGAGATTGCTATCAGTGAGTTGCGAGCAACGCACACCAGCCGGTTTGCCACGTGGCATTCCCGGCAGCGGCGAGTTGATGGATGGTGCGATGCAGCATGCACCGCACCCATTACGACACTGCATCAAGCCTTTTGATAGACTTCCGCACCCTTCTTGACGAACTCCATCGCCTTCTCCTGCATGCCCTTCTTCAGCGCTTCGTCTTCCGAAATACCTTGGTTGGCAGCATAATCACGCACATCCTGGGTGATCTTCATCGAGCAAAAGTGCGGGCCGCACATGGAACAGAAGTGCGCCTGCTTCGCACCTTCCTGCGGCAAAGTCTCGTCATGAAACTCTTTCGCCTTGTCCGGGTCCAGCCCGAGATTGAACTGGTCATCCCATCTGAATTCAAACCGCGCCTTGGATAGCGCATTGTCGCGAATCTGGGCGCCCGGATGTCCTTTGGCGAGGTCGGCCGCATGTGCGGCGATCTTGTAGGTGACGATACCGACGCGCACATCTTCTTTATCCGGCAGGCCCAGATGTTCCTTCGGCGTGACATAGCACAGCATGGCACAACCGTACCAGCCGATCATGGCAGCGCCGATGCCGGAGGTGATGTGATCGTAGCCAGGAGCAATGTCCGTGGTCAGTGGCCCCAGGGTGTAGAACGGCGCTTCGTCGCAGTGCTTCAGTTGCATGTCCATGTTTTCCTTGATCATATGCATCGGCACATGCCCGGGGCCTTCGATCATCACCTGAACATCGTGCTTCCAGGCGATCTGAGTCAGCTCGCCCAACGTGATCAATTCGGCAAACTGCGCCTCGTCGTTGGCGTCATAGATGGAGCCGGGGCGCAGGCCGTCACCCAGTGAGAAGCTGACATCGTAGGCCTTCATGATTTCGCAGATATCTTCAAAGTGCTCGTACAGGAACGACTCCTTGTGATGCGCCAGGCACCATTTGGCCATGATGGAGCCGCCGCGCGAGACAATCCCGGTCATGCGCTTGGCAGTCATGGGAATGTGTTGCAGGCGCACACCGGCATGGATGGTGAAATAATCCACACCCTGCTCGGCTTGTTCGATCAGGGTATCGCGGAAAATTTCCCAGGTCAGGTCTTCAGCCTTGCCGTCGACCTTTTCCAGCGCCTGGTAAATCGGCACGGTACCGATAGGCACCGGGCTGTTGCGGATGATCCACTCGCGGGTTTCGTGGATGTTCTTGCCCGTAGACAAATCCATCACCGTATCGCCACCCCAGCGGATCGACCACACCATCTTCTCGACTTCCTCGCTGATGGAAGAAGCCAGCGCGGAGTTGCCGATATTCGAATTGATCTTCACCAGGAAATTACGGCCGATGATCATCGGCTCCAACTCCGGGTGATTGATGTTGCAAGGAATGATGGCGCGACCGCGGGCCACTTCGTCCCGCACGAATTCCGGCGTAATCAGCTTGGGGATGGAAGCCCCGAAATCCTGCCCTGCATGCTGGCGCTGAATCATTTCGCTCATGTTTTCGCGGCGCTGATTTTCGCGGATGGCGATGTATTCCATCTCGGGCGTAATGATGCCGCGGCGCGCATAATGCATCTGGCTCACGTTCATGCCGGCTTTGGCGCGGCGGGGTGAACGGGTCAGGTTAAAGCGCAGCTCAGCCAACGCTGGATCCGTCTTGCGCTGGTTGCCATAGGTCGAACTCAAACCGCTCAGCAACTCGGTATCGCCGCGCTCATCGATCCACTTCGCACGCAATGCAGGCAAACCATCGCGTATATCGATTTTTGCATCGGGATCGGTATAGGGGCCGGACGTGTCGTACACCACAACCGGTGGATTCTTTTCGGCACCAAAAGCCGAAGGCGTGTCGGACAGGCTGATTTCGCGGAACGGTACTTTGATGTCGGGACGGCTACCCGCAACATAAACCTTGCGCGACATCGGAAAAGCCTTGGTCGCGGACTCGTCAAGTTCAGCGGCAGCATTGAGAAATTTGGGATTGGCATTCACGGCGGTGCTCCAGGAGAAAAACGTAGGGAGCAGCAGAACCGCCTTCCCTACGGCGGCATGACCCGCATCAGGTTCAAAGGGTATATCTCACCGCGACTTTCACATGCGTCGCAGACCCCCAGCAATGTCGAGAAAGTACTAAATTAAATGGCTTTTGGCAAGCTCAAAACCCTGTTTTTTCTTTCCGCGTCTCATGCCACATCGCCTCGCACCAAATTGCCGGTCAATCTGGCTGATCGATTGCGCTATAATTCAGCGAAACTTTATTACGGATCAAACACCATGAATCTCGAACAAGCTCGCTTCAACATGATCGAACAGCAAATCCGCACCTGGGATGTGCTGGACCCTGTCGTGCTCGACCTGCTGCATCGCGTACCTCGTGAAGATTTCGTGCCCAGCGCATATCAGGGACTGGCTTTTGCCGATCTTGAAATTCCACTGGGTCACGGACAGATGATGCTGTCACCCAAGCTGGAAGCCCGCATGCTACAGGCGCTCGACCTGAAAAAAACCGATACCGTGTTCGAAATCGGCACCGGTAGCGGCTATATGACCGCCCTGCTGGCCAGCCTGGCAGATCACGTTTACAGCGTAGAACTTTTGCAGGAGCTGAGCCATGGCGCCGCGCAAAAACTGGCCACGCACCAGATCACCAACGTCACACTCGAAGTCGGCGACGGCACCCGCAACTGGGATGCCGGCCGTTACGACGCTATCGTGATTACCGGCTCGATGCCGGTATTGCCGGATGAATTTCAGCAGCACCTCAAACCCGGCGGCCGATTGCTCGCCATCATCGGTGAAGCGCCGACGATGGAGGCTGTTCTCGTGACATGCGTTGAAGACAATGTTTTTCGCCGCACCGTCCTGTTCGAAACCGCAATCCCCGCGCTGGAAAACGCGCCACAGGCGGAACAGTTTACCTTTTAATTGACCAACCGGTCGGTCAGTTGTATGCTTTTTAGCGTTTGCTAATATTGCTCGAAAAATGAACCGGATCACGCTTGTTGTCATTTCCATGTTCGCGGTCGGCAGCGCATTTGCCGCAGACCGCCCGCAAAACCTGCTGGAACTCTACAAGCAGGCGCAGTCGAGCGATTCCGCCTGGGCCGCTGCACGCAGCACCCATGCCGCCGCACAGGAGAAACTGGTGCAAGGCAAGGCACTGACCTTGCCGACGGTAACCCTTAACGCCAACGCCAATCATGCCAATACCGATCTTGAATATCGCTCCGGCGGTACCGGCGGATTTCGCCAGGGCGGGGGCACCGAATCGTTCGAAACCTACGGTTATAGCGTCAACGTCAACCATCCCCTGTATCGCCGCCAGAACCAGATCCAGTTCGAAGAAGCAAAAACCCAGGTATCACAGGCCGACGAGCAGCTCAGTACGGCCAACCTGGATTTGATGACGCGGACATCGCAAGCCTATTTCGACGTATTGCTGGCGCAGGACAAGATCGACCTGATCGAAGCCCAGAAAGCCGCGATCACCAAGCAGCTGGAGCAAGCCAAGGCCAACTTCGAAGTGGGTACAGCCACCATCACCGACGTGCATGAAGCGCAGGCCAGATTCGACCTGCTGATCGCGCAGGACATCGCCGCACGCAACGACCTGGAAGTCCGCAAACGTGCGATCCAGTCGATCATCGGCCAGATGCCGGGGGCGCTCGCCAGCGCCAAGGAATCGCTGGCGGTCGCCATCCCTGCGCCGCAGGATATGGAAAAATGGGTGGAAATGGCGGAACAGAAAAATCCGCAGCTTATATACCAGCAAAAGGCCCTGACCCTGGCCACGCAGGAAATCGAACGCACCCATGCCGGCCACCTGCCCACGCTCGATGCGGTGGGCAGCTACAGCGACAGCCGCGCCAACGGTAGCGCTACGGGGATAGGCAGCGACACCCAGAACTTTACTATCGGCCTGCAACTGCAAGTGCCGATTTATCAAGGTGGCGCCATCAGCTCCCGCGAGCGCGAGGCGGCGATCAACCAGCAAACGGCCAAGGATCAACTGGAGCAAGCCAGGCGTGAGGTCGGCCTGCAAACCCGCCAAGCTTATCTCAACGTCGCCAGTGCCGTCGCCCAGGTCAAGGCTTACGAGCAGGCGCTGGCCTCCAGCCAGAGCTCGCTGGATTCGACCTCGCTGGGTTACGAAGTCGGCGTACGCACCAGCGTCGATGTGCTCAACGCACAGCAACAGTACTACAGCGCCAAGCGCGACCTTCTGCAGGCCCGCTACACTTGGCTGTTGAGCGTGATCAAACTGAAAGCAGCAGCAGGCCTGCTGACCGAAGACGACCTCGCTGCCACCAGCTCCATGCTGGCAGGATCATGACCCGCGCCGCCATCGCCAGCAGCAGCGCCTGCCAGCTTGTCGTCATCGATATGCAGGAGCGCCTATCCGGGGTGATGGCAGCGGAAGCACTGGGTATCGTGATCAAGAATTGCGGCATTCTGCTGCAAGCCGCAAAACTGCTGGATGTTCCCACGCTGCACACCGAGCAGTACCCGCAGGGCCTGGGGACAACGCTGTCTTACCTGACGCAATGGCTGTCGCCCGAAACCCGGGTCGAAAAAACCAGCTTCTCCTGCTGTGAGGAAAGCGAATTTTGCGCGCTGATGGACGACACGCGCCCGCAAGTCATCCTCACCGGGATGGAAACCCATATCTGCATCCTGCAAACGGCACTACAGTTGCAAGAGATGCACCATCAGGTATTTGTCGTGGAAGATGCCGTGATTTCGCGCAACCCGGCCAACAAGGCCAATGCGCTTGATCGTCTGCGCCAGTCAGGGGTGATTGTCACTAATACCGAATCTGTCGTTTTCGAGTGGGTCAAGGTTGCCGAAGGCGATACATTCAAGGCCATCAGCCGACTCGTACGTTAACCGTACCGCAGTCAGGTCGGTAGCAGCTTCCTGATCAAATCCAGCATATGTTTTGCCGCACCGCGGTTGGAAGCGGCGAATGCCAAGCCCGCTTCGCCCATGCGCTTGCGGGCGGGCGCATCGGTCATCAACTCCCTGACCTGGGCGGCCAGCGCAGCCGCATTCCAGACCCGGGCCGCCGCTCCCTGCATCACCGCCTGCGTGGAGGCCTCGTCGAAATTGAAGGTGTGCTGGCCGATCATCACCGGCTTGCCCAGCGCGCAGGCTTCGATCAGGTTC
>WBZX01000756.1_pt1 | contig 27555 bp, 28 predicted proteins | sample 5204211 | NCBI WGS metagenome assembly WBZX01 (sample SAMN12344362, study PRJNA552823) | activated sludge metagenome | biome: Activated sludge suspended growth; feature: Nitrification reactor; material: Wastewater; isolation source: activated sludge from nitrification reactor of wastewater... | reverse complement strand
CCATTCGCGTATTTGGCTTTGACAGGTACAGGACTCAGCGGGGTTCTTGAGAAGAAATCAGATATGTTACCGCTTGTTCTGATCGCCAGCGGAATCTTTGGCTGCTTGGTGATAACTCATATCATGAGTCTAAAGGATGGGGAGAAACGAGCAGTTCAACACTTGGAGGCAATTGAACGGCGCCTTGGACTTGATGTTACTGTACAGCATAAGCCTAGTTACGTACGGCCTCTCGAAGTGGCTTTAGTTGGAGTACTTCTTGCCTACATAGTAGGCGCTATAGCATTGTTGATTCAAAAGTGATACATGATCCATCAGCCATGAATGCGGCTTGTTCGTGATAGATGCCAGTAGCCTCCATGACACCATGGGCTTCGCTCGATATCACACCTTGTTTAGCCAGCCTCCAGTCGGTTAGCGCTTTGAATCCGCTGATGGCGTTGGAGATGGCTTTGGTTTTACGTTTATCGGTGAGCGGATCGAGTAAGGTACAGTCCAGTTTGGCTCCTTCGATTCACCACCGGTTTTTTTATCATCGCCGCCTGCTCCTGCAGTCTCAGTCACCTGAAAACTGCCCCACCAACCGCTCGAGCCTCCGCGAAGCCTGCCGCGTGCGCCACGCTGAAATTCATTCATCCAGCGCAAACCCGGCATGTCGGGTCTTTCTTCAGCTTGATGCTGCGCCAATCCATCGCCAGCACATCGAGCAGCAGCAGCCGACCTTGCAGGCTGTCGCCGATACCGATCAGCAATTTCATCGCCTCAGCCGCCTGCGTGGTCCCTATCATGCCCACCAGCGGTGCGAACACGCCGTTTTCGGCGCAGCGCATTTCGCCGGTACCGTCTCCGCCCATGTCAGGGAACAGGCAGTGGTAGCAGGGGCTGCTGTCATGGCGCATGTCGAACACCGTGACTTGTCCTTCGAAGCCGATGGCCGCACCGGAAACCAGCGGTTTTTTCAACTGCACACAAATACGGTTGAGTGTGTAACGGGTCAGAAAGTTATCGCTGCAATCGATCACCACGTCCGCAACGCTGGCCAGTTCGATCAATTCTTCTTCCGTCGATTTGCGGGGGATAGCAACCACCGTGGTTTCCGGGTTGATGGCATTCAGAGATTGCTGTGCGGACAATGCCTTGTTGGTACCCACCGACTGCACGCTGTGGATAACCTGCCGCTGGAGGTTGGTGAGATCGACATCGTCGTAGTCGCAGATGGTGAGCTTGCCCACGCCGCCTGCGCCCAGATAGAGGGCGGCTGGCGACCCCAGACCACCCGCACCGATAATCAGGGCATGCGACTTTGCCAGCTTCTCCTGCCCTTCGTAAGCGATTTGCGGCAGCAGGATGTGGCGGCTGTAGCGTAGTAATTGCTGGTCTTCCACTAACGTAACTTTCTATCTCGCGGGTCTTCTTCTGCCGGAGCTGGCGGAGGGGGTGGATTCTGGAACACCAGCAGGCGTAGCGAGATGCCGATGAGGATGGCCACACCCCAGTAGATCCCCAGAAAAATCTCGCTGGTGACGACCAGCGGAGTGAAATGCAATACAACGGTGAAGATAAAAGCCATCACCAATGCCACCAGCTGGCCATAGATAATGCTTCTGGCGTTGGCGGCAGATTCGTGCGAGACCAGCGACGGCATACGTTCAGCCAGCCGGTGGCGCAGAAAAATCGCCATCGCCGAGGTGGCCAGCACCAGCGCCATCAGCACGCTCAGCATTATCATGCGCGTCCCGGCCACTTGCTCATCGAGTTGTGGCACACCATCCTTGCTCACGTACAGGGTGAACGACTCGCGCTCACCATATTTGCTTTCCATTTGCTTACGCAGTCCTGGCGCCGTCCATGGCATTTCTATGACGACAGCATATTTTTTCTTGTCCGCACCATTGAACGAGAGCGTAACATCGGTATGGCCCTTGGATTTGAACAGGCCCAAGCCGCTCTCGCCATTCTGCACCTTGTTGATGTCGATATTGGCAATTGTCGCTTCGACCATCGTCACCTCGGTACCCTGCATCAGTTCATGGACGATGAGGTAAGCGGGATAGCTGGTGATCGCCAGTGGCAATAGCAGCATAAAGAAATACAGCCCTAGCGTCTGCGCCAGCCCTCCGGCCGCCCTGAGTCCATGTGTGGCAGCTTTCAGCAGCCGACCTGGAGAGGCTTCTTGATGCTCATCGGCGACAGGCTTTTCGCTAGGTGCTTCTTCTTCCATGGCGCGAGCTTTATTGAGTCGAAGGCCCTATGATATACGAGTCGATCAATACCTGACATACAGGCGGTACCCTGCAGGCTTTTCTCCTTCGACCACGAGCGGCAAGCGAGAGTGTATTTCGCCATCGGCGGCAATACCTGCCTCGACACGGGTTCCGGCAGGCAGGTATTCGTGGGGGGCAAACGTCCGGCGCAGCACCGGTTTATCGTAGGTATCCGTTAGCGTCAGCTCCATCAGGGGATAAGCCTGCGGATATGGTGCATGGTTGTAGAGCGCGCTTACCAGCACCAGCACCCCCGCATGCTCGGCATCGCTCTGCAGGTCGGAGTCTTCGATACTGAACAGATCGGCCTGTCGCGGCAGTTCCACAGTACAGCCGACACGAGCGCAGGCTTGCTCCAGCCACGGCCGCAAGTGCGGGTAATGGGCGGCGACTTGGGTACGCATGAAATAGACCGATTGCGTAATAGCAGCAACCAGCAGCAACAAGGCTAAGGGCAACAACGCCCAGAACGATATGCCACGCTTTTTTTCTGGCTGCATAAAGCCGGGCACAGCCGCCGCCGGTTGTGATTTGGAAACAGGTTCAGCGACGGGCTCAGGTCCATCAGGGACATTGCCAGCATTTGCAGCAACAGCTTTGGTTTCGGCATCGAGCCCAGACCTGCCCGCATCGACCTCTCCGTCGAAATCCAGCTCAAAATCGACAGCAGCACCGACAGGCAGCAAACTTTCTGTTTGCTCTTCACGATGATACGACATCGGTAACTCGGAAACTTCCGGCTGCGGTGAGGAAGGCTGTAAATCGAGTTGCTCGACGGGGGGGGCCGCCGCGACACTTTCAGCCTCGGTAGCGGCAGCTTCAGGACTTGCTCTCGGCGTCACTGCGGGCGTCACCTCTTCCAGTTGGCGCAGCGCACTGAAGATGTGCTGACATTGTCCGCAGCGAACGTCCCCACGATGCGCCGACAACTGCTCCGGTGTCACGAGGAAGGTCGTGGCACACGCGGGGCAGGTCGTAACCAGACTCACCGCTTGATCCCGGAAAGAAGCGTCCAGTTCTCCATGAAAACCGGCGGCGCCATATCGAACCACTGCGCATAGACCGCAGAAACCTCCTCGGCCTGCTCGGCCAGGATGCCAGACAAGGCAATGCGACCTCCAGGGCGGCAGGATTGCGCGAGCAGCGGTGCCAGCATTTTGAGCGGAATAGACAGGATATTTGCCACGACGACATCGGTGGATTGCGCAGGCATAGCATCAGGCAGGCAGAACCCGGCTTCGACCTGATTCTGCTCGGCATTCTGCCGGCTTGCCAGTATTGCCTGAGCATCGATATCCACACCCAGCGTCTTGCCCGCGCCCAGTTTTTTTGCCGCAATCGCCAGGATGCCCGAACCGCACCCGTAATCGAGTACGGTTTCGCCTTCGCGCAAATGGTCGGTCAGCCAGTGCAAACACAGATGGGTGGTGGGATGGCTGCCAGTCCCAAATGCCAGCCCGGGGTCAAGCACAATATTGATAGCATCGGCCTGTGGCACGCTGTGCCAGGTAGGTACGATCCACAGCCGGTTGGAAATCCGGATCGGTTCGAACTGTGATTGCGTGGCGCGCACCCAGTCCTGCTCGGGCACGGCCTCGACCGTGAAGACCGGCTGAGCGATCCCGGCAGCTGCTATAGCTTCGTTGATAACGGCAGTCAGATCCAGACCGTCATCAAACAGTGCACTGACCACGTTGCGCCGCCAGACGCCCGGTTCGCCAATACCCGGTTCGCCAAAAATCGGCAGTTCATCCGGCGTTTCGGCGTCGGCATCCTCGATGCCGACCGAGAGTGCACCGAGCTCCATCAGCGTATCGCTCAAAGCCTCGGCGACATCGCTACCGGCCTCGATTCTAAGCGATTGCCAAGCCATTACTTCAGATTCAGACCGAGCTTATGCTCAAGATAATGGATGCTGGTACCGCCCTGCTGGAAAGCAGCATCATTCATCAAATCGCTATGCAACGGCGTATTGGTTTTGATGCCCTCGACCACCATTTCCGACAGCGCAATACGCATGCGTGCAATCGCCTGCTCACGCGTGTCGCCGTAGGCCAGCAGCTTGCCTATCATGGAGTCGTAATGGGGAGGCACCGTATAACCATGATAAACGTGCGTATCGACTCGAATACCGGGGCCGCCGGGCATGTGGAAGCCAGTAATGCGGCCAGGAGACGGCACGAATTTCTCGGGGTCCTCGGCATTGATACGGCACTCGATGGCATGCCCGCGCATGACGATTTCTTTTTGCTTGAACGGCAGTTTTTCACCCGCTGCCACCAGAATCTGGGTTTGCACGATATCAATGCCCGTGGTGAGTTCGGTCACCGGATGCTCGACTTGCACACGCGTATTCATTTCGATGAAATAGAACTCGCCGTTCTCGTACAGAAACTCGAACGTGCCTGCGCCACGGTAGCCGATGGTGCGACAGGCTTCGGCACAACGCTCGCCGATCGCGGCAATCAGCTTGCGGTCGACACCGGGAGCTGGCGCTTCTTCGATGATCTTCTGGTGGCGACGCTGCATGGAGCAGTCGCGCTCACCCAGATACACGGCATTGCCGTGTTCGTCGGCCATCACCTGGATTTCGATATGGCGCGGCTGGGTGAGAAATTTTTCCATGTAGACCATGGGGTTGCCGAAAGCCGCTTGCGCCTCGGCCTTGGTCATTTCCACCGAAGACAGTAAAGCTGCTTCGGTATGCACCACCCGCATGCCACGCCCGCCACCGCCGCCAGATGCCTTGATGATGACCGGAAAACCGACTTCGCGGCCGATACGAACGATTTCCTCGGGGTCCTCCGGCAATGCGCCATCGGAACCTGGCACGCAAGGTACACCTGCTTTTTTCATCGCATCCTTGGCGCTGACCTTGTCGCCCATGAGGCGTATGGTTTCGGCACGCGGACCGATGAATACGAAACCGCTCTGCTCCACGCGCTCGGCAAAGTCGGCATTTTCGGACAGGAAGCCGTAGCCGGGATGAATTGCCTCGGCATCGGTGACTTCCGCCGCACTGATGACGGAGGGAATGTGCAGATATGACCGACTGGACGGCGCCGGGCCGATACACACCGACTCGTCCGCGAGCTTGACATATTTGGCTTCGCGGTCGGCTTCGGAATGCACGCAAACCGTCTTGATGCCCAACTCGCGGCATGCGCGCTGAATACGCAGCGCGATTTCGCCCCGATTGGCAATGAGGATTTTTTCGAACATTTCAGTCCCTTAAAAAATACTAGTTTCAAAGCCAGACAAGGTGCGAGCAAGAAGTATTGACGCCGTGTATGTCTGATTGCAGGGAATCAATTCTCGCAAGCAACGCCGCATGGCGATGAAAACTGGATTTTTAACCGATGATGAACAGCGGCTCGCCATATTCCACCGGCTGGCCGTTTTCGACCAGAATCGCTTTGATGACGCCGGTGTGGTCGGCTTCGATCTCGTTGAGAAGCTTCATCGCCTCGATAATGCACAAGGTATCTCCGGCAGTGACCGAGGAACCCACTTCGATAAAAGCCTTGGCATCAGGCGATGGGGAACGGTAAAAAGTGCCCACCATGGGTGACTTCACCACATGGCCTTCAATGGCAGCCGATGCCGCCTCGGCAACCGGCGCCGCTGCGGCAGGTGCGACCGCTTGCGGAGTTTGCATCATTTGCGGCATATAGGTTGGTGCATATTGCATTACTTGCTGACCCGCTGGCTGGCGGCTGATCCGGACTTTTTCTTCACCTTCGGTCAGTTCGAGCTCGGCAATGCCGGATTCTTCAACCAGATCGATCAGTTTTTTGAGTTTTCTCAGGTCCATAATGCTGGTTCCCCTGTTAATTCTTGAGACGGTTAATGGCAAAATCCAGCGCGTATTCGTAACCGACTGCACCCAGCCCGCAGATCACGCCCACGGCGAGATCGGAGAAATAGGAATGGTGGCGGAAAGATTCGCGTGCGTGGACATTAGATAGATGCACTTCTATAAATGGCGTTTTCACAGCTGCCAACGCATCGCGCAAGGCAACCGAAGTATGAGTAAAGGCAGCAGGATTGATAATGATGAAATCGGCAGGATGTTGAAACAGCGCGTGCAACTTGGCGACCAGTTCGGCTTCGGCATTACTTTGACAAGCCTCCAGCTCCATGCCGAGAGCCGACGCTTTTGCAGATAATCGCTGGTTAATCGCCTCCAGCGTATCGCTACCGTAATGCTCGGGCTCCCTGACACCAAGCAGGTTCAGGTTAGGGCCATGTAGTACGAGGATGCGTTTTTTTCCGGTTTTGGTCGTCATTGATGGTGCTCTTGCCGCCGGTTTGAGGTTGCAAGTTTGCCGCAAATTGCCGTGCATTGTCCAGCAAATTTACCGAAATTTGCAGAAGTTACTGAAATTCAACGAGTTAAGAATGAAACCCCAGCTAGCACTCAAGCGCCTTGGGGCAATCGCCATTTTTAGCTGCAAAAACACCGTTAAGTGTGGCGATAAAAGCGTTTGCATCCTGGTACCCAACCACTTTTTGCGCGGCGACCTCCTGCCCTTTGGCGTCAAAGAAAACAATCCCCGGCGGTCCGAACAAGCCAAATCGCGTCAGCAAGGCAGCATCTTCCGGTGTATTGCCGGTAACATCAGCCTGCAGTAAAACCACATCCTGCAGTAGCTTTTGCACGCGCTGGTCAGCGAAGGTGAATCGCTCGTACTCTTTGCACGACACACACCAATCCGCGTAAAAATCGAGCATTACGCGCTTGCCGACGGAGGATCTGATCGCCTCTTCCAGCTCGGTAACGCTCTTAACACGTTTGAACGGCAATACATGCTCGCTCTGTATCCCACCTTGCCCAAGCAACCCAGCCAACGGCTTCAGGGGGTCGCGGCTTCCGGCAAACACGCCCACCAGCAAGGCAATCCCGGCCACCAGCGCCATGATGCCAATACCTTTACCCAATCGGGATGCGCTGCCGGAATGGAGTGGCAAACTGTCCAGCGCACGCAGATAAATCGCCGTCACAATGAGCAATGTTGCCCACAACCCCATCTGCAACGCCATCGGAATGACGGGTGCAATCAGCCAGATCGCCATACCAAGCATGACGATGCCGAAAAAATTGCGCACCGTATTCATCCATGCACCCGCTTTCGGCAGCAAGGTACCGGCAGACAGGCCCACCGCCAGCAACGGAACGCCCATTCCAAGCGCCAGCGCAAACAGTGCCACGCCGCCCAGCAGCACATCATGCGTCTGCCCGATATAGAGCAACGCACCTGCCAGCGGCGCTGCCACGCACGGGCTGACGATCAATGCAGACAAAGCCCCCATGGCGAACACACCCAGGAATCGCCCGCCCTTGATGCGATTGGTCGCTTCCGTCAACCGGGTTTCCAAACTGCTTGAGAGTTGCAATTCATAAAGACCGAACATGGAAAGTGCCAGCACCACGAACAGGGCCGCACCAACGCCCAAGGCCCACGGGTTTTGCAGCGCGTTGCTGATGAGGTGTCCCGATAGGCCAGCAGCCACACCCGCCAGCGCATAGGTAATCGCCATGCCCAGCGTATATGCCAGCGAAAGATTGAATGCATGGGCACGACTGGGATGCTTGCCTTGACCGACGATGATGCCGGACAGGATAGGAATCATGGGAAATACGCAGGGCGTAAACGACAGCAGCAAGCCGAAACCGAAGAAACCGGTGGCAATCAGCCACAACTTGCCACCACCCAACAACTGCCGGGCCTGATCCGTCTCCGTAGGCGGTGCAGCCTTTGTCGCAGCCGCAGCGTTCAGGTCAACGTCAAATGCCTTGCGGATAGGCGCATAGCACAGGCCATTCTCGCTACAGCCCTGAAAACTCGCCTGCACTGTGACGACGGCTGGCAGCGGCCCGGCGTGCTGCAGTTTTACCAAGGCCTGAAACGGCTGGTGATAAACCTCCATATCCCCAAAATTGGCGTCGTTCTTCATTTCGCCCCTGGGGAGTTCAACAGAGGAAATACTGCCGCTTGCGCCCGCCTTTAGCTTGAAGGAGATCCGCTCGCGATACAGGTAATATCCCGGCGCCACCTCGAAATCTGCCAACAGGGTTTGTGCATCTCTGGCCTGAAGGGAAAGTTTGAAAGCCTGCTCGGGCTTGAGAAATCCCTCATCGCCCGCACTTTCGAACAAGGATGACGAGGAACTGCTATTGGGCGCGCGCTCCGGTAGCAAACCGGCCAACGATGCCACTGGCAACAGCCAGGCAAGGAATAGAAATAATCGAATAATCATCTGGTTTCTTTTTCAACCCAATCGAGATAGCCGGGCAAGCCGTCAGTAATTGGGACTTGTATGATCTCGGGAAGTTCATACGAATGGTGTTCACGAATCAGCATTTCTACCGCCGGGTAGCGTTCCGTTACGGTTTTGATCAGCACCGGAACCTCCTCCGCACTTTCGATTTTGCCTTGCCAATGGTAGATTGACCGACATGGCGCCAGCACATTGACGCAGGCAGCCATACCCGATTCAACCAGTTTCTCTCCCAACCGGACAGCGGCTTCCCGGTTTGGCAGGTTGGTAATGACAAGAACCGCACTCATGGATGATAGACCCTGTACATGCCCGTTTTATTGATTTTCGCGATTTTACTCGCTTTCCCATTTATCGAGCTTTACGTGCTGATTCGTCTGGCTTCCGAGTATGGCTGGTGGGTGGCACTATACCTGTTAGCAACCGCAAGCGCAGGCTGGATGCTGATTCAGGAAGAAAAGTTGGCCGTATTCGGCCGCCTGCTCCAGATCGTGCAGGCCGGGCAGCACCCTGTCGTCGCCTTGCTTAGCAGTGCCAAAACGCTGCTAGCCGGCGTGTTGCTGATTTTCCCCGGCGCCATCAGCGACATCATCGCTGTCTTGCTACTACTGATGCCCACGCCATCGGGAAAAACCCAAAAAAAACAGCCTCTTCGCAAGGCGGCCAACGATGATGTGATAGAAGGCGAATGGCGGCGGGAAGACTAGAAACTGTTTAGAACAATGTCATGAGGAAAGTGCAGAGGCAAGGCACCCTGAGCGCAGAAACCGGAATGTACAGCGAGCACATGTGGTTTCGAGCACTACGTAACGCAGCAGCTGGCCACCGCAGTAATTTTTAAACAGCTTCCAAGCCGTGGTAAACTGCGCAACCTGATTTTCTCATTTGCATTCATGGCCTTCCAGATCACTATCCAGCCCAGCGGGCACAGTTTTACCGCTCCGACCGACGACACCATCCTTAATGCCGCATTAGAGGCTGGATTCACGCTGCCTTACGGCTGCCGCAACGGCGGCTGCGGCGCCTGCAAGGGTCAGGTACTGGAAGGCACCATTGACCACGGCGATTCGCAAGCACTCAGCGATGACGAAAAAGCAGCAGGCAAAGCTTTGTTCTGCTGCGCCCGCCCGACTTCTGATCTGGTGATCGAATGCCGCGAAGTCGGCCTCACCGGCGGGATCCAGACCAGGATTCTGCCCTGCCGGGTGGAAAGCAAGGTGCAAGCAGCGCCCGATGTATTGATTATGTACCTGAAACTACCGTCTAACGAACGCTTGCAGTTCATGCCCGGCCAATATGTCGAGTTTCTGATGAAAGACGGTGCGCGGCGTGCGTTCTCGCTGGCCAATGCGCCTCACGACGACCAGACACTGGAACTCCACCTGCGCCTGGTTCCCGGCGGCAAATTCACCGAATACGTGTTCAACGAGATGCCGGAGAAAGCCATCCTGCGTTTCGAAGGCCCGCTGGGGACGTTTACCCTGCGCGAAGAAAGCACCAAGCCGATTCTGTTTATTGCAGGTGGCACCGGCTTTGCGCCGATCAAGGGCATCATCGAACACGCCTTCCATCACCGCATCAAGCGCGACATGGTGCTGTATTGGGGAGCGCTGGCGAAACAGGATCTCTACTTGCCGCAACTGCCGGAACAATGGGCTGTCGAACACGATCATTTCAAGTTCATCCCGGTACTGTCCGACCCCAGGCCCACAGATGGCTGGACCGGCCGTACCGGCTTGGTACACGAAGCCGTGCTGAACGACGGGCTGGATCTGTCGCAATACCAGGTCTACTGCTGCGGTGCTCCTGCCATGGTAGAAGCGGCGCATCGCGACTTTATCGCGCAAGGATTACCGGAAGACGAATTCTTTTCCGACGCATTTACCTACGCACCGAAAAAATAACCATGCACCCACACCCGGTTTGGAAAAACCGCGATAAATATCTCGCCATCAGACGCGGTGCACTCACGTTCTAATAACGTCCACACCGGCCTTGCGATCAAATACTGCTTTTGAGCAAACCCTGACATTTACCCCTTTGGGGGCAAACTCATAAAGTGCGGATTCAAATGTGCGCCAATCTCCGTCAGGAAAATCAGCGGATAAATAGCGACGTCCGGCACCAGATTCCGGCATTCCAGTTGGTATCTGAAAAAACGTACTCTTTATATCGTCACGCCCGGATTTCAGAAAAATGACGACGACATGTCGACAAGCGACCTGCCCTTCGGGATAAATAATCTTGAATTTTCTGGCAAGAATTACTTCGGAAACGACTTCCCACGCCAGAGGCTGCGCTGGAAGCGCACCATGTTGTGCCAGATAAATCCCGGTTTTACCAGCCACAACAAAATCAGTCGGGCGTATCCCAACGATTCTTTTGAGCCACCCGTGATACAAGGTGCCAAGAATACCGAGTAGCAACGCCAGCGCAATCAATATCATCAAGCCGTGCACTTGATCGGGCTGCGTCACTGCCCAGCGATAAAACCCGAAAACAATCCCGCCGACGCCCATGACAGCCAAGGCATCCACACTCGATTTCGCTCTACCTTCGTTCACCATATCGTTGTCAACTTTCGCATTTGGCTGAATGCCCACTCTGGCACATCTGCCTGGCGTCAAGTCCATCGGAAATTATTTTTGCCCGATGATAGCCAGCAAATTTGACAATTTGATGTCAGGCCGGACTCCGGTTGCGATCCCTGGATAAAGTACGGATAAAGCGGATGCCGCTGCGGCAACAGCACTCGACCGAAGACTACTTCAGCAGGTCGATGATCGTTCCCCAATCGCGCGGGTCAACCGGAGTTATCGACAACCGGTTACCGCGTTGCAGGATACGCAGATTTTGCAGCTGCGGATTTTCACGCATTTCTTTCAGCCGTAGCAGACTGGTTTTTCGCACCAGCCTGACATCCACATTGAACCAGCGCGGCTTTTCCGGGGTCGCCTTGGGATCGAAATAGCGGTGATTGGAGTCGAACTGGGTACGGTCCGGGTAAGCGAGTTTGCTGACCTCGGCAATCCCGGCAACACCCGGTTCGGCACAGTTGGAATGATAAAACAGCACACCGTCGCCAACCCGCATCTGGTCGCGCATAAAATTGCGTGCCTGATAGTTGCGCACGCCATACCAATCCACAGTCTGGTCGGCAAAAGATGCCAGATCGTCGATTGAAACATCACCCGGCTCCGATTTCATCAGCCAGTAGCGCATTACGCCTCCCCACCGTGGCGCGAAGAATGCCCGTGCGCTGCATGTTCATGCAGAAATCCAGCCGGTTGCGGCTGCTTGTGGCCAAACCACTGCGGCAACAGCGAGCCTGCCACCATGCCAACTATCGACACACAGAGCCCGATCAATTGCGGTGGTACAGGGCTGGCATCTCCGATCATGACTTCAATCATGACCCAGGACGAGAGACCCCCGATAATCGCAGCCATGGCTCCCTGCGTTGTGGCGCGTGACCACAGGATGCCGAACACCAGCGGCACGAAAGCACCGGCCAACGTCACCTTGTAGGCATTCTCGACCATTTTGAAGATCGAGCTTTCGGTATTGAGTGCAAAAACAAGCACTAGCAAGGCAAAGGTGACCAGCGAGATCCGCATCACCAGCAGAAAGCGATGATCGCCCATCCGAGGCAGCGCCCCCTTGAGGATGTTTTCGGAAAACGTGACCGATGGCGCCAGCAGGGTGGCCGATGCCGTGCTCATGATGGCCGAGAGCACCGCTCCGTAGAACATGACTTGCGCAAACAGCGGCGTATATGAGGTCACCAGCGTGGGAATAATTTTTTCTGCCTCGGAATTAACCAGAATGCCGAGCCGGTCTGGATCTATCATGGTGCCCGCGTAGGCGATAAACATCGGCACGAAAGTAAAAGAGAAATACAACGTCGCTCCCGCAATCGACCCCCACAGCGCGACCTTTGCACTCCTGGCCGAGGTGATGCGCTGGAACACATCCTGTTGCGGGATGGAGCCGAACATCATGGTGATGCCGGTACCGATAAAGGTCAGCCATAGCCAGGGATCATGATCGGGGAAGAACTTGAATTTTCCGCCGGCAGCAGCGTGGTCGATCACCGCCATTGCGCCACCATCGACCTTGCCAGCGACAATAACAGCGATGAAAAGCAGCCCGCCCAGCATCACCATCATCTGCACGAAATCCAGTATGGCAACCGAGAACATGCCGCCAAACACGGTGTAAGTAAGCACCAACCCCATGCCCAACACCATACCTGCATTCTCACTAATGCCACCGCCCGTTACCGTGCTAAACAGCAACCCCAGCGCCTTGATTTGCGCGGCAACCCAGCCCAGATAGGAGATCACGATACAGATGGTCGTGATGACTTCCACCGTCCGGCTGAAACGCATACGGTAAAAGTCGCCCAGCGTGATGATATTGAGCCGGTACAGATAACGCGAAAACAAAATGCCCGCGAGTACCAGGCAAACCGAAGAGCCGAAAGGATCAGCGACGACCCCGCCAAGCCCGTCGGTAAGAAATGTGGAGGAGATTCCAAAAATGGATTCGGCGCCGAACCAGGTGGCAAACACCGTTGCCATGACGATGTAAAATGGCAACGATCGCCCGGCAACCGCAAAATCCTTCGCACTATGGACGCGCCTGGCTGCCCACAGGCCGATGCCAACGGAAACCATGAGGTAGGCGATGACAAACCAGAGCAGCATGGTGACGTCCTTTTATTCTATGCGGGGAGTTTTTCCAATGCTTCGCCGGTTGCGCTTTTGATCCCCAGCTGGTTTTCTTCTGCAAAATAACTTAGCTGTGCGTAGCCTTCCGGATTAACCTCCCGGAGTTGGGTGTCCACCACCAGACAGCGTACGCCATTGATGACGCGTGGCTTGAGGTACGGCGAGTAGCGCAGCTTGCGATCGGGGCCAAATGTGGCGTACTGACTGCACATGCGGTCCACCCAGTCAGACGGGCGGAATGGTTTGCCAGCACGGGTCAGGCCTTCGATGATGATTTCTTCGCTCATAATGTAGGCACTCGGTTTGGGAATGGCGCAATTATACAGAAGCATACAAGCCATTCCAGCAGCTTTTTCCCGGAAGCCGCCCTCCAACCAACCGCAATTCGATTATTGCGATAGGCGCTACTGAACCACCACATACTCGAACACCTTCACCACCTTTTCCACACCATCCGTTCCACGTGCAATTTCCACCGCATCATCCGCCTCCTTGCGCGTCACCATTCCCATCAGAAAAACCGTACTGCCTTCGGTGACGACCTTGACGTAATTGGCCGGAAATTTGTTTTCGGTCAGCATGCGCGATTTTACCTTGGTCGTGATATAGCTGTCGTTGCTGCGAGCAGTCATCGAACTCGCCATTCCGACCACCAACTCATTGGTCACCGTTCGCACGTTTTCAATTCCCTTGACGACACTCTCGGCCTTTTGCTTGGCGGTATCGTCCGAGGCCTCGCCCGTCAGCAGCACGTTACGGTTATAACTGGTGACATTAACGTGGATCTTGTCGCCCAGCGCATCGTTGATCTGTTTGAGCCCTTTCCACTCGATAGCCTCGTCTTCCACATAGGCGCCGGACGTCCGGCGATCTGCCGCCATCAGGCCACCTTCGGCAGCAGCACCAACCACGACCGGGGCACAAGCAGTCAGGTTGCCCACCAATATCGCGGCGGCAATCAGGGTAAGAATCAAGCGCATATCAAACTCCTTCAAAAGCGTTTTTAATCCATTCGATGCGACCGGCATCGAGACTGTCCAGCAGCACCGCATCAAAGCGACACGGTGCGTCGATTCTGTTTTGCTGCAGGTAAATCTGGGCTGCACGGGTGATTTTTGCCTGCTTGGCCGCCGTGATGCTGGCCGCCGCGCCACCGAAACCGCTGCCGGACCTCAACCGTACTTCGGCAAACACCAGCGTAGCGCCGTCTTTCATGATCAGGTCGATTTCACCCATGCGGCAACGGAAGTTGGAGGCGATCAGGCGCAATCCGTTCCGTTGCAGAAAATCTGCCGCAAGCTTTTCCGCCTGCACGCCATCGCCTTTCAATCGACAAACTCCGGCTCCACGCCCTCGCGCCGGAATTGTGCAGGCGTGAGTTCGCGGGTCAGGACATTATTCTCCTGCATGTAAATATTGCCCGTCGCCCCTTCCAGCACCTGTTTGCCCACCGCAGGCGGATTGGCCAGCACCGCCGCCAGCCGAAAAGCATCCAGCCCCAGCGCGTACAGCCGTTGCTGTTCTGCGCTACCCAGCGGTTCAGTCGGACGCAAGGCAGCAAATTCAGGATGATCCGGCTCCACCAGCCAGGGGACATCGACAAAATGCACGGCCAGCATATCCTGATTCCGGATGCTCTTTGCCGCCCCATCGTACAGGTGCGAGGTTCCATACGTAGGTATCGCCGCACTCAGCCAGGGGCGGATCTCCTGCGCCTGCGGCGCATTGGCTGCCAAAAAGATCATGTCGGCACTCTTTTGCGCGGCTTCGGCCTTGAATTCTCCGCGCTTATCCTGTTCCGGCAAAGCCAACTGTGCGCTGACAGTTCCATCCTGTGCACGCCATTCGTCGGCAAACGCTTTTGCCATGCGCTCGGCCAATGGTGTTGCTGCGACCACGATCAGCGCACTTTGCATGCCGTGACTACGCGCCAGGTGGGCAACCTGCCGCGCTTCGCTTTCCACCTGCAAGCCAAAAATGACCAGCCCGGGTTGCGACTTGACCGTCCCTTCCGGCTGATTGAGCGCCAGTACAGGCACGCTCAGGTTTTCGGCGGCCAGTTGGGTCACTTCATCGCGTATCAACGGGCCGACGACAAAGGTAGCGCCTTCCGCCACGGCACGCTGATACAAACTGACCACCCCATCTGCGCCACCAGTCGCATAAGTCACGACTTCCGGCTTGCCTGCATCCGCGGCCAGCGCGGCCATCACACCCGCTTGCACAATTTTTGCTACGCTAGCGTAGGCTGAGTTTTCCAGTGGCAACAGCAAGGCAATTTTCCCGGCCACAACCAGTGCATCTGTCACCTGGGGACTGCTGGGTTTGTCGGCAAGTTTGCTCAGCAGTTCAGCACTTGCCGGATGATCGGGATAAGCGCCGTGCCACTGTTCGATATTCCGTACCTTGCGGTCAGGATAAGTCAACGCCAGCGCAAGATCGACCCAGCCCTGTACCACAGGGTCTGGGCTCTCGCCGCGCAGCTCCACCAAAATTTCGCGCGGCTGAGACGACAGCAGCTTATAAATCTGCGACTGGTTATCGCCCACGGCCGACGGCTCAAGAAAAAACTCTGCCTTGACTCGTTGCTCCGCTGCACCGAGCACGTTCTCCTGCGATTCGTAGGCGAGGGCCAGGGTTGCGTGTAAACTCGCATAGGCTTGCGGTAGCAACCCCGATTCAGCTTGCAGCGGGATCAACAGACGCAGCGGCGTATCGAAATCCTGATTGGCGGCGGCAATCTGTGCTCGCAGCAATTTGGCGTAGGGTAAGGCAGGACTGATGCTGGCCAGCGCGACACTAGCACCTCCCGTATCGCCAGCATTCAGGCTCGCCAGGCCGTCGAGATACACTTCTTCGGTAGGCCTGGGCGGCTTTTTCTGGATTTGAACGACCGGCGGCGGCGTTTTTTTCGCCTCCGCACTAAAGGCAGCAGGCGCGGCAATCGCACACAACACCATGAGGAAAATCAGACGTTGAATCATAGCGGGACATTATATGTGGTCGCCACGCCGATTGGAAATCTGCAGGACATCACCCTGCGGGCGCTGGAAACCCTCAAAACCGTGGACGTGATCGCCGCTGAAGATACGCGCCACTCTGCCCAGTTGCTGGGCCATTTCGGCATCCAGACCAAACTCACCGCACTGCACGAACACAACGAACGCAGTGCCGGACAAAAACTGGTGGAGCTGCTGCAAAGCGGGCAATCGGTCGCACTGATCTCGGACGCAGGCACCCCCGCCATCTCCGACCCCGGTGCGCTACTGGTCAATATGGCGCACGAAGCCGACATCAAGATCGTGCCTATCCCCGGCGCCAATGCCGCGATTACCGCCTTGTCTGCTTCAGGTATCCTCATGCCACGCTTCCTGTTCGTCGGCTTCATGCCCGCCAAAAGCTCGCATCGCAAACAGGTACTGGAGTCTTTACGCGACGTACCTGTCACGCTGGTGTTTTACGAAGCCCCGCACCGCGTGCTTGAAAGCGTGGAGGATCTGCTTGATGTGCTGGGCAGCGGACGCAGCATCACCTTCGCCCGCGAACTCACCAAAACCTTCGAAACCATCTACACCTGCCGACTGGATGAGGCGCTGGCCTGGTTGAAAGGCGACCCCAACCAGCAGCGCGGCGAATTCGTCTTGCTGGTCGAAGGTGCGCCCGAAATCGAAGACCAGGCCGTCTCCGACGACGCCCGTCGCATCCTCGAAACTCTGCTGGCAGAACTGCCGCTCAAACAAGCGGTAAAATTGGCGGCAGACATCAGCGGCGCAAAGAAAAACGCGCTGTACGACCTAGCTTTAACATTGCAAAAGTAAATTTATATTTGAACCACGGGGAACACGGGGAACACGGGGAAACCAAAACTTACAGCAAATCTGACCGACACCATCAGCGACAGATCTGCCTTTTAGGTGTTACCCGTGTTCCCCGTGTTCCCCGTGGTTAGTCTTTAAAATCAAAGGCAGCCCACATGCAAACACTCACCCTCACCCGCCCCGATGATTGGCATCTGCACCTAAGAGACGGCGCCGCCATGCGCGACGTGTTGCCGGATACCGCAAAACGCTTTGCCCGCGCCATCGTCATGCCCAACCTCAAGCCGCCAGTCACCACCGTAGAGCAAGCCGCTGCCTACCGCCAGCGCATTCTGGATGCACTCCCCACAGGCATGGCGTTCGAGCCGCTGATGACGCTCTACCTCACCGACAACACCTCGCCCGACGAAATCGCCAAGGCCAAAGCCAGTGGCTTCGTCCACGGCGTCAAGCTCTATCCGGCAGGGGCGACCACCAACTCCGACGCGGGCGTCAGCGACCTCGCCAAATGCGACGCCACGCTCGCCGCGATGGAGAAACACGGCATGCCGCTATTGGTGCACGCCGAAGTCACCGACCCGGAAGTCGATGTGTTCGACCGCGAAGCCGTGTTCATCGAGCGCCACATGATCCCGCTCGTCAAAAAATTCCCCGGCCTAAAAGTCGTGTTCGAGCACATCACCACCAAGAACGCCGCGGATTTTGTTGCTTCTACGCCCGCCAACATAGGTGCCACCATCACCGCTCACCACCTGCTGATGAACCGCAACGCCATGTTCACCGGCGGTATCCGCCCTCACCACTACTGCCTGCCGGTGCTCAAACGCGAAAGCCACCGCCAGGCACTGGTCGCCGCCGCGATTTCCGGCAACCCCAAATTTTTCCTCGGCACCGACAGCGCCCCTCACGCCAAATCCGCCAAGGAAACCACCTGCGGCTGCGCCGGGATGTACACCGCACATGCCGCCATCGAGCTGTATGCCGAGGCATTTGAGCAGGCTGGTGCGCTGGACAAGCTGGAGGCTTTTGCCAGTTTTAACGGGGCGGATTTTTATGGCTTGCCGCGGAATGCGGGGAAGATTACGTTAGTGAAGAAAGACTGGATTGTTCCGGAAAGCCAAAGGTTTGGGGATGACGTGTTGGTGCCGTTACGGGCGGGGCAGAGTGTGCGGTGGCAGTTGGGTCCTGAGGGTTAAAACCTTAACACCGGCGGCCTTGCCCGCCAGCCGAACCGATTTCTTTTGCTTGTCCAAAAGAAATCGGTGAAAGAAAAGACACCCCGGTGCCACGGCCCTACGGGCTACCCTCCGCTACTTCGCCAGAACGGGGCGGCTTGCGCAACTCGCCCTAGCAGGCCACACAAAGCATGGCCTGCCGCGGAGCTCAAACAGTGCGCACCGCTTAACCCCGTTCCGGCTGTGCTGCTCGGCGAGGAAGTGAGTGGTATGCTACCAACCATGAAAAATACGATGATTGTTTTGGCTGTTTACGATGAAAAGGCATTTGCATGATCCACGAAACCAGTATCGCCTTGCTGATTGACGCCGACAATAGCCCAGCAAATAAGATTGAGGAAATTATCGACGAGCTGGCTAAATATGGTGTAATCAACATTCGCCGCGCTTATGGCAATTGGAAAAGCCCAAGTCTAAAAAGTTGGGAAGCGGTTTTGCATGACTATGCTATCCAGCCAATTCAACAGTTTGCGTACACCAAAGGCAAGAACGCAACCGATTCGGCAATGATCATCGACGCAATGGACTTACTCTACACTCAGAAGCTAGACGGCTTTTGTTTGGCATCCAGCGATTCCGATTTCACTCCACTGGTTATGCGTATTCGTGCAAACGGGCTCAAGGTGTTTGGCTTTGGCGAGCAGAAAACACCGGAACCTTTCGTTAATGCATGCTCGAAATTTCTATACCTTGAGCATCTTGGAAGCACGGCGCTTGTTTCCGTAGAGTCGGCAAAAGATATTCAGTCACCACAATCCGAGCCAGCGGCTCTAGAGATAGCAACCAAATCAAAAATGAGTCCGAAAGAACTCAAAGGTAACACTCGGTTGATGAATTTGCTACGTAATGCAATCGATGCGGCTGCGGATGATGAAGGTTGGGCAGGGTTGGGCGCTGTTGGCTCCCACATTTCCAAACAAACTTCTTTCGACTCAAGAAATTACGGCTACGCCAAATTAAGTGACTTGATCAAGGCAATTGACCTGTTTGAAGTCAAGCAAACAGGAAAGTCGCTCTATGTTAGGGATAAAAAGTCCACCAATAAACCTTTACAACCTCCTCAACACGAAGTAAAAACTTAGCCCCCTATGCCACGCCGAGCAGCACAGCCAAGACAGGAGGTGTCGGTGGGCGTTGTCTGAGCGCAGCGAGTTTAGCCCACCGCCCGGCTTGGCGAACAGCGCAAGGGGACTCCGAAGGAGCGTGGTGCGGGGTGTCTTTTTCTTTCACCGATTTCTTTGGGCAAGCAAAAGAAATCGGTTCGGCTAGGCGGCTGAGACCGCCGGTTTTAAGGTTCTAACCCTCAGATCTCTCCACAGCCTGATACAACCAAGGCCCCACCACTTTCTCCACCTCATCCACCCCCTGCTTCTTCAAGCTGGAGAACAACTGCACCGTGCAATTGCCCCAGGATGCCTGCATCTCCTTGCGCACTGCCGCCAGCGTTTTCATCGCATCGGAACGGGAAAGCTTGTCGGACTTGGTGAGCAGCACATGCACAGGCTTGCCGGTTGGGCAGAACCAGTCGAGCATCTGGCGGTCGAGCGGTGTGAGCGGGTGACGCGAATCCATCACCAGCACCAAGCCTCGCAGGCTGGGGCGGGTCGAAAGATAAGACGACAACACATGCTGCCAGTGCTTGCGCATGGCTTCCGGCACCTTCGCATACCCGTAGCCCGGCAAATCGACCAGGTGCGCACCGTTGCCCAGCGTGAAGAAGTTGATGAGCTGCGTGCGGCCCGGCTGCTTGCTGACGAAAGCCAGCCGGTTGTGGTTGGCCAGCGTGTTGATCGCGCTCGACTTGCCTGCGTTGGAACGGCCTGCAAAGGCGACTTCGACGCAGCCGTCTTCCGGCGGCAGCTCGTGCAGGTGGTGGGCGGAAGCGAAATAGGCAGCATTCTGGAACAGTGGCATGGCAATAAACTGAGGAAAAATCAGGAAAATAGTACCACGAACCCCATGCAGGCCTGCCGCCAATAAGATAAAATCACGGCAATTCTGTAAACCCGCTAGGAGTTATGTCATGAAGTTTTCCTCCATTGTGCTGATCGCTGCCGCGATGATGGGCACAACAGCCGTCCACGCCGCAGAAGCAGCCAAGGCTCCGGCCACCACGTCCGAAGCTGTTCCAGCAGAGGCTCCCAAGCCACAGGATGTCACTACCATCGTCAACACCATGTGTGCCGCGTGCCACAATGCCGATGGTAATAGTGTAATTACCGCCAACCCACGCTTAGCAGGACTGCATCCAGTCTACATCACCAAGCAGCTCACCGAATTCAAGTCCGGCGCCCGCGCCAACCCGGTCATGGCCGGAATGGCAGCAATGCTGACACCGGAAGACATGGTCAAGATAGGGCAGTATTTTGGCTCGCAAAAACCCAAGGGAGGCACTGCCAAGGAAAATGGCCCGGGGTCGCTGGGTGAAAAAATATATAAAGGCGGCATCGCAGCCAAGGCCGTTCCTGCTTGCGCATCCTGCCACAGCCCAACTGGAGCAGGTATTCCGGTGCAGTTTCCGAGATTATCCGGACAGCATGCTGAGTACACTACCAGCCAGTTGACGGCATTCCGATCAGGCGCACGCGCCAATGCCCCGATGATGATGGCGATCTCTGCCAAGCTCTCGGACCAGGAAATTGCTGCTGTTGCCGATTACATCCAAGGCCTGCATTAAACATCATCGCGCAACGATTCTTCGCCCCTCTCTCCCATCTGTGGAAGAGAGGGATGACTAGTGGTCACGTTGCCTCCGCTCGAATACCCCCGAACCTTGAAAAACCACCATCACAGCTTTAAGCGCGAACTCTACGACCTGCTGAGTTCGATGCGATTTGCCGTCACTTTGCTGACGGTGCTGGGCATTGCATCGATCATCGGCACCGTGCTCAAGCAGAACGAGCCTTACCCCAACTACATCGTCCAGTTCGGGCAATTCTGGTTTTCCGTATTTGAACGCATCGGCTTGTACGACGTGTACCACAGTACCTGGTTCATCATCATTCTGGCGTTTCTGGTGCTTTCGACCAGCCTGTGCATTTATCGCAACACCCCGCTCATGCTGCGCGAAATCCGCGCATGGCGCGAACATGTGACAGAATCGTCGCTACGCCTGTTCAACCACAAGGCTGAATACGCGATGGTGCAGCCACTGGACGAGAGCCTGCAGCGCCTGCGCAGGTTTCTGGCAGCCAACAGCTTCCGTTTCAAGGAAGTACAGAATAGCGATGGCCTGCTGATTGTCGCCAAGGCCGGTAGTTACCAACGCCTAGGCTACATCCTGACCCACGCTGCCATTGTCATCATCTGCGTGGGCGGCCTGATCGACGGCAACCTGCCGCTGAAAGCGCAGGAACTGCTAGGCTGGAAAAAGGTGGAAACCCGCGATATCGCGGAAACCCAGGTGCCGCCGCAAAGCCGCCTGCCCGTTACCAACCTGTCATTCCGCGGCAACATGACCCTGCCGGAGGGTTCTCGCGGCGATGTAGTGTTTTTGCGCGTGCGCGACGGCTATATGGTGCAAGAACTGCCATTTTCGATTGCACTCAAAAAGTTCCGCGTCGAGCATTACGCCACCGGCATGCCGAAATCATTCGAGAGCGACGTTGCGATTATCGACCCCGAGCATAATACCCCGATCGATGCCACCATTAGCGTCAACCACCCGCTGATCTATAAAGGTATTGCAATCTATCAGTCAGACTTTCAGGATGGCGGCTCCGGCCTGCATTTTGATGGCTGGGCATTCGACCACAGCGCAAAGCCGTTCAAGGTGGATGGCAAGGTCAGTACAGCCGTTTCGCTAACCACGCCCAATGGCGAACTGAGTATCGAATTGGATGATTTCCGCCTGTTCAACGTGCTGAATCTGAGTGGCGACGGCAAGGGTGCCTCACAGAACGTTGGCCCCAGCACCACCTTCAAAGTGCGCGACGCACAGGGGCAGGCCCACGAATACCTCAACTACATGCAACCAATGACACTAGATGGTCGCAGCTACTTCGTCTCAGGCATGCGTAGCATGCAAAGCGAGAGTTACCGCTATTTGCGCATCCCGGCGGACGAAGACGGTAGCATCAACAGCCATATGCGCTGGCGCGCGCTGATGACGGATACCACCAATGCACCAACCATTGCCAGCAAGATGGCCGCCAAGGCATTGAAAGACGCCACCGATGCAAACCTGCGCAGTAAATTTGAAGATAGTGTTGTCAAACTGCTGGAAATCTTTGCCAAGGGCGGATTCGATGAACTAGCCAGGTTCATCGAACAATCCGTACCGGAAAAAGATCGCGAACAAGCGGCGCAAACCTATATCAAGATCCTCGAAAATGCGGGGTTCGAGGCTTATGCCATGAGCCGTGAAGCGGCAGGAAAACCGACTCCAGCCCCGGACGATGCAAGCATCAACTTTGTCCGTGACAGCCTTAATAGCGCCAGCGACGCATTCTTTTATGGCGCCCCGTTCTATTTACAGCTATCGAGTTTCGAGCACAGGCAAGCCAGCGGCTTTCAACTCACCCGCTCACCCGGCAAGAATCTGGTCTACGGCGGCTCGGTGCTGCTGGTACTGGGAATCTTTGCCATGTTTTACGTGCGGGAACGCCGCGTCTGGCTGTTGGTCAAATCTGATTCAAGGCACGTGCTGTTCGCTATGTCTGGCACACGCAAGAGTCGCGATTTCGATGCCGAATTCGACCGTTTCAAAGGCCGGTTACAGCAACTGATGGAGAATTAAATGGAAGCCACGATCGACTACGCCGACCCCAAGCCTCTGCTTAAAACCCTGAACTGGGCAGACTGGGTCTATGCCTTATTGTTGCTCATGGGCGCCCTGTTCGCGCTCAACCGCTATGGTAACTTTATGGACGTTTATGAAAAAGGCTTCCTGCTCGGTGCCGTCGTCGGCTTCAGTTGGTTGGGATGGTTCTGGAAACCTATTCGCAGCCTGATTGCAATAATTACCGTACTGAGCCTGTTCGGTATCGAACAATATCATGCGGATCTGACTCGCGCCGGGTCAGCATTCTTCCTCAAGTTCCTGCTAGCCAGCCAATCTGCCGTGATGTGGATGAACGTGCTGTTTGTACTCGCCATGGCAACCTACTGGTTCGCTCTGTTTGCGCGCTCCGAGTTTACCGGCAAGGTCGCCACCGCCCTGACTTGGGCGGCCGTGGTGATGGGCTTTACCGGCCTCATGGTGCGCTGGTACGAGTCTTACCTGATTGCGCCGGATGTCGGCCACATCCCGATCAGCAACCTGTATGAAGTATTCGTTCTATTCTGCCTGATTACCGCGCTGATGTATCTATACTACGAATCCAGGTTCAATACGCATCAACTAGGTGGTTTCGTACTTCTGGTCGTTAATGCAGCTGTCGGCTTTATTCTCTGGTACACATTTGACCGCCAAGCCAGTGACATCCAGCCTCTGGTTCCCGCACTTCAAAGCTACTGGATGAAAATTCACGTCCCGGCGAACTTCATCGGCTACGGTGCGTTCTCACTCGCAGCCATGGTCGCCAGTGCCTATTTGCTGAGCGCTCGTGGTGTCCTCACCTCGCGCCTACCTGCGCTGGATGTGCTGGATGACCTGATGTACAAAGCCATTGCCGTTGGTTTCGCCTTCTTTACCATTGCCACCATTCTGGGCGCGATGTGGGCAGCAGAAGCGTGGGGCGGCTATTGGTCGTGGGACCCGAAAGAAACCTGGGCACTGATCGTCTGGCTCAACTACGCAGCCTGGCTGCACTTGCGCCTGGTCAAGGGTCTGCGCGGCAATATGTTGGCCTGGTGGGCGCTGATCGGACTACTGGTGACGACCTTTGCCTTCCTCGGCGTGAATATGTTCCTGTCCGGCCTGCATTCTTATGGTCAGTTATAGACATTTGAGCACTTCTGATAAATCCAATTTTCATCGCCATACTGCGTTGCTCATGAAAAATAATTCCCTACATATCGGACATATGCCGCGTCATGATCTTTAATTCGCGCCTTGTCTGGCTTGGAAACTTGAGTTTATAGAAGCGCTCAAGCGTTGAAAATCGACTTTCTGGTATGATTTCCGGCTATGACAGGCCTAACACCGAACACTCCCAACCCAACCGATATCAAACTGCATCAGGCATCCCGCTGCCTCGAAGTCAGCTTCGACAACGGTGAAAGATTCATGCTGCCCTGCGAGTTCCTGCGCGTCTACTCGCCTTCTGCCGAAGTTCGCGGCCACGGCCCGGGGCAGGAAACACTGCAAACAGGCAAGGAAGACGTCAATATCGTCGGTATCGAACCCATCGGTCACTATGCCATCAAGCTGATATTCTCGGATGGTCACGACAGCGGCTTGTATTCCTGGGATTACCTGTATGACATCGGTCAGCGCCAATCCGAATTATGGGCAGAATATCTGACCCGGCTGATGGCCGCCGGCATCACTCGCAAAATCCCTGATTAGGAACCCACATGAGCGACACCCATTTCGGCTTTAAAACCGTAGCCGAGGAAGAAAAGGCAAAGAAGGTCGGCGAGGTTTTTCATTCCGTCGCCAGCCGCTACGACCTGATGAACGATGTGATGTCGGCCGGACTGCATCGGCTGTGGAAGCGCTTTACCGTCGAAACCAGCGGCGTGCGCCCCGGCGACCGCGTGCTGGATGTGGCGGGCGGCAGCGGCGATCTGTCTCGCTTATTTGCCAAAAAGGTCGGGCCAACCGGGCAGGTCGTCCTCACCGACATCAATGCCTCGATGCTGGGCGTCGGCCGTGACCGCCTGATCGACGACGGCATGGCCGTGCCTGCGCTGCAATGCGATGCGGAGAAACTGCCTTTCCCCAGTGCCTATTTCAACTGCGTGATCGTCGCCTTCGGCCTGCGCAACATGACGCACAAGGAAATCGCACTCAAGGAGATGTGCCGCGTGCTCAAGCCCGGCGGCCGCCTGCTGGTCCTGGAATTCTCCAAGGTCTGGAAACCACTGACCCCGGCCTACGACGCTTACTCCTTCAAACTGTTGCCGCTGATGGGAAAACTACTGGCCAACGATGAAGGCAGCTACCGCTATCTGGCCGAATCCATCCGCATGCACCCGGATCAGGAAACACTCAAGCAGATGATGCTAGAGGCCGGTTTCGGCCGCGTAGACTTTAATAACTTAACCGGCGGCGTTGTGGCATTGCATAAAGGCTGGAAGTATTGATCCCGACCTACGCCGCAATCAACCACGTGCTGCGCCAGAACGCCTGGGCTGCCGTACGATTGCAGCCATACGCCGGTAAAACCGTCTGTTTCAACCTGCCACTGGTTTCCAGCACGCTCACTATTATCGATGGCGGCGAGTTCGTCCCATCCATCGAAAACGCCATCCCGGATGCCACGATCCACCTCACCCCGATGGCCACTTTGCGACGCCTGACCGGCCAACCCATGCAGCCCGACGATTATCGGCTGGAGGGCGATACCGAACTGGCCGCCAACGTAGGCAAGGTGCTGCAACAACTGGAGTGGGAGTTTGAGGAAGACCTGAGCAAGCTCATCGGCGACATCCCTGCCCAGCAAGCCGTTAGTTTCGGCAAGCGCATCGTCAAGGAGAGCAGCCGCCAGGTTGAAAGCCTCGCGGGCATGTTCGCCGAATACTGGCTGGAAGAACAGCCGACCATTGCCAAGAAACGCCATCTGGAAGAGCTCAGCACCGAAGTCGACACTCTACGCAACGATATCGACCGCCTCGCCAAGCGGCTGGAAAAACTGGAACGCGAGCGGTGATGCGATTACTGCGTCTGCTGCGTATCGTTGCGGTTGCCCTGCGCTACGGGCTGGAAGAATTCATTCTCGGCCATGCCCGCTTTCGAGTACTCAACAGCATCGTCAAGGGACTGCTGTTCTGGCGCCCGGTTTCAGGCGCGCGCGCCGAGCGCTTGCGGCTGGCGCTGGAAAAGCTCGGCCCGATTTTCGTCAAGTTCGGCCAGATGCTCTCGACCCGGCGCGATTTACTGCCGCTCGACCTCGCCGACGAACTCGCCAAATTACAAGACCAGGTGCCGCCATTTGCGGCAGAAGACGTCCTCGAAGTGGTTTTCCAGGCCTACGGCAATGCGGCGCATCAGGTATTTGCCGAATTCGACCCTACTCCCATCGCCAGTGCATCGGTGGCGCAAGTGCATTTCGCCAGACTGCCCGATGGCACGCCGGTTGCCGTCAAGATTTTACGCCCCGGTATCGCAACTCTGATCGAAAAAGACCTGGGACTTATGGATGCCGCCGCCTGGTTACTGGAAAAATTATGGTCGGACGGCAAGCGCCTCAAACCGCGCGAAGTCGTTGCAGAATTCGGCCGACATATTCACAACGAACTCGACCTCATGCTCGAAGCCGCCAATTGCAGCCAGTTGCGCCGCAATTTTGCCGACAGCAGCCTGCTGCACGTACCAGAAGTGCATTGGGATTTCTGCCGCCAGCAGGTCATGGTCATGCAGCGCATGGTCGGCACGCCAATCAACCAACTCGACCGATTGCGCGAACAAGGCGTGGACATCCCCAAACTGGCACGCGACGGCGTAGAAATCTTCTTCACCCAGGTGTTCCGCGATGGTTTCTTCCACGCCGACATGCACCCCGGCAACATCCTGGTGGCCGACGACGGCCGCTACATCGCGCTCGATTTCGGCATCATGGGCACGCTCACCGACACCGATAAACACTACCTCGCGCGCAACTTCCTCGCCTTTTTCCGCCGCGACTACCGCGAAGTCGCCCGCGCCCATATCGAATCCGGCTGGGCCCCCGCCGACACCCGCCTCGACGAGTTCGAATCCGCCATCCGCGCCGTGTGCGAACCGATTTTCGACAAACCGCTGAAAGACATCTCGTTCGGCCGCGTGCTGCTGCGCCTGTTCCAGACCTCGCGCCGCTTCGGCGTTGAAATCCAGCCGCAATTGGTCATGCTGCAAAAGACGTTGCTGAATATCGAAGGCTTGGGCCGCGACCTCGACCCCGAACTGGATTTGTGGAAAACCGCCAAACCCTTCCTCGAACGCTGGATGTCGGAACAACTGGGTTGGCGCAAGGCCTGGGCGGTGCTCAAGGACGAGGCGCCAAACTGGGGCCGGATACTGCCGGAACTGCCGCGATTGCTGCATCAGCAGATTGCACGAGATTCGTTGAATGAAAAGTTGATGGTGCTGCTGGCCGCGCAGGAAAGGCGGGATGGGCGGCGGATGCTGCTGATTTAT
>WBZX01000755.1_pt1 | contig 27573 bp, 22 predicted proteins | sample 5204211 | NCBI WGS metagenome assembly WBZX01 (sample SAMN12344362, study PRJNA552823) | activated sludge metagenome | biome: Activated sludge suspended growth; feature: Nitrification reactor; material: Wastewater; isolation source: activated sludge from nitrification reactor of wastewater... | reverse complement strand
CGTCGAACTAACCACCACTGTTCAATTTCTTGATCCGGATGTAGCCATGCGATGCAATCTCGGCTGCATCATAGTTCTCACCAGTAATGATCCGACCATCGACGATGACATCATCTGCAACCGTACCACGACCAGCCGCAGAGGCAGGATCGTTGTGGGAATACTGATACATCGAAGAGCCCCAACCACCTACAAAGACGATCGCTGATTCGGCAGTGTTAGTGCCACGCAGTTTCTGGAAAGCTGCATCGGTTTGCTGTTGTTGCAGTGGACTCACCCCATCCACTCGTGCCCAGGCCAGCACGGTAGTGCCGTGACAAACGCCTGCCTGTGGTGGTGGTGCTTCGGCAATCAGTGCCAGCCGATGATCGACAGGCAATTCTACACCAGCCTGATTAGCACTCAGGCAGAGCCGCTCATCGAGCGATTCCACTGCGAGTTGGCTGCGATTCTTGATCTTCATGTTCATCTCCAGGTAAGGGTAAAGTAGCCATCTCGCTCCGCGAGATGCTAGAGAAGAAGTTGTGCGGTATCGTGATTGCTCACAGAAATGTGAGCGATTACTGCACAGTGAAGAAGTCACATCGTTGCGTGACATCTCTTTGTGCATCTCGGCGGAGCGAGATGGGTACTGTGTGTCTACTTAGAGATGGAGAAGATTGCCGATATCTTTCAGGAGAACGGTTATTTTTCTGAACGTAGAGCGGGTTTCAGATTCCAAGCTTGGCGTTTCGCTTGGGCCATGAGTTGTGGAGCAGAGAAGCCTGGAGGGAAGATGACCCACTTCCAGAGATTGGGGTGATCGTCTGCAACGTACTTCTTGCTGAGCAACTCGGGTTCCTTGGTAAACGGCTGCTCGCGAATGCTGCCAAGTGCCTGCAGTTCCTGTCGTTCCAGGAACTGCATGAGTTGCACCAGATAGTTCTCCGGCGTGATGGCTTGGCTGCCTACCCATACTTCGGGTGGTATCTGCTGATGTGCCTGCAGGTAGGATCGCATGTCTTTGGCAACAAGAAGCAATTCTTCATTACTCAGCCTGCTGACCGTCTTAGACAATTGTTGTGGTGTACGTCCCGGGCCTTGGATCAACGCTGGCAGTGTGATTTCTTCAGATGTGGTAGCAGCCATCGTGGCCAGCCAGAATAGTTCTGCTGCACTCAGTACACCGTCATGTGCTTTCACCCAGTGGATACCTGCCTTCTCCCACTTTGCAGTATGTTCAACAGCCAGCTTGCCCACCTCGGCTGCTGTCCATTTCTTTGCTTGCAGTGCATCGGCATATCGTGCTGCGACCTGGCTGACAGTGACAAACCGCACTTCAGGGAAGCGTTTCATGAAGAGGACATACTGCTGGAAGTTGTCGTACGCCAGTTTAGTTTCTTCTTCCGTTTTCTGTGGAGGTAGCTTCCATTTAGCCCTTGGTGGGTTGGCACCGTGCTTGAAGTTAACGCCATCCCAGAACTGTTGATGGACGAACTCGCAAGGATGATAGACGATGCTGATAACGCCACCTTTCTCAGCCAGTAGTTGATCCCGTGAACGGAGGAACTGAATCTTGGCTGTCTCCAGTTCATGGGGATACTGGATGCCGGTGCGGATGAGATGCGATAACTTGTAGAAGTTCAGCAAGCCTCCGTAGTAGAAAGGCTTGCCTTCGACATTGATGTGGGAACCAGCATCGAAGTAAATTCGCATGCCCCACTGATGCAGTGCCACATGTGAATGCGGTCCCCAACTGCTTCCCGGCTGACCATAACAACTAGGCTTCTGCCCAAAAATGCGTGTGACATCATCATATCCAGGCTTCTCTCGACGGGTGAACTCCGCGATGCCTTCCTGCCAGTGGGCGCTTTCGAGATATTGTGCCGGTGTGGGTGGGACGCTGTGCCAGTTGCTGTGGTAGCCGATCTCATGCTTCTTGAGAGCGTCGATGACGTCGGTACGCTTGCGACGTTCAAGAGTACGCGCCTTCTCGCCAACTACTTTGAAAGTGGCTGGTATCTTCAGCTCCGTGAGCCAGGTTGCCAGATGCAGAGCAGCATCATCACTGGCAGGAAGGATGTAGTCCTCGGTATCGAACCAGAGGACCACATCAATAGTTGTTACAGGCGGCTCTGCAATAACCGCTGCAAGGAAAAGGAAGCAGAGAACGAACACCACAGTCACGCGACGCAACATCATTCCTACTCCCTACTCCCCATTCCCACGCGCTACTTCGGTCCCGGTGGTACGTGCTTCTTCAGCCAGCCGAAGACTTCTTCGTGCCAGAACTTGCTGTTGGCAGGTTTGAGCACCCAGTGGCCTTCGTCAGGGAAGTTAACGAACTTGCTGGGCACGCCTTGCCGTTGGAGAGCGTTGAAGAGTTCATGCCCCTGACCAATCGGGCAGCGGAAGTCATAGTCGTTGTGGATGATCATCATCGGTGTCTTGAACTTGCCAAGGTTTCCAGCCTTGATGTGTGGTGAGAACTCCCGGTACTTGCCAGGCTTCTCCCAGGGCAAACCCTGGTGTTCCCACTCGTCAAACCAGAGTTCATCGGTGGTGCCCCACATGCTCTCGAAGTTCCAGACCGAGCAATGGGTGATCAGCGTCTTGAAGCGGCCTGTGCTGACGGCAAACCAGTTCATCATGTAGCCACCGAAGCTGGCACCAGCGGAGCCAATGCGATCCTTGTCGACGTAAGGCAGCTTCTCGACATAGTCGACACCAGCCATCAGATCGCGGTAACACTTGCCACCCCAGTCGCCACTGATCTGGTCAGTGAACTTCTGGCCAAAGCCAGTGGAGCCACGAGGATTGGGGAGCACCACCACATAACCTTGTGCGGCCCAGAGCATGGGGTTCCAGCGGAAGCTCCAGCTATCTTCCCAGGCACCTTGTGGGCCGCCATGAACGAGATACGCCACAGGCCACTTCTTCTTTTCGTCGAAGTTAGGTGGGAACACGATCCACATCTGCATCTTGCCACCTTCAACATCTACCTCGACCGGTTGATATTGTGGCTTGGCGATCTTGCTGAGCAACGAGGCATTGAACGTCGTCAGTTGGCCAACTCTTACACCGTTTGATTCAAACTGCACCACGTTCACTTCCGCCGGATTCGACAGCCGGGCCAGGGTATGAGTCATCGTCAGCCCGTTTTTGCTGAAGCTGAGCGAACCGAGCATGCCCACCTTGCCTGATTGGTAAGCCTTGAAGGTACCCGCTCCTTTGAAAGTAAGACCAGTGCTGATCTCGCCATCGAGTAGCACGCTGAAGAACGATGTGGAACCATGATCATCAGCAATGAAGACCAGTTCTTCAAAGGGTGTCCAGGCATATTCGCCCACCGAGACATCTTTCTTCTCGGTCAGGTTCTTGGGCGTGCGGTCGAAGGTGCCATCAGGATTGCACTCGACCACCTGAATATCCCACTTGTCTGCTTCGTAGCCCGGCTGCTTCTGTGATCGCCAGGCGAGGCGTTTACCATCGGGGCTAAAACGGGGGTAGACATCCGCAGCTTCGTTCTTGGTGAGGGCTTCCCAATCGGTCTTGGTATTGGTGATGCTGACACGACAAATGTCGTAGTTGGTGCTCCAAGCTTCATTCTTGGCAGGCACAGCAGTGAAGAGCAGGTGGCTGCCATCGGGGCTGAAGCAGAAGTCATCACCAACGCTGAAGGTGGATGAAGTGGGATTCGCATCGCGATCACCCGGTGTCACATCTCGGCAATCGCTGCCATCAGCATTGCAGACGAAGAGATGCTGTCGCTTGTCTTCGACATATTCATCCCAGTGGCGGTAGAAGAGCTTGCTGAAGACCTTGGCCTTCACCGGGTTCTTCTCCACCTGGTCGAGCTTCTCCTTGTTCTTCTTGTCGCTCTCAGCATAGGGCAGGGAGCTGAACTCTGGATAGATAGTGGAGACGAAGGCCAGCTTCTTGCCATCAGGCGACCAGATGCCTGTACCAGCACTGGTGCTGATGGTGGTAATCTGCTGAGCCTCACCACCGGAGAGATCGATGATCCAGAGTTGGTTGGTACCACTACGGTTGGATTCGAACAGAATCTTGGAACCATCCGGGCTCCAGCGGGGGTGACGATCCTTCTTAGTCGTGGTCGTCAGTTGTCGGGGTGCAGAGCCGGGTGTGGTGGGTTGCAGGTAGAGGTTGGAACTACTCTTGTTGCCCGGCAGATCGACCGTGGTAACCACATAGACGACTGACTTGCCATCCGGGCTGACCTGCGGATCGCTGACCCGCTTGAAAGCAAAGAGGTCGTCAATCGTCATCGGCCGGGTTTCTTCAGCGTAACTCATAGTAGTGCTCAACAGCAGGCACAGCGAAACGAGACGTAGCATCGTTCGTCCCCAGTTTGATGGTTTGGCTATTGGACATTAAACGAGATTTCGAGTGGTATACCAGCCCGACGCGCGAGCGAGGGAAGATCGCGAGATGTGAAGATACTTTACGTTGCGAAGGATATGGACGTACCCAATTCGCAAGGCGTCCCTCGCTCGCGCGTCGGGCTGGTATCGTTTCAATCTCTCATCATCGCTGTCATCACGGCAGAGCGTGATGACTACAATCCACAGACGGGGTTTCTATTTCGTTATCCTGTGCTAGAGTATGGTAGATACTTGGAGAAGATTGCGCCGATGGGTGTTGCGTTTGCCCCTGAATTGTTGATGGCTCTTACGGGTTTGTCCGGTTCGCAACTCAAGGAGTTGTTAGCCACCTTTCCACCAGAAGATTTGGACGATGGTATTCAGCTCAGTAAAGAACTCGAAGAAGCGGGAGCACTTACTCCCTATCAAGCGGGGCATTTGAGCGAAGGGCGTGGCGAGGGGTTGCTGGTTGGTCAGTACGTTGTGCTCAGCGAACTGGGCCATGGCAGCATGGGGATGGTGTACCAGGTTCGCCATCGCATCATGGGGCGGCAGGCTGCTCTGAAGGTCTTCACGCCGGATACGGATGAGAGTGAGAACTACAATCGCTTCATGCGTGAGATCCAAGCCACGGCTCAACTTGATCATCCGAACTTGATCAAAGCCTACGAAGCGGGTGAGCATCATGGCTCGTACTTCCTGGCCATGGAACTGGTGGAAGGCCAGAACCTGCAGGAGAAGGTAGAGAAGGAAGGCCCGCAGTCGCTCAAGCTGACGTTACGGTGTTTCATCGAAGCAGCGAACGGCTTGGGCTATGCTCATGGACTGGGGATGGTGCATCGGGATGTGAAGCCTGGCAATATCATGCTTGGAAGTGACGAACGTGTTCGTGTTCTTGATCTCGGTCTCGTGAAATTCACTCGCGGCTTCTCCAGCATGGCTACCAGCATGGATGGTACCGTGCGAGGGACAGCAGCCTACATGTCGCCAGAGCAAGCCATCAGTATTCGCAATGCCGACCATCGATCCGATATCTACAGTCTGGGTAGTGCTCTCTACTTCGTTCTTACTGGTCAGCCCATGTTTCCGGAGAAGACGGTGATGCAACAACTGGTGGCTCACCAGAAGAAGCCTGCCCCGAGCTTGCTGACTTACCGGCCAGACCTGTCGCCTTACATAGATCAACTTTACCAGCTGATGGTGGCAAAAGATCCAGCTCAGCGGTTGCAGAGCATGGCTGAAGTCAAATCGAGTCTGTATTCCATTCTCAACGGTACGGTTCCACCTACGCTGCGAACGGCATCGAGCGTCGGTCTGCCAGTCGCCCCTCCAATAGAAACGAAAGAGAACGTTTCCGCCTGGAAACGGCTCTTTCCCTTCTGGCGAGACAAGCCCAAGGATTAGTATCATGACCGCCCTGCATGGTGTCATCCCACCTTTAGTGACGCCACTGACCCCGACACAACAATTAGATGTACCGCACCTGGAAAAGCTCCTGGCTTATCAGTTGGATGCTGGCGTGCATGGTTTCTTCGTACTCGGCACCACGGGCGAAGGTCCCAGCCTATCGCATGCCCTCAAAACAGAAGTGGTGACACAGACGTGTCAACTGGTTGATCAGAAAGTGCCGGTGCTGGTCAACATCAGTGATAGTTCAATCGTGGAATCGGTGAAGCTGGCCCATGCTGCAGCTCAGGCAGGAGCCCGGGCGGTGGTGGTCACTGCACCTTATTACTTTCCACTCGATCAGGATGACATCTGGAAGTACCTCAAAGCACTGATTGGGCAATTGCCTTTGCCAGTGTATCTCTACAACATGCCCAGCCATGTGAAGGTATCTCTGGGGATGGAGATCATTCAGCGTGCGATGCAGGAACCTTCGATCCTGGGCATCAAGGATAGCTCGGGTGATCGAAGCTACTTCAAATCCCTGCTCAAGCTGGCACAGGATCGGCCCGGCTGGTCGGTGATGGTGGGGCCAGAAGAACTCTTTGTGGAAGCTGTCACCTGGGGTGGACATGGTGGTGTACTGGGGGGCGCGAATCTGTATCCCAAGCTGCTGGTACAACTCTTCCATGCGGTGCGTTCCAAGAACGCTCCGCTGCAAGAGAGTCTGGTGGAACGGTTGAACTGGTTCCATCAACATGTGTTGCAGGTGGTGCCACGAACCAATGGCTGGCTCGTTGGGTTGAAGACAGCGCTGGCCATACAAGGGTTGTGTCAGGAAGTGTTCGCGGAGCCACTGCATCCAATGACTGATGCAGAGAGAACACAGCTTCACGAAAATCTGGTGAAGCTGCGGACGATGCAGGAATACTAGCCGACATTACTGACGATGAGGTCCGAACTGCGTGCCATGCCGTTGCTGAGTGGTAGCATGGGCAGGTTGATGTCGTGAGGCACTTGTTCCATCGCAGCGTTGACGATGAGCTTAAGCAACTTCGACCAACTGAGGCCAGCCTTCTCAGCGGAACGGGCGAGGCCGACACCTTCATCAAGCAGTGGATTACAGTTGATATCGAGTACCTTCGGGTTGCCTTCAGCATCCAGGCGGATGTCGACACGGCCGTAGCCCCAGCCGCCGACGGCACGGAAGGCCCGGGCTGCTACCTGACCGATACGGGCTGCTACTTCAGGTTCGATATTCTGTGCTGGACAGACGACAGATGTATTCTTGTACTCGACCGTATTCTCCATGTTCTTGGCAGCATAAGACATGATCGGTGGAATCTCGTCTGGCAACTTCGAGTAATCAACTTCAGCTAGAGGCATGATGCGGAGTTTGCTGCCACCGACGAGGCCGACGTTGAACTCGCGGCCGGGCAGGAACTTCTGGGCGAGAGCAGGCTGGCTGAACTCACGTACTACCTGTCGGACCTTGTCGCGAAGTGCCTTCTTCGAGTGTACCACGCTGTTGCGATCAAGCCCCAAGCCACAGTGTTCCTGACTGGCTTGAACGATGAGAGGGAACTGCCATTCACGCTCATCCACATGCTTGATGCTGGTCAGCATGGCAGTCTCCCCAGGAATGGGGATGCCTTGCCCAGCGAGAAGGCATGCGGTGCTGTACTTCTCACGACACAGGCCAAGAGCCAGTGCAGGCGAACCGGTGATGGGGAAGCCCATCATGCGGACTACAGCAGCCAATCGCATTTCGTACTTCGCCCCATACACCACATCGTCGTATTGATTGAAGACGACATCAGGCATCAGGCGGCGGAGACGGCGCTGGAAGGCAAGTAGATCGGAAGCGAGTGGGAGGACCGTCACCTGGAACCCGGCCTTACGAAGACCACGAGCCTGGCGGCGAACCATGGCACGAAGGTCGGCCATGCCACCACGGTCGTGTGGGTTCTCGGGAGTGCTGTCCCGGAAGGTGTTGTAGACCAGAGCGATATGTAGTCGTTTGCGGGACATCGGCTCACTTGGCCTGGGCTTGGCTCTTCGTAAATGATTCGTCATCGATATGACGCCGTCGGCTGCATCCCTTCGTTCCGACATGGTACTTATTTCTTTCTGCAATGGTAGTCACTACCTGCCATCCATGGCCTGCAGCAAACTATACCGTGCGATTACTAACTATGCCATAACCAACCTGAGCTCTTTCGGCAATGGGAACCGGACGTGTTCTTCCCGAATGGTCTTGCTTTCCACCACGGCATCATGGTGCTTGCGAAGGTAGTTGATGAGTTCATCCACCACTACTTCCGGTGCGCTGGCGCCAGCGGTGATGAGCACGGACTTCACTCCAACAAGCCAGGTGGGATCGAGATCAGCAACACTATCAATGAGGTGCGAAGGCTTGCCCATCAAGTGTGCGAGTTCTGCAAGTCGCTGACTGTTAGAACTGTTCTGACTGCCTAGCACCAGCACGAGATCGACATCGGGTGCGAGTTCTTTGACTGCTTCCTGTCGGTTCTGCGTGGCGTAGCAGATGTCGTCCTTGTTCGGCCCGTTGAGCTGTGGGTACCGTTGCTTGAGCGCTCCGATGATAAGGTTAGCATCATCCACACTGAGAGTGGTCTGAGTCAGGTAAGCCAGCTTATCGTTCGGAGTGAAGGGCAGGTTGTTCACATCTTCTACTGTCTCGACCAGAGTGATGCTCTGGGGAGCTTCGCCCATGGTGCCGATCACTTCATCGTGCCCTTCGTGGCCGATGAGAATGATGTGGTAACCTTCCTTAGCGAACTTGATGGCTTCGAGATGCACCTTGGTGACGAGTGGACAGGTGGCATCAATGGTCTTTAGCTTGCGTGACTTGGCTTCGTTCCGCAGTGCAGGGGATACGCCATGAGCGGAGTAAAGCAGCGTGCCACCTTCAGGAACTTCAGTGAGAGAATCGACGAATTGAACGCCTTGCTTCTTGAAGCGGTTCACCACGTACTGGTTGTGAACGATCTCGTGATAGACATAGAGCGGAGTGCCGAACTGCTGGATGGATTTATCCAGTGCATCGATAGCCATGTTCACGCCGGCACAGAAGCCCCGTGGATTGGCAAGAATCACTCGCATAGATGTCTCACGAAAGTTCACGATCACCTTAGTCATTCTACGGGAACGCTGGCTAATAGTCCTGAGTGCAGACACAGTCCTGAGTGCTGAGTCCTGAGTCCTGAGAGTAGCAAATTATTCGTCCAAGATGCAGTTCGAATGTTCGCAGGTTCCTCGATAATATCACTTAACACGACAAGCTGAGCCCTGTATTCTCAGGACTCAGCACTCAGGACTCAGGACTTACCAATGCACATCGGAATGAACTTGTTACTGTGGACCTCGAAGGTGACCGAAGAGCACTACCCCGTGCTCGCTGCCATCAAGCAGTGTGGTTACGATGGTGTGGAACTGCCTCTCTTCGATGGCGACCTGGCCCACTACAAGGCCATTGGTAAGGAGCTCCACAATCAGGGGCTTCGTTCTACTGCTGTCACTGTCGTCAATCCTGAGACCAATCCGAGCAGTAGCGATCCGGCGATTCGTGCTGCGGCGGTGGATCGTCTCAAGTGGGTGATCGATATGCTCGAAGCTTTCGGGGCGGAGACGCTCTGTGGGCCGTATCACTCACCACTGGGTGTGTTCAGTGGTCATGGTGCAACTGCGGATGAAAAGAAGTACGCTGCTGAGACGCTGCGAACCGTGGCTGAGTATGCCCAGCAGGCCAAGGTACGGCTGGCGATTGAATACCTGAACCGGTTCGAGTGTTACTTCATCAACACTGCAGTCGATACCGCCGCCTTCGTCAAGCAGGTCAATCACCCCAACTTCGGCTGCATGTACGATACGTTCCATGCCAATATCGAAGAGAAGGAACCGAAGACGGCGATAGCAACCGTGGCTCCGCACATGTTCCATGTCCACATCAGCGAGAACGACCGAGGCACTCCTGGTACCGGGCAAGTCCGCTGGGCCGAATCGTTCCAGGCCATCAAGAAAAGTGGCTACGACGGCTGGCTCACCATCGAAGCTTTTGGAAGAGCCTTGCCTGAACTCGCAGCAGCGACAAGAGTATGGCGAGACTTCTTCCCGTCACGGGAGGATGTGTATCAACGAGGCATCAAGTTCATTCGGGAACAATGGAAGGCGGCGTAAAGTAGCAACTCGCTCCGCCGAGAAGTCGAGACCCCGAATAGCCACAGCACTACGGGGTCTGCTTCTTCTCTTTGTTCCATGTTGCAAACCAGAGCTTCAAGTCGGCGAAGGCCTTGGACTTGACAAAACTTGCTGATGCCAAGCTATTCTCTGCTTCGACTGCACCTACAAAACTACCTTCTTGCCGTGCAATTACTAACTCCTTCAGATACTTTGCAGCGGCATCGTAATTGTCTTCATTTAAGGCTGATCTGAATCGATACCAGAGTAGTTGAAGGTTGGCTGGGTCTTTCTTGAGAGCAGTTTCAATAATTTGTGATGCTTCCTGCTTCCGACCTCCAGCAGACAGTGCTTCTGCGTGCACTGTCGCCAGATAAATATCGCCTCCAACGTATTCATCAATCCGCTTGATGGCAGCTAAAGCTTCGTCACACTTCTTTTCATCAATGAACCACTTGGAAAGTAGAAGATCAAGGCTGATCTCACTTGGGAACATTTTCCGGTAGCGATTCAATTCTTCGGGTGCTGAAGGACTTTCTGCACGCATGGCTGCCAATGCCCCCATAAACTGCACACGTTTCTGTTTCTTGATCTCAGCAGGAAGTCCTTGAAATGCCCTCCAAGCAGAATCTTTATCTGCTTCGCCATTTAACGCCTTGTGGAAGGCTTCCGCAAAGGGCATGAACTTCTCGTCGCCTTTCATCGTTAGAAAATCACAAAAGTTCGTTCCAAGAGTATCACCAGAAGATGCGAAGAGAATATCATCGCAGACGATAGTGCCCGTCGGTTGCTTCAATAATGTCATGTCCAGATAGTCCAGACTTGGAACAAGTAAACGAAAGATCAAATGCGGTCTGCCATCCTGCATCCGTATTCGCAAAAGCGTACAACGTTCCTGGGTGGAAACATCACCCATGAGCTTATCAATCGCATTCATGGCAAACATTTGAAGCAATTCCGATTGCAGTGCAGGGTCTCGAGACGCGCTGCTCTTCTCCGGTACGTTGCGATTCAGCAATTGATCGAGTGCGAGTAGTTGGTACGCCTGCTCACGTTGGCCTTTCTCAATGGCTTCGACGAACTTCAAGGCAAACTGCTCGGCTTCCTGCTCAGTGATTGGGCTACCAGTCACCGTGCTGGCTTTTGGCTTGCTTGCTGGGTCAGCTTGACAGCCAGTATTGATGGAGGACAACAGCATGCAGGAGATCAGTAGGAATCGTTGCATGAGGCACCTTTCAAGTATTCACAATTCATGTGATGAGTTATATCTGCATTCAATGACTGTATCTTGATCTATCACCACACATCAGTCAAGCATTGCCATGATAGGTGATCGCATGGCAGGATGGGCATGCAACTGCGATCCCTCCGGGATCGATACTCGTGTTATTGCTAACCGGTGGTTTCGCTTCGCTCAACCACCGGCTACTAGCTTTTACCCCTCCGGGGTAAGTCGTTGCTAGGTCATTAGCGTTGGGATGTACCAGAATGTTTGCCTTGTTTGCCACATCTTGAATGAATCTCGTCCGAATCCCGCATCTCACCATTTACCTCGCTGAATGATTGCTACCACACATCAAGTCATGCAGTAACAACCGCCCTGTTGTTAAACCCTGCCGGGCGTATCGGCTGTACGAACTTTGCCTAAGAGTTCTGGAAAGCATCAGATGCGCAACGTGCATGGGTGCGGTGTGAGTAGTCCGTTCATTCTTGGTTTGACAATCGCTGAAGTGGGGAACTGCTTGTCGAAAGAAGTGTAGCAGGCAGAGGGTATGTGACGCTGCCTGGAAAGCCGCGTGGGTTCTGGGGTGAGGCTGCGGATGCAGTGGTTGCACCCAAGGTGGTGGGACAGGCAACTCGACGGATGCGAGTGCCTGGCTGAGATAACAGACAGGTTCAGTCGGGGACAACGGCTGAACTTCAACAAGGAGGTTGTGGAAACCATGAAGAAGCATTTCTCCAAACTGCTCGCAGCAGTAGCCGTTAGCTGGCTCGGCGGCAGCGCCTATGCTGGTGACGGTTGCGCCCCTTGCGAACAGTCAGCAGCATGCAAGGGTGGCTGGTACGCCTCTGCAGGGGTTCTCGTTCTGAAGCAAGTGGGTGGAAGCAATCCTGCTTTCGTCACGGAAACCTATTCCGATATTGATCCAGTGTTGGGTACGACCACCCTCCTGGGTTCCTCGATCAGCGAGTTCAGCCAGGCCTACAACTGGTCGGGCCGACTGGAACTGGGTGTCAAGGATGCCAGCGGGTTTGGTCTTCGCTTCCGATTCTTCTGGATCGACGACAGCTCTTCGCTGAGCTTCCTCGATAACAGTGGTGTTCAGAGCGACCCTGCTTTCCCAGGTAACACTTACAACTCCAGCACTGGCAATCGCTACCTGACGGCCAACCCACTGGGCATTAACTTTGCCACCGTCGGAACGGAAACAGCTCCTTCACGGTTTTCTGCCAGCAGAGACCTGGAGATCAAGTCATACGATCTGGACATCACTTCTGATTACAAGAACTGCAATCTGGAAGTGACCTGGTCAGCTGGTCTTCGTTACCTGACTATCGATCAGTCGTACAACGCTTCGGAAACCATTCTCGATCCAGCTCTACTCGAAGCTCCTTCGGTTTACCCGATTGGTCAGAACCTGGCATCTTCCCACTCTCTGCGAGCCTTTGGTCCAACGGTTGGTGTGGAAGCACGCTACGGCCTGACAGACAGCCTGAAGGGTTTCGTCGCAGGCAAGTTCGGCATCCTCTATGCTGATGGCAGCCAGAACGCAGCTTTGACGCTGTCTACCAATGATCCGAACTTCCAGGTTCCCAACAGCAGCATCTCGGCTGAACGCCGCTATGCTTTGCCGACCGGTGAATTGGAACTCGGTGCTGAATACGCTCACACGCTTGGTTGTGATGGTCCTCAGCTCTTTGTTCGCGGTTCAGTGCTCTCCCAGGCTTTCTGGGGTGCAGGCAACGCCGCTCGCGTGAACAGCAGCAATCAGCCAGCTAACGAAGACCTGTTCTTCTTTGGCTTCTCGGCTCAAGTAGGTATTCGCTACTAAGCCAGTCATTCCCGGGAGAAGCCAGGATGGCTTCTCCCGTCCCGGATCGTGGCGGTGGGGACTTGCTACGATCTAACCCAGGCCCTGGCCTGTTCACGGACTATCAACATTGCCTGCTTCAGCGACTGCAAGACTGATATCAGGCAATGCTCAGGAACACGGAGGTTCTCGTCCCATGTTGAAACGCTATACCAAAGCCCTCGCAGCGATTGCCCTGGCTTGCCTCGGCGGCAGCGTCTTTGCTGATGAGCCTGCTGGCGCTATTATCTCCACTACCAACAACAATGCTTGCCTCACTGGCAACTGCTGTGCTCCTCAAGGTGGATTCTTCGGCTCAGCCGGTATCCTCTTCCTGAAGTCGCTCGGCAACGATAATCCCGCCTTCTCTACGTTGTCCAGCACATTCGTAGACGCTCTTCCCGTCTCCAACAACACCACCGTGACCAATTTCGATAACGGTGTCGATGTTGGCTACCGTGTTGAAGTGGGCTACCACAATGGTAATGGCTGGGGCGCTCGCCTCCGCTACTTCAAGTGGGAAAGCACTGACTCAATCAACACAGTTGACAATTTTGACAATTCAGATGCTGTACTACCAGGCGTCACTGGAGCTGCAACACGAGTCGATTCACTTCGCCCGCTCGGTCTTCAGTTCCTGAGCTTCGGCACAGCAACCAATCCCACCTTCCTCAACTTCAACAACCGCGTCCGGGTCGAAATCTTCGATCTGGAAGTGACCCGAAGTGGCCGGATGGGTTGCGTCGATCTGACCGCTTCAGTTGGTTTGCGATATCTGCAGACCTACCAGGAATATAACGCCAGCGAAACGCTTGGCGCTATTCCTGCAACACCTGAGTTCGATCAGTTCGGTAACGACGTGACGACTATCTTCCAAGGCCAGAGCATTCGCTCAGGCCATAGCAACAATGGCCTTGGACCAATCCTCGGGTTGGAAGGACGCACCACTCTCTGGGATAACCTGAGAATCTATGGAAATGGCCGTGTGGGCTTCATCTTCGGCGAAGGCCATCAGCAAGCCTTCCAGCAAGTGAACTTCGATCCTGATCGTGTTCCTTTCGGTTTCCCCAATCCACAAAATACCGCTGCTGATGCTCGCTATGCCAAGCTCGTGCTGACGACGGAAGTCGAAGTGGGGCTGGAATACGCTATCCAACTCAACAGCGGTTCAGAAGTCTACCTGCGTGGCGGCCTCTTCGGCATGTCCATCGGTGGTGTAGGCAACTCCTCACGCTCCACCGTTGGTGCAGGCACTGGTGAATCCGCTACCGATAACCTGACCCTGTTCGGTTTGACAGCGAACATCGGTTTCCGGTTCTAAGTGGATGAATTTAACAAAGTTAAGAAGAGCAGGCCGTAAGGCCTGCTCTTTTTTGCGTACTACGGTCTTATCGTTGCAGTCATCACCTGATCACAAACAGCCCTACTTGCATTCCGTTGGTCTGCCGTATAATGCGGGTGTAACGGAAACCCTGTTCGTGGATGCTTGATGATGGTACCAATCATTGGCGATGATTACATTCCGAAGAACATTGAACTGCCTCCCAGCATTCAGCGCTATCGCGACTATGCTCGTCAGCGACAGATGTCACTGGGTGATCTGTTGCTCGAAAATCGCATCATCTTCCTTGCTGGCGTGATCAATGACCAGTCAGCCATCGAGATCGTGATGAAGCTGCTGTATCTGCAGTACGAAAATCGTACCCAGGACATCCACTTCTATATCAGCAGCCCCGGTGGTATGGTCACCAGTACCTTTGCCATCTACGACACCATGCAGTTCCTCGAATGTCCGGTAGCGACCTACTGCATCGGCATGGCTGCGAGCGGTGGCGCTATTCTTCTTGCTGGTGGCAGCAAGGGCAAGCGATTCTGTCTGCCTCACTCCAAGGTGATGGTTCACCAGCCTCACGGCGGCATCGGTGGTCAGGTTTCGGATATTGAAATCCAGGCACGCGAAATCGAAGCGGATCGTCACAAGCTCAACGTACTCCTGGCCAAGCACACCGGTCAACCGGTCGAAGTGATTGCCCGGGAAACCGAACGCGACCGCTACTTCGGCGCTCAAGAAGCCAAAGAGTTCGGCCTAGTTGATGACATCCTCACCAAGCCACCAGTTGAACCCACCAAAGCCAGTTGATGAGGAGTTGTTAGTTGATGGTTGTTTGTTGCTGGTTCAAGACTCGCGACAGCATTTCAACTAACAACCAACAACCAGAAACAAATTACCAGGACTCAAAGACATGCTAGTACCTATCGTAGTCGAAAAGAGCGGGCGCGAAGAACGGGCGATGGATATCTATTCCCGCCTGCTCAAGGATCGCATCATCTTCCTGCAAGGGCAGGTGGATGATCACATGGCCAACATCATCGTCGCCCAGATGCTCTTCCTTCAGTTCGATGATCCCAAGAACGATATCCACATCTATATCAATAGCCCCGGTGGCTCGGTCACTGCTGGCCTGGCCATCTACGACACCATGCAGTTCGTCAGTTGTCCTGTATCCACCTACTGCATTGGCCAGGCGGCCAGCATGGGTGCGGTGCTGCTGACGGCAGGCACCAAGGGCAAGCGATTCTGCCTGCCCAGCGCTCGTGTGATGATCCATCAGCCGATGGCCGGTAGCGAAGGTACTGCCACGGAACTGTTGCTGCATACCAAGGAATTCGGTCGCCTGAAGAAGCGGCTCAACGAGATCCTGATGAAGCATACCGGTCGGACCATCGATGCTATCGAGAAGGATACCGACCGCGACAAGTTCATGTCTGCTGAAGAAGCTGTCGAGTACGGCATCGTCGATAAGGTCATGGACCGCATGCCAATTCCAGCGAACCCCAAGAGTACCGAAGTGTAAGCTAGGTAAGGTGGCGAGGCAGGCGAACGCCTGTGACTTCAATAAATCTGTTAACTTGATCATAAAGGAGGCTTCACCGAAGCCTCCTTTCCCTTTTTGCCGATACATACGGTGAGTGTCTTTCGGGAGTGAAGACCTGATCACCATGCGCCCGTCGGCTGGACATGCACAGCATTGCTCAGCGACAACACATTACCAAATGTGGGCGTTCGCCTTCTGTCTGCTTGCTCTGAGTGGCTGTTCTTCTCTGACAGCCAAACGAGAGAAGCAGGAGATCGTCGAAGCGGAACTCCGTGCCCAGGAACGGCACATCATGGAGCTCAAGGCCGAGGTCGAGCGGAAGGAAGGTCATATCCACGGGCTTGATCTGGAACTGGAACGAGCCCAGCAAGCCGCTCTGGGTCAGAAGTCAGGCGAGCCACAGGCACCAGGAGTGATCAAAGAGATTACACTTGGGCGTTTGACAGGTGGTTATCGCAACAACCCGCGAAGCAATTATGATGATTCGCTGCAGTTCCTGATTGAACCCCGTGATGCTGATGGCCATTCGATCAAGGTGCCTGGTTCGCTGCACATTGAGTTGTTTGAAATCACACCAGCGGGTCTCAAGAATATGCTCTCCTCTTGGGATATTACCCAGCGCGAGTTGCGACGTTCGTGGGATCAGCCTTTGATTGGTAGTCCTGCGTATCGCATTCTGATTCCATTCAAGGCACTGCCTGCCCATGAACGCATGCGGGTAGTTGTGCGGCTGACCACACTCGATGGCAAGCCATTTGAAGCAGAACGTGACTTTACCATTCGCTTGCCCGGGCCTGGTGCTGGTCCGATGTTGCCGATGGCTGGTGGGCCTCCCGGTGGTTACACCGTGGTCACGCCCGGGCACATGATCAATGGAAACCTGGTCGGGCCGTTGAACAATGCTCCGCCTGCTCCACCACTGATGAATAGCGCTCCTGTAACAACATTGCCTCAGCCACCAGTCAGTATTGAGGGGACAGGTCGTAGTGCGGAACCAGCCAAGACCGACAACAAGGAACCTGAGAAGAAGGACTTTGTTCCGCCACCCGCACCGGTGCTGGAGCCACTGAAGAAAGAAGAAAAGAAGGAAGAGAAGAAGGACGGCATCCCTGTCATTCCAGTGAAGCCACGCGATGTACCTGCTACGATCACGACACCGGGTGGTGTACCTCCGCTGCCACCTCCACCGGAGGTGCCGCAGTTCGATAAGAATGCGATGAATCTGGAGAAGTTGCCGCTACCGAGCAATCAGCCTCGTACCTCGCAGCCACTCTATCCCACGGATAGTGGGGTAGTGCAAGCGGGGTATTCGGTGCCATCAGTTTCGAGGATTATGCCTTCACCTATCATTGAGATGTCCGCCACGGTACCTTTGACATCTGCGCCACCTTCCAATTGGCGGACGAAGCATGGCCCCAGTGCCATCGTCGAGCAGAACCCGGAGCCAGTGATTAAGTTGTCACGTCCGATTGTGGTGAAGCCCTAGCGATATTCTCGTCCCCGGCCTCCGGCCGGGGATGTGGTGTAGGCCCGGCTCCGCCGGGCTGCAATCGAGAGCGTCGTTCACTTTATTGCGAGGAAGAGAAGATATCTCATCGTCGCTGCCCGGCGGAGCCGGGCTTCCAGTGCGTCCCCCGGCAGAGCAGGGGGACGAGTATATTTGCTATTATCATTCCCTTTTCACCACATCCTGCATAATTAGCTAAGATAGAATAATCCTGTCATCTGCGGAGTGTTCCATGCTACGTCGTCGTCTCTTTACTATGGCGCTCTTGTGCGTCAGCGTAACGGGGCTGGTTTGGGCCAGCGATAAGCCGGTTGCCAGCAACGCCAAACTCTTCAACACGCTCGATTCCGAAACGCGAATCATGAGCGACATCTACTACCTCACCAGCAACGAATGCGAAGGGCGAGGCAGCACCACGGCAGGTATTCACAAGGCTGCTGACTACATCGTCGGCCGTCTCAAGCAGGCTGGCCTGCAACCTGCTGGTGTCGATGGTGGCTTCTTCCAGCCATACGATTTCAAGCTGGCTGGCCCACGACTGGGAACCAACAACTCGCTGAGCATCACCGCGGGCAGCGACACCGTCACTGCCAAGGATGCCGAGTTCCAGGTCCTTGGAGCTGGCAACAGTGGCAAGGTCGAGAAGGCACCCGTTGCTTTCGTCGGCTATGGCATCACCAGTGAAGCCCCCAGCTACAACGATTTCGCTGATGTCGATTTGACTGGTAAAGTGGCCATCATCCTGCGACGCATGCCCAAGCAGGCTGCGGACGCTGATCCCAAGTTCAAAGATGACCTCTCTACGTTGACGAGCAAGATCAATTTCGCCACTGAAAAGAATGCTAAAGCTATTCTGCTGGTGAACGATGTTACCGTGAAGGATGCAGACGACCTGGTGAAGTTCAACTTCGCAGGCACTCGCGCTAAGAAAGAAACTCCTCCGGTAGTGCAGGTCAAACGGGAATTCATCGATCAACTGCTGAAGAAGGCAGGCTCCGATTCACTGACAGCTCTCGAAGGCGCTATCGCTGAAACGCAGAAACCCAAGAGTAGTGTGCTCAAGGATGTGACTGTCAGTCTGAATGCTGACATCAACCGTGACGGCATCAAGATCAACAACATCATTGCCACCGTTCCCGGCGCTGGTGATCTTGCTGATGAGATCGTCGTCGTTGGTTCGCACTACGATCACGTTGGTCGGGGCGAAACCGGTTCGCTGGCGGGGAGTAAGGAAATCCACCACGGTGCAGATGACAATGCATCGGGTAGCTGCTGCAACCTCGAAATCGCACGCCGCTGGCAGGAACTGCAGAGCGGTCCACATGCTTCGAAGAACCGCCGTCGGGTGGTCTTCCAGTGGTACTCTGCTGAGGAATGGGGTCTGATCGGTTCTGACTACTACACCAAGAATCCACTGTTCCCACTCGAAAAGACCTCGTCGATGCTGAATCTCGACATGGTGGGCCGTCTGGGCTTTGACGACAACAAGCTCGCCAAGAACCTGGATGAAGAGGGTCTCAAGCGTGCTCGTGAGAAGAAGTATCCCCTCGAAATCAATGGGGTAACATCAGCTAAGGAATTCGAAGCACTGGTCGATAAGGCCAATGCTGATCTCAATGTCGAAGTGGTGAAGCCTCGCTCCAGCCAGTTCTTTGCAGCCAGCGATCACTACTCCTTCTATAAGAAGAACATACCGGTCATCTTCTTCTTCACAGGCATGCACCCCCAGTACCATCGCCCTACCGATGTCTGGCAGACGATCAACATCAAGGGTATTCGTCAGTGCGCTGAGCTGGGCCAGAATATTCTGGAAGAAATGGCAACCATGTCTCGTCCTGCGTTTGTGAAAGCGGAAACGACCGCTCCTCGTCGTCGTCCGGCTGAGAACGCCAAGAAGACTGAGCCGGCCAAGAAGGTTGAACCAGAGAAGAAGGCAGAACCCAAGAAGCCTGTTGATCCGCATGCAGGGCTCAGCAAGGATGGAGCCAAGGACGACCTCCCCCGAGTAAAGGTACCTCGCTTTGGAATCATGTTTGATTACAACGATGCGGGCCCAGGCGTGATGGTGGACAATGTCACTGCTGGCAAGGCTGCTGAGAAGGCAGGCCTCAAAGCGGGCGACCGCATCCACGAAGTGAACGGCAAGAAGATCTCCGGCATGAACGATGGCGAAGAGTCGTACATGACCCTCCTAGCCAAGTTCAAAGCTGGCCAGGAAGTGACGTTCACTGTGGAACGCAAGAGCGCTCCTGATCGTTTGAAATTCAAGGTGACCGGCGAGTAGCGATCCATAGTTCGACGAACAACATCAACAGCCCCTAGGCAAAGTAGCCTGGGGGCTGTTATCATAGGTAGTAGTCACGAGTGCCACTTATGCCAAAAATACTATCTCAACAATCTGCAGCCAAGCGATCCAGTCCGCCTCGCATTGAGCAGAATCCAACAAACCTTGCAGAGTTAGTTAAATTGTTAGGACGTATCCCACTTGATCGCATTCAGATGAAACCACCTCCAGGAAAAGCCAGGGAAGCTGATTTGCTGAAATCGAAGAAGCTCTGCGAACTGGTAGAAGGTACTTTGGTGGAGAAATCAATGGGGGTACAGGAATCGCGTATTGCATTCAAACTTGGCTATTACTTTCTTGAGTATCTAGAAACACATGATTATGGGTTCATTACTGGTCCTGATGGTCCATACCGAATGAAGATGCAAAATGTCAGAATGCCTGACGTTGCCTATACCGCTTGGTCCAAGTTTCCATCACGAGAAGCAGCAGACGAGCCAAGCATTTCTCCAGTGAGTCCCAGCTTGGTGGTTGAAGTCCTGAGCGAATCGAACACCAAGAAAGAAATAGAAAAGAAACTGCTTGAATATCTGGAATCTGGCGTGGAATTGATCTGGATTGTTGATCCCAAGAAACGCCTCGTGACGGTACATCGTCCAGACAGCGAGCCTGAAGTGTTTACTTCCAAAGAAAAGCTCAGCGGTGAGAAGGTCCTTCCAGGGTTTAAACTTGAAATCAGTAAATTCCTCTAGCGGGCATCCTGATGCGAATCAAACTCGACTACGGTCGCGATGGTCTTTGGGTCAACCTTCCTGATCACTGCCAGGGGCCACTCAAGATCAAGCCTGCGATGCCACTCGCTAACCCCGGCCAGGCGATTGCGAATGCTATTCGTCAGCCGATTGGTGCTCGGCCGCTGGCTGAACTAGCAAAAGGGAAGAAGTCGGCCTGCATTGTCATCTGTGATGTGACACGGCCGGTACCGAACAAGTTGATCCTGCCTCCGCTATTGCAAACACTGGAAGCGAGTGGCATTCCACGCGAGAAGATTTGCATCCTGATTGCAACCGGGCTGCATCGTCCGAACGAAGGGGCGGAACTGGAAGAGATGGTTGGTGCGGAGATCATGCAGAACTACCGCATCGAGAACCACTTCGGCAAGCGGCAGGAAGAGCACGTGTACCTCGGAACATCCCCACGCGGGGTGCCGATGTGGATCGACAAGCGGTACATCGAGGCAGACCTCAAAATCACCACCGGCCTGATTGAACCCCATTTGATGGCAGGCTACTCAGGTGGACGCAAGGTGATCTGCCCGGGCATCGTCGGTCTGGAGACGGTCAAGGTCTGGCATGGGCCTGCGTTCCTTGAGAACCCCAATGCTGACTGTGGCATCCTTGATGGCAACCCGGTGCATGAAGAGAACACCTACATCGCCAGGCAGGCTGGGTGTGATTTCATCGTCAACGTGTGCCTGGATGAGCAGCGGCAAGTGACCTGGGTGGGTGCAGGCGACATGGTGGTAGCCTGGATGGAAGGTGTGCTCTTCTGCGAGAAGGTAGTGAAGGCACCAATGCCTGAGCCAGTGGATATCGTGGTTACCAGTTGTGCAGGCTATCCGCTCGATACCACGTTCTACCAGGCAGTGAAGGGTATGACCGGTGCTCTGCCCATCGTCAAAAAGGGTGGCACCATCATCCTGGCTGCTTCGCTTTCGCAGGGGATTGGCAGCCCGGAGTTTGAACACCTCCTTGCGGATAATCCGAACCTCGATCAGTTCATCGAGCGCATCATGGGGAAGGACTACTTCGTGATGGACCAATGGCAGCTTGAAGAGATGGTCAAGGTACTGAGACAATGCAAGGTGAAGATCGTTAGTGATGGCATTCCGGCTGAGACGCTCAAAAGGTGTCACGTCGAACCTGCATCGACTGTCGAACAGGCCGTAGCAGACTGCATGGTGCAGTATGGTCCGAAGGCAAGCCTGGCGGTGATTCCGAAGGGGCCTTATGTGTTGCCGGTGGTGACAGCCTAGTTATTCATAAGGAAGAGAAGCATGACCTGCGCAGTGATGTTATTGCTGATGCCGTTCACGGTTGTTTCATCCTGGGACGACAAGCCTGATGAAAGCCGTCGGGTGTTTGATGCAGAAAAGAAGTTCTCGATCATACCGCCTCCCGGGTGGGATGACAAGCCCAGGAACGAAGGTCCGTCCACCATCCTTTCCCGAACAGGCAAGGTCGTGGATAGCTTCAGCAATTTCAATGTGAAACGTGTTAACATCAATGGCGACGAAACGCCTCTCAAGGAAATAGCAGGGTTCATCAAGGAACAGTACAAGAAGACTCACCCGGGATTTGTTGTGCTGGAGGAGAAGGAACTGAAGATAGATGGTAAGGAAGCTTATGTGATCTTTTGCCAGCATGAAAAAACTCAGGGGACAGCCTCCGCGAAATTCCGGGCAGGTTCCTATATCCTGAAGGCTGACAAGAATACGTCGTATGTTGTGACGTTTACTATCATGCCAGCCGTGTATGAACGATTAAAGCCCAAGGTGGAGGAGTCGGCTGCGACTATTCGCATGGTGCCATAGCCTAACTTCGCCTTGCCCGTTTTGCCATCTTGGTTTACGCTGCTTTCGCACTTGAACATGATTCCTGGGCGAAAGGACGTGCCCATGACAGCGATATTGCCTCTCCTGCGAGCCAGTCAGTTAGCTGAACTCGTAGGCGGAACCCTTGTCGGCAGCGGGGAAACGCCCATCACCGGGGCACGAGCACTCCTCGAAGCTGGCCCGCATGATGTTTCTTTCCTCGCGGATGATCGACAGCAGAAGAACCTGCTGCTCACCAAGGCTGCAGTGCTGATTGCCAAGCCTGGCATTCGACATAACGAATTGACGGTGATCGAAGTAGCCGATCCGTTCAATGCTTTTCTTAAGGTCTATCAGCATTTTCATCCTGAGCTTCCACAGTATGAAGCTCAGATTGATCCCCGGTCTGCGATTGATCCTACCGCAACGATTGGCGAAGGTTGCTACATCGGGCCATTCGTCGCAGTCGGGGCAGGGGCAGTCGTCGGCAAGAACTGCACGCTGCTGGCAGGGGTAACCATCGGTCGCAACTGCAGTGTGGGTGATGGTTCGCTGCTCTATCCGCATGCCGTGGTGTACGATGGATGTTCGCTCGGCCAGCGGGTGATTCTGCATGCCAACGCGGTCATCGGTGCGGATGGCTTTGGGTACAAGATGGTGCAGGGCAAGCACGTCAAGATTCCGCAGATGGCCGGTGTCGAAATAGGTGACGACGTTGAGATCGGTGCAGGTACCATGATTGATCGTGGAACCTTTGAGCCGACCACCATCGGCTGCGGCACCAAGATGGACAACATGGTGCAGATCGGCCACAACTGCAAGATTGGCAAGCACAACCTGCTCGTCAGTCAGGTGGGTGTAGGTGGTTCCAGCTCAACAGGCGACTACGTGGTGATGGCTGGTCAGGTGGGTGTGGCGGACCACGTGCATATTGGTGATCAAGCGGTGCTGGGGGCACAAGCCGGTGTGCCTAGCGATATCCCAGCGAAAACCAGAGTGCTGGGGGCACCAGCTCGGCCTGAACGCGATGCCAAGGTGATACTGCTGAGCCTGGATAAGTTGCCCGAGATTCGTCAGGATGTTCGCAAGATCAAACAGCACCTCGGGATGACTGGCTAAATGCCAAAAGACAATGCACCTCTGGGACTGCTGGCCGGTTGGGGACGATTCCCGATTGTTGTCGCAGAGAAGGCACAATCGCTGGGCACGCCCGTCTTTTGTGTAGGCATCAAGCACGAAGCTGATCCCACGCTGGCAAATCAAGTGGAAGGGTTCGCCTGGTCAGGGCTGGCCCGGTTGGGGCGGATCATTCGTCTCTTCAAGAACGCTGGCTGCAAACGCATTGTGATGTGTGGCAAGATTCACAAGTACCGCTACATCTATGCGCCTTGGCGGGCCATCAGCCTGGTGCCTGATCTCCGTTGTGTTCGTTTCTGGTATCGCCGTTCCATTCGTGATCGCAAGGATGACACTCTCATGCTCGCCTTGATCGATGAGTTCAAACAGGATGGTATGGAGTTCGGCTCCGCGCTCGACTTCTACCCAGATCTACTCGCCCCTGAAGGCGTGCTCACTCGCCGTCGGCCTACACCCAGCGAACAGGCAGATATCTCCTTCGGCTGGGAGATGGCGAAAGAGATGGGCCGTCTCGATGTCGGGCAAAGTGTTTGTGTGAAAGAGAAGAACGTGCTGGCCATCGAAGCCATCGAAGGGACCGATGCCTGCATCAAACGGGCAGGCGATCTCTGTCCCTCCGGCGGGTTCACGGTAGTGAAGGTAGCCAAGCCTCAACAGGATATGCGTTTCGATGTGCCGACGATAGGGTTGTTCACGATTGACAATGTAATCAAATCCGGCGCGACCACGCTGGCGATTGAAGCAGGGAAGACCATTGTGCTGGATCGCGAAGCAGTGATCGACATGGCAGACCGGTATGGGGTGAGCATTGTGGCCTGGCGTGAGGCGGAGGCGCTGCGGTTGGTGGGGTAAGCATGATAATCGGGTTGGTGCCCAGATTCTTGTGGTCTTTACTTTGAGTGGCAATGTTTGATCAATCCGGGCGTTAGGCGAATGGCACAAAACTTGTCAGACACAGCATAAAGTGCAAGACTTGTCGGAGAAGGTACGCTAGTCTGTCTGAGAATTACCAAACACGTATTGTCCGTGCCGACCATCTAAAGTGTCGTCCAGTGTATGGAAGCGATCATGAAATCCGATTCAGCCGGTGTACCTTTGTCAGGAAAGCCTGATCAACTGGACGTTACGTCAGGGTTCGAGGGAACTACCACCTATGCAGTTCGTGGTCCGTCGGTTGGCGTGTTGATTGCAGGCCGGTTCAGCCTTGAAGAAAAACTGGGCGAAGGGGGAATGGGTGAAGTCTGGGTTGCCAGGCAGTTGGAGCCTGTTAAACGGAAGGTCGCTCTCAAGGTGATTAAGGCAGGGATGGATTCCAAGTCGGTAGTGCAGCGGTTTGAACAGGAACGGCAAGCCCTGGCGCTTATGGACCATCCGAACATCGCTAAGGTACTGGATGGCGGGCTCACGGATGATCGTCGTCCATTCTTTGTGATGGAACTGGTAAATGGTTCGCCACTGACAAAGTTCTGTGATGATGCCAAGCTGGGAATTCGGGAACGTCTCGAGCTCTTTATCCCTATCTGTCAGGCAGTGCAACATGCTCACCAGAAGGGGATCGTGCACCGTGATCTGAAGCCTGGCAATATTCTCGTTACGCTGGTTGATGGTAAGGCTGTTCCGAAAGTGATCGACTTCGGGGTGGCCAAGGCAACGAGTGGCCGGTTAATTGATGACTCGCTTTCAACGCAGCTTGGCACAGCCATTGGCACATTGGAATACATGTCGCCGGAACAGGCGGGCTATTCCAGCGAAGATGTCGATACACGAGCTGATATCTATTCGCTGGGTGTGATCCTGTACGAACTGCTTACCGGGCTGCGACCCTTCGACAGTAAGCGGTTGAAGAGGGCGGCGCTCGATGAAATGATTCGCATCATCCGGGAAGAAGAACCGAGTAAGCCATCGACTCGACTCTCGACGGCGGAAGGGCTTCCCAGTCTCGCTGCGGTTCGCCACATCGAACCGAGTAAACTCGCTGCGATGCTTCGTGGTGAACTCGACTCTGTGGTGATGAAGTGCCTGGAGAAACAACGGGAACGGCGATACGAGACAGCAAACGGGTTGGCTCGCGACATCCAGCGGTACCTGGCCGATGAAGTGGTCGAAGCCAAGCCGCCGAGCGCCGGGTATCGGATAAGGAAGTTCGTGCGACGACACAAAGGGCAGGTGGCTGCTGCTGCTGTCATACTGCTTACACTTATCGGTGGCGTGCTGGGGACCACGTGGGGGCTGTTCGAAGCACGACATCAGCGTGATGAAGCAGAAATTTCTCGAAGCAAAGAAGCGGAACAGCGTAAGCAGGCAGAAGAACAACGTGACCGGGCCACTGCTGCAGAAAAGCTGGCGAAGACGGAGCGGGACCGGGCTAATCAGGAAGCAGCGCGGGCTACAGCCATCAACAGTTTTGTTGAACAGATGTTTCTATCGGTTGATCCCGAAGAGAAAGGATCACGCGAAGTAACGGTGCTGGAACTTGTCAACAAAGCATCGGAGAAGGCGGATAAAACATTGAAAGACCAGCCTCAAGTAGAGGCGGCAGTTCGTACGTTGCTGGGGAGAACCCTTAACTCACTTGGGAAGAATAAGGAATCTATCCCGTTGCTGCAGAAGGCTCTGGCATCGCGGGAAAGTGGCATTGATAAGAACACCTACCCTCATTTTGAAACCTTGCAGGCTTTAGGAATGGCCTTCTTTACCAAAGGTGAGTACCGGGAATCTATTAAATGTCATCAGCAGGCGCTCGATATTCTCACCGCACTGGGTGAGAAGCAATTGCAGGAAATGGCTGCACAACACCGCCATTTGGCTCGAGCGAACATCAAGTCCTCCCGATTTCCGGAAGCAGAGAAACACCTCCAGAAGTGTGATGAGATATTTCAACGAATGCCCCAGGTTTTGTTAAGTGATCGAGGCAACCTGGCTGGTGTTAAATCATTGCTGGCCTCTACTTGGAAGGGCGATCTCGAAGCATCAGAGAAACATTTGACAGACGCGTTAGCATATTGCCGGGCCGATAGCGATGAGCCCGGCGTTGCTGATAATCTCAACAGCCTGGCGGTCGTGAAACTGCAACGCACCAAGTATGACGAAGCCATTCCGCTGTTTGAAGAGGCGATTGAGATTAGTCGTCGATTGCATGGAGACGTACACCCTGATCTGGCCATTAAGCTTGAGAACCTGGGCAACGTCTGGTTTCGTAAGAAGAATTATGCCAAGACAACCGAGCTTCTGAACCAGGTAGCAGTGATGCGTGAAAAGTTATTTGGTCCAGACAGCTTTCCTGTCGCTCGAACCAGGTTCAACCTTGCCATGGTGCTAAACAGGCAAGGCCACCCCGAGAAAGCTGTAGAAACCATTAACAAGGTGTTACCTGTGTTTCGTAAGCACGTAGGCGACAAGAGCACAGAAGTGGCAACCCTTCTACAGAACCGGGGTGCATGCCGAAAAGAGTTGAAGGAGTACGAAGCGGCTATCAAGGATTATGAGGGTGCTCTGGAAATTGTTGATTCGTTCAAACAGCCAACTGGGGCTCTGCGTCTGAAAATACTCTTTGATCTCACGCAACTGTATCGCCTGCAAGGCAACAAGCAGCGTGCAGACGAAACCATGAAACTGGCGATAGGCGTGCTCGACCCCAAGAAGCCCGACCACCAGGCTTTGATCAAGAAATTCGAAGAACTCCCAGCTTCGGGGGTTGTGGAAGAGAAGAAGCCTTAGGGTGATGTGGTTGGTGGTCAACTATGCTGATCCGCCTGTGCCAATATACCCGCTCCTAAGCCACCTGCACCCAACGCGGCTCCGCCACCACCCATTCCGCCGCCCCCACCCCCACCACCTTCATTGTTCTTGTTGCCCCCACCTTCATCGTTCTTGCGAGGTAGTCTCGATGGTCCTGAGGCGGGAAGGTTGAGGGTTTCTGGTAGTGGATCGAGACCTAACTGGCGGCGGAGGTCGGCACGCAGGTCATTCACCAGCAACTGATAGTCCACAGGTTGTCCAGTCTTGAGTGCAAGGATGCATTGGGCAACCAACTCTACCTGATATAGCGAACCAAAGAGAATGATGTCCGAGAAGGCTTCTTCCACCTGAGGCAACTGTTCTGGTTGAGCAGGCGTGAACGAACCAGCGAGCGCGCGATAGGCTGCTACCAGCGAT
>WBZX01000754.1_pt1 | contig 27594 bp, 19 predicted proteins | sample 5204211 | NCBI WGS metagenome assembly WBZX01 (sample SAMN12344362, study PRJNA552823) | activated sludge metagenome | biome: Activated sludge suspended growth; feature: Nitrification reactor; material: Wastewater; isolation source: activated sludge from nitrification reactor of wastewater... | reverse complement strand
GTCAAGACTGGATAGGCCCAACGTGGCATCAAAACCAGAAGCTTTGCCAAACACTACATAACTGGTGTCAGACGAACCGATAATTACATCATCAAAACCGTCGCCATTGACATCTCCCGCACCACTAACCGAAAAGCCTCTCCCATCCAGGCGAAAACCGTTAATGCCGTCAAGACTTGATAAATCCGTTGTAAAACCGGAGGCCTTACCAAATACCACGTAGACTCGATCATCAGCACTAATAATCACATCAGAAAAACCATCGTTGTTTAAATCACCTGCGCTACTGACTGATTTGCCGACATAATCCGACAAGCGTTCGCTAGTCAGCGAGAAACCATCGCTGTCCTCGAGACTGGATAAATTCATTGCAGCGTTAAAACCGGAAGCCTTGCCAAATACCACATAACTAGTGCCGCTGAAATAAGAGTAATGGCTGTAATAGCTGTCGAAATCGATATTAGTAAAAGGATCCCCGATAATTAAATCATCAAAACCATCGCCGTTGATGTCTCCCGCATTGCTCACCAGTGATGTTAGCGTACGATCACCTCCCTGTCGCCCATCCAGGCGGAAACCGTTATTTCCGTCCAAACTGGATAAATTCATCGTGGCATCAAACCCCGAATTTTTGCCAAACACGATATAACTGGAGTCGGAAAGAGGTTTGTTCGTAGATCTGGAAGCATTAACAATCAAATCATCAAAACCGTCGCCGTTGATGTCTCCCGCATTGCTAACCGATGTACCCGACTGATCACCTTGCTCTGCGCCATCCAGGCGGAAACCGTTATTTCCGTCCAAACTGGATAAATTCATTGTGGCATCAAACCCCGAATTTTTGCCAAACACGACATAACTGGAGCCGGAAAAATCTCCGTTCAGATCAGAACTGGGCGAACCAATTATCAAATCGTCAAAACCGTCGCCATTGACATCCTCCGCACCACTAACCGAATGGCCTGCCCCATCCAGACGAAAACCGTTACTGCCGTCAAGACTGGATAGGCCCAACGTGGCATCAAAACCAGAAGCTTTGCCAAACACTACATAACTGGTGTCAGACGAACCGATAATTACATCATCAAAACCATCCCCATTGACATCTCCTGCAGTACTGACCGAACGACCAAAACTACTGGACCCCTTTGCTCCATCCAAGCGAAAACCATTGCTGCCATTAAGAATGGACACGTTAATTATTGGTACTGCCATGATCAAGGCTCCTTGTAAGATAATTGCTTAATATATTCATTGGGAAAAGTGGCAGAGGCAGCTATCGCATTATTTTATAGAAATAATTTCTTGATGATACGCCAGAAAAATCCTACTTACAACCGGGTGAATTTTGCGGTTGATATGAATTAAATCCAACCAGGAATTAAAAAAATAAAAGGATCCGTGACGATTGAAATTTCTAGTCGCATCAGCCTAATGGAGATCCCGATAGCGATGGTTTACAACAAAAGCGCTTGGAAGAAAGTGACAACAAAAGGCTATGCTGAAGCTGCTCAGAAAATACAACTGCCCGTGCAAGCTCTGAAACAGTCGTATTTCACTCATTCCATTGGCCTGCTAACTGTGCGGTTTGTTTTTCGATTCCTAATAGCAAGAAGGTGCTTACCGAGAGTATCTTGCGGAAGCATTATTTATTATACTTGCAGACAAATTAATCACTATCCTTGCTATGAAGTTTCATCAAGGAATCCTTAATCAAGTTTTTCCTGACTATTAACTGTTCAAAGAGTTTAAATCATGACATTCAATCTGGTAAATTTTTATGAAGTTAATCGCCGCATACTGATCTGGCTGATCCTGATCGGTCTGCTATGGCTATTGCGTGATTTTTTTGGACTGATCTTTATCACATTCGTGCTGATTTTTATTGCGACACCGCTGGTTCGTCTCGGGCGGGATAAATGGAAGCTGCCTCACCGCGTGTCTCTGGTGCTGGTGTATATCCTCTTTCTCGTGATGTTGGGAAGCTTTTTTCGCTATGTCACCCCGAGTGTGATCGGAGAAGCCACTCGTTTTATGAGTAACTTCAGTGAGGTACAGTTGAAACTGATAGAGTTGGAGCGGGATATCAGCAGCAAGTATCCGGGCTTGGAGCGTTCCCTGCACGGCTACGTGCGTAGCATTCTGGATGAAGACAATCTGAAGGCTATTGACCGAGAATTGAATATGTTCCGATTAACAATCGATTTTCCTGCTAAAGCGCAGCTTGAGCAGGCAGATGATAACCATATGGTTACCGAAAGCACGCGGGAGAATCTGAGGAAATATTACGATAAGGAAACAGAACTGCTGGTGAATTCCCTGATGACGAAGCAAATGGCCAAAGCCGGGGAGGAATTGCCCAAGCTTATCAATTCTCTCTATCAAGCTACCGGCACTATGTTGCTCGCTTTGTTGTTCAGTTTTCTGATTCTGTTCGACAGTGTCCGTTTGAGTGACCTGATGAAAAGCCTGCATAATTCACGGCTGAAGGATTTTTATCAGGAAACTGCGCAACCGGTTATCCGTTTTGGCTATGTGGTTGGCCGTGCCATCCAGGCGCAGGCAATGATTGCGTGCGTGAATACCTTCCTCACTTTGATAGGGTTGATCATTTTAGGCATCCCATCCGTGACGCTGTTATCGCTGATCGTTTTCGTGTGCAGCTTTATTCCGGTACTGGGCGTGATCATTTCCACAGCACCGATGGTGCTGGTTGCGTTGAATACCGGTGGATTGATGCTGGCGATTGCCATTGTGGGAATGATTACCGTCATCCATATTATCGAAGCGTATGGTCTCAATCCCCTGATCTATGGTAAACATTTGAAGCTTAATCCGGTGCTGGTGCTGATTATCCTGTTAGTTGCTTATCATAGTTTTGGTTTGTGGGGCATGATATTGGGTGTTCCGGTCGCCTATTACTTTATTCATGAGGTGTTTGGTGTCCCATTGTGGGATGAGCGTCGGTTAGAACCTGACACAGCTTCCAACGCAGCCGAGTGATTTTCGGTGCTGTATTGGATACAACGCTATCGATTGTGAGTGGTCAGTTTACGCAGATCGGCCTCCCAATCCTTTAGCTTGTCATGAGCATGCTGGCGTTGCATGGGACTCGTGCTGTTGTGTACACGTGCTACAAAGGCGCAGTTGTATTCCGTCAATTTTTCTTGATAGTCGCGATAATCGGCATCGGCGGAGCGCTCGACATACCCGACCAGCATACGTAACGCAGCGGTGACTTGGTCGGCTTCGACTGGTGTGGTGGCTAGTCGTCGCAGTGTCAGCAGGGTGTCGTGCTGTCGGCGTTGGCGTTCGACTAACCAGGCTTCGGGATCGAAAGGTGATGTTGCCAGGCCGGTGGCGATCAAGCGCCGTTGCGCTTCGTCAATGTTGCCATAAATATTCTCGGTGCGTTTGACAGTCCGCTTGATCGATGCTTCCAGTCGTTCCTCGGCGTGCGGTTGCAGGTAGTCGCGACGGAACTCCTCGTTGCCTTTGGCATAATGTTGCTCAATGTGGCGCCACTGCGCCTTTCCCAAGCCCGGCACCAACGGTGCGCTGAGTTGCAGTGCATGATCGAGAGCCGGTGCGACGATGTCTCGCAATTCCTCAGACCAGCGGCACACCTGTGCAGGTGTAACCGGATCGCCGACTTGGCTGCGCAGCGTGGACAGCCAAGTTGCATATTCCGGGAGCTGGGTGGTGCGATGCCAGTCAAACCACTGCCGAATCGCTTCTTTGGCATGTGGCGCTTGCTCGTTGCTGAAGTCGACGTAGCCGTCAAGCCACCACCAGACCAATTGCGGCCCTTGATTGTAACCCAGGCGCAACATGCTGCAACCACCGAGCAGCAACAGCAAACCGATAATTACGCCTCGCGCAAGAGATGTTCGCAGGGTATTCCACATTGTCATCATTGGTTGCGAATCAGAAAATGAATAAAAGCGAGTTTTACAATCATACGTCTCGATGTTCACGGAATAAAAATGCCTAACAGATTTCTTGCATATAGATTAAAACTGATATTAATTATTGTGATATATAAATTTTTAGGATTAATTTCATGTTCAGCGATAAGATTATAGATGTTTCCATCATTTGAGCATTCATTTTTACCGTGAAACCCATGATTCGACTTTTTTATGTTCACGATCCGATGTGTAGCTGGTGTTATGCGTTTAACCAAAGCTGGACTGCGTTGCAACAGGATTTGTCTCGAGATATTGAGATTGTTTATTTCGTTGGCGGTTTGGCACCGGATACCATGGAACCAATGCCGCTCGCGACGCAGAAAATGGTGCAGCAGGCATGGCAGCGCATCGAGCAAACGGTTCCCGGCGTTCATTTTAACTGGGACTTCTGGTCACGCAATACACCGATCCGTGCGACTTATCCGGCATGCCGGGCCGTTCTGGCAGCCAAAAAGCAACGCGTGGATGCTGAGGTGGAAATGATACGTGCCATACAGATCGCTTATTATCAACAAGCGAAGAATCCATCACTACCGGAAACCTTGCAAGCATGCGCTCACGAAATTGGATTGGATGCGGAAACCTTTATCGAAGATCTGAAAAGTCCGGCGATAGAAAGTGAATTACAGCATCAAATTCAACGGGCGAGAAGCATGGCTGTTTATTCCTATCCGTCTTTACGGCTGGCGCATAACAATAGCGTGTTTCCGATAGCTATCGATTATCTGGATCATCGAACCATGCTGGGTGAGATAAAAACAATCGAATCCGAGAAGTAAGCAAGATTCCGCATTTCGGATTCAATGTAAGTCTGGCTTACACGACGGTATCTTTTTTACGGCGTACGACTACAAAACCCAGTAAACCAAGCCCTGCGAGCAGCATCGCATAGGTTTCCGGTTCCGGTATTGGTGAGGTCGAGACTACGAACTCGGACAGAGAAAAGTTGCCGTTAAGCGGTTGTCGGCCCGATATCGCTTCAAGCCGGAATCCGGTAATGCCATCCGCAGTAAGGTCACTGCCTATGGTATAAATTGGATACTGATTCGCTCCACCGGATACCACTATCGAAAAATCAGACTGCTGCGTAAAATTTTCCCCTTCAGTGGATGACATCGATGTAGGATCAATCGGTATCCAATTAGCGGTTACATCACCGCCGTCTGCGCGTCCATCGGCAAATTGATCACGATTATCAGTGGTATACGAAAGACGAAAATGCCCCAAACTGTGTCCTGGTTCAGCCAGCAATTCTTGATGAAATAGCAAGAAATTCACAGTGCTATGATTCAATGTCAGATCGTTCTTCGTTTCCCAAACAATCGTTTGCGTATGGAATTGCTCTGGGAAGACGGCCCATGAAGTCCAATCCGTACCGGAAATGATGCCGTCGATCGTTTTGTCGGGAGTGAAATTCGCCGTTAAATGCTGACTAAACGTTGCCGTCGCATTTTGTAAAGGTATTGTTGCGTTAGGATTAATAATAGCCGCACCCTGGGATTGCGAGGTAAAAACCAAACCTAAAGCCGATAACACAATGAAACTGCTCATTCGATTTGTATTCATTGGTTGATCTCCTTATAAGATAGATAACAAATTAATGTTCATTCGTCGTTTTAGCTTCTTTTTTACGACGCACTACAAATCCTAACAAACCAAGCCCTGTGAGCAACATGGCGTATATTTCGGGTTCAGGCACGGCGGTTGTAATTTCCAAATGGCCACCTAGACTATCAATTGTGAGGTCTCCTTTAATTTCGCTGTAATGCAAACCGCTAAAACCGACATGCAAACTATCCAGTCCAGTGATGTTATCAGCAAGCAAGAAATTCCAATGATCCCCTACTGAGGGACGGAAACCGTTCGAGAAGTTAAATAATATATTGCCCCCGGTAAAGTCAGCGCTTCCGTTGATGACGAGAGCATCATATTGCCCGACTTCCAATCCAGAAATATCAATTAGTAAGTCACCGCTACTATGGAATTCACCGTTAAAAGTTAGCGTTGAAATAGGAGAGGAAACCTCGGTAGGGGAGATAGTTGCTTCGCTGTCGATAGTTGTGCTGCCTGTAAATGAGCCGTTTCCACCTAAACTTCCCTTTGTGAAATGGAATGATGCCTGATTGATATTGCCATAATTGAAATTCCAAAAACCAGGCCAACCTAGATGAATATTGCCGGATCCATTGATAGTTCCAAAATTAGTCAAAAATATAAGATCGATTGTGCCATTATTGGTCACAGTGCCATCCAATTCATTAATTATGTTGCCCGCATCTTTCATAATGCCGTGGTTGACAAAGGTTGCACCCGCAGTGTTATATAAATCGCCATTAACCGATAATGTGTCGTAATTATTTAGGGTGCCATAATTACTTATACCAACATACCCATTAAAGTTGAGGGTGCCACCCAGGTTGTTGTTCAATGTGCCGTAATTCATTAAGCTAACAGCAATATCCATAGTTCCGCTGTTGTTTAGAATGCCATCAGACTTGTTTTGAAGTTCACTACTTCTGAGGGTGAGAGCGCCACTATTGTTTAGTGTACCGTTGTTGTATAGAGCGATATTGGTGCCTGTTAAGGTGCCGCCGATATCAACATTTAAAGTGCCGCCTAGTTGATTGTCCAATCCAATCTCTGGAAATGAATGGTCCGATCTATCTATATCTAGGACACCTTTATTTCCTATATGTAGAACCCCCAAATTAATGAAATTGGAAGCTTCGGCATCGCTATCCACCACATTTATTGTATTACCAACTGGATTCGGATTCGGAGTGATCAGATAGGCTTGCGCAAAGGTGGCTGTGCTTGCGAGAGCGATACTGAACAATAGCGTAGAAATCTTTGTTATGCGCATGATGTTTTCTTTTATTGATGTCTGTGGATTCGATTGAAAACCTTTTAAAGAGTCACGGATTGTGTAGTTAAGTATTTTTTATCGATTACCCATGTACTTAACAGTCAATCTGACTTTCAATACATTTATCTCTTATGAAAAAGAGTGATTATTTCTCCTATCTTTACGACGCACAACGAATCCCAGCAAACCAAGTCCTGCGAGCAGCATGGCATAGGTTTCTGGTTCAGGCACCGCTAACACCACCAAGTCAAGCGGGCCGTTAAGCGGATGGCCGCTTGTCAATACAGTTCCCGGAGCACCTGAATCAGTATCGAATCTGACAATCCGGTTTTGGAAATAGCTTGACACTAAAAGATCACCATTGTTATCAAATTTCAGACCATTAGCGCCGCTCAGTCCATCAAACGATTTCACGAGTTCTCCAGTAACGAAGTTATAGGCATAGACGCTGTTGCCAAAATAATCTCCGCCATACAACAATCCATCAGGACCAAACGCGACGTTATGTATCGAGCTTGCCTGGGGTGTTGGTAGGATTCCCAGTGAAACACCCGTCGCACCATCGAAGCGATCGAAATGATCCGATACCGTCCCAACATACAGGTTTCCGTCAGGGCCCCACGCCATCCCCCGATAAGTATCCCCCGCATCTCCGCTGGCAAAGATGCCCATTGATGCCCCGGTATTTCCATCGAAGCGAAACACGTTGGCGCTGCCATCAGCCACATAGAGGTACCAACAATTTTAGTTTCATACCAAAAGAAAGATTTTCTGTCATGCTCATTTCCTCCAAAAAAATTTATAGCTAAAAATGTAAATCTGATTTACAGCGTGGTGTCTTTTCTACGATGTATTACAAAACCCAGCAAACCAAGTCCTGCAAGCAGCATCGCGTAGGTTTGAGGCTCCGGGACTGGAGAAACTGTCACTGATGCAGTTGCGGTCAACACATTGCCATTCGAAAGCGTATCGGTATCGGGATTGAAATTAACATCCAGTGGACTGCGCGAGAACAGGTCGTAGGTCAACACCATATCGCCATTGGCGACACTGCCGATTGCTGTATCGGGAGTAATGAAGAAGCTACCAACACCAGTTTGCAGGCCGGCGTTGAAGGTTTGCGCCCACACGGTGCTACCACTGTTTGCGGGGCCGACGACAAAAAAATTGGCTGCGCTGATAAAATCGGTGAATGTTCCCAACGCAGTATCCGGTTCAAACAATACACTGGTGACGACGAGAAAGTTTTCGTCATTGCTGAGGTTAAATCCCCAGCCGATAGTGGATCCGGGCTTCCCGGAAATTGCCCCATCCAACGGATTAAGCTGGAATGTCGTGGTGGCCTGCAGCGAGGTACAAGAAAGCGTGCCTAAGAAAGCGCCCAGAAGTAGTAATCGTTTCAACATGATTGATTTTCCCCGATAAATTAGCGGTACTGGTTATTCAATGTTTTGGAGCCGTGCACTGTTCCATCATTGGTACTGTATGTGACTTTGGCGCCAAACCGCGCGTTATTGGCACACCCTGTGAAATTGATGGTTACCACACCGCTAGCTTCACCAGGCGCTTCGATATCACCCACTTTTAATGGAAATTTGAGTGGACTGGTGATTATCGGCGTACAAGCCGCGCCAAAAGTTTGAGTCAACGTCAATCCATCAATTTGCGCCTCGTCTGCAAAGCAAGTGCTTGTTAATGTGATCGTCCACTGTCGCGCACTTTGAATACCGGTTTTGCTGCTGATTAATGCGGATAATATTGGGGGAGTCAATGAACAATCCTGGGGCGGTTGAAATTCCTCTACATTATTGAGAAATTCGCCGCCATTGGTTGCGCCGCCTATGACATGAATTTTGTTATTTAACAATGTAGCCGCTATGCCGGAACGTGCAGTTGGCATAGAGGCCATTGTGCGCCACGTGTTGGTGACAGGATCATACTCCTCGACATTTGAAAGTTGACCTCTCAAGTCTAGAGTAGGACTCCCACCAAACACATAGATTTTCCTATTGAAAACCGTAGCCGCATGAAAGATTCGTGGTATGGACATTGGTGCAACCATTCTCCACGTATTGGTCGCCGGGTTATATTCCTCAACCGTTGCCATCATGGCGTCATCGATGTGATCATACCCTCCAATCGCATAGAGCTTTCCACCTAATGCTACCCCGGCATGACCGTAGCGGCGTTCTATCATGTGGGCTCGCGGTGTCCATTTATTAGTGGCGGGATCATATTCGTAGAGACCTTGACGATCAGTATTACCGCCAAACGCATAGATCTTGCCATTCAGTGCCGCCGCGGCTGGTTGGACTTGTGCCACAGGCAAAGAAGCCCGGACTCGCCATGTGTCGTTAATCGGATCATATTCTTCGACCTCGCTGGCGTAATGACCACTCCCAAAATAACCACCGATAGTATAAATTTTACCGTTAAGCACTGCTCCGGCATGACCCCATCGAGGTTTTAACATCGCACTCTTAACCGTCCATTTTTTTGTAGCCGGATCGAAAACTTCGATATTCTGTACCGCTTGATCCCAATCAAACATGCCACCAATGGCATAGATCTTGCCACCAACGCTTGCTACAGTCGGAGAAGCCCGAAGACTGTTCATCGGGACACCTGTTTTCCAATTCCCGCCATCAATCACTGTTTGTGAGAATGCCAAAGTGAATGGTATTAATCCTAGTAAACCGAAAAGTAAAATCCGTATTTTATTTTTGAATCGTTTCATGGAAGCCTCTAGAAGAAATTTAAGATGATTTGCCATTACTTGATTATCCACTTCATATCATTATCGATTTAATTAATCTGTTATTTCTTGATTCTGAAATAATTTTCTGCGATTTTACTTGATGTAAATCAACAAAAGAACTGATCTCCTGTAATGGTAAAAAAACTCAGGAAGATAGCCATCGTGGTTCAATCCGGCATAAAGTTTGATGGCGCTTTTGTTGAACGAAAGCTATCTATGGAAAAACGGATAGACAAAGGTCTATGGGTAGATGCCTCTAGGGAATAAAACGAATTCTTAAAACAGAACGGCCTGAATCATGTTGCTTTGCAAGCATCTCAAATTCATGGTTCGGTACAAGTTTAGTATTTGGGAGAATATGGCATTACAATGAGATATGGCCTGATTCTCCTAGCTGATTTAACAAGTTATGTAAAACAGCTTATTATACCAATCAGGTCTGAATCGGGCCACGAGTACTTTCCCGTCAACGAGACAGTAGTGATTTTTTAGAGACTAATTACACATTCCTGTCTCGGAACCATCTTCCTTGGTTTCTTTGCCATCCGCTGTCACACATGAATTCTGGCAAACACCCGATTTTTTACATGCTTTTCCGGCTGGAAGGCTTTTTTTATCAATACAGGCTCCTTCAACCAAATAACAGACCTGGTTAGCGCCACAGGCGCTTTTTCCATCTTTCTCGGATTCCAAACTACAGGCTGCGAAAACATGACTCGAGGCAAAAACCATTGCAATAACTAATATTAATGCACTCATTGATTTTTTGAACATATTTTTCTCCTTTTCTTTTTCGATTGACAAGCAAAAAACTCTTTTTTGCCCATTTAGAATAGCAGAAAAAATTTTTACTAGGTGGAGATTGTTATGAGTACTTACATCAGGAAGAATTTTTGATGAATCTCCAGTTGATTCAAATCACAATCATAGATTCCATTGAAGGTATGAAATTAAAGGCCAACAGGAGATCCTAAATTGAAGCCATAAAACTATTGCAACGCCACAGAAGGGAACTCGTATAGAAGCCCGAGCCGTGGTGCCGGTTTAGGTAAGCAGGTAATTTTTATCTCATTCAAAAGAAAAATATTTCTTTAACTTATCCATGAAGCTAACTGAACTTGCTTGGGTTGTCTCATTTTTTATGGCCAATAAATTTTCCAGGGTTAGTTGATAAATCTTCGACAGTTGCTCCAGGTCGTCGACTTCAACGTTTTCATTCAGTTTGTGGATAGTGGCGTTACGCGGACCGAATTCAATTACTTGTTTACAGATATCCGCGATGAAGCGGCCGTCTGACGTGCCGCCGGAAGTGGAGAGCTGCGGCTCGATAGCGGTGACTTTAGTAATGGCATCACGCATGGCGTCAGCCAGTTCCCCCTTGGGAGTGAGAAATGGTTTGCCGGAGAGTTCCCACGCTAATTCATAGTCAAAGCCATGCCGGTCGAGAATTTCATGTACCCGGGTTTTTAGCGATTCGACGGTGCTGGCGGTGGAAAAACGGAAATTAAACAGTAAATTCAGTGTGCCGGGGATAACATTGGTGGCGCCTGTGCCGGCATTGATATTGGAAATATGCCAGGTTGTCGGGGGAAAATATTCATTGCCCTGATCCCATTCGGTTTGCGCCAGTTCCGCGATGGCAGGGGCGGCCAGATGGATGGGGTTTTTGGCTAAGTGCGGGTAGGCGATATGACCTTGTACGCCTTTAATCGTCAGATTGCCGGATAAAGAGCCGCGTCGGCCATTTTTGATGGTGTCTCCCAATTTGTCGGTACATGTCGGTTCACCGACAATGCAATAATCGAGCAATTCTCCACGCGCTTTGAGCGTTTCAACCACTTTGACGGTGCCGTCGATCGCGATGCCTTCTTCGTCGGAAGTGATCAATAGTGCAATGGATCCTTGGTGATTAGCATGTTGTGCTACAAAAGCTTCGATCGCGGTGATAAAGGCTGCGAGCGAAGATTTCATATCGGCAGCGCCGCGTCCATACAACCGTCCATCCCGGATGGTGGGTGTAAACGGATCACTGTCCCATTGTTCCAGCGGACCGGTAGGCACGACATCGGTATGTCCGGCAAAACAAAGTACCGGCGCCGTGCTGCCACGCCGCGCCCAAAGATTGTCGACATCACCAAAGCGCATTTTTTCAATGTGGAAGCCGAGTTTCTCCAGACGATTGATCAGGATCTCCTGGCATCCATCATCGTTGGGTGTCAGTGAACGAAGGGCGATAAGTTGTTGCGCAAGCACGAGAGTGTCATTGGACATGATTATTTTCCTGAATGTAAAAACTTAAATGACCTGCTTAGACTTAGAACTTTCATCAATGATGATACTAACTAGAGACTAGCTTTGTCCGCGAAAAAAACTGATTATATCTGACGACAAGGCCAAATGATGTACTAACAAACCGTTGAAGAACTATCTGTATCGCCTGTGCGGTGATAAAAAAACAGGCTCAGATACGCATTGATGACGTATCAATTGCGGTTTCTTGCCTGTTTTTATTTATTGAAGCATGCAAACTAGATGCAGCTGTTGTTATCTCGGATTTCTCCCTATTTTTTGCTGATGGCGAAGTAGCTCGTCATCAGATTGCGGTAGTTCGGAAGGTAACTGGAGAACAAGGCACCCAGGCCTTCGACATCGTTGCGCCAGTCACGGTGCAATTCGCATGCCACGCCGAACCAGCTCATCATTTGTACACCGGCTGACTGCATGCGCGCCCAGGCCGCATCACGAGTCACCTCATTAAATGTGCCGGAAGCATCCGTGACGACGAAAACCTCATAACCTTCTTCGATTGCGGATAACGCTGGAAAGGCTACGCAGACTTCAGTGACCACGCCAGCGATAATGAGTTGTTTGCGGCCGGTTTTTTTGATGGCATTCACGAAGTCTTCATTGTCCCAGGCATTGATATTGCCTGGACGTGCGACATAAGGCGCGGTGGGGTGCATTTCCTTGATTTCCGGAACCAATGGTCCGTTTGGGCCATCTTCAAAACTGGTGGTCAGGATTGTCGGCAGCTTGAAATACTTGCCGCAAGCTGTCAGAGCCAACACGTTGTTCTTGAATTCGTTCGGTGAAAAATCCTGTACCAGTGAGATCAAACCGGCTTGATGGTCTACCAGCAATAAAACCGCATCATCTTTGGAAAGTCGATTGTATTTAAAACCCTTGTTCATTGTTATGCTCCTGATGGTTGGTGATGATTAGATATCTATTCAAATGATATTAATGTTCTAAGGTAAGAGGATGGTTCAATATAGCGCATAGAATCGGTCGCTGATGATCTTTCCATTCTGCCAGTGTTGGACCGCTACCTGATCAAATTTTTTGTGTCCAAAATCTTTGTGCTTGTACTCGAAATGCCATTCGGTCATCGTTACGTTCTCACCCACGGCGGTCGATTTAATCTCTGACTTGAGCCATGCCTCGACGCCTTCGAATACGGATGATTCCCGATCTTTGGCTTGCTGTAAACCTTTTGCCATCACCTCATTTTTTTCAATGACGACACAATCGGTGTGGTAGTATTTATCCATCGATTCCAGTATTTCGCCTTTTAGAATCATGTTGTTCAAGTCATTTAGTTTCTCTTCCAAAGTCATTAGTTACTCCTTTTTGAACTATATTTGTAGAATAAACTGCAAATAAATACGGGATTCAATTTTTTGCCTGCTGTACCGTCTGCGCCTTGTCATAGCTTTCAATCAGCAGCCGGTAATGCGGCATGGCATGATCTGCATAGAGATCGGCGAATTGCATTGCATCCGGTCTATTCCAGGTTTTCTGCAGTTCCGAAATAACCGCAACGGTATCAATCGGAATGACACCTGCTTGTACAATGCGGGCAATAGTCAGGTCCGTACTCATTTTGCTCCAGTTGCCCGAGGCATCTACCACGGCATATACCTTGTAACCGTTAGCCACCGCGCTGATAGAGGGGAAAGCCATGCACACGCTGGTGAGCGTACCGGCTAAAATGAGTGTTTTGCGACCCGTCGCTTCGACTGCTTTTACAAAACCTGGGCTATCCCAGACATTGATCTCACCTTTGCGCCCGACGTATTGGGCATGCGGGGCAGCTTGGTGAATTTCCGGAATCAGCGGACCGTTCGGGCCGTCAGGAACTGAAGCCGAGGTAATGACCGGCATTTTCAACAGCGTAGCCACTTTAGCGAGTGCAATGGCGTTGCGGCGCAAGTCTGGTACAGGGATATCCTTGACTAATTGGAACAGACCACTCTGATGATCAATTAGCAGCATGGTAGTTTCGTCTGGGTTGATGTGGCTCATAATTTCTCCTTGGATTTGATGACAATAAAAAAGCTGCGTTACACAAAATTTATTTACCGGGAGCAATATACTGGTGAATAGATCAAGATGACGTATGCTCCATCAATTTTCTAACCGAGCTTGATAAGAAATGACAATCTCAATACCAATATTCTTACGGGTGCCTATTTTGATCCAGCGCGTTAAGGTTATACTTTCCTACATGAATTGAGAACCCATATTTCTCGAAATCAGTGTTCGGGAATACAGAACAATGGAACATCGATTTGAAGACATGCGGGCCTTTCTCCAGGCAGTGGCAGCTGGCAACATGCGTGTGGTTATGCCGCATTGCGTGGAGATCATCTTGGGAGAAATTGTATTTTTAGGTGTCAAGCTGTTCATAAACAATCAAATATTTCAATACAATAAGAGAGGAATGCTATGACAAAAATCATCGGGATTGCGGGAAGCCTACGGAACAATTCTTACAATAGTGCATTGTTACGCGCTGCTAGCGAACTAGCACCTCAGGGTGTTGCGCTTGAAATTGCTACACTCAAAGGCATCCCGCTTTATGACGGTGATCTGGAGACTATCGAAGGAATCCCGTCGGCAGTCATTACGCTGCAAGAACAAATTGCTGCTGCTGATGGATTATTGATGGCTACGCCGGAATACAACAATTCCATGCCGGGGGTATTCAAAAATGCGTTAGATTGGCTGTCGCGGCCACCCGGCGAAACTGCACGGATTTTCGGAAATCGCCCGGTTGTGGTGATCGGTGCGACGCCCGGTGGATTCGGTACGGTATTATCCCAGAACGCCTGGTTGCCGGTGTTGCGGACATTGGGTACGCGGCCATGGTTCGGTGGACGGTTATTGGTATCCCGGGCGCATCAAATCTTCAATGAATCCGGTGAAATGACGGATGCAGCGGTGCGTAAGCAGCTTGAGGATTTTTTGGCCGGATTTGTCGAGTTCATTCAAATCAATAACAAATCATAGCGCTACGTAATTGTTCTGATGAGACCGTGCGATTTTCATTTTATTGTTTTCCAATGGGAAATTTGGGTGCCACATAATGCGTGACTACGGGTTTACTCCCGGCGACGAGTAAAGCGTGAAGTTCTGTCTGTAAAACGCGATCCGCATCGGTTACGCGTTCATGCTGACGCAAGTGTTCGAGCCAGAATTCGATGCTGAAGAATTCAATGAAGTGATTGGGATGCTCGGTATGTTCAAATACACCCCAAGCGTAAGCACCGTTCCGGCAACGGCGTTTGCCGAGTTCGCGAATCGTCGTTAGAAATTCACCCGTTCTGTCGCTTCGAACTTGGTACTGAATCGTCACCAGAACAGGGCCGCGATCATGTGTCACTGCGTCATGTACCATTGGTGCGGGCCAATGCATCGAAGGGGTGAGATTGATTTTCTCGATACCGCCGATGCGCCAGCGCCAGGTGAGCGCTACGGCTACCACCGCACCCATCGCTGCGATGATCAGCGCTTCTGAAATACTTGTTATTTCCGCGACTTTGCCCCACAACAGACTGCCGAGTGCCATGGAGCCCATCATGACCGCCATAAAGACGGCGAGTCCGCGTGACCGCACCCAATTAGGGAGTGCCATTTGCGCTGCCACCTGGAGCGACGACAAGACAGTGATCCATGCAATACCGCTCACGGCCATCGCCAAACACAAGAGAATCAGTTGATTGAAGGTCGCCAATGCAGCCATGGCGCTTGCGTATACGACGGTTGCCAATGCGACCAACCGATCGCGTGAAATTTTTTCACGAAGCTTCGGTAATATGAGTGCGCCGATGACTGCACCGGCACCGATACAGCCTACTAAGATACCGAATGTTTGCGGCCCGCCATTGGCCAAGCTTTTGACCAGCATGGGCAATAAAGCCCAGGAAGCACTTGCAAATAGAAAAAATCCCAGCCCACGCATGACTGCGGCCTGGAGGTCGGGCGCGTGGCGCGCGAAACGAAAGCCGGAGCGTAGTGCACTAAAGAATCGTTCACTCGGTAACTCACTGATCGGTGCTTCGCGTTGCCAACGTATCAAAGCGATAATGACCAGGAGATACGACAGCGCGTTCAGAACAAATACCGCACCAGGCCCGGAAAAGGAGATAATCACCCCGGCCAGTGCCGGACCAATTGCACGTGCCACGTTGATCCCGAGTCCGTTCAACGCAATCGCGGACTGTAACTCGGCGCGTGGTACCAGCTCCGGTGTTATCGCCGCCCACGCTGGCATCATCATCGCTGACCCAATCCCCATCGCAAACGTCAACGCGATCAGGCTCCATGCCGAGGTAATCCCAGTCAGTGTCAGAAATCCCAGTAGTCCGGCAACCAGCGCCAGCCATAGCTGCACCACGATCAGATAGCGGCGCCGATCGATGATGTCGGCCAAGGCACCCGCCGGCATGGCCAATAGGAAAATGGGTAAAGTAGTGGCAGTTTGGATCAGCGCCACCATCACGGGTGTGGGTGACAGCGAGGTCATTAACCAGCTGGCACCGATATCATGCATCCAGGTCCCGATGTTTGATGCCAGGGTTGCCATCCATAGCATACGAAAAACGGGAATCCTGAGTGGAGACCACGCAGACGTCGTGTTGACTGAATCATTCAATTTTTCACCTGCATTCATTAAAACAATGGTTAGAATCAGAAAAGAAGTAGGGTACTGGAAAATGAGTGTATGAATTACACAACAATATTTTTACAAAACTTCAGTGTTAAAGTAGGGATTTGAACGATTATCCTGTAAATTTGAGACTGTAGGCTTTTAAACCTAGGAACCTCAGTTGGTCGCTCGAATGGATATTGAGCATTGTGAATTATTAATTTTTTCAATAGCTTACTATTCCACCTGTTGAGTGAGTTTGCTACGAGGCGAATTGCATGGTTTTGAGAATACATTGCAGCGTTGCAACTTCTTGAAATGGAATGACCATTTCGCGTCGTTGCATCTTGCCCTGTACCCTCAGAACCATACACTTTACCTGGTCCAACTGAGGTTTCTAGGTTAAAACGGATGCTGAATTTTATACGTCTGATTCAGGTTTTGCACAATCGGTGTTATGTGCGTCACTGGATCGGGCTTCACTCATTATGGGGAAAATACCATGCTCCTGTTTCTCTTCTATGTCATCTTGTTGTTGGTTGCAGTCGCCAGTTTGATTTTAGCGGTTCCTACGATACGTCGTTTGCTGGTTAGCAATCAGATATTGAAAATTTTTCGTAAAATGCTTCCGCAGATATCTCAAACGGAACAGGAAGCATTGGATGCCGGTACGGTTTGGTGGGAAGGCGATTTATTCAGTGGAAAACCGGACTGGAAAAAAATGCTGGCATACCCTAAGCCGCAGCTAACTTCGGAGGAACAAGCTTTTCTCAATGGTCCGGTGGAGCAGTTATGCGCGATGCTGGATGAATGGCAGATTACGCATGAGTTGAAAGATCTGCCGCCGGAAGTGTGGCAATTTATCAAGGAAAATGGCTTCTTTGGCTTGATTATCCCCAAGCAATATGGCGGCTACGGTTTTTCAGCATTGGCGCATTCTGAAGTCGTGATGAAAATTGGCTCTCGAAGCGGCACGGCGGCAGTGACGGTGATGGTGCCGAACTCGCTCGGACCGGCGGAATTGTTGTTGCATTATGGTACTGAGAAACAGAAAGAATATTATTTGCCGCGTCTTGCCAAGGGCCTGGAAGTACCTTGTTTTGCATTGACTTCACCGGAAGCCGGATCCGATGCCGGTGCGATGCCGGATTTTGGCATTGTGTGCCGTGGCGAGTATGACGGTAAACAGGATGTCTTGGGTATGCGCGTGACCTGGGAGAAACGCTATATCACGCTGGGGCCGATCGCGACACTATTAGGGCTCGCCTTCAAATTATATGACCCGGATCGATTACTGGGTGGCGAAGAGAATTTAGGCATCACCCTGGCATTAATCCCGACTAAAACGCCAGGCGTGAATATCGGACGGCGTCATTATCCGCTCAATGGCGTATTTCAGAATGGTCCCAATTCAGGAAAAGAAGTTTTCATTCCCATGGATTGGATCATTGGTGGGCAGGAGGGGGTTGGGCAAGGATGGCGCATGCTGATGAATTGTCTGGCGGCAGGGCGTGCTATTTCATTGCCGGCTACCAGTGTCGGTGCGGCAAAATTGGCGGCTCGCACCAGCGGTGCTTATAGCCGGGTGCGTACGCAATTCAAGACACCGATCGGTTATTTTGAAGGCATTGAGGAAGCCTTGGCGCGTATCGGCGGCAATACGTACATGATGGATGCCGCGCGGGTGATGACCGCTGGTGCGGTCGATCTGGGTGAAAAACCTTCAGTGGCTTCGGCGATCGTCAAATATCATCTGACCGAGCGCGGACGTCAGGCGATTAGTGATGCGATGGATATCCATGGTGGCAAGGGCATTTGCATCGGTCCGAGAAACTATCTGGGGCGCACTTATCAACAAATTCCCGTGAGTATCACGGTGGAAGGCGCCAATATTCTGACGCGCAACATGATTATTTTTGGTCAGGGCGCGATTCGCTGTCATCCTTATCTGTTGAAAGAAGTCAATGCAACGCATGATAACAATCCCGATCGTGCATCGCGGGCGTTTGATGAAGCCTTGATCGGGCATGCGAAGTTTACGTTGCGTAATACGGCGAACAGTTTAATTTACGCGTTGTTCGGCAATTATATTAAAGACATTGTGCCGGAAAACAGTGCGCCGGAAACGGCGGTTTATTATCGCCAATTGGCACGTTTCTCCGCCAGCTTTGCCTGTATCGCCGATATCGGATTGATGCGCTTGGGCGGTTCGCTCAAACGTAGAGAAAGATTATCCGCTCGGCTGGGCGATATGCTGAGCATGCTATATTTGTGCTCGGCGACATTGAAACGCTTTGAAGACGATGGTCGGCCCAATACGGATTTGCCGTTGCTGCACTGGTCGATGCAGGATGCCATTTATCGCTTGCAACAGGCATTGGATGAATTTCTGGCGAATTTCCCGGCACATATTGCGTGGATTTGCTTGCTACGCGCATTGGTTTTTCCCCTCGGTAAACGCTGCAAACCACCCACCGATGCGCTGGCGCATGACATTGCCAGACTCATGATGGAACCGGGTGTTACGCGTGATCGATTGACGGCGGGTGTTTATGTGCCTGTGGCAGGTAGCGAGCCGATGGCGGATCTGGAACAAGCCTTGCAATGTGTTATCGAGTGCGGTGCGGCTGAAGCCAAACTGCGAGAAGCGACTAAATTGCGTCAAATTACTGCCAGAGGCGATGAAAAAATTGCACAAGCATTGCAATTGAAGGTCATTACTGCGGCAGAAGCCGATTTGTTGAATAAACTGAAAGATCTGCGTAGCCGGGTGGTGAAGGTGGATGATTTTCCTGCTGATTTTGGTAAGGAAGCAGAAGATCCACATGGCGTTCGAGCTGGCACTATTGACTGAGATTTCGATAAAGGGAAAAGCTATGCAAGTTGAGCAAGACAGGATGGCGAGCATCATTCCGGTAGAGCAAGCAAAAACACTGGATGGGCTTTTTAAAGAACGTGTACAACGTTCACCGCAGAAAGTGGCTTATCGCTATTTCAATCCGGTTTGCGAGGAATGGAGCGATTACACCTGGGAACAGATGAACCAGTTCGTTGCCCGTTGGCAGTTAGCACTCACGAAAGAATCGCTCGTGCCGGGTGACCGGGTGGCGGTGATGATGAGAAATTGCCCGGAATGGGTGATGTTCGAGCAGGCGGCGCTGGGTCTTGGATTGGTGGTTATTCCTTTATACACGGATGATCGGGTTGAAAATGCGGCTTATGTCATTAATGATGCGAATGTGAAGCTATTGTTGCTGGAACACTCGGAGCAATGGCAGGCGTTCCTGGCGATACCTGATCAAATAAAAGGATTGCAGCGGATTGTTCTGCTGAAGTCGTTTGAGCAAAGCGACATGAATTTACGTGACGGTGCGGTGGTATCAGCCTGGGATTGGCTGCCGACTCACGCTAACGAAGTCCAACATATCAACAGTGATCCGCAGAGCCTTGCGACAATTATTTATACTTCGGGTACATCAGGTCGCCCTAAAGGCGTTATGCTGAGTCATCATAATATACTGAGCAACGCTTTTAGCTGCTTACAAGTGGTCCCGGTCGTGCCCGAGGATTTGTTGCTGTCCTTTTTGCCGCTGTCACATACCTTTGAACGTACCGCGGGCTGCTATGTGCCGATGATGTGCGGCGCCACCATTGCTTATGCACGCTCGATTCCGCAATTGCAGGAAGACCTGCTGACTATCCAACCGACATTGCTAATCTCAGTGCCGCGCATCTATGAACGAGTGTATGCAGGCATCCGCGCAAAACTTGCCGAAGGCTCCGGTTTTGCGCGCTGGTTATTTAATTTTGCGGTAGACGTGGGCTATACTCGTTTTGAGTGTCAGCAGGGAAGGGGCTATCAGAAACTGTCGCATGTGCTGTGGCCACTATTGGAAAAATTGGTGGCGGATAAAGTGATGAGTAAGTTGGGCGGTCGGCTACGTTTTGTGATGAGTGGCGGTGCAGCGTTATCGCCGGAAGTTTCACGTATTTTCATCGGTCTGGGATTGCCGATTCTGCAAGGTTATGGCATGACGGAAAGCAGTCCGGTCGCTTGTGCCAACCGGCTGGAAGATAATGTACCAGCCAGTGTCGGTTTGCCGATTCCCGGCGTGGAGGTCAAACTGGGCGAGAATAATGCGTTGCTGATCCGTGGGCCGAATGTGATGCTGGGTTATTGGAATAATGAGGAAGCGACGAAAGCAGTCATCTCACCGGATGGTTGGCTCAATTCCGGCGATATCGCAACCATTGATGCACAAGGCCATGTCACCATCACCGGGCGGCTGAAAGAAATCATTGTGTTGTCTACGGGTGAAAAAGTACCGCCGGCGGATATGGAAGCAGCGATTTTGCGCGATCCGTTATTTGAACAGGTGATGCTGATCGGTGAGATGCGCTCTTATCTCAGTGTTCTGGTGGTTCTGAATCCGGCTCGTGGGCAAGAGTTCGTCGCACAATATGGCCTGAAGGATCATTTGAATAATGAGCAACAAAGACAGCAAATTGAGGAAATTTTGTTGGATAAAATCACTCACCAAACGAGTGAGTTTCCGGGCTATGCCAAAATACGCCGAGTCGCAATCATTCCGGAGCCGTGGAATGTAGAAAACGGTTTGCTGACGCCGACGATGAAGCTGAAGCGCACAAAAGTGCTGGAGAAATATAAGGCGGAAGTCGACAGGCTGTATGCAGGACACTAAGTTTTCCCCCATTTGTTATTCGAAACGAAGTGAGGGATCTTCGGGAATCAATCTGTAGATTTTTCGCTGTGCTCGGAATCATAGTTGTTTCCAGTAGTTTTCTGAATCATATGAATCATATTAATATCAAAACCTTCGAGATTGTCATCGGAACCTTTCCGTCGTAGCATTGCTTCTTTTCGTTGGTAAAAATGTCAGAAAAGTAGATATTTTTCGTATCGGTTATTTCTGATGAATCTTTTTTGAAGGAGCTCTGATCATGGCAATTACCAGTATTCACTTATCCAATCTCAACGGCAATAATGGTTTTCGCATGGATGGAACGGCAGTATTTAATTTCTCGGGTAGTTCGGTGAGCAATGCTGGGGATGTAAATGGTGATGGTTTTGATGATGTGATTATCGGCGCTTCGAGGGCTGACCCAAATGACGAAAATTCCGGTTCCAGTTATGTGGTGTTTGGCCAGGCTGTCGGTTTTAGCGCAGCAATGAATTTATCCAGTCTCGATGGTAGTAATGGATTTCGTCTGGATGGGAAAACTCATGAACAATCAGGTCTTATGGTTAGCAATGCAGGAGACGTGAATGGTGATGGAAATGATGATTTGATTATCGGCGCTCCTGGAGCTGCCGCGAACGGCTTGGAGTCCGGTTCCAGTTATGTGGTGTTTGGCCAGGCTGCCGGTTTTAGCGCAGCGATGGATTTATCCAGCCTCAATGGCAGCAATGGATTTCGTCTCGATGGGGTGAAGGCGTATGATCTATTTGGTGGCTCTGTCAGCAATGCAGGAGACATCAATGGAGATGGTTTTGATGATGTGATTATCGGGGCTCTCTTTGCTAGTCCGAACGGCAACTACAACGCCGGTTCCAGCTACGTGGTGTTCGGCAAAGCGAACGGTTTTGAAGCTGCACTGGATATATCTAGTCTCGATGGCAGTAATGGGTTTCGTTTGGATGGAGTGGCAGTATCTGATTATTCGGGCAGTTTGGTGAGCGATGCCGGGGATGTCAACGGCGATGGTTTTGATGATGTGATTATCGGCGCTTCGAGGGCTGACCCAAATGACGAAAATTCCGGTTCCAGTTACGTGGTGTTTGGCCAGGCTGCCGGTTTTAAAGCTGCCTTGGATTTATCCAATCTCAATGGTAGTAATGGATTCCGTCTGGATGGAGTCGAGACAGGCTTTTTCCTCACTCCAGTCAGCAATGCAGGAGACATTAACGGCGACGGTTTTGATGATGTGATTGTTGGTGCCGAAGGTGCTACCTCGAATGGATACCACACCGGCGCCAGTTACGTGGTATTTGGTAAAGCTTTAGGGTTTGACGCCGCGATAAGTTTGTCCAGTTTGGATGGCAATAATGGTTTCCGGCTGGATGGGGCGGCACCATATGACGAATCGGGCAGTTCGGTCAGTAGTGCAGGAGATGTGAATGGTGACGGGTTTGATGATTTGATTATCGGTGCTCCCAATGCTGCTTCGAATGGCAATAACTCGAGCGGCACCGGTTCCAGTTATGTGGTGTTTGGCCAGGCATCCGGTTTTGAAGCGGCGATGGATTTAGCCAGTCTGGATGGTAAAAATGGTTTTCGCTTGGATGGGGTAGTGGGAAGCGATGCTTTTGGCGCATCGGTTAGCGGCGCCGGAGATGTCAACGGTGACGGGTTTGATGATTTGATCGTCGGTGCGCCTCAAGCTGATCCGAACGGCTATTCTTCCGGCTCCAGTTACATAATATTCGGCAGAAGTGACTTTAGCTATCCAGATGTTACTCACCCTGGCACTCCTGGTAACGATAATCTGATCGGCACATCCGCGGCAGATATTTTCGACGCCGGCGACGGCAACGACAACCTGATCGGCCGCGGTGGCGCGGATGTGTTTGGTGCCGGTGCGGGCGACGACAATATTCGTGTGTCCGATCTGAATTTCCAGTTGGTCGAAGGTGGCGCCGGCAACGATGCCCTGCATCTGACCGGCAAGGATTTGAACCTGGATTTAAACAGCCTGGGCGGCAACATCATCGGCATTGAGACCATTTGCCTGTACGGCAACGGCGACAATGCGGTAACGTTAACCGCAGCGGGATTGATCAACCTGTCGGATAGTACGAATACCCTGAAAGTCAACGGGAATGCCGGCGATCATATCATCGGGCTGAGCAGCGGCTGGGCGGACGAAGGCGCGCGCGGCGATGGTTATTTCCACGCTTATACGCAGGGCGACGCGGTGCTGTTGGTGGGCGCGAACGTGACAACGGATTTTCCGGTGGTTTGATGCCATGCTACTTGTTTTCAATCGATATCGTTTTTGCAAAGAATCAAATGGTTATCATGATGCAATGAGGGAATGAAATAATTCCTAAATTAGGAGAGAATGGATGGGAATTTACATTTTAGGAACATAAATTATGGCACTAACAACAATTGATTTATCCAGTCTCAATGGCGGTAACGGTTTCCGTTTAGATGGCGTAGCAGAAGATGATTTTTCGGGAAAATCGGTCAGTAATGCCGGGGATGTCAATGGCGATGGTTTTGATGATGTGATTATAGGGGCCTTTGGCGCTGATCCGAACGGTAGCAATTCCGGTTCCAGTTACGTGGTATTCGGCAAGGCTGCCGGTTTCGATGCTGCGATGGATTTATCCAGTCTCGATGGTACTGACGGCTTTCGCCTGGATGGAGAAGCCATTTTGTACAGCTATAGTAATTATTCGATACAAATGGATTCGATCAGCAATGCTGGGGATATCAACGGCGATGGTTTTGATGATGTGCTGGTTGGGGCGCATTTACGTGACTCTACCTCCGCGCTCTATCCTTTTGATATTGGTTACAGTTATGTGGTATTTGGTAAGTCTTCGGGCTTTAGTCCTACGATGGACCTATCGAGTTTGGATGGAAGTAATGGCTTTCGTGTGACACAGTTTAGATCGGATGGCAGTCATGTTAGTAGCGCCGGAGACATGAATGGCGATGGTTTCGATGATTTAATTCTTGGTGCACCCACTTCCTTTACTTTTAACGACATAGATGACAGCTATGTCGTATTTGGCAAGGCTGGAGGATTTAATGCTCAGATGAATGTGTCTGATTTGGATGGCACCAATGGTTTTCAATTGATTGGAGGGGCGACGTATAGCGACTTGGGTACTTCAGTCAGCAGCGCGGGCGACATCAACGGCGATGGTTTTGATGATGTGATTGTTGGAGCGCCTCACGCAAATCCAAATGGTTTTGGATATGGCTCCAGTTATGTGGTTTTCGGAAAGTCAGGGGGCTTTGATGCCACGCTTGATCTTTCTAACTTGGATGGCAGTAACGGGTTTCGCCTGGATGGTGAGACTATAAATGATCGTTCAGGTTTATCAGTTAGTAATGCCGGGGATGTCAACGGCGATGGTTTTGATGATGTGATTATTGGTGCTTCGGAAGCTGATTCGAATGGCGAGAAATCCGGTTCGAGTTATGTGGTATTCGGCAAGGCTTCCGGTTTTAGTGCTGCGATGGATTTATCCAGCCTCGACGGCAATAATGGTTTTCGTCTGGATGGAGTCGCGGAGAATGATTCTTCGGGCGGTTCGGTGAGCAATGCCGGTGATGTCAACGGTGACGGTTTTGCTGATTTACTTATCGGTGTTGCTTTGGCTGATCCGAACGGTGAAAACTCCGGATCCAGTTACGTGGTGTTTGGTAAGGCTTCGGGTTTTGGTGCCACGATTAACCTTTCCAGTCTGGACAGCAATATGGGCGTCCGCCTGGATGGTGTGGCGGCGAATAACCGATCGGGATATTCAGTCAGCACCGCAGGAGACGTCAATGGCGATGGTTTTGACGATTTGTTTATTGGGTCACTTTATGCCGGTTCGAACGGTAATAATTCCGGTGCCAGTTACGTGATATTCGGCAGCAGCAACTTTAGTGGCACAGTGACTTTTATAGGTACGGACGGGGATGACACGTTTACCGGCATCACGGCAGCGGAGCGCTTCGAGGGTAATGGCGGCAACGATACCCTGATTGGCGGCGGCGGGGCGGATGTATTTCAGGGCGGTGCCGGTGATGATGTCATTTCCTTGTCTGGACTTGGCTTCCAATCGGTGGATGGCGGTACCGGTATTGATACTTTGGCAGTGACCGGTGGCGGTGTCCATTTAAATCTGGCTGGTTTTCACGACACAATCGTCGGCATCGAGACCATTGATCTGACGGGCAGTGGAGACAATACGCTGACATTCTCGTTTTCAGATTTGCTCACCCTATCGGACACTACGCACACGTTTACGATCCACGGCAATGCAGGCGACAGGGTCGTTGGCGTGAATAGTAAGGGCTGGGGGGATGGCGGTATCGATGGGAATTATCATATCTATACTAATCGAGGGACGATAGTTCGGATCGATACGGCTGTAAGCGCCAATCCACCGCCACCTGGCGTCATGAGCGTGACCAGTCTCAACGGCAGTAACGGTTTCCGCCTGGATGGAGCAGGGGATTATTCGGGCAGATCAGTCAGCAGTGCAGGGGATATGAATGGTGACGGTTTCGATGATGTGATTATCGGCGCTCCCTTCAGTAATCCGAATACTATTTCCGGCGCTGGCTCCAGCTACGTGGTGTTTGGCAAGGCTACCGGTTTCGACGCTGCGATGGATTTATCCAGCCTCGATGGTAGTAACGGTTTCCGTCTGGATGGCGTGGTGGGATACGATCGGTCGGGTAGATCAGTCAGCAGTGCAGGGGATATGAATGGCGATGGTTTTGGCGATGTAATTATCGGTTCTTATAACGATTTTTCCGTGAATACCACCTACGTGGTGTTTGGCAAGTCTTCAGGTTTTGACGCTGCGATGGATTTATCCAGTCTCGATGGTAGTAACGGCTTCGGCTTGAATGAAGTGGAGATGCGTGATTCTGCAGGACTTTCGGTTAGCGGTGCGGGGGATGTCAACGGTGATGGTTTTGATGACGTGATTGTGGGCGCTTTTCATGCCGATGCGAATGGCAGTAGTCAATCCGGTTCGAGTTACGTGGTGTTTGGCAAGGCTTCCGGTTTTGATGCTGAAATGAATTTATCCAGCCTTAATGGTAGTAACGGTTTCCGCCTGGATGGCGCAGAGCAAGGTGATCAGTCGGGCTTTTCAGTCAGCGGTGCCGGGGATGTCAATGGCGACGGTTTTGATGATGTGCTGATCGGTGCTTATGGTGTCGACTCGAACGGTAATTATTCCGGTGCCAGTTATGTGTTGTTTGGTAAGGCATCCGGATTTGATGCTGCCATGAATTTATCCAGCCTTGACGGCAATAATGGTTTCCGCCTGGATGGCATTGCACAGGGTGATATCTTGGGTCGATCCGTCAGCAATGCGGGAGATGTGAATGGCGATGGTTTTGATGATGTGATTATTGGTGCTCAAGGCGCTGGTTTAAAAGGTCATCATTCCGGTTCCAGTTATGTGGTGTTTGGCAAGGCATCGGGTTTTGGTGCCGCGATGGATCTATCGAGCCTCGACGGCAATAACGGTTTCCGTCTGGATGGCATGATCGGAAAATTTGAGGATGGCATGTGGGTTAGCGATGCCGGAGATTTCAACGGGGACGGGTTTGACGATTTGATTGTCGGTAGAACCGCACCTACAAACTTTACCGCAACACAACAATATTCTGATGTCAGTTACGTCGTGTATGGTAAGGCTTCAGGGTTCAGCGCTACGCTGTCTTTATCCGATTTGGATGGTAGTAATGGTTTCCGCCTGGATGGCATCGTGGTTTCATTTTCAAAAACCTCGATCAGCAGCGCTGGAGATGTGAATGGCGATGGTTTGGATGATTTGATGGTTGGTAATCCGGAATCCGATTCCAGCTACGTGGTGTTTGGTAGAATCGGCTCTGGCGGTACCGTGACCCATCCTGGCACCCCTGGAAACGATCATCTGATCGGCACCCAAACCGCGGATATTTTCGACGCCGGCGATGGCAATGACAGGATGATCGGTCATGGCGGCGCAGATGTGTTTCATGGCGGCGCGGGTAATGACAGGATCCGGGTATCCGATCTTGGCTTCCAGTTGGCGGACGGTGGGAGTGGTAACAGCGACGTCCTGAGTTTGGGCGGGGGCGGCAACCTGAATCTGGATTTGGCCGATGCGCGCGGCAAGATCAGTGGCATCGAAATCATTTACCTGCACGGTGGTAGCGGTGACAAAACATTGACGTTAAATGCAACCGATGTGCTCAATTTGTCGGATACCAGCAATACCCTGAAAGTAAACGGTAATGAGGGTGATCGAGTGATTCTCCAGGGTGACTGGGCGGATGGTGGGATCCAAGGCGGTTTTCATACCTACACCAGTGATGCA
>WBZX01000753.1_pt1 | contig 27594 bp, 20 predicted proteins | sample 5204211 | NCBI WGS metagenome assembly WBZX01 (sample SAMN12344362, study PRJNA552823) | activated sludge metagenome | biome: Activated sludge suspended growth; feature: Nitrification reactor; material: Wastewater; isolation source: activated sludge from nitrification reactor of wastewater... | reverse complement strand
CCAACTGGTCGACCATGCCGGCGCTCACGCCCATCCACGCCAACACGGTGACGGGTGCGACCTGCGCGAGCTGCCACGCCAAGGCGGTGGCCAGCAGCTTCCTGAGCAGCGCGGCCTTCGTGGCCGACGGCACGAACCACATCCCGTTCAACAGCACGGCGGATTGCGCGGTCTGCCACGTCGGCAGTGCAGCCAGCATCAAGGCCCTGCCGGTGGTCGACGGCGCCAAGTTCAGCGGCTCGGGCATGACCCACTCCGCAGCCACAGCCACGGCCTGCTCGGTCTGCCACGGCAGCACCGTTACAGGCACCACCTACCAGGGCGTGACCAGCATGGTGGTGCTGCCGCAAATGGCCCCGATGGGTGCGAGCTCGCACATCCCGAGCACGGCGGCATGCGACCAGTGCCACAAGCTCACGGGCGTGCCGGCGATGGTGCCGGGTGTGGCCACGGCCACGGCGGGCACGGGGGCGACCCTGTTCGGCACGGGCGCGGCCGTGCTGCCCACCTCGGCCAACATCCACGCAGGCATGACCAGCGGCTGCATGGGCTGCCATGAGGCCAACTACACCTGGATGGGCATGTCCGCCTACCCCGTCAATGCCAACACCGTCCAGGTTGACCCGGCCTACCAATACCGTGGCTTCCAGACCCGTCCCACTTCAGCAGGGGGAACCAATTCCGTTCGTGACAGCGCCCACAACGGCAGTGCTGCCATCAACGACTGCGCCACTTGCCACAGCGAGGCCTTGGGCTTCGTGTACTTCAGTGGGTCGGTCAAGCCGGACAACCACATTCCCTACCTGGCATCCGCAGCCTGCAGCGCTTGCCACACCGGCGCCGACTACTCGGTGATGCCGACGTGGACGAACATCCACAAGAACGCGCAGAGCACGACGGGCAACTGCCTGCAGTGCCACGGCAACGCCACCCTCAACGGCGGCAAACCAGCGTCCTACTACGCCATCCCGTCGGCCAACTTCAGCATCAAGGCACTGCCAGACAACCACGTGCCGTACACGGCTGGCCAGGAATGCCAGGTCTGCCACACCAGCATCGCGGTGCCGGTGGTGAACGGTGCGACGTTCGCGAACTCGAAGATGGTGCACAGCGCCACCAACAGCGCGTGCGATGTGTGCCATGGTGCCTCGGTGACGGCCACCACATTTGCGGGGGTGACCAAGATCGTGGTGCTGCCACCCACCTCACCGGCGGGTGCGAACTCGCACATGCCGCTGGGCACGGTGACCAAGTGCGACGCCTGCCACGCGCTGACGGCGCCGGCCACGGCCATGGCGGGAGTGGCCACCAGCACCACACCGGGCAGCACCGGCTTCTACCCGGGCAGCGTGACCAGCAAGCCGAGCTCGGCGCAAGTCCACGCGGGCATCACCACCACCAACTGCAACCAGTGCCACGCAGACGGCATGGTGTGGATGAGCGTGACGGGCCCGTGGCCGATGACGCCAGCCACCTTCACGGTGGGCACGACGGCGTACAAGGGCTTCCAGACCCTGCCCAAGGCGGCGGGCAGCACGACCAACATTGCAGACCAATACCACCCGGCGGCCAGCGCGGGCGACTGCTCGAAGTGCCACACCAGCACCGACGCATTCGACCTGCCGATGCCGACCAACCACATGCCGTACAAGGCAGGCACGGCGTGCGCCACCTGCCACACGACGGCCAACTGGTCGACCATGCCGGCGCTCACGCCCATCCACGCCAACACGGTGACGGGTGCGACCTGCGCGAGCTGCCACGCCAAGGCGGTGGCCAGCAGCTTCCTGAGCAGCGCGGCCTTCGTGGCCGACGGCACGAACCACATCCCGTTCAACAGCACGGCGGATTGCGCGGTCTGCCACGTGGGCACCGGTTCGAGCATCACAGCCTTGCCGGTGGTCAATGGCGCCAAGTTCAGCGGCTCGGCGATAGCGCACACGGCGGTCACCTCCACCGCCTGTGCGGTCTGCCATGGCAGCACGGTGACGGGCACCACCTTCCAGGGCATCACCAAGATCGTGGTGATGCCGCCCAGCGCCACGCCGGGCACGAGCTCGCACATCCCGAGCACGGCGGCCTGCGACGCCTGCCACGTGAACGAAACCCCCAGTGGCCTGGTTGCGGGCAATGCAGCTAGCACCACAGTGCCTGGAACGGGCTTCGGTACGGTCACCGTGCTGGGTACCGCCATCCACAACGGGGTGAGCACCTGCAACGCTTGCCACAACACGGGCATGGTGTGGCTGGGCGTGGGCAAGTACACCCGTACGCCCACGACCAAGAGTGCCGACCCCGCCACCAAGTACTACGGCTTCAACTCTCGGCCCACCACCGCTGGCAGCACTTACGCCATTGCGGATGCGGCCCATGCCACCGGCGGCGCCGCGACCGACGATTGCTCGGTGTGCCATCAGGGAACGAGCTTCTTCACCGGGGCGGCGGCACCCACGGGGCACATTCCGCTCACCTATGGCACCGGTGTGTGCTCTGTGTGCCACATCAAGACGGGTGACTACTCCATCGCCGGCTTGGCGAGCACGACGGTGCTCCACACGGGCATGAGCTTGACGACCAATTGCAAGGCCTGCCATGTGGACGGTGCCAGCGCAGCGCCCTTTGTGAGTTGTGCCACCCAGGCCACCTGCACGACGCCTTTGACAAAGACCTACCGGCCCAAGCAAATGCCGCTTTCCGGGAGCGCCGCAACGCCCAGCACGGCCACGCATATCTACGTTGGCACCGCCAACTGCGGTGATGCCTGCCACAAGACCTTCAGCCTGTTCTCAGACGGAACCCGCAAGATGTTCAAGGACGCACCGTCGCACGTTCAGGCGTACAACGGCCTGGTCGCAGCGGGTGTCGCAGAGCCTTGCCGGGCTTGCCACAAGAGCAGCCTGTGGTACGGGATCACAAAGAACTCCGCGTCGAACAACGCCCCCAATGGCTTCGTCGCCAAGAACCACGAAAGTGGCGACTGCATCAAGTGCCACAAGGGCGGGGTTACCAACGTGACGCCGGCAACCCATCCGTACGACTGGTTTGGCCAGAGCGGCAACACCACACACGCTGCGCGCGTTAGGCCAGTTCTGCGGGCGGCCTTGATCGGATCCAGACCCCAACTCGCGGTGCCGGGAACCACCGAGGCGGACGAGGCGGTGGCTGGCGGCAATGCCGCTGCCTTCAACCACCGTGGCGTGCTGCCAGGCAACTGCACTTCATGCCACAACGGCCAGATGGCCAAGGGCCTGCCAGCCAAGCACTTGGTGACCCACAGTTCCTGCGACGCCTGCCACCGCAACACCGCTTGGAAGCCGGCCGAGTTCAGCCACCAGGGTGTGCCACAGGGGCAATGCCAGAGCTGCCACAACGGTCAGAACGGGCCGGGCAAGCTGGCGGGCCACTTCGTCACCTCGCGGTCGTGCGACGCTTGCCACAAGGTGGTGGCCTGGGTGCCTGTGATCTACAGTCACACGTCGCCGCTCTACCAGATGCAACCTGACAAGACCACCTGCCTGAGCTGCCACATCACCAATGGCGAAATCATTCCGCGTCAGATGCGCGGTGGCACCCGCCCAAGGCCGCAATGACGCGGCGGGTAGGCACCAACAACAACAGGGATGTTTGACGTGATGCAGGGAATGAGATCGCTCCGTTGGCTTTTGACGGCGCTGTGCCTGCTGGCGGTGCCAGCGGTGCAGGCCCAGACCATTGAAGACGTGGCTGTGCTGGAGCAGGGCGAGGAACTGCTGGCGCGTGTGACCTTTGCAGGTTCGGTGCGCTTGTTGCAGCAAACGCCGGTGACGGCGTCGCAGCTCTACCAGATACGCCTGGACTTCACTGGCATGGACCCGGGCTTGCTCACCTTGCCCAACGACGAGGTGAAACGGCAGGCTGCCGTGAGTGGTGCGCCGGCGTTTGAGCTGGTCGTCAAATCAGCGCCTCGACAAAAGCTGCGGCAGATGGTGTTGCAGATGGCCGGGACGGTGGCGGTGCGGGTCAAACCAGGCCCGAACGCGCGCAGCCTGGACATCGTCTTCACCGAATTGCGCTCGCCTGCGCAAGCCAGCGCGGCTGCGGCGGCGGCGGCCGCCTCTGCCGTGCCAGCGGCGCCGCAGGCCGCTGCCTCGGCACCGGCCACGGGGGGCGCGGCAGAACCTCAGGTGCTGACAGCCTTGGATGTTGAAGGCAACGACCTGTTGGCCAAGGCCTCCGAGGCCTTGGCGGCCAAGCAGAACGACCGCGCCATCGAGATCCTGGGGCGCCTGTTGCGGTTGCCTCCCAACGCGGCCAGCCAGCAGGCCCAGGAGTTGATTGGCCTGGCATGGGAGCGGGCGGGTGACACGCAGCGTGCCAAGTCCGAGTACGAGCTCTACCTGAAGTTGTTCAGCAAAGGGGATGGCGCTGATCGGGTCTCGCAGCGTCTGGCCGCCCTGGCCCCCGCCCCCAAACCCAACGAAGCGGCCGCGCCCGCAGCGCCTGCCGCGAAGAAGCCCCGGTTCACCTTTGCCGGCAACATGTCGCAGTACTACTTCGGCGGCAAGGCGCGCAGCCAGTCGCTGGTGAATCTGCAGCAGGGCATTGACCAGGCGACCCTCACCAAGACCACCGAATCGGCCCTGGTGACAAATGTGGACATCTCTGGCCGCTACCTGGACGAGAACGCCGACGTGCGCATGTCGGTGCGGGGTACCGGGGCCACCAACCTGGCCAAAAATTCCCACAACGCCAGCAACGTGAGTGCCAGCAACATCGACTATCGGCACCCCGGCTCGGGCACCTCGGTGCGCATCGGCCGGCAGACGCCAGCCAATGGGGGCCTGCTGGGGGCGTTTGACGGCGTGTCGGTCACCTATCCCATGCCTGAGCGTGGCCTGCGCATCAATGTGTTGGGCGGCGTGCCGGCCAATACCCTGGTGGCTTCCTCTGGGCAGCGGCTGGCGGGTGCCACGGTTGAAATCGACAGCTTTGCAGAGAACTGGGGCGGCGACTTCTATGTGTTGGGTCAGACCACCGAAGGCTATGTGAACCGAAGCACGGTGGGCAGCGAGATTCGCTACTCCAGCGATGTCGGATCGGCCTACGCCTTGATGGACTACGACACCCGTTTCCGCAGCCTGAACGCCTTGTCTTTGCAGGGTTCGGTGCAAGGCCCGAGCCAGACCTCGTTCAACCTGATGGTGGATGCCCGGCGGGCCCCGCCATTGGAGTTGACCAGCGCCCTCATCAGCGCCGACTTTGCTACAGGCGTGCCCGCCACGCTGAAGAACCTGTTGGCCGGCATGACCATGGCCGAGGCGCTGGATGCCGCGCGCAAGACCTCGGCCATCGCGCGCCAGGTGATGCTCAGCGCGTCGCGTCCCATCAGCCCCAAGTGGCAAGCGACGGTGGACCTGCGCTACAGCGCGGTGGGCGCACTGCCTGCGGTTGGGTCTTTTGCCGCCACCGAGGCCACCGGTGCCCAGTACGGTGCCACGGTGCAACTGACCGGGTCGAACCTGTATTCCAAGCGTGACATCAACAATTTCAACGTCAGTGTGTTGTCCACGCCGCTGTTCCGCGGGTACCAGTTGGCGGTCAACAACCTCACAGGCGTGATGGGCGATGAGCTCTCGGTGGAACCTTCGTTGCGCTACTACGCTCAGACCGACAAGCAAGGTGGGGCCATGTCGCGGATATCGCCCTCGTTGCGGCTGTCGTACCGTCTGTCGAAGAAAGCCAGCGTCATGGGCGAGACCATGTTGGAGCACACCAAGTCCAACACGGCCACGAACCGCGACACGACCAATTCGATCTTCTTCTACGTTGGCTACAGCTACTCCCTGTTCTGAGGTGCGTGCTGACGCGTTCTATCTTGAGTCACGAAGAAACCTCCCGCACCAACACCGATTCGGCTTCTCAACTGGGTACAAGTGGCGTCGCCGGCGGCAAGCTATGGGTTGTTCGTGTGCTGGCCGTGTTGGTGTTGTTGGCGATGGCGGCGGGCTGGTGGCTTTATCGGCCCGCCCAAACCGCGACGACCGCCACACCTGGGGCTGCCGGTGCTTCTGCGGCGACGCAAGACAGCACGGTGGTGGCCAGTGCGCCCGACGCCCGTCCTGGTCGGCTGTCCTCGGAGCAACTGGAGCGCATGGTGGCCCAAACGGCCGAGCGTGTGGCGCAGGCCCCCAGCGACGCCTCGGCGCTGGCCATGCTGGCCCACTCTCAGGAAATGCTGGGGCGTTTTGACGAAGCCACCAAGACCTATCGGAAGCTGGCGGAGTTGATGCCCAAGGACGCGCAAATCCTGGCGGACTATGCCGATGCCATGGGCGTGGCGAATGGGCGTAGCCTGCAAGGCGAACCCGAGGTCTTGCTTGGACGGGCGCTGGCGGTGGACCCGCAAAACATCAAGGCCCTGATGCTGACCGGCAGCCTGGCCATGGAGCGCGGTGACACGCAGAAGGCTTTGTCGAACTGGAACAAAGCCAGGGCACACGCCACCCAGCCCGAACTGGTCAAGAAGATTGACGCACAGATCGCTTCGGTCACTGGGGGGGCGGCTCCGGGCATGGTCCGAGAGCCCGCCACGCTGGTGCAGAACCCCACGGGCGGCGCGCCCAGCGCCTTGAGCGGCCAAGCCAAAGTGGCGGGGCGGGTCTGGGTGGCACGCGATCTGATGGGCGTGGTGTCGCCCGACGCCGTGGTGTACATCATGGTGCGCCCAGCCGATGGTGCTTCGCGCATGCCCGTGGCCTTGTTGCGCAAGAGGGTGAAGGAATTGCCCGCCAGCTTTGTGCTTGACGACTCGAACGCCATGGTCAAGGGTGCGTCGCTGGCCGAGCTTCAGTCTGTGGTGGTTGTGGCGCGCGTGTCCACCCGTGGCGATGTGACGCCCAAGGCAGGCGATTTGCAAGGTGTCTCCCTGCCGGTGCCAGTGGGCGCCACAGGCATCAAGCTGGAAATCAACGAGGTGCTCAAATGAGCAAGGCGCCGCGACGCGGCATGGTGCTGGCGGCCATGTGGTGCCTGTGCGTCTTGCCGCGGCCTGCCGAGGCGGTGTTGGGCGAGCCCGTGGCGAGTGTGCATGCCGACCAGATGCGATTGCAGGGCAGCCGGCGTGTCATCAGTGCGCTGCGCTACCAGGTGCACGACATCCGATCGGCGGATGGCGCCATCGTCAAGCAATATGCCAATTCGTCTGGGCAGGTCTTTTGCGTCAACTGGCGCAGCCAACTCAAGCCCAATCTGGCGAGCCTGCTGGGTCAGTCCTTTGGTGACTACACAGTGGCCACCAGCAAGGCGGCCCCCGCGCGGGGCTATGCCAGAAGAAACGACATCCAGTCTGGCAACCTGGTGGTGAACGAGGTGCAGCACCTGGGCGTGTTCAGCGGCCAGGCCTGCTTGCGCAACCTGATCCCGCAGGGGGTGGCCGCCCATGAACTGCGCTGACACCCGCCGCTTTGGCCTGGCTGGCCTGCTTCTCTGGTGCGCAGCGCTGCTGGCGGCTTGCGGTGGCAGCTCAACCGAGGTGACGTACAGCGGGCCCGGTCTCGAACCCGGCTCGGCGCCCGTGGCTGAAGCCATTCAGGCAGAGCCTGCCGGCCCCAACACCGTTGAGATCGTCGTGGACAAAGGGCCCACGGGCTTGGGGGCGGGCAGCACCGTCAACATTCCCTACGTCACCGTGACCGTCTGCGAGCCTGGTTCGACCACGCAGTGCGTGACGGTGGACCACGTGATCGTGGACACCGGCTCGTATGGCCTGCGCTTGCTGCGCAGCAAGGTCCAGCCGGCGCTGAACCTGCCCGCCGTGCAACTGGTCAATGGCGCTGTGGCAGGGCCGGCCGTGGAGTGCTATCCCTTCATCATCGGCGGCCTGTGGGGGCCGCTCGCGCGGGCCGAGGTGGCCATTGGCGGCGAGCGCACGGTGGCCACCGCCACGCGACCCGCCGACGTCTCGATCCAACTGATCGATGACCTCGACACGGCCGTCCTGGCGGCGCCTGCAGACTGTGTCCAGGCGGCAAACGGGGCGGTCCTGAAATCGGCGCATGACCTGCAGGCCAACGGCATCCTCGGTCTGGGAGGGGTCTCGATCGATTGCGGCACGGACTGCGTGTTGGGCAACTATGAGGGCAGGCACGTTCAGTACTACCTGTGCCCCGACAACCAGGTTGCCAACTGCGTGCCGGCGCCCATCAGCCTTGAGCAGCAGGTGCAGAACCCGGTGATCCGCTTTGCCGAGAACAACAACGGCACCATCATCAGCTTGCCGTCGCTGCCCACACTGGGCGCGGGCACGGTCAAGGGCCGCCTGGTGTTTGGCATCGCGACCCAAACCAACAACCAGCTCACGAATGCGGCACAGAGCAGGCAGGTTTGGTTGGACACCAACACGGCCAACGACCTCACCTACCTGTACTTCACGACCACGGTAGACGCCCGCAGCTATCCGCAGAGCTTCATCGACAGCGGTTCCAACGCGTTGTTCTTCAATGACGGTGCCGTGTCGCAAGCCTGCGAGGTCAACGCCGGTGCATCGGGGGCTGGCTGGTACTGCCCGGTCGGCGCACTGACGCGGCAGGCCACCTTCACCAGTGCGACTGGCGCCACCGCGACGGCGGACTTCAGCGTCGGCAGCGCCGATGCCTTGTTCCGAACCGCCAGCATGGGTTTTGCCAACCTGGCTGGGGCGGTGCCAAAGTCCACCGACCCGGCTGTTGTCGACACCTCCGACCAGGTCTTCGTCTGGGGCCTGCCTTTCTTTTACGGACGCAGCGTGTACACCTCCATCTGGAAGCAGGCGCTGTCCGCCTCGGGCCCCTGGTACGCCTACTGCGATCTGAAGGGCGGCCAGCCCTGCCCGGGCGCGCCCTGATCCGCCTGAGTGGGCCAGTTTGGCTCGCCACCTACAATAGCCAGCTTGCTTGACGGTCGGCCACTGAGGCCACCGCTGTCTGTACAAAGAAGGTGACTCCAAGTGTTCATTTCCAACGCCTACGCCCAGTCCGCTGGCGCTGCCCCTGCCGGCCCGGGTGGCCTGATGCAGTTCCTCCCCCTGGTGCTGATGTTCGTGGTGCTGTACTTCATCATGATCCGGCCCCAGATGAAGCGCCAAAAGGAGCTCAAGGCCATGGTGGACGCCCTGGCCAAGGGTGACGAGGTCGTCATCGGCGGCGGCATCCTGGGCAAGATCGCCAAGCTGGGCGAAACCACCTTGCACCTCGAAGTGGCCAATGGCGTGGAAATCCAGGTGCAGCGCTCGGCCGTGGTGCAGGTGCTTCCTAAGGGCACGCTCAAGGCCTGATCCGCTTCGCTTCCCGCGCCGCCCTCGGGCGGCGCCAACGTCTGATGGCGCGCTGGCGTAAGGCCTCGCGAACCTGCCCATGAATCGCTACCCCCTGTGGAAATATGCCGTGCTGGCGCTGGCGCTGGCGGTCGGCCTGATCTACACGCTGCCCAACTACTTCGGCGAGGCGCCTGCGGTGCAGGTGTCCAGTGGCAAGGCCACCCTCAAGGTTGACACGGCCACCACCCAGCGGGTGCGTGACGTGCTGGCCAGTGCTGGACTGCAGCCCGACTTCGTGCAGTTCGAGGGCAATTCGGTCAAGGCACGCTTCGCCGACACCGACACCCAGATCAAGGGCAAGGACGCGCTGACCAAGGCGCTCAACCCCGACCCCGCTGACACCAGCTACATCATTGCGTTGAACCTGGTGTCGCGCTCGCCGCAGTGGCTCACCAGCCTGCATGCGTTGCCCATGTATTTGGGCCTGGATTTGCGCGGCGGTGTGCACTTCCTGCTGCAGGTGGACATGAAGGCCGCGCTCACCCAGCGCGCCGAGGCCTTGGGCACCGACGTGCGCAGCGCCCTGCGCGACAAGAGCCTGCGCCATGCCGGCATCAGCCGAGATGGCAACAGCCTGCAGATCGCCTTCCGCGATGCGGCCACCCGCACGGCGGCCGAGGCCTTGCTGAACGAAAGCTTCGCCGATCTGCAGTGGACCGAATCGGCTGGCGCCAACGGCGACCTGATGCTCAGCGGCGTGCTGAAGGAAACGGCGATCCGCAAGGTCAAGGAAGAGGCGATCAAGAAGAACATCACCACGCTGCACAACCGGGTGAACGAGCTGGGCGTGTCCGAGCCGGTCATCCAGCAGCAGGGCGCCGACCGCGTCGTGGTGCAGTTGCCCGGCGTGCAGGACACCGCCAAGGCCAAGGACATCATCGGCCGCACCGCCACACTCGAAATGCGCATGGTGGACGACGGCCCCGAGGCCGCCGCAGCCGCCACCGGTGCGGCCCCCGTGCCCTTTGGCACCGAACGCTTCGTCGAGCGTGGCGGCGGCCCGCTGATCGTCAAGCGCCAGGTCATCATCACCGGCGATAACCTCACCGATGCCCAGCCTGGTTTCGACGACCACCAGCAGCCGGCTGTGCACCTGAACGTGGACGCCAAGGGCGCGCGCATCGTGCGCGATGTCTCGCGCGAGAACATTGGCAAGCGCATGGCCATCATCCTGTTCGAGAAGGGCAAGGGCGAGGTGGTGACGGCGCCGTTCATCCGCGGCGAGCTGGGCAACCGCTTCCAGATCTCGGGCCGCATGACCACCCAGGAAGCCAACGACACGGCCCTGCTGCTGCGCGCAGGCTCGTTGTCGGCGCCGATGGAGTTCATCGAAGAACGCACCATCGGCCCCAGCCTGGGCGCCGACAACATTGCCAAGGGCTTTTACAGCGTCACCTACGGCTTCGTGGCCATTGCCATCTTCATGTGCCTGTACTACATGCTGTTCGGCATGTTCTCCACGCTGGCCCTGGCCTTCAACCTGCTGATGCTGTTGGCCCTGCTGTCCATGCTGCAGGCCACGCTGTCGCTGCCCGGCATCGCCGCCATCGCGCTGGCGCTGGGCATGGCCATCGACTCGAACGTGCTGATCAACGAACGCATCCGCGAGGAACTGCGCAATGGCAGTTCGCCGCAGGCCGCCATTCACGCCGGCTACGAGCGCGCTTGGGCCACCATTCTTGACTCGAACGTCACCACACTCATCGCCGGTCTGGCCCTGCTGGCCTTTGGTTCGGGCCCGATCAAGGGCTTTGCCATCGTGCACTGTCTGGGCATCCTCACGTCGATGTTCTCGGCGGTGATGTTCTCGCGCGGCTTGGTCAACCTCTGGTATGGCCGGCAGAAGAAGCTCAAGAGTGTGGCCATCGGCCAGGTTTGGCGCCCTGAAGGGGCGGGCGTGCCCGCCGCCCCGGACGCCGACGCAGCCCCCTGAGTCCACGCACAGCAATTGACGACCCCACATAAGGTCTGACCATGGAATTTTTCCGAATCCGGCGCGACATCCCCTTCATGCGCCACGCCCTGGTGTTCAACGCCATCTCGGCGCTGACCTTCGTGGCGGCGGTGTACTTCCTCATCGCCCGCGGCCTGCACTTCTCCATCGAGTTCACCGGCGGCACCGTGCTGGAGGTGGCCTACACCCAGGCCGCCGACCTGCCCAAGGTGCGCAGTGTGGTGGAGGGCATGGGCTTTGGTGAGGTGCAGGTGCAGACCTTCGGCACCTCGCGCGACGTCATCATTCGCCTTCCCGCCCGAAGCGACATCAAGCAGACCGAGATCACCGGCAAAGTCTTCGGTGCGCTGTGCAGTGCAGAAAAGGGCCAGGTCGTCACCCGCCAATACACCACGCCGCAGGGCGAGCAGGTGAGTCGCCAGGCCTGCGACGTGGCCGGCAACGAGCCGGTGTCGCTCTCGCGCACCGAGGTGGTGGGCCCGTCGGTGGGCGCCGAACTGGCCGAGGATGGCGCCAAGGCACTGGCTTTCGTGGTGCTGGGCATCATGATCTACCTGGCCATGCGCTTCGAGTGGAAGTTCGCGGTCGCGGCCATCATCGCCAACCTGCACGACGTGGTCATCATCCTGGGCTTCTTCGCCTTCTTCCAGTGGGAGTTCTCGCTCTCGGTGCTGGCAGCGGTGCTGGCCGTGTTGGGCTACTCGGTGAACGAATCTGTGGTGATCTTTGACCGGATCCGTGAAGCTTTCCGCAAGTACCGCAAGATGAGCACCACCGAGGTGATCGACCATGCCATCACCTCCACGATGAGCCGCACCGTCATCACCCACGGCTGCACACAGATGATGGTGTTGTCCATGCTGTTGTTTGGTGGCCCCACCTTGCACTACTTTGCTGTGGCCTTGACCATCGGCATCCTGTTCGGCATTTACTCCTCGGTGTTTGTGGCTGCCGCCATTGCGATGTGGCTGGGCGTCAAACGCGAAGATCTGCTCAAAAGCACCGGCGGCACTGGCAAGGAAGTTGACCCGAACGACCCCAATGCCGGCGCGGCGGTGTAGTAGAGTTGTCTGAACACCATCCACCACGGGTCTTCTGCAGTCCATGTCCGCCAGCCCCGCTCAATCAGATCTGATCGACCAGGCCAGGCACCACTACGTCGACTTCCTGCTGAAAGATCTCGGCGGTTTTCTCAAGACCGTCACCGACGGTGCCTATGCGCTGGCCGACCAACCGGCCGAGCGGGCGGTGGCTCAGCAGCGCAACGACACCGTGCAGGTGCTTCGCCGTGACGGGGCCAGTTTCATCCAGCACCTGGCCGAACAGATACAAAACCGGTTGAACCCCGGCAAGTTGGCCGACAGCGCGGCCAGCGCCCTGGTGGCCTCGATGCAGGGTCAGAAGGACCTGACCCTGGTGGACGATGCGACCATCCGCCGCGAGATCATGGTTTCGCGCACGGCGCTGGCCATCATGGACCGTTCCTCCTGGGAGCTGTCCGATTTGCGTGCCCGGGTCATGCAGGCCACCGGCGAGCCCGAACTGGCCGACGACGACATCTTTCGCCCCCAAGTGCTGGCCCGCAGCGTCGTGCGGGCCTGGGGCAATGCCGGTTTGCCACTGGACTCCTGGCAAGGGCTGGAGTCGGTGCTGCACAAGGCCGTGAGCCTGCGCGTCGAAGAGGCCTACCACGAGACCAACCGCTGGATGATCGAACACGGGGTGCTGCCCGAGGTGGATCTGCGCCCCTTCATTCGTCGCTCGGACGGCAGCCCCACCGGGGCGGGCCAGCTGCAGGAGGCCGAGGCACCGCCCGAGCCCGAGTCCAAACCCGCAGAAGAGCCTTTGGCACCTGCGCCGGCTGGCCGCTTCCAGCCGCCGGCTTCCTGGCGCAGTTTGTTTGTACCTTCGGCAAGCGCTGGGCAGGCTTCTTCAGGGCTTGCTGGTGCACCGGGCGACGCCGGTCCAGCCGGGGCCATGGCCCCGGCGAATGGTGCCGGGTGGCAGGGCGGCGTCTATCGCAGCCCGGCCAGCGGCCAGGGCAATGTCGCGGTGGGAGGCTATGCCGGCGGTGGCTATTCGGGTGCCAACACCACTGGCAGTCAGCCTGGCCCGCGCGGCACGGGCACACAGTGGGGCGGTGGCACGCAAATGCCGGGCGGCACCGGCTACCACGAAGAAACACACATGATGACCCGGCCGGTCGGCGGCATGCCGGCCCGTGCCGACGTGGTGCTGGAACAGTTCGGCCAGATCATGGAACGCCATGTGCCTGGCTTCCGCGACACCTCGGTGGCTGCACGGCCGGCGTCCGAGCGGCTGGCTCAGGCCATGGCCCAGGTGCAGCAGCAACTGGTGGCCCAAGCGGATGCCACGGCGGCGGCGGCCCCGGGCGCGCAGGCCGCCGCCCCGGCCAGCCCTGACCAGATCATTCGCGAGATCCGCGAGCGCAGCCAGGCGCTGAAGGCCGCTGCTGGCTCACCGGCCGAGCGGGCCACAGTCGAGCTGGTGGCGCTGCTGTTCCAAAGCATCCTCACCGAGGACCGAATCCCGGCCACGATCCGCGTCTGGTTCGCGCGGCTGCAGATGCCGGTGCTGCGTGTGGCCATTGCCGAGCCCGATTTCTTCTCCAGCGACGACCACCCGGCGCGCCGTCTGATCGACCGCATGGGCGCCTGCGTGATGGGCTTCGAGGGCAGTTCCGACATGGTGGGCCCGGCGCTGGAAAACGAGATCAAGCGCATCGTGCAGGTGGTGGAGGCCTTCCCGGACACCGGACGACGTGTGTTCCAGACGGTGCTGAACGAGTTCGAGAAATTCCTCGAAAGCTATTACGCCGACCAGAACGAAACCGCCCGCATGGGCATCTCGCTGGCACAGCAGGTGGAGCAGCGCGAGACCTTGGCCATCCAATACACCATTGAGCTGCGCAAGCTGATCGACGAGGTGGCGGTGCAGGACGGTGTGCGCGAGTTCCTGTTCAAGATCTGGGCGGACGTGCTGGCCACCACGGCGGTGCGCCATGGCGGCCAGAGCAAGGAAGTGAAGGTGGTGCGCGAGGCGGCCACCGAATTGCTGTGGACGGCCAGCGCCAAGACCACGCGGGAGGAGCGCGCTGAGGTCATCCGCCGTTTGCCGCCGTTGCTGGCCACCTTGCGGCACGGCATGTCGGCAGCGGGCATGTCGGCGCAGCGACAGGAAGATGCCATCAAGGCCCTGAACATGGCCCTTACCGCCGCCTTCAGTGCCCGTACTTCCTCGGTCACGCCCGACCAACTGGCCGAGCTCAAGCAGCGCTTGGAAGCCATTGAAGAACTGCTGCCCGACAGCGACCTGGAAGTGGACGACTCCTGGGTGCTGGACGAATTTGCCCACGACCAGGAAGGCTTGGAGGTGGTGGCCGAGGGCGGTTCCATGCCGGGCCCGGCCATGGTCGAGTGGGCCATGCAATTGCGCCTGGGCGACGCCTTCACGCTGGATTACCGTGGCCGAGAAGAGGTGGTGCGTCTGGCCTGGCAGGGCATGAGCAAGCAACTCTCGCTGTTTGTCTCGGCCAAGGGCCGCAGCGTGCTGTTCCAGAAGGCGCGTTTGGCGGCATTCCTGCAGGCAGGTCTGCTGCTGCCGGTGCAGGACGAGTCGCTCACCGTGGCGGCCACGCGCACGGCCATGAAGAAGATCGAGGCCGATCCGAGCCGCCTGCTGCACTGAGCAGCCCTGGGCTGCTCCCCCGGCGTCAGTGGATCAGCCGGTCTTCCGGCGCGACGAAGAGTTCGTCCAGCACCAGGGCATCGGGTTCTTCACCCTGACTCCAGAACACCATCAGCACGATGACCTTGAGGTCGTCCAGGTGGAGCGGGGTCTGGCTGGCCGCCATCGCGCGGTCAATGACCTTCTCGCGCATCTCCGGCGGCAGCACCCCCGAGGCTTCCAGGAAGCGGATGAAGCCGATCGAGTCCTCGCCCAGCAACTCCTGCTCGCGGGGCAAATAGACCCGCAGGCTCAACGCACTTTGCGGGGTGACCTCGCACTCGCCATAGGGCCCGGTGAGACCGTCCAGCCAGCTCAAGGCGTCCTGGATCTCATCCGATTCGAAGCCCACCGCCGAAAGCTTGCGGGCGAGCAGCCCGTGGTCCGGGCAGGCGTCGGGACGCCAGTAGTTTTCGTACACGTAGACCAGAACATCGAACATGGACTGACTATAGCGCAGCGGTTTTGCCCTTGCGCGCTGAGCAGCCCGGGCTTACCGCGCAGTTCCGCCCTTATCCCCAACAGGCTGCTGGGCCATGGCGTTACAGCACCTGGCGCTGTTGGTACAGCCCACCGGGCAGCCGCCCCACTCTGCCGTCAAGCTCCAGGTCCAGCAGCCGGGCGCTGAGCTCGCCTGTGGGGCATCCAGTGCGGGCCACCAGGGCGTCCAGGGTCACCGGCTCGTGGCCCATGGCGTCGAGCAGGCCCTGCTGCGGGTTGGCCTCGGCGTCTGCGGAGCCGGCCGCTGCCGGCGCCACCGCAGGCCGCATCGCCCACTGCAACTCTTGCAGGATGTCGTCGGCCGTCTCCACCAGCTTGGCGCCCTGCTGGATCAGCCGGTGGCAGCCGCGCGACTGCGGTGAGTGGATGGAGCCGGGGATGGCGAAGACCTCGCGGCCAGCCTCCATGGCCATGCGGGCGGTGATCAGCGAGCCCGACTGCACCGCGGCTTCCACCACCAGGGTGCCGCGTGTCAGGCCGGCGATGATGCGGTTGCGGCGGGGGAAGTTCTGGCCCAGGGGCGGCGTGCCCAGCGGGTACTCGCTCACGATCAGGCCTTGGGCGAGGATGCGTTCGGCCAGCGCCTTGTGACGCACGGGGTACACCTGCTCCAGCCCGGTGCCCACCACGGCCACGGTGCTGCCGGGGCCGTCCAGCGCGCCGTCATGGGCGGCGCCGTCGATGCCCAGGGCCAGGCCCGAGGCCACGCACAGCCCACCCTGGCTGAGGTGCCGAGCGAAAGCGCGGGCGTTGTCGCGACCCGATGGCGTGGCATGGCGGCTGCCCACGATGGCCAGGGAAGGCGCCTGCAGCAGGGCCAGCCGGCCCTCGGCGTACAGCAGCGCGGGCGGGTCGGCGATGTTCAACAGGGCGTCCGGGTAGGCGGTGTCGCCCAGCGTCACGACGTGGCGGGTACCCGGTGCGGCCCGCAGCCAAGCCGTCGTGCGGGCGTGCAGGGTGTCGATCTCGGCCAGGGGCTGTGCCAGGCCTGCGGATGCCTCAAGGCCCCCCACTTCGCGCCAGGCGGCTGGGCTTGCGCGCAACACGGCCTGCGGGGATCCGAAGGCGGCCAGCAGGCGCCGCGCGGTGCCCGAGCCCACGCCCGGCGCCTGCACCACGCGCAACCAGGCCAGCAGCTCGTCGTCGCTCATGCGGTGCCGGCGCTGGCCAGGGGTGGGCCGCCGGAGCTCAGGGCTGGGTGATGGTGTCGCCCGCGCCCACCGGCAAGGTGGACTGCAGGATCAGCGCGTAGGAGGCGCGCGCGAAAACCCGGAACACGAACAACAGGCCGGTGCGCTCGTCCGGCAGGCGCATCATCGTGCGGCTGTCGTCGGTGGCGTCCACTTTGGAGATGCCCGCGCGCCACAGGGCCAGCACGTGGCCGCGCTCGATGCCGTCGTTCGCGCCGCGGTTGATGGAGACGATCTGGTTCTGGCCAGCGTTCAGGCCGTCACCATAGACCGAGATCACCTGGCCCTTCATCGGGTTGGCTGGCGGATGCGGGGCAAAGGCTTCGTAATCGTGGGGCGGCAGCGGGGCCAGACGGTCACCCACGTTGGCTTCTTCGCGCAGCTGGGTGATGGTGAAGGTGGAGGGCACCACCTCGCTGTTGGGGTTCGCAGCCTCGCTGCTCTGGCGCACCAACTCGGCCACGCCCACGTTGCGGGCCTCGAAGCCCAGCAGTTCCCCGGTGGCCGGGTCGACCAGGGGCTTGGGTTCGCGGAACAGCTGCCAGGTGTGGGCGGCGCTCACGTCACCTCGCACATAGGCGGTTTCGCCACGAGAGAGCAGCACCCGGCCTTCTTGCGTGGCCACGATGCGCGGCGCGCCCATGAGCTGGTCGTTGTCGAACACCACGGCGTCGTTGAGGAACGGGCCGATCAGGTGCATGGGCACCGAGGCAATGGCCGAGTTCGCCAGCGATTGTGGGCGGATGCGCGGCTGCAGGCGGCCGTTGGCGTCCACGCCGTCACCTCCGCCCACGGGTTTGGCCATCACCAGGCGGGCATGGCCGTTGGACTTGTCGAGGTAGAGCATCTGACCTGGGTAGATCAGGTGCGGGTTGCGGATCTGGGCCATGTTCATGCCCCAGAGCTCCGGCCAGCGCCACGGGCTCTTCAGGAACAGCTTGGAGATGCCCCAGAGCGTGTCGCCCTTTTTCACGGTGTAGCTGTCGGGCGCATCCGGCGCCAGTTCGGTCAAGGGGATGCCTTGCTCCGCCACCCTCTGGGCCGTGCCCTGCTGATCTGGCGTGACGGGGAAGTTGGCCGCAGCGCTGGGCAGGTGGGCCGCCAGCAGCGTCAGGCCGAGGGCGCTCAGCAGGGGAATCGTGCGGCGAAGATGACGGCTCATGTATGGACTCTCCCGGGCTATGAGCCGGAATGCGGTGGCGATGCAACAATTCAGCCCGAGGCGGTGCCCGGGCCCGTGTGTGCGGATCATGACACCAAGCCTCTCAAATGCTGAGAAAGCTCCGCAAATTCTGCCTCTAAAGCCTTGATGCCGCAACGAAATGCGGTGAGCAACGGTGTCCCCGTTGCGGCCGATGTCGTGCAGTTTGTTGTGCGAAGTCGACAGCGTTTTGCCGATCCCACCTCTTGCCCTTCGCGACCCATGGCCTTGCTTCCCATCCTGCGTTACCCCGACCCCCGTTTGCACACCGTGGCCAAGCCGGTCGCCGAAGTGGATGGCCGTGTGCGCCAGCTGGTGGACGACATGCTGGCCACCATGTACGAAGCCGAAGGCGTGGGCCTGGCCGCCACCCAGGTGAATGTGCACCAGCGCGTGGTGGTGATGGACACCTCGGAGAAGCACGACCAGCCGCTGGTGCTGATCAACCCCGAGATCGTCTGGGCCAGCCCAGAGATGCACGTGGCCGAGGAGGGCTGCCTCTCGGTGCCCACCATCTACGACGAGGTTGAGCGCCACGCCAAGGTGCGGGTGCGGGCCCTGGGCCGCGACGGCCAGCCGCACGAGTTCGAGGCCGAAGGCCTGACGGCGGTGTGCGTGCAGCACGAGATGGACCATTTGCTGGGCAAGGTGTTCGTGGAGTACCTCAGCCCGCTCAAGCGCAACCGCATCAAGACCAAGATGCTGAAGAAGACCCGTGACGAGCAGGGTGGTCGCTGATGGCCGGCCAGCCGCTGCGCGTGGCCTTTGCCGGCACGCCCGAGTTCGCGGCCACGGCGCTGCAGGCCGTCCTGGACGCCGGCTACACCGTGCCGCTGGTGCTGACCCAGCCCGATCGCCCAGCCGGCCGTGGCATGAAGCTCACCCCCTCGGCGGTGAAGGCCCTGGCGCAGGCGCACGGCGTGCCGGTGGCCCAGCCGCGCAGCCTGCGGCTGGACGGCAAGTACCCGGACGAGGCCCTGGCCGGTCAGGCAGCGCTGCAGCAGGCCGCCCCCGACGTGCTGGTGGTGGCCGCCTACGGGCTGATCCTGCCGCAGTGGGTGCTGAACCTGCCGCGCCTGGGCTGCCTGAACATCCATGCCTCGCTGCTGCCGCGATGGCGCGGCGCCGCGCCCATCCACCGCGCCATCGAGGCTGGGGATGCCGAAACTGGCATCACGATCATGCAGATGGATGCCGGGCTGGACACTGGCGACATGCTGGCCTTGGAGCGCGAGGCCATCCGGCCCGACGACACCACCGCCAGCCTGCACGACCGCCTGGCCGTGCTGGGCGGCCGCATGGTCGTGGCCGCCCTGCAGCGCGCTGCCCAGGTGGGCCGTGCGCCGGCCACCAGGCAGCCGGCCGAGGGCGTTTGCTACGCCCACAAGATCGAGAAGCCCGAGAGCAGCATCGACTGGGCCTTGCCGGCTGAGGTGATCGCCCGCCGCGTGCGCGCCTTCGACCCCTTTCCCGGCGCCAGCTTCGCCTGCGAGGGCGAGGTGGTGAAGCTCTGGCAGGCCCGCGCCGTGCCGCACACCCAGGTGACCGCACCCGGCACTGTGCTGCAGGCCGACGCCCAGGGCCTGCGCGTGGCCTGCGGCGAGGGCGCACTGGACCTGCTGCAACTGCAACGCCCCGGCGGCAAGCGCCTGGCGGCGGCTGCTTTTCTGCAGGCACGGCCCCACCTGGCCGGCAAGGTACTGTCCGTGGCCGGCTGAGCCGCCGCTTGAACTTCAGCTTCCAGCCCGCATCTCACAGGCTGGTTTCACTACCTGCGCAAGGACACCACTGCCATGTTCAACCTGTTGAAGACTGCCGTGCTGATGGCCGCCATCACCGCGCTGTTCATGACCGTAGGGCGCCTCTTGGGCGGCCAGCAGGGCATGGTGCTGGCGCTGGTGTTTGCGCTGGGCATGAACGTGTTCAGTTACTGGTTCTCGGACAAGATGGTGCTGCGCATGTACAACGCGCAGGAGGTGGACGCCAGCAGCGCGCCGCAGTTCTACCGCATGGTGCAAGAGCTGGCGCAGAAGGCCGGGCTGCCCATGCCCCGCGTCTACCTGATCAACGAAGACGCCCCCAACGCCTTTGCCACCGGCCGCAACCCCAACCACGCGGCGGTGGCCGCCACCACCGGCATCCTGCGCGCGCTCAGCGAGCGTGAATTGCGCGGCGTGATGGCGCACGAACTGGCCCACGTGAAGCACCGCGACATCCTCATCTCCACCATCAGCGCCACCATGGCCGGCGCCATCTCCATGCTGGGTAACTTCGGCATGCTGTTCGGCGGCCGTGACAGCGAAGGCCGGCCCGTGAACCCGCTGGTGTCCATCCTGATGATGATCCTGGCCCCGCTGGCCGCCAGCCTGATCCAGATGGCCATCAGCCGCGCCCGCGAGTTCGAGGCCGACCGCGGCGGTGCCGAGATCTCGGGCGACCCGGCCGCGCTGGCCTCGGCACTGCAGAAGATCCACCGCCTGGCCCAGGGCCTGCCGCTGGAGGCCGCCGAGGCCCACCCCGAGACGGCGCAGATGATGATCATGAACCCGCTCTCGGCCGAGGGCCTGAAGGGCCTGTTCAGCACCCACCCGGCCACCGAAGAGCGGGTGGAACGCCTGATGGAAATGGCCCGCACCGGCATGATGCGCTGAGGGCGGTTGTGTGGGCGGCGGGCGGCTGGGCTCAAGCCGGCTGGCAGACCGGCCGATAAGGTCTCTACGCACCCTGCCCACCGCTTTCACCTTGCCCGCCATGCGCCATCCCCTGTTGCCCCTGCTTGCCCTGTCGAGCCTGCTGCTCGCTGGCTGCGACCAGCTGGGCATCGAGTCGGCCACCGTCACGGCCGAAAGGCGCTCGGCCGAGGGCAAGGCCATCGGCGCCGCCTGCCGCCATGCCGGCCGGGCCATTGAGGACTGCTACACCCTGAACAAGAAGGGTGAAAAGGCCTCCATCTACGCCGGCTGGCGCGAGATGGACGACTACATGCGCGAGAACAAGATCGAGCCCGTGGCGCCGGTGCTGCCGCCGCCGGGTGCCAAGCCCAAGCCGCCGGCCGACGGAGAAGAGGCCGTGGCCGCTGACGAGCCCAAGGCCAAGGTCGACGACAGCAAGGCCAACGCACACGCCAAGCCCGGCCACTGAACGGCACCGGCCCGCGCAGGGCCACCTCGGTGCCATAGGACAATGGTGGCATGTCGTTTGTCACGCCGCACTGGCACCACCCCGAGTTCCGTCGCGGCGCCCGCGAGATGACCGGCATCGCCCTGGGCATCGGCGCCTGGGGCCTGGTGACCGGCGTGGCCATGGTCAAGAGTGGGCTGGGCATCCCGCTGTCCATCACCATGTCGCTGCTGGTCTTTGCCGGCAGCGCCCAACTGGCCTCGCTGCCCCTCATCGCTGCGGGTGCACCCATCTGGGTGGTGTGGGCCACCGCCGCCTGCGTGAACCTGCGCTTCGTCATCTTCAGTGCCGGCTGGCGGCCCTACTTCGGGCATTTGCCGCGTGGCCACCGCGCGCTGCTGAGCTACTTCACCGCCGACCTGAACTACGTCTGCTTCATGCGGCGCTTTCCTGAGCCCAAGCCGTCCGCTGAGCAACTGCCTTACTTCTGGGGCGGCGTGGCGGTGAACTGGGTGGCCTGGCAATTCCTCTCGATGCTGGGCATCGCGTTGGCCGATGTGATCCCCACCCAATGGGGTCTGGGCTTTGCCGGCACGCTGGCGCTGCTGGGCCTCACGGGCTCGCTGCTGAATGACAAGGCCACGTGGGTGGCGGCCGTGGTGGCGGCCTGCGCGGCGGTGGCGGCCTATTCGCTGCCGCTCAAGCTCAACATCGTGGTCGCCATCGCCGCAGCCGTGGCCATCGGGGTGCTGATGGACCATTTCGCTCCGCCGCCCCTCAAGGTCGCTCCGGCCGAGGACGCCACATGACTTCGGGCTGGGCGCTCACCACCATCCTGGGCCTGGCGGCCATCACCGTGCTCACGCGCGGCTTCTTCCTGCTGCCCGAGCGCGAGGTGCCCATCCCGCACTGGCTGCGCGAGGCCCTGCGCTACGCGCCGCTGGCCGCGCTGGTGGCCGTGGTGGCGCCCGAGGTTGTGTTGACGCAGGGCCAGCTCATTCACACGTGGCAGGATGCGAGGCTGTTCGCGGCTCTGGCTGGGGCCCTGTGGTTCTGGCGTCAGCGCGGCATCCTGGGCACCATCCTGTGCGGCACGGCCGTGCTGCTGGTGCTGCGCCTGGGGCTGGGCTGGTCCAGCTGAGCACCGAATCCATTTTCATTGACCACCGAGCAACCGACATGAACGTGATCCGTTTTTCCGACCTCGTCGCCCAGGGTAAGGCCCAGGGCCAACGCGTCTTCATCCGCGCCGACCTGAACGTGCCGCAGGACGACGCCGGCCACATCACCGAAGACACCCGCGTGCGGGCCTCGGTGCCCTGCATCCAGATGGCGCTCGACGCGGGCGCCGCCGTGATGGTCACGTCCCACCTGGGCCGCCCCACCGAAGGCGAGTTCAAGCCCGCCGATTCGCTGGCCCCCGTGGCCAAGCGCCTGGGGGAGCTGCTGGGCCGCGAGGTGCCGCTGGTTTCCAACTGGGTCGACGGCGTGGATGTGAAGCCCGGCCAGGTCGTGTTGCTGGAGAACTGCCGCGTCAACCAGGGCGAGAAGAAGAACAACGAAGAGCTGGCGAAAAAGATGGCCGCCCTGTGCGACATCTTCGTGCACGACGCTTTTGGCACCGCGCACCGCGCCGAGGCCTCCACCTACGGCATCGCCCAGTTCGCCAAGATCGCCTGTGCCGGCCCGCTGCTGGCCGCCGAGATCGACGCCATCAGCAAAGCCCTGGCCAACCCCAAGCGCCCGCTGGTGGCCATCGTCGCCGGCTCCAAGGTCAGCACCAAGCTCACCATCCTGCAGGCCCTGTCCAGCAAGGTTGACGGCCTGATCGTCGGTGGCGGCATCGCCAACACCTTCATGCTGGCCGCCGGCCTGAAGATCGGCAAGAGCCTGGCCGAGCCCGATCTGGTGGGTGAAGCCAAGGCTGTGATCGAGGCCATGAAGGCCCGTGGCGCAGCCGTGCCCATCCCCGAAGACGTGGTGTGCGCCAAGGAGTTCAAGGCCGATGCCGTGGCCACGGTGAAGTCCGCAACGGACGTGGCCGAAGACGACCTCATCCTCGACATCGGCCCCAAGACCGCAGCCACGCTGGCGGCGCAGCTCAAGGCCGCCGGCACCATCGTCTGGAACGGGCCGGTGGGCGTGTTCGAGTTCCCTGCGTTTGAAGGTGGCACCAAGGCCATCGCCCAGGCCATCGCCGAGAGCAGCGCCTTCAGCATCGCCGGCGGCGGCGACACGCTGGCGGCCATCGCCAAGTACGGCATTGAGCAGCAGGTGGGCTACATCTCCACCGGTGGCGGCGCCTTCCTGGAAGTGCTGGAGGGCAAGACCCTGCCGGCCTTCGAGATCCTCAACAAGCGCGCGAACGGCTGACAGCACGCGGCGCGTAGCGGTCATCCCCGCCACCGCCGTCATTCCCGTGTAGGCGGGAATCCAGCATTCAACGTCGGTGGCGTGCAGAGGTCGCCGGGTGAGCGATTGACTCCATGTCCCCCTGTGTCGCGCCCTTGTCAGGGCGCGCGACCCATTCCGCCTCTACTTGCGTCAATCGCTCACCCGACACCCTCTGCCTGAGACGGAGGTGGCGCGCCACCAGTCGGACCGCCACCGTCGGTGGTTGCAGTGCACTGGCGGTGCCTTCGGACAGAGGGCACATTCGCGTGTGGGTTGACAGCGCCGAGGGCCAAGACGGAACAAGAGAGCGCAGGTGCGACCGGGGGCACGGTGCTTGTCCGCGAGGAGCCCGTTGGCCGAAGGCGCCGCCGCTGCGCTGCTGCAGCCGACGCAGAAAGACCTGGATGCCCGCCTGCGCGGGCATGACGGAGCGGCCGTGCGCTGGAATGACGGCGGCTGTGGCGGCGACGGAATGACGGCTATGCGCCGTCAGCGGAACCTCTCGGGGTCGATGCCGTGCCGGTGCAGCTTGTCGTACAGCGTCTTCTTGGGTGTGCCCAGTTGCTGCATCACGTCCTGCATGCGGCCCTGGTGGCGGCGCAGGGCCTGCTCGATCAGGGTCTTCTCCACCATCTCCATCTGCTGTGCCAGTGAGAGCGGCGCCAGCGCAGCTCCGTCGGCCACCACCTCGGCGGCACCTGCGGCCAGCACAAAACGGTCGGCGGCGTTGCGGATCTCCCGCACGTTACCGGGCCAGTGGTGGGCCAGCAACGTGCGCATCAGCTCGGGCGTGCGCTCCGGCGCGGGCAGGCCGTAGCGCTGGCCGGCCTGTGCCAGAAAGTGCTCGAACAGCAGTGGGATGTCTTCACGCCGCTCGCGCAGCGGCGGTAGCTTGAGCACGGCCACGTTGAGCCGGTAGTACAGGTCGCTGCGGAACTGGCCTTGCTCGCCCAGGGCCAGCAGGTCGCTCTTGGTGGCGGCGACCACGCGCAGGTTCACGGGCGTTTCTTCGTTCGAACCCAGGCGTTCGATCTTGCGTTCTTGCAGGATGCGCAGCAGCTTGATCTGCATGGCCATGGGCATCGACTCGATCTCGTCCAGCAACAGCGTGCCGCCGTTGGCATGCTCGATCTTGCCGATGCGGCGCTTGGCCGCCGAGGTGAACGCGCCGGGCTCGTGGCCGAACAGCTCGCTCTCGAACAAGGTCTCGGGCAGGCCACCGCAGTTGATGGCCACGAAGTGCCGGTCGCGTCGGTTGCTGTGGTCGTGCAGGCAGCGCGCCACCAACTCCTTGCCGGTGCCGGTCTCGCCTTCGATCATCACGTCGGCCGAGGTGGCGGCCAGGCGCAGGATCATGCGCCGCACCTCCTGCATCGCGGCCGACTGGCCCAGCAGCACGGCCTCGATGCCGCTGCGCTGCGCCAGCTGCTCGCGCAGGTCATCGAGCGCCACGCGCAGCACGCGCTTGTCGAGCGCGCGGATGGCGCTCTCCACGAAGCGCTCGGGCGAGAAAGGCTTCTCGATGAAGTCGTAGGCGCCCGAGCGCATGGCCCGCACCGCCATCGCGATGTCGCCATGTGCCGTCACCACCACCACCGGGATGCCGGCGTCGATGGCGGTGACGCGGTCCAGCAGCGTCAGGCCGTCCATGCCGGGCAGGCGCACGTCGGTGATGACGATCACCGGCGCACCCACCGTGATGTGGGGCAGTGCGGCCTCGGCGGTGCCGAAGGCCTGCACGGCCAAGCCCGAGAGCTCCAGCGTCTGCACCAGGCTGGCCCGCACCGGGGGGTCGTCCTCGATGAAAAGGACCTTGAAACCTTCAAACATGCTGTTCCCTGTCCTGGTCTGTGTGGGCGTCCGCGTCGGCATGGGCATCGGCCAGCTCGAAGCTGAAGCGCATGCCCTGCGGCAGCCGCTCGGCTTTCAGGGTGCCGCCCAGTTCGCGCACGATTTTCGACGAGATCACCAAGCCCAGGCCCAGGCCTTTGCCGGCGGCCTTGGTGGTGAAGAAGGGCTCGAACAAGCGCTGCAATTGCGCCTCGCTCATGCCGGCGCCGGTGTCGTCCACGCACACGCGCACCTGCAGGCCCACGCGTTCGGCGTGGATGCGCAGGCGGCGCTCGGGCGCGTCGGCCATGGCGTCGATGGCGTTGCCGGCCAGGTTCAGCAGCACCTGCTCCAAGCGGTTGGTGTCGCCGCGCGCCTGCAGGTCGTCGGGTACCTCCACGGCCACCTGCACGGGCGGCTGCTGCAGGCGGTGGTCCAGCATCAGCAGCACGTTGCGCACCGCATCGGCCAGGGTCACCGGGTGCAGGCTCAGCGTGTCCTTGCGGCTGAAAGATTTGAGCTGGTTGACGATGCGGCCCATGCGCTCGGCCATCTCGTCGATGTTGCGCAGGTTGCTGGCCACGTCCTGGGTACGGCCGCCGTCCAGCAGGCGGATGGCGTTGCGCGAGAGCGCGCGCAGCGCCGTGAGCGGCTGGTTGATCTCGTGCGAGATGCCGGCCGACATCTGGCCCAGCACGGCGAGCTTGCCAGCCTGCATCAGCTCGCCCTCGGCCTGCACACGCTGGGCGATCTGGCTGGTGAGCTCCTCGTTGGTGCTGCGCAGCTGGCGGGTGCGTTCATGCACCTGCAGCTCCAGTTGGTCGTGTGCCTGCTGCAGCGCGTTGCGGGCCTGAAAGAGCTGCTGCAGCGCGCGCCGCCGGTGCATGGCGTAGAGCATCAGCACGCCCAGCAATGCACCGCCGGCGGCGCCACCCCAGGCCGCGTTGCGGGCCTGACGCCGCACCACGGAAGGGTCGGACAAGGCCACCAGCCGCGCGGCCAGCGGCACGATGGGACGCTCCTGGGCCAGCAGCGAGCTGTCCGGCTGGCCCTCCAGCCCGGGCACGCGCACCAGGGCCACGCCGGGCTCGATCTGCCGCTCGCGGTCGAGTTGCAAGGGTGACAGCGACGCAGCAGCGTAGCGGTGGCTGCCGTGGGGTGGGGCCTCGCTGCCCACGGTGCGGTACTTCCAGGCCGCCACCGACGACATCACCACCACCTCGTTCTCGTCCACCAGCAACAGGCGTTCGCTCTGCGTGCGCAGGCCCAGGTCGATCCAGGTGGCCTCCAGCGGGGCCAGGTTCACCTTCACCACGATCTGGCCCAGCGGACGCGCTTCGTGCTGCACCGGCAGGGTGAAGTAGTAGTCGGTGCTGCCGTCGGATTCGTTGGCGGCGAAGAAGTCGGCCGCGCCATCTTTCAAGGCATTGGCAATGCCCGGTGCCACGGCGCCGCTGGCGCGCTGGGCGCTGCTGGTGGCCAACTGCTCGCCGGTGGGCGAGGCCACCACGATGAGGTTGGCCCCGGCCCGCACGCCAATGCGCGCCAGCGTGCGCCCGGCGCGCTCGCGCAAGCCGGGGTCGGCCGGGACGGCCAGCAGCGCCTGCACATCGGGCTCGGACGCGATCAGGCTGGGCAGGTAGGCAAAGCGCGCCAGCTCGGCCTCCAGTGTGGTGGCGTAGAGCTCCAGCCGCTCGTTGGCCACGGCGGCCAGTTGCGACAGTCCCGCCCGTTCACTCAGGCGGTAGCCCAGCAGCGCGCCCACCAGCACCGGGCACAACGCCAGCAGGCCGGTGAACACAGGGCGCCACCAGCGCGGGCCGGTGGCGGGGGCGAGGGCGGAATCGAAGGGCATGGGAGGCGTAGTGTGCCCAATTCGTGTGACCAAGATGGCGGCGAACAGCGGACCGCAGGCCCAATTTGCGGGGGCACCACAGGCCTTTCATTCCGGGTGGTGCGGATGCCCGCACTGGGGGGTCAGCGAGCGGTGCGGCTTTCCGCCCTGGTGCTGCACAGGCCCCGTGCATGGCTGCACCGCCACCGGGCGCTTCAGGGTCGCCGGCCCATCAAACCGTCGGTGCTTACCCTGAACATTTCTGGTGCATGGCCGGGCTGGCACACGCCATGCAATACAGCCAGGGTTTCAAGACACGCGGCGGCTGGCCGCCCAACGAGGTCGACACCCTATGGACATTTTTATTCAACAGATCATCAACGGTCTGGTGCTGGGGAGCATGTACGCGCTCGTGGCACTGGGCTACACGATGGTGTACGGGATCATCTCGCTGATCAATTTCGCGCACGGCGAGATCTTGATGGTGGGGGC
>WBZX01000752.1_pt1 | contig 27712 bp, 24 predicted proteins | sample 5204211 | NCBI WGS metagenome assembly WBZX01 (sample SAMN12344362, study PRJNA552823) | activated sludge metagenome | biome: Activated sludge suspended growth; feature: Nitrification reactor; material: Wastewater; isolation source: activated sludge from nitrification reactor of wastewater... | reverse complement strand
CCGACACGCAGATCGCGTCGGTGGCCACTGCGTTGGCTGCTGCGCCCAACCTGACGCCCGCGATGGCCTGGCACTGCAGCGGCTTTCTTGCAGCCAGCCAGATGGCACCTTTGCAGGCGCGCGGCTGGCAACTCGCCAGCACCCACCCGGCGCTGAGCTTTGCCGACGCCGAGCTGGCCCAGCGCCAGTTCCCCGGAACGGTGTGCGCGCTGGAAGGCGATGCCCCCGCCGTGGCCGCTGCGCACACCGCCTACACCGCCATCGGCGCCCGCTGCTTCACGCTGCAAGCCGCTGACAAGCCGCTGTACCACGGCGCCGCCGTGTTCGCCAGCAACTTCCTGCCCGTGCTGCAGGCCGTGGCCACCGAGCTGTGGCAGGGCACCGGCGTGCCACCCGCGTGGGTGCATGCGCTCGCCAGCGGCTTCGTGCAGCGTGCCGCCGCCAACCTGCAGGCGCTGGGGCCACGTGCTGCACTCACCGGCCCGGCCGCGCGCGGCGATGTGGCCGTGGTGCAGGCCCAAGCCACCGCGATGGCCGCGCGCGACGCCACGCTGGGCCAGGCCTACGCGGCGCTGAGCGAGCTGGCCGGGCGCCTGGCGGCCGGCGCCACTGTCACGGGCGCGGCCGCCGCTGTCACTCCCACGGCCCCCGTCAGTCCCACTGCCCCCGTCACTCCCGCCACCACCGTCATTCCCGCGAAGGCGGGCATCCAGAACCAGCGCTGAACGCTGGATTCCCGCCTTCGCGGGAATGACGAGGACGCATGCGGCGATGACGATGCGCGTGCGGGAACGCCCCGTGAGCGGCGCGCTATCCTCGCGGCCATGTACCTGAAGTTCTTCGGCCTGAAGCAGGCGCCGTTCTCGATCGCGCCCGACCCGCACTACCTCTACATGAGCGAGCGGCACCGCGAAGCGCTGGCGCACCTGCTGTACGGGGTGAACAGCGGCGGCGGCTTTGTGCTGCTGTCGGGCGAGATCGGTGCCGGCAAGACCACGGTCTGCCGCTGCTTCCTGGAGCAGGTGCCCGCGCTCTGCAACGTGGCCTACATCTTCAACCCCAAGCTCAGCGTGGCCGAGCTGCTGAAGACCGTGTGCGACGAGTTCCATGTGCCGGTGGGGGCTGCGGCCGCCAGCGTGAAGGACTACACCGACCTGCTCAACGCCTACCTGCTGGCCCAGCACGCGGCGGGGCGCAACAGCGTGCTCATCATCGACGAGGCCCAGAACCTCTCGGCCGAGGTGCTGGAGCAACTGCGCCTGCTCACCAACCTGGAGACCAGCGAACGCAAGCTGCTGCAGATCATCCTGATCGGCCAGCCCGAGCTGCGCGAGCTGCTGGCCAGCCCGCAGTTGGAGCAACTGGCCCAGCGTGTGGTGGCGCGCTTCCACCTGGACGCGCTCTCGCCCGAGGAAACCACGCACTACATCGCGCACCGTTTGTTCGTGGCCGGGCTCACCGGCGCCATGCCCTTCGACACCCAGGCGCTGGCGAAGGTGCATGCCATCACCCGGGGCGTGCCGCGCCGCATCAACCTGCTGTGCGACCGGGCCCTGCTGGGCGCCTATGCCCAGGGCCGCAACCGCGTCGACGCCGGGCTGGTGTCGCTGGCCGCGGCCGAGGCCTTTGGCGAGGAACACGCTGCCGCCGGCCGGCCATGGGGGCGGATCGGGGCCCTTGTGGGGGCCATCGTGGGCGCCGCGGTGGGCGCCGTGGGCACCTATGCCTGGGTGCCCAAGCCCGCCACCGAGCCCGCCGCTGCCATGGCCGCAGCGCCCTCGGTGGCGCCGGGCCCGGCGGCGTCGGCGGCCTCGGCGCCACCCAGCGCCGCATCGGCCACCGCCCTGCCGGAGGCGGCGCCAGCAGCAACGGCGGCGGCGGCGTCCAGCCCAACGCTGGCGACGCCCCAGGCCACACCGGCCCGCGTGCTGCGCGCCGACGCCTGGCCCCACCCCATCGTGGACGAGGCCAATGCCTGGCGGCAACTGGCCGGCGCCTGGCGTTTGCCGCCACCGGTGGGCGACCCCTGCGTGGCCGCCCGCCTGGCCCAGGTGCAGTGCTACCGCACGCGGCTGTCACCCGCCAAAGTGCAATTGCTGGACCGGCCGGGCATCGTCACGCTGCGCCTGGGCCAGGGGCCCGCGCTGTACGCCGTGCTGGAAAGCCTGGACCACCAGCAGGCCACGCTGCGCATGGGCGACGAGCGCGTCAGCGTCAGCGCACTGGCGCTGGCCGAGCACTGGCAGGGCGAGTTCGGCACCTACTGGCGGGCCCCCGCCGGGTACGAGCAACTGCTGCGGCCTGGCGCCAGCGGGCCCGTGGTGGACTGGCTGGCCGCCAGCCTGGCGCGCTGGCAGGGCACCACCCCGCCCATGCCCGGCAGCGCCCGTGTGGACGAGGCGCTCAAGGCCCAGATCACCGCCTTTCAGCAATCGCAGGGCCTGATCGCCGACGGCGCGGCGGGCCCCTTCACGCTGATGCAGCTCAACCGTGTCGTCGGGCTGGACGAGCCGCGCCTCGCCAAGCCCCTCACAACGTCATCGAGGTAAACCGACCATGTCCCTCATCCTCGATGCGCTGCGCCGTGCCGACGCCGAACGCGAGCGCGAACGCGGCCAGACGCCCACCCTGCACGCCCAGGCCCCCAGCCCCCTGCCGGCACGCCAGGCTGCGCCGCTGCTGACGCCGCAGTGGGTGGCGGGCCTGGCCGCCGGGGTGGCCCTGCTGGCCGTGCTGTTGGCCGCCTTGGTGGGCTGGCTGGGGCGCCACCATGACGAGGTGGCGGCCGCGCCCGCTGCACCCCCAGCGGCGGCCGAGCCCGCCGCCGAAGTGCCACTGCCTGCCGCCAAGCGGCCCTCGGTGGCCAGCCCGCAGCCGCCCGCGCCCAGCCCGGCGGTCGCGCCGGCCACCCTCTACATCCCGCCCAACGTCGTGACCACCGTCACCGCTGGCACGCCCGCGCCAGCCACGCCCCCCCCCCGCAGCGTGGAGGCCACCCCGGCTGGGCCGGCAGCGACCGCAGCCCATGCTGCGACATTGCCCACCCGCACCGCCGCCCCTGCTGCCGCAGCACCTGTGCCCCCGCCCGCCACCGCGGCGGAACCCAGTGCCCAGGCTGCACCGGCCGTGAAGATCGGCGGTGTGATGTACGCCGACGCGCCCGAGAACCGCGTGCTGGTGATCAACGACCAGGCCCTGCACGAAGGCGAGGCGGTGCAGCCCGGGCTGCTGCTGGAGCGCATTGGCGCCACCTCGGCCACGCTGCGCTGGCGCGGGCAGAAGTTCGACGTGCCGTACTGAAACCGCAGCCGGGTGCGCCGCGCGGGCCATCCGCTTGGGCCACACGCGCCCCCTCACGGGGCTGGACCGACCACGCCGCGCTCATCTGCGCCGTGCTTCCAGGACGCTGAACTCGAACGCCGTCGGATGAACGGCGGCCAGCTCAAAGCCGGCTTCGGCCAGCAGGGCCGCGAACTCTGGGCGGGTGCGCTCACGGCCTCCCAGGCCCACCAGCATGTTCAGGTCGGTTCTGGCCAGCGCGTTGTCGTGGGCGCACCGCCTCAGCCGCGCGGGGCTCAGCCGTTCCACCACCACCAGGCGCGCGCCTGGGGCCGCCGCGCGGGCACAGTGGGCCAGGATGCGCGCGCAGGCGGCGTCGTCCCAGTTGTGCAGGATGCTCTTGAGCAGGTAGGCGTCCTGCCCCGCCGGCAGCGCGGTGAAGAAGTCGCCCACGGCGAAGCGGCAGCGCGCCGCGACACCTTGTGCACCCAGCAAGGCCCGGGCGGCAGGCTCGGCGTCCGAGCGGTCCAGCACGAGGCCCTGCAAATGGGGATGGGCCGCCACCACCGCGGCGGCGAGGGCGCCATTGCCGCCCCCCACGTCGACCAGGCTGCGGATGCCTTGCCACAGTGCCAGCCTCGCCACGTCTGCGGCGACCAGGGCGGTCATGGCGTGCATCGCGTCGTGGAAGGTGGCTGCCATGCCGGGCTCGCTCTCCAGGAAGCCATAGCCCTGTTGGCCGGTTCTGCGCTGGCGCGCGCTGGCGCCGGTTCGCACGCTGTAGCCCAGGTCGGGCCAGAGCGACCACATCGGCCCGCCCCACCATTGCACAACGCTGCGCAGGCTGGGTTCGGCATCCGGTGGCGCGCGGCGCAGCACCTCGCCAGCGGCGCCCAGCACGAATCGGCCGTCTCGGCGCTCGCGACACACGTCCAGCGCACACAAGGCCCGCAGCAGCCGCCGCAGCCCGTCCGGGTGCAGGTTGGCCTCTGCGGCCAGCGCCTGGGGGCTGAGCGGCCCGGCGGCCAGCCGGTCCGGCAGGTCCATCTCCACCGCCACGCGCAAGGCCTGGGTGCTCCAGCACCCGGTGACCAACTGCAGCAGCCGGGCCCGCGTGCGTCGGCGCTGCACGGCCGTGCTCACAGGCGTGTCCACACGATCACCGCCACGATGGCTGCACACATCAGCGAGCTGCCTGCGCTGGTGACGATGGCCCGGTTCCAATGGCGCCCGTTGTGCTCCCACAGCCAGGCGGCCATCGTGGCGTTGCTGCCCAGAAAGGTCAGCCAGGTCCAGAGCGAGTGCTGGTTCGAGTCGCCGCTGGCCAGCACGGCCCGGTCGGTGACCACCTTGGGCGTGGCGGCCGTGGCTGGGGCAAGGGGGCCCACGGGTTCACTCCGGCGCGATGTCGTTGTCGCGCACGAACTGGCGCCAAGACACCGTGGCCGACTCGATGGCGGCCGCAAACTGCTGCGGTGTGCCGCCCACCACGCGAAAGCCCTGCGCTTCCAGTGCGCTGCGCAGACCGGCGTCCGCCAGCGCACGGTGCACCTCTGCCGCCAGGCGGTCGGCCACCTCCCGGGGTGTGCCAGGGGGGGCCACCAGGCCGTTCCAGGTCGGAAAGCTGTCGGTGGCGATGCCGGCCTCGCGCAAGGCGGGCACACCGGACGCCGCGTCGCTGCGCTCGGGCATGGTGGCCAGCAGGCGCAGCTTGCCGCTGCGCACGTGCTGCAGGCCGGGCGCCAGTGGGCCGATGTTGAACTGCAGTTCACCGCGGATCAGGTCAGGCATCAGCTGGGCACCGCCCTTGTACGGCACCCGCAGCGCCTTGGCACCGATGGCCTTGAGGTAGTGCACCGTCACCATCTGCTCGCTGAGCACACCGGTGCCGTAGTTCAGCTTGTCGGGGTTGGCCTTGAGGTGGGCGCTGAACTCCGCCAGGGTGGTGGCCGGCAGCCCGGCGTTGATGAAGAAGCCGTAGACGATGTTCACCACCTCGGCCACCGGCACGAACTCGTTCATCGACTTGACCGGCGAGCCCTTGACCAGCAAGGGCATGCCCGCCATGGATGACATCGCCCACAGCAGGGTGTGGCCGTCGGGCGGCGAAGCCAGCACCGACTGCACGGCGGGCACGCCGTTGCCGCCCGGCTTGTTCTCCACCACCACCTGCTGGCCCAGGCTCTTGGACAGCGACTGCGCCAGCAAGCGGGCGGCGGTGTCCGAGGCGCCACCGGGTGGCGTCGCGACGATGATCTTCACCGTCTGGCTCGGGAAGGGCGGTTGGGCCACGGCAACAGACGGCCTGAGGGCCAGCAGCGAGGCGGCTGCCAGGGCGCAAAGCAGCAGGGGGCGGCGGTTCATGGGGGCTTCCTTTCGTGAGGCGGTGTGGCCACTGTAGGCAGCGCCTGCCGTGCCGGAAACCCCGGCCCGGGTACACCCAGCGTGAACCAAAGGTTTATGCTTTGCTGCGGTTCAAGCCAGGGGGCTGCGGTCATGAACAAGCTCAAAGCCATCGAGTACTTTCTGGCGTCGTCCGAGGAGGGCAGCTTTGCCCGCGCAGCCCAGCGCCTGGAGGTGAGCGTGCCGGCGGTGCAGAAGATGGTGGGCGCGCTGGAGGCCGCGCTGGGCTTTGCCCTGCTGGAGCGTGGCGCCCGCGGCGTGCGCATGACCGCCGCTGGCCGCGAGTACCTGGACCGCTGCCGCCCCCTGCTGGCCGAACTCGAAGAGCTGGGCCACACCGAGCGCACGCTGCGCGGCACGTCGGAGCGTGCCAGCGGCACCCTGGCCGTCGCGGCCCACCCCCAGCTCGCGCACCAGGTGCTGCTGCCAGCGCTGCCCCGCTTTCATGCCTTGCACCCCGAGGTGGAGATCGACTTCCGCACGGTGAACCGCCTGGGCGACGCCGACGCGCTCACCGCCGATGTGCTGCTGCTGCACGGCTGGCCCGAGGTGCCGCCGGACTATGTGCACCGCCAGCTGGGCGGAACACGCAGCCTCATCATGGCGTCGCCGGCGCACTGGGCCTTGCATGGCGTTCCCCAGCACCCCTCCGAGCTGGCCAACCACTGCTGCCTGCCCATGCGCAACCCGGCCGGCATCCTGCTCGACCTGTGGGAGTTCCAGCGTGGCGACGAACTGGTGCAGGTGCCCGTGCGCGGCTGGTTCACCAGCAACGCGCGCGAGGCCGTGCTGGACCTGGTGCTGGACGGGCATGGCGTGGGCCGCTTCGCGCAATTGACGACCCGGGGCCACGTCCAGTCGGGGCGGCTGATCCCCGTGCTGCTGGACTGGGAGGTGCAGGGCGGCCCCCCGGTGAACCTGCTCTTCAAGGGCGGCACCCGCCGGTCGCTGGCCTTGCGGGCCTTCATCGACTTCGCCATGCAGTGCCTGCGCGACCTGGACGCCACGGCGAACGCCATGGATGCGAAGGCCGCTGCCGACCGCCCTGCCTGGCACCAGCGCGGCTATGGGCGCGCCTCGGCCACCGTGCGCGCCACAGGCGCGGCCAAGCCAAAGGGGCCGCAAACGCGCAAGGTGAAATGAGGCTCGCGGCCGGGTGCCCCACGCAGGCCAGCGCCGGGCCGCTCCCAAGCGGCCTGCGCACCCTCTCGGAGGGCGGCAGCGGTACCCCGCAGCCGGGTGCCCCAACGCAGGCCAGCGCCGGGCCAGTCCACGTTCGGGCCTGCAGGCCCGAACGCCTCGGCAGGCGTTGAACAGTCCGCAGGGACTGTTCAACGTCCGGCCTCAGCCCAAGCGGCCTGCGCACCCTCTCGGAGGGTGGCTGCGGAACCCCGCAGCCGGGTGCCCCATCTACCGGTGTTCGAACTTGAACAGCGCCACGCTGGCCATCAGGTTGGGCCATTGGCGCACCACTTGGCCGGCCTGCAGGCCGAAGCTGTCGATGATGCTCAGCCCGTTCTTGCCAGCCAGCACCTCGAAGTCGGCATAGGTACCGACGCGGATGTTGGGCGTGTCGTACCACTCGTAGGGCAGGGCCTTGGTGACGGGCATGCGGCCGCGCAGCACAGCCAGGCGGTTGGGCCAGTGCGCGAAGTTGGGGAAGCTGACGATGCCGATGCGGCCCACGCGCGCGGTCTCGCGCAGCATGTGCTCGGCATTGCGCAAATGCTGCAGGGTTTCGAGCTGCAGCACCACGTCGAAGCTCTGGTCCTGGAACAGCTGCAAGCCTTCTTCGAGGTTGAACTGGATGACGTTCACGCCGCGCCGCGCACAGGCCAGCAGGTTGGCATCGTCCAGTTCGACGCCATAGCCGGTGCAGCCGCGCTTGTCCTGCAGGTAGGCCAGCAACTCGCCTGTGCCGCAGCCCAGGTCGAGCACGCGGCTGCCTTCGGGCACGAGACTGGCGATGACTTCGAGGTTTTTGTGTTCAGTCATGGGAACGTCTGCCCCTCGTCCAATGGGTGCATTGGCCGATCCCCCGTGGGGATGCGGGCCGGCTTGGGAGCGGCCCGGCGCTCGGCCCGCGTCACCTCGCCACCTCGACAGCAATGCGGTCGAAGTAGGCCCGCATCACGCCGTGGTAGCGCGGGTCTTCGAGCAGGAAGGCGTCGTGGCCATGCGGGGCGGCAATCTCGGCGTAGCTCAGGTCCACGCGGTTGTCCACCAGGGCCTTGACGATCTCGCGCGAGCGGGCCGGCGAGAAGCGCCAGTCGGTGGTGAAGCTCACCAGCAGGAACTTCTTGTCCTTGGCCACCGCAAAGGCGCGGGACAGGTCACCGCCAAAATCACGTGCCGGGTCGAAGTAGTCGAGCGCGCGGGTGATGAGCAGGTAGGTGTTGGCGTCGAAATACTCGCTGAACTTTTCGCCCTGATGGCGCAGGTAGCTCTCGATCTGGAACTCGATCTCCTGGGTGCTGTAGTTCAGGCCGGTGGCGCGCAACTCGCGGCCGAACTTGGCCTCCATCGAGTCGTCGCTGAGGTAGGTGATGTGGCCGATCATGCGGGCCACGCGCAGGCCGCGGCGCGGGATCACGCCGTGCTCATAGAAGTGGCCGCCGTGGAACTCGGGGTCGGTGACGATGGCGCGGCGCGCCACCTCGTTGAAGGCGATGTTCTGCGTGGAGAGGTTGGGCGCGGTGGCCACGGCCACGCAGTGGCGCAGCCGCTCGGGGTAGCGCAGCGTCCAGGCCAGGGCCTGCATGCCGCCCAAGGATCCGCCCAGCACCGCCGCCAGTTGCGTGATGCCCAGTTGTTCGATGAGGCGGGCCTGCGCGTCCACCCAGTCTTCCACCGTCACCACGGGGAAGTCGGCGCCGTAGGGCTTGCCGGTGTCGGGATTCAGGTCCATGGGCCCGGTGGAGCCGAAGCACGAGCCGGGGTTGTTGATGCCGATGACGAAGAAGCGCTCGGTGTCCAGCGGTTTGCCGGGGCCCACCAGGTTGTCCCACCAGCCTTCGCTTTTCTCTTGGCCCGCGTACTCGCCGGCCACGTGGTGCGAGGCGTTGAGTGCGTGGCACACCAGCACCGCGTTGCTCTTGCTGGCGTTGAGGCTGCCGTAGGTCTCGTAGACCAGGGTGTAGTCGCGCAGCGAGGCGCCGCTTTGCAAGGCCAGCGGCTCGGCAAAGTGCATGCGCTGCGGGGTGACCAATCCGACCGATGCCATGGGCAAAACAACTCCTGAAAAACAAAACCCGGTGCCGCTGAAAGTCGCGGACACCGGGCAGCTGCAGGAGTGTCCTTTTGGTTCCGGCATCACATCGCTGCGCGATATGAGCCTGCACCGAAGCGCTGCGCGCTTTAGCGGGATTTCTATAGCGCCCGCAATCTGGAACAAATCGGCGCTGGAGGCGGCGGAGTTTATCAGGCCATCACACAAAGCCCAGCGTGCGGGCGCTGGCGTCGTAGTTCTTCAGGTTGGGCAGCACGTCCAGCAGTTGGGCATCGCTGAGGCCAAACCAGCGCCCCAGCGTGGCAGCGTACTGGTCCACCGCCGTGCTGGGCAGCAGCCGGCCCTGGCCCACGTCGTCGGGGCCGTTGTTGGCGATCACGGGCGGCGTACCGTAGTGGCGCTGGCCCTGCACCGCCCCGCCCAGCACAAAGTGCATGCTGCCCCAGCCGTGGTCGGAGCCGTCGTTGTTGCCGGCCAGCGTGCGGCCAAAGTCGGACGCGGTGAAGGTGGTGACCTGCGGCGCCACGCCCAGCTCCACCAGCGCGGCCTGGAAGTCGCGCAGCGCGTTGGCCACGTCGGTGAGCAGGGCGGGGTGCACGCTGAGCAGGCCGTCGTGGGTGTCGAAGCCGCCCATGGCCACGAAGAACACCTGGCGCTTGGCGCTGAGCGCATCGGCGCACGAGACCATGCGGGCCACCATCTTCAACTGGCTGGCCAGGCTGTTACCGGCCGTGAAGGGCGTGCTGAGGGTGGGCGCACCGGCCAGGGCGGTGGTGAGGCTGCCGTCGGCCTGGATGGAGCGGGCCATCACCCGGGTGTGCTCGGCCTCCAGCAGGTGGCTGCGCGGCGCGGTGACCAGGGCCTTGAGTGCGTCCGAGCACACGGTGGAGCCGAACAGCGGTTGCTTGATGCCCTTCACCGCCACCGAGCCGCCGGTGGACACCTGGTACTGCACGGCCGAGTGGCCGGACATGAACACGGCGTTGCCCGAGACGTTGACGCAGGTGAAGGTGGCGTTGCCGTTGCCGGCTTCGAACAGGTCGCCCATGCGCCCGCCCCAGCCCGAGGTGGCACCCTCGGGCGAACTGGACTGCCACACCGACTGCTGGTCGTTGTGCGAGAACAGCTTGGGCGGCAGTGGCACAGACCGGGCGGTGTATTCGGCCTTGGTGGTGGGCTGCACCAGGGTGCCCACGTTCAGCACTGTGGCCAGTTGGCCGGCTTGCCACAGCGGCAGCAGCGGTGATAGCTCGGGCGCCAGCGCGTACTGGTAGGGCACGCTGTCGCGGTCCACCGGCGTGTTCAGGCTGGCGAGCACGGTGGCGTCGAGCGCACTGCGGGCATAGGCCAGCGTGGGCCGCTGGGCCTGGTAGAGCGGGTAGTGCGTGGCGTCGGCGGGGATCAACGTGTTGGCGTAGTCGTTGCCGCCATAGAGGAAAACGCAGACCAGGGCCTTGTAGTCGCTGGCGGTGCTGGCCGCCGCCTCGCCGAGGGCGGCCAGGTTCAGCGCCCAGGGCGCGGCGGCACCGGCCAGCGAGAGCGCGGCACCGCGCTGCAGGAAGGCGCGGCGGGAGGGGTCGGTGGTGTGGTGTTGGGTCATGGTGGGCCTCCCTCTCTCACTTCAACACGAGGAACTCGGGCGCGGCCAGCACCAGCACCAGCGCGGCCTGCACGCGCGCCGTGCGGGCACTGGCGGTGCCCGAGGCCATGGTGCCCACGGCCGTGGCCAGTGCGCTGGCGGTGGTGGCGCTGAGCTGGCCCGCCGCAAGCACGGTGTTGAGCTCGGCCACCAGGGCGGTGGCGTCGTCGGCCAGGGCCAGCCAGGCGCTGTGGTCGGGCGTGAGATCGCCCAGGCTGCCGGCCACCGCGCGCTGCAGGTAGTTCACATAACCGGCCACCGACGATTCGTTGGTGATCTGGAACTCGGGCGCCACCAGCTGCGCGTTGGCGATGCCGCTGCTGGGGGGCACATAGCCGGGGCGGAAGAAATTGAACACCGTGGGCGAGCGCAGCGGCGACTGGCCCAGGCGCGTGGCCGGGTCGCTGGTGTCGCCCAGGGCCCAGGCGTCGCTGGGCGAGGTGGCGTTGCAGGCGCGCGCCCAGGCGGTGAAACGCAGCATGGGTTCGCGCAGCTTGCCGGCAGTGCTGCTTTGCAGCGCGGTGTCGCTGCGGGCCTCGGTGTCGAGCAGGATGGCCTTGAGCACGGCACCCAAGTTGCCGCGCTGGCCCGTGCCGTCGTTGGCGAACACGGTGGCCACGCGCTGCACATAGGCCGGGCTGGGGTTGCTGGTGACCAGGCGCTGGATGAGCTGACGCGACCAGAACGGCGCCACATTGGCATGGGCATAGAGGTGGTCGAGCGCCTGGCCCAGCGCGGTGGTGGCGTCGGTGCCCGCAGCGATGGTGAGGCCCAGGAAGGTCTTGGCACCGGTCTCGTAGCGGCTGGCCACCTGGGCCATGGGGCGGCGGTGGAAGTCGGGCGTGTCGGTCTTGTTGGCGTCGAGGTTCAGGTCCCAGCCCGTGAACACGCGGGCCAGGCCCGAGATGTCGGCCTGGGCATAGGTCTCTTGCGCCACGCCGTTCACCAGCACGGGCGTGCCGTCGGGGTTGAGCTTCACCAGGCCGATGGTGAAGAGCTGCATCAGCTCGCGGGCGTAGTTCTCGTCGGGCAGTGCGCCGGTGGTGGGGTTGGCCTTGGCGTTGCCGCGGAAGGTGAGGTAGGCGCCCATGGCGCTGCTGGTGCTCACGCTTTGCAGCAGGGTGCGCAGGTGGCCGAAGGCGGCGGCCTCCAGCATGTCCAGCCAGGCGGCGGCGCTGAAGCCCTTCCAGCCTCCGCCGTTGACCAGGCCCTCGATGGACACCACGATGATTTCGGACAGGGCCAGCGTGTAGCGCTGGCGCAGGGTGTCGGGGCCGCTGATGAGCTTGCGCCAGGCGACCGGGTCGAAGCCGGCCTGGCTGTTGCGGTAGCTGGGGTCGGTGTAGCCCTTGCTCACCAGCCAGTCCCAGCGCGTGGGCTGCAGCGGCAGGGCCATCTGCTCGTCCAGCCAGCCGGCGTAGCCCAGGGCTTGGACGCGGGCAATGTGCTCGCGCGTGGCACCCATGCTGGCTTGGGCCAGGAAGCGCGCGGCCTGCACGTCGGTGATGGCCGCGGGTGGCGGTGGGGGCGGCGGCGGTGGGGGATCACCGCTGCCGCCGCCGCCACCGCCGCAGGCCGCCAGCGCGGTGGCGGCGGAAAGCGCCGCGACGGACGCGGGGCTGGGCACCTGCGTGGGGCGCAACGCGGTGCCATCCGGCACGGTGGGTTCGGCACTGGCGTCTGTGGCCATGGTCTCCTCCCTGGAGGTTTGTTCGTGCACTGTTGAACGCCGGCTGTGGCGGTTTCGTTGAATGGCTGCGGGGTAATCGGCGGTAACAGCCTGGTGCTGGCCCTTGATCTGGATCGCGGGTATAACTGGTCAACCGACCAATAATCAAGCCACCATGGCCCGCCCCTCCCAAGGCACCGACACCGCGCTGCTGGCCAGCGGCGCCGCGCTGTACCCGCAGCATGGCTGCGCTGCGCTCTCGGTGCGCAAGGTGGCCGAGCACGCGGGCGTGAACCCGGCCATGCTGCACTACCACTTCGGCAGCAAAGACAGCTTTCTGCGCGCCGTGCTGCAGCAGGTGTACGAGGGCCTGTTCGAACGGCTGAGCCACAGCGGCCCGGCCAATGGCACCCCGGCCCAGCGGCTGCGCGCCACGCTGCTGAGCCTGGCGCAATTCGTGCGCGAACAGCGCCCCCTGTTGGCCCGGCTGTTGATGGACGCCGCCGCTGGCGAGCCCGTGGTGCAGTCCTTTCTGCGCGACAACGCGCCGCGCCACCTGGGTCTGCTGATGCAGTTGCTGGCCGAGGCCGGTGCCCACCGGACGGTGGGCTCGCCCCTGCAGACTTTTGTGTTCGTGATGGGGGCCGTGGCGATGCCGGTGCTGATGGTTTCGGGCGCCAGCCATTTGCAGGTCCTGCCGGCCCCCTTGGCCGAGCGCACGACCACCGAGGTGCTGAGCGACGCGGCGCTGGACCAACGCATCAACCTCGCGCTGGGTGCACTGGGCCTGCCACCCGAACCCACGCCCAAGCCCAAGCCCCGAAGGAAACGCCCATGAGCCCCCACCTGCGTTCTCGAGCACGCGCCGCGTCGGCAGCCTCCCTCGTCCTGAGCCTGGCGGCCTGTGGTGGCAGCGCGCCCGGCGGCTGGGCCGGCTACGTGGAGGGCGAGTACGTGTACGTGGCCGCCCCCGTGGCGGGCACGCTCACCGCGCTGCAGGTGCAGGCCGGGCAGACGGTGGCGCGCGGTGCGCCGCTGTTCCAGTTGGACGACGTGGCCGCCAAGGCCGCCCGCGCCCAGGCCGATGCACAGCTGGCCGCCGCCACGGCCCAGGCCGCCAACACCACCAAGGGCCGGCGCGCCGACGAGGTCGCCGTCACCCGCGCGCAGCTGCAGCAGGCGCGCGACCAGTTGCAGCGCAACGAGGCCGAGCTCAAGCGCCAGCAGCAGCTGGTGGCGCAGGAATTCATCTCTCGCTCGCGGCTGGACGACGCCGCCACCGCCGTGGCCCAGGCCCGCGCCCGCGTGGCCGAGCTGGACGCCGCTTTGCGCGTGGCCGAGCTGCCCGCGCGTCCAGACGAACAGGCCGCCGCGCGCGCCAACACCACGGCCGCCGCGCAAGCGCTGGCCCAGTGGCAGTGGCGCGAGGCGCAGGCCGCACAACGTGCCCCAGTGGAGGCACTGGTGGCCGACACCTACTTTCGCGCGGGCGAATACGTGAGCGCCGGCCAGCCCGTGCTATCGCTGCTGCCACCGGCCGGCCGCAAGGCGCGCTTCTACGTGCCCGAGGCCGAGCGTGGCGCCCTTGCCCCGGGCCAGGCGGTGGCCATCCGCTGCGACGGCTGCGGTGCACCCATCGCCGCGCGCATCAGCCGCATCGCCACCCAGGCCGAGTACACGCCGCCGGTGATCTACTCCAACGCCCAGCGCGCCAAGCTGGTGTTCCTGGTCGAAGCCCTGCCCGCCGCGCCGGCCGACGCACTGCGGCTGCAGCCGGGGCAGCCCATCGATGTGGTGCGGGCGCCATGAGCCACGCCCGGCCGCTCCGAAGTGGCTCGCTCCCCCTCGGGGGGACGACGCGCAGCGTCAAGGGGGTGCTATGAGCACAGGCTTGGCCATTGACGTCCGCGGCCTCACCAAGGCCTACGGTGGCCGCGTGGTGGTGGACCACGTGGACCTGCGCCTGCAAGCCGGCCGCATCTGCGGCTTCCTGGGGCCCAACGGCAGCGGCAAGACCACCACCATCCGCATGCTCTGCGGCCTGCTCACGCCCGACGCCGGCGAAGGGCAATGCCTGGGCCTGGACATGCGGCGCGAGGCCGCCGCCATCAAGCGCCAGGTGGGCTACATGACGCAGAAGTTCGGGCTCTACGACGACCTGTCGATACGCCAGAACCTCGACTTCGTGGCCCGCTTGTTCGAGCTGCCGCAGCGCCGCGCGCGCGTGGACGAAGCGCTGGAGCGCCTGGGCCTGGCGACGCGCCAGCACCAGTTGGCCGGCGCGCTCTCAGGTGGCTGGAAGCAGCGCCTGGCGCTGGCCGCCTGCCTGCTGCACGAACCCCGCCTGCTGTTGTTGGACGAGCCCACGGCCGGCGTGGACCCGAAGGCGCGGCGAGAGTTCTGGGAGCAGATCCGCCGGCTCGCGGACGAGGGCATCACCGTGCTGGTCTCCACGCACTACATGGACGAGGCCGAGCGCTGCGACGAGCTGGTCTACATCGCCTACGGCCATGTGCTGGCCCAGGGCACGGCAGCCGAGATCGTGGCGGCTGCGGGCGCCAGCGACCTGGAAGACGCCTTCGTGCGCCTGGTGGGCCAGGCCACCGACAACTACGCGTGAAGGGGCGGCACCATGAGCACCCGCTTCAGCCTGGCCCGCGCGCTGGCCATCTTCATCAAGGAGTTCCAGCAGATGCTGCGCGACCGGCCCACCTTCGCGATGGCGGTGGGTGTGCCGGTGCTGCAGTTGGTGCTGTTCGGCTACGCCATCAACACCGACCCCAAAGGCCTGCCCACGGCCATCGTCAGCACCGACCCCGGCCCCATGTCGCGCAGCCTGCTGGCGGCCATGCAGAACACCGGCTACTTCCGCATCGTCCACCAGGGCGTGAGCGAGGCCGAGGGCGATGCGCTGGTGGAAGACGGGGAGGTGCAGTTCCTGGTCGTCATCCCGCCCGATTTCTCGCAGCGCGTGGTGCGCGGCGAAAAGCCCGCGCTGCTGTTGAGCGTGGACGCCACCGACCCTTCGGCCGCCGGCAACGCCATTGCGGCACTGGGGCAGCTCGCGCCCACCGCGCTGCGCAATGACCTCACCGGGCCGCTGCAGCGCCTGCAGCCGAGCGCCCCGCCCTTCGAGCTGCGCATCCACCGCCGCTACAACCCCGAGGGGCTCTCGCGCTACAACATCGTGCCCGGGCTGATCGGCACCATCCTCACCATGACCATGGTGATGCTCACCGGCCTGGCCATGACGCGCGAGCGCGAGCGCGGCACCATGGAGAACCTGCTGGCCACGCCGGTGCGGCCCATCGAGGTGATGCTGGGCAAGATCGCGCCCTATGTGCTGATCGGCTACATCCAGCTGGGCGTCATCCTGCTGGCGGCGCGGGCGCTGTTCGAGGTGCCGATGGCGGGCAGCTTCACGCTGCTGATGGGCATGATCGGCGTGTTCATGCTGGCCAACCTGTGCGTGGGCTTCACCTTCTCCACGCTGGCCAGGAACCAGCTGCAGGCGCTGCAGGCCACGTTCTTTTTCTTCCTGCCCAGCATGCTGCTGTCTGGCTTCATGTTCCCGTTCCGGGGCATGCCGCTGTGGGCCCAGCGCGTGGGCGAGGTGCTGCCGCTCACGCACTTTCTGCGCATCGTGCGCGGCATCCTGCTCAAGGGCAACGGGCTGGCCCAGTTGCTGCCCGAACTGTGGCCCATGCTGGCCTTCATCGCCGTGGCCGGCGCGGTGGCGCTGATGCGCTACCGGCAGACGCTCGATTGATCAGCGGCCGGTGCTGCTGCGCTCGGGCACGCGGGCCTTGAGGGTGGTGGTGCCGGTGTTGCCCTGCGGCGCGATGGCGGTGGCCCGTGCCGCACCAGCAGCCTCCGAGGCCTTGGCCGTCGGCGCGGGGGCGGCACCGGTGGCGGTACCGGGGCGCTCAGGCGGCAGCACGCTGCCGATGTTGGTGCCAGCCGGCTGGGCGGCGCCACACGGCGGCGCCGCGAGGGCCAGCAACGCGCAGGCAAGGGCCACCTGCCCGGCGCGGGCGCGAAGGTCTGCGTTCATCATGCGGGTTCTCCTTGCATGGGGCCGTCAGCGCTGGCGCCAGCTGCCCGGGCCTTGCCTGCCGAGGTAGACCATCTGGGTGTTGGTGGTGCCACCGCCGCCAGGCGGCAGTGTGGGGTTCAGCACCAGGCCGTCGATGGCGGCGGTCAGGCTGGGCGTCCAGGCCGGGCCTGAGCCGGCCGGCAGCAGGATGTGGCCGGTGATGGCCGTGCCGTTGCGGTAGGCGAGCTGCGTGGAGGTGGGGAACAGGCCGCTGCCCAGCTCGAACAGGTCGTAGGCGCCGCGTCCGGCCTCGCACACGCTGGCGGCGGGCACATACATGGGCAGCAACAGCACGCTGCCCACGATCATGGGCTGGTCGGACACCACGCCCCCCGAGGTCAGCACCGCCTGGCTGGCATTGACCGAGAACGCACCGCTCTTGTACTGGTAGCCCGCCGTGGCGGTGGTGGCCCACAGCGGCGTCCACCCGGTGGTCTTGATGCCGTAGACCGTGAGCTGGCTCGCGTTGACGGCGTAGGCGTAGGGCACGCCGGCCACTTCGCCGTAGCCCGCGTACAGCACCGGGCCGTAGCTCGCCCCGGTGACCGGGTTCCGGGTGTAGAACAGCTGGGTCTTGAAGTAGCCCGCATCGGTGATGGTCACCAGCCACACCGAGCCGTCGGCGCCGCCCAACCAGAGCGAATTGCGCGCGGCGTCGTAGTACATCGCCGAGCTCACCTGGAAGCCCAGCGCAAAGGAGGTGGCCACGCCGGTGGCCACGTTCACCGTGTACAGCGTGCTGTTGCCACCATTGCCGCTCACGTACATGTAGTAGGCCGTGCCGTTCGCATAGCGCACCACCGGGTTCTGCCGCATGGGCACGCTGCCCACGGTGCCTGCCACGTCGCCGGGCGAGGTGTAGCCAGCGTCCACCTTGTCGTACACCACATTCTGCGGAATGCCGCTGGCGTCCAGCTTGACCGAGAAGTGCTCGGCCCCCGACTGGAAGCTGCCCACCAGGTACGAGCCCCAGGCGCCCGAGCCATCGACGGCGTCCACCACCGTGAAGCCGCCGTTGGTGGCCCCGGTGCTCTGGAAGGTGCTGTAGTTCTGCATCTTGGACAGCAGGCTGGTGCTGGTCCAACCCCACAGCAGGGCACCGGACTTGGGGTCGCTGGCGTACAGGAAGCCGTCGTTGCTGGTGTACAGCAGCATGTTGGGCCGGTTGGCCGTGCTGGCCGCATAGGCCACATAGCCGACCACCGTCTGGCTGAGGGTGCCGGAGGCCGGGCGGCTCACGTACTTGCCGTTGTTCTGCGTGCTGAACGCCCCCAGGAACCAACCGCTCTTGCGTCCTCCCAGGTAGCTGCAGCCCGCCACCGGCACCGCCGAGGGGTTGATGGTGTAGGACACCACGGTGGCCGTGGTGGGCACGCAGGTGGTGGCCGTGAGGCCGAAGGCGGCCGCGTCCACGCTGGCCAGCGTGGTGACCGGGCCCAGGCCCGTGGCCGCCTTGGCCGCCCTCAGGCCCGAGCTGCGGTTGGCCACGTTCATGCCATCGCCCACGTCCCAGCTGGCCGAGGCGGCAATGGTGCCGTCGGCGGCCGTCTTGTAGGCCTTCACATGCCCGGCCATGGGAGCCTGGAACGAGGTCATCTGGTAGACCAGGCTGTCGCCCCCGGCCACGCTGATGGGGGCCACCGGCGCGGTGACGGCGGTCTCGTTGTAGATCTGGTTGGCGATGGTGGAAAAGGCGTCGGTGAGCGCCACCGGGTTGGTGGCGGGGAAGAAGTCGGTGGTGTGGCCGGCCACGGCCATGGCCCTGAGCACCTTGGCCGCCATGGGGTTGTTGGCCGCGTCCACGCCCGCACCCAGGCCAATCACATAGGTCTTGATGCCTGCGGCATAGAGGGCCGTGACGGAGTTGATCGCGTCCTGCACCGCCTGGGAGTTGGTGGAGGCCAGCGAGCCGTCGGCATTGAAGGTGGCGGTGAGGCCGTACTGGTTGGCCGTGGTGGTGCCCAAGGGTGGCCAGGCATACCCCGACTTGTCGAGCGTGGGCAGGCCGTCGGTGAGCAGCACCACATATTGCGACTGGCAGGTGGTCTTGGTCAGGCCGGCCATGTAGGTCTTGGCGCCCGCCAGGATGCCGCCGATGGCCGACTGGCCTGCCGCCGCCTTCATCTCGCCCGAGGCGGGGTTGCTGGTCTCGGGGGCCAGCTCGTCGGTGAAGGCCGCCGTGGCCGGGTCGGTGCCCATGGGCACGGCGACACTGCCGGTGGTGGCCGACTGGCTGGCACCGTAGCCCCAGCCCCGCTGGGCGTACATCACCTGCGACGAGTAGGGCACATAGCCCGCGTTGGTGGGCGTGGTGGCCCAACCCCCGACGCTGGGCACCGTGCTGCCGTACGAAACGCTGAAGCCGCCCAGGTTGGTTTTGTAGGTGTTGAGCGTGTAGGCGGTGTAGGGGTTGGCCGGGCTCACCGTGCCATAGGTGACGAACACCGCAGGCAGGCCATAGTTGGCCGGTGCGTACAGCACGTCGTTGATGGCCGGCAGGTCGGACGTGGCGCCGATGGCCATGTAGGCGTTGCTGTTCAGCGTGGCCGCGCCGTACAGCTTGGTCGAGATGCTGCCGCAGTTCGACAACACGTTGGCCGTGCCGGTCTGGTACTTGTAGCAAGGGTTGTCCACGGTGCTGGTGGACGCCGAGTTGGTGAAGACGAAGCCCCCGGCAGGGCTCATGTGGTAGACCCAGGTGGAGTAGAGCGCGATGCCGCTGACGCTGTAGGTGTACACGCCGAAATTCAGCGTGCTGGCGTAGGTGTTGATGACGGTCTTGATCGACGACTTGGCCAGGTTCAGCCGGCTGGGGCCGTTGTCGCACTGGTAGGCGCCGCAGGTCACGGTGTAGGGCGCCACACCGCTCGCCCCCACGTTCAGGGGCGGCGTGAAACCGGTGGGAATGCTGTAGTTCTTGGGCGAACTGCTGCTCTGCAGGCTGTTGTTGGCCGTGGCCAGGCCACCGCTGCCCACCATGATGGCGCCACTGGTGGTGCCGTCCATGGACTCGGAGTTGGTGACCACCAGCAGCACCTGCGGCGCGGTGGTGGGGGCTGCGGCCTGGGCGGGCAGCGCCATGGGCGCGGCGGCCAGCGCCACGGCCAGGCGCAGCAGGCCCATGGCGGGTTGTGCCTTCGCTAGCTCTGTACGCATACCAGGTACTCCGTGTGGGTCGCGGCGCTGGTGGCCTGCGAGGTCTCTTCGACGTAGACGTAGATGTCGTAGTAGTTGGCTGTGCCGGTCTGCTCGCTGTCCTTGACCTTGCAGCCCTGCGGGTTGGTGCGCCCGGTGGGTTGCACCACAAACTTGGCGTTGCGGCCGATGCCGGGCAGCACCTCGGTGGCGCAGCGCGCCGCCAGGCCGCCCGAGCCGGTGCAGTTGCTCCAGTAGGCGGTGTCGGGCGAGGGCGGTGCCGCCGGCACCGTGCCGGTGGGGTCGATCGCGCGGTACCACGCCTGGTCGGTGGCGCCGATGGCCAGGTCCAGCTTCGAAACCGCGACCAGCGTGTCGATGTGGTCGCGGATGAGCCGGAGCCCGATGTCGGCCGCCTGCACGTTTTTCTGCTTGGCCAGGTTGTTGCCGGTGGTCAGCGTGGCGATGATGGTGTCGCGCATCGCATAGATGACGCCCACCAGGCACAGCAGCAGCGCCACCAGCGTGAACAGCAGCACTTCGCCGCGCTGGCGCCGCCGGGCGCTGCGGAGGGGGTGCTGCTTGGGGGTGATGGCGCTCATGGGTTGCACGTGGTCCACAGGCAATTCCTCACCGCCACCTCCACCTGGTGCTGGCTGAAGCGGTACTGCTCGAAGCCCGCAGGGATGGCCACCTTGGCGAACGAGGCCGACTGGTTGGGCAAGAGCTTCTGCACGATGGGATAGGGGTTTTCAGCGGGCGTGGTGAGGTCGGGGTCGGCAAACAGGGTGCGGTTGACCAGGGCGATGCGCACGCTGCGGATTTCCTGGATGCCTGCGGCCTTCACCTGAGCCCCCGTCATGTAGTCGGTGACCTGCCCGGTGCGCGCCGGGTCCACCCCGAACAGCACCTGCAGCGAAATGACCCCCGCAGCGATGGGCTCGGGCGAACCGGCCAGCACCGTGTCGTTGAGCATGCTGTACGTGGCGCGCATCAGCATGGGCCAACTGCCCGCGTTGTTGTCGATGTAGAACGCCGTCGCGGTGTGGCGGGGCGATGCGGCGACCGGGTCACCCAGGTCGGTCACCGTGGCCCCGGCCAGCATCTGGGCGTCGGACAGCGGGCCGGTGAAGGCGGGTGGGGCCATCTGCGCGCCGAAACCGGCGTAGAAGGTGCCGGGCATCAGGCCGCCCGCGCTGCTGACCTCCAACGTCCCGCCGACCAAGCCCACGGCGGTCAGCGGCACCCGCATGCAGGCATGCTTGGTGCCGTCTGGCACGTTGACCACGGCCATGTGGCCCGCCGTCAGGCCGGCCACGGACACCACCGGCAGGCGGCCGGTGTTGAGCGGGCTGTAGACGCCCGGCAAGTTGACGGCCGCCCGCGAGGGCGACTTGGCGTTGCCGAAGTCGGTGGAGTCGGTCGCGCCGGTCACCACCAGCACGGCGCTGGGGCTGGCCGAGCTGGCGTTGGGGTAGTTCAGCTTGAGGCTGGGTGCAAACGGCATCACCAGGTTCTCGGCGGCGGCGATGGCGTCCACCGGCAGGCGCTTGTAGTGGCCCGTGATGGGGTTGTAGGTGTAGAGCGCATCGCAGGGGATGTGCGAGCCACCGAACAGGAAGCCGGCGCTGCTGGCGTCGTGGGCCATCAGGTCCAGGGCGGCGCGGGCCTCGTTGTCACGCAGGCCGATGTCGGCGGTGCGGGTCTTCTGCATGGTCAGGCTGCGCTGCACCAGCATCACGGCCACCGCCAGCACCAGGCTGATGAGCATGGCCACCAGCAATTCGATCAGGGTCACGCCCGCAGCACGGTGGCGCTGCAAGCGCGGGCGCGGTGTCAGCGGTGGGCGGGACGGCATGGTGTCAACCGAACTGGTAGTCAAAACGCTGCTGGCGCGCCACCGGGCCGCCGCCTTCGCTCAGGTACTGCGTCCACTGCACCACGACGGTCACGCCGCAGCCCCCCACCGACGAGCAGCCCGCAGCGGTGGTGATGGTGGCCTGCGCGTCGGGGATCACGTAGACCAGGTGGGCCAGCCACGACTGCAGTGCCACAGGCGCCGTGGCCATGTTGGCGGCGGAATAGGTCTTGGTGCCGGAGGCCAGCGTGTCCAGCACCGAGGGCGTGCCCTGGGCGGCCCCCCAGAACTCGTTGCTCAGTTCGGCCAGCGAGGAGATGTCCTGGTTCTGCGTCGAGCCGTTCAGCACGGAGAGGTAGGTCTTGCCCACCACCAGCAGGCCGAAGCTCAGGATCACCACGGCGATCAAGACACTCAGCAGCGTGAAACCGCCTTGGGCAGCGCCAGGGGCCTGGGGAGAGGGTGGCTTCACTTGGACCCCTTGAGCCGCACCAACGAGCCTGAGCGCAGCACCTGCACAGGCCAGACCCTGCTGGCCGAGTCCTGGAACTGGACCGTGCCGTTCGGTGACACGAAACCCTGGTTGTTGATCGTGAAGGTGGCGGGCATGGGGATGCCGACGCCATTGCAGGCCAGCACCACGCGCATCTGGGTCATCTCGGCCGAGGTCAGCGAGTGCGGGGCATCCACCGTGGCTGCGGGCACGGCCACCGAGGTCAGCGCCGACGACCAGGAGCAATCCGCATTCAGCGTCAGGGTGGCCGATGTCACGCCGGGCCTGCTGGCCATGCCGCGCAGCCATTCGTAGTCCTGCAGGAACTTGTCGATGGCACTGCGGTTGCGCGAGGCGGCCATGGCTTCGCTGAACTGAGGCAGCGCATAGGCCATGATGATGCCCGCGATGGCGATCACCACCATCAGTTCGATCAAGGTGAAGCCGCCCCCCGACCGAGGTGAGCGCGGGCGCAAGCTCATTGGCAACTGCCGGCCCTGTCGGTGGCCCAGCACTTCTTGGTCGGCACCGTCCAACCCGAGGGCATGCCCAGGGTGGCCTGCTCGCCTTGCCGGTTGACGGTGAAGATCGCGCCTTCGATGCCCGAGCCCGTCTTGGCGGTGGCCTTCAGGGTGTAGTCGGTGGCCGTCGGCCCGGAAGAGCAGCTGATGTCGAAAAACTTGGTGGTGGTGGTGGGGCTGCAGGGTCCGCCCACGTAGCTGCGGCTGTCCTGGTAGTACTGCTCCATGCGCAGGTTTTGCGCGCCCAGCAAGGTGTAGGCCTCGGCCAGCTTGGTGCGCTTGACGTGGTCGGTGTACATGGGCAGGGCCACCATGGACAGGATGCCCACCACCGCCACGGAGATCATGAGCTCGATGAGCGTGAAACCCCGGGCTGGCGGTTGGTGGCGGGGCGGGTTCGCGGGGTGGGTCATGGTGGTCTTTTCTCGCGTGGGCACGCGCAAGCAGATGGCACCAGCGCGCGACGTGATCGTTCGCAGCCAGATTATCGGCAGGCCTGTCGCTGCAGCACGGCCAACCAAGCTGGCTCTTTGGGCATTATTGGCCGCTTGCCGGGCTTCCTAACCCCTGAAAACCGGCAGGAACCCCAGGCGGTTGCCGCCGCCCGATCAGCGGCGCCGCTGCACAACCAGGGCCAGCATCCCCACCAGCACGCCCCAAAAGGCCGCGCCGATGCCCAGCAAGGTGATGCCCGACAGCGTGACCACGAAGGTCAACATGGCGGCGTCGCGGTGCTGCTCGTCCTGCAGGGCGGCGGCCAGGCTGCCGGCGATGGTGCCCAGCAGGGCCAGGCCAGCCACGGCGTCCACCAGCTCGCGCGGGAAGGCCGCCAGCAGCCCCACCACGGCTTCGCCGGCCAGGCCCAGGGCGATGTAAAACACCCCGGCTGCGGCTGCAGCCATGTAGCGGCGGCGCGGGTCTTCATGCGCCTCGCGGCCCATGCAGATGGCGGCTGTGATGGCCGCCAGGTTCAGCGCGTAGCCGCCCAGCGGCGCCAGCACCAGGCTGGCCAGGCCGGTGGCGCCCACCACGGGCGAGACCGGGGTGTTGTAGCCCGAGGCGCGCTGGGCGGCCACGCCGGGCAGGTTCTGCGAGGCCATGGTGACCAGGAACAGCGGCAGCGCCAGGCCGATGGTGGCCGCCCAGCTGAACTGCGGCGTCGTCCACACCGGCGTGGCCCAACCGCCCACGATGCTGCCCAGGTGCAACTGGCCCAGCGCCGCCGCCACGGCCATGCCGGCCAGCAGCACGCCGGGCACGGCATAGCGCGGCCACCAGCGTCGCCCGGCCAGAAAGGCCAGCGCCATCACACCCACCAGCAGCGGCGCGCGGCCACCGGCCAGCGCCGCGTTGAGGGCGAAGCGGGTCAGCACCCCGGCCAGCAAGGCCGCCGCCACGGCCATGGGCAGCTTGTTCATCACCCGCTCGAAGGCCCCGCTGTAGCCGGCCAGCGTGATCAGCAGCGCGCACAGCACAAAGGCCCCTATGGCCTCGGGCATGGCGATGCCCTGGGTGGCGGCGATCAGGGCCGCGCCCGGTGTGGACCAGGCCGTGAGCACCGGCTGCCGGTACCACAGCGACAGGCCCAGGCTGGTGACGCCCATGCCCAAGCCCAGCGCCCAGACCCAGCTGGCCGTTTGCGCTTCAGTGGCGCCCAGCGCCTGCGCGGCGGCGAAGACGATGGCGACGGAACTGGTGAAGCCCACCAACACGGCCACGAAGCCGGCCACGATGGCGGAGAGGGAGAGGTCTTTGAGTGCGTTCATCGCTTGTCATGCCGCCCTTGTTGTCATTCCCGCGCAGGCGGGAATCCAGGCTGTTCGGCTCCTCGTGGATGCCCGCCTGCGCGGGCATGACGAGCGGCTCAGATCTCGACCTTGGCGCCCAGTTCGACGATGCGGTTGGACGGCAGGTTCAGGAAATCGGCCATGTCGGCGGCGTTGCGGTGCATGCTGGCGAAGAGCTTTTCGCGCCACATGGCCATGCCGTCGCCGAAGGTGGGGATCACCGTGTCGCGGCTCAGGAAGTAGCTGGTGTCCATCTCGTCCAGCGGCACGCCTCGGCCTTCCAGCAGCTTCAGCGCCTCGGGCACGTCGGGGTCGTTCTTGAAGCCGAAATTCAGTGCCACCTGCCAGCAGTCGTGGCCCATGGGCTTCATGGTCACGCGCTGGTCGAAGCCGATCCACGGCACCTCGTGGTGCTTCACCGTGACGAACAGGTTGTGCTCGTGCAGCACCTTGTTGTGCTTGAGGTTGTGCATCAGCGCGTTGGGCGTCAGGTCGACATCGGCCACCAGAAACACCGCCGTGCCGCTCACGCGCACCGGCGGGCTCACGAACACGGCTTCGAGGAAGCTGTTCAGGTCGATGGCCTCGTCGCGCACGCGGTCGCGCATGATGCGCCGGCCCTGCTTCCAGGTGAGCATGAGGATGAACATGCCGATGCCCAGCACCAGCGGGAACCAGCCGCCCGCCACCAGCTTGAGCGTGTTGGAGAGGAAGAAGGTGACGTCGATGACGAAGAAGAAGCCGGTGGCCAGAAGGCACAGCGCCAGCGGGTACTTCCAGCCATAGCGGATGACGTAGAAGGTCATCACGGTGGTGATGGTCATGTCCAGGGTCACCGCGATGCCATAGGCCGAGGCCAGGTTGGACGAGCTCTTGAACAGCGCCACCGCCAGCACGATGAACACGTACAGGCCCCAGTTGATGAAGGGCACGTAGATCTGGCCGGCATCGGTGACCGAAGTGTGCTTGATGGCCATGCGCGGCAGGATGCCCAGCTGGATGGCCTGCTTGGTGACCGAGAAGGCTGCCGAGATCAGGGCCTGCGAGGCGATCACCGTGGCCGCCGTGGCCAGGAACACCAGGGGCAGTTGGGCCCAGTCGGGCGCCATGTGAAAGAAGGGGTTGGCCACCGCCTCGGGCTCGTTGAGCAGCATGGCGCCCTGGCCGAAGTAGTTCACCACCAGGGCCGGCATCACGAAGGCGTACCAGGCGATGCGGATGGGCCGCTTGCCGAAGTGGCCCATGTCGGCGTAGAGCGCCTCGCCACCGGTGACGCACAGCACCACCGCGCCCAGCGCGATGAAGGCCACCGTGGGCTGGTGGTAGAAAAACAGGGCCGCATGCCAGGGGTTGAGCGCCACCAGCACGGCCGGGTTCTTGACGATGTGCGGGATGCCCAGTGCCACCAGCGCGATGAACCACACCAGCGTGATGGGGCCAAAGAATTTGCCGATGCCGCCGGTGCCAAAACGCTGCACCGCGAACAGGCCGGTGAGCACCACCAGCGTGATGGGGATGACGAAGGCATGCAGCCCAGGCTGGGCCACCTCCAGGCCTTCCACCGCCGAGAGCACCGAGATGGCCGGCGTGATGACGCCGTCGCCATAGAAGATGGCCGTGCCGAACAGGCCCACCACCATCAGCACCCGCCTGAGCACGGGCTTTTCCTTCACCGCCGTGGTGGCCAGCGCCAGCATGGCGATCAGGCCGCCTTCGCCGTTGTTGTCGGCGCGCAGGATGAGCAGCACGTACTTGATGGAGACGATGATGGTCATCGTCCAGAACACCAGGCTCAGCACGCCCAGGATGTTGTCGGGCGTGGCGGGCACATGGCCGGCGTGGAAGACTTCCTTCAGCGCATACAGCGGGCTGGTGCCAATGTCGCCATAGACGACGCCCAGTGCTGCAAGGGTCAGGGCGGCCAGTGCCGGTAGCGACCGGCTGTCGTGAGAGGAGGCGCTCAAGGGCTGATCAACGTCAAGGCGAAGCCGCTATTGTGCGCCGCCAGGTCAGCCCCGGCGAGCCCCGCCGCGTCGCGCCGGGGCGACATGCTCCAGCGTGGAACACGCCGGATTTCGCCCGGAACCGCCCTATTCGTAGACCTCGGCGTTCGGGTCGGTGGCTTCCAGCTCGTAGGCAGCGGCCAGCATGGCCAGGCGGCCGATCACGCCGTACATGTAGAAGCGGTTGGGCGCACTGGCGCCGGGCTTGGCGCCCACCTTGGGCAGGTGGTGGCTCTCGGCAAAGGCCAGCGGCACAAAGCTGGCGCCGGGCGCGTTGAGGTTCTCGTCGATGCCGCGGTCGGCATGCACGCGGTAGAAGCCGCCCACCACGTAGCGGTCGATCATGTAGACCACCGGCTCGGCCACGGCCTCGTTGACGCGCTCGAAGGTGTGCACACCTTCCTGGATGATGACCTGTGAGACCTCCTGGCCGTCCTTCACCACCGCCATCTTGTTGCGGGTGCGGCGGTTCACCTCGTCCAGCTCCTTGGCGTCGCGCACCGTCATGATGCCCATGCCATAGGTGCCGTTGTCGGCCTTCACCACCACAAAGGGTTTCTCGTTGATGCCGTATTCCTTGTGCTTGCGGCGGATCTTGGTGAGCAGGGCGTCGACCTGGCTCTGCACCCGGTCGATGCCGGTGCCCTCGTTCCAGTCCACCTCGCCGCACTGGGCATACATGGGGTTGATGAGCCAGGGGTCCATGCCCAGCAGCTTGGCGAACTTCTTGGCCACTTCCTCGTAGGCCTTGAAGTGCTGGGTCTTGCGGCGCAGCGCCCAGCCGGCGTGCAGCGGCGGCAGCAGGTATTGCTCGTGCAGGTTCTCGAGCACCTTGGGGATGCCGGCCGACAGGTCGTTGTTGAGCAGGATGGTGCAGGGGTCGAAGTTCTTCAGCCCCAGCCGGCGCTTGCTGCGCAGCAGGGGTTCGAGCGTGAGCGTGCTGCCGTCGGGCAGTTCCAGCGTGCTGGGTTCCTTGATGGTTTCATCGAGCGTGCCCAGGCGCACGTTCAGGCCGGCCTGGCCGAAGATCTGGATCAGCCGCTGCACGTTCATCAGGTAGAACATGTTGCGGGTGTGCTTCTCGGGGATCAGCAGCAGGTTCTTGGCCTCGGGGCAGATCTTCTCGATGGCCGCCATGGCCGCCTGCACCGCCAGCGGCAGCATCTCGGGCGTGAGGTTGTTGAAGCCGCCGGGGAAGAGGTTGGTGTCCACCGGGGCCAGCTTGAAGCCGGCGTTGCGGATGTCGACCGAGGTGTAGAACGGCGGCGTGTGCTCCATCCATTCGAGGCGGAACCAGCGTTCGATGGCCGGCAGGGATTCCAGGATGCGCTGCTCCAGCTCGTTGATGGGGCCGGTGAGCGCGGTGACGAGGTGGGGAACCATGTTGTTGCTGCCAGGAGCGAAGGGCGGTTGATTCTAGGCAGATGGGGCTGGGGGGCGGGATTCCAAGTGGATGGGGGAACGTCATTCCCGCGCGCGCTTCTTCGTCATTCCCGCGTAGGCGGGAATCCACCGGCAGCACCAACAGCCTGGATTCCCGCCTTCGCGGGAATGACGGGAGGGGAGCGCGGGAATGACAAGAAAGGGGGCGGGAATGACG
>WBZX01000729.1_pt1 | contig 27726 bp, 27 predicted proteins | sample 5204211 | NCBI WGS metagenome assembly WBZX01 (sample SAMN12344362, study PRJNA552823) | activated sludge metagenome | biome: Activated sludge suspended growth; feature: Nitrification reactor; material: Wastewater; isolation source: activated sludge from nitrification reactor of wastewater... | reverse complement strand
CGCCACGGGTGACCCGATCGCTGCCACTGCTGCAGCGCGACGCCGCGGACGAACTCCATCGCGACGAAGAGCTGCTCGTCGTGCGTACCCACCTCGAACACCGGCACGACGTTGGGATGGCTGAGTTTGGCCATCGCCTGTGCCTCACGGAGCACACGGAGCCGGGCATGCTCGTCGGCCACGCCCCGGATCAGCTTGACCGCGACGCGGCGATCGAGCTGGTCGTCGAAGCAGGCGTACACCGTGCCCATGCCACCCTCGCCAAGGATCTCGAGCACTGCATAGCGACCGATCCTGGGGGCCTCGAACTCGGGGAACAGCTTGGCCTTGACCGCCGCGCGGCGGACCTCGTTACCGCTCGGCGCCGCAAGAACGCCAGGCGCAGGTCGGGTGTCGCCCTCGCCGTCATCCGATCGTTCGAGCCCTACGCGTGCCGGGTCTTCGGCGACGGCAGGTGCGTCGATGGGCTCCGACGAGCTCACCCTGGCATGGTAACGCCCCTCGCCAGGGACGCGGGACCCCGATCGCGCCGCGGGGCCGGGCATTGGTCGACCAGCCGGCGGCTGCCGACGACGGATCGACGCTCGCGCGCAATCAATCCCGGCTCGTCGCGGATGTGCCTCGCGAGAGGTGATGATGGCGTATCGACGATTCTTCCCGCTCGACGGCGTCGAGCGGCGCGACCACACAGGTCGTGCAACGTGGTTTCGGCTCGGCGGGGCGGTCGTCGCGATTTCGGTCGCGATCGGCCCGGTCGCCGGTTGCTTGCTCGGCGGCTCCTCGCGGGACACCGAGAGCGGTGAGCTCGGCGCAGGGGCGTTCACCTACCGCTGTGCCGGCGTCAGCGATCCCTACTGCACCGACGGCGAAGCCAGCGAGTTTCCCCGTGCGCTCGCCGTGGGCGCGGCGTTTCGGCTCGACTACGAGACCAGCGACGGCATCCCAGCGATCGTCGAGGGCGGATCCGACGCGCTCGTCACCACCGACGACCACTTCTCCCTCGGCCGGGCCGGCTATGTCGCGGTGATCGCCCGCGATGGCGCGCAGCGAGTCGTCGACCTGATGCACCTGCGGGGTCGAGACGTGGCGTCGATCGAACTCGCCGTCGACGAAGGGGGCGAGGATGGCGACGTCCGCCTGGCCGCGGGTGAGCGCACGACGATCCACGCGACGCCGACGGACGCCGACTCGGCGGTCCTCGGCGGCTCGCTCGAGTACGCGTGGACCGTCGACGACCCGACGATCGCCGCATGGATGGCGACGGACCGCGGCAACGCCATCGAGGTCGTCGCCGTTGCGGCCGGCCTGACGTCGGTCACGGTGACCGCAGGGGAACGCACCGAGGTCGTCACGATCCGCGTCGAAGATGGATCGACGGGCGCCTCCGGCAGCGAAGGCACCACCGCGGACGGGACCGAGGACAGCGGCAGCTCACAGGGCGTGGGCAGCAGCTCGGGGGAGACCGGGCAGGTGGGGAGCACGACATGACGAATCGGTGGCCAACGTTTTCACCCGCTCGCCTGGTGGTCGTTCTCTCGATGGCTGCGTGCGCACCGGCATACGACGGAGTCGCACTCGAGATCGCCAACACGCCGCCCGTCGATGTCACGGTCGACGACGCGCGGATCGAGCTACCCGCAGGCGTCGCGGTGCTCGTCCGAGCCCACGCCGAGCGGCACGGATCGGTCGTTCACGATCCCGAGATCGACGTTGCGCTCGACAGCGCGGACGACGAGGTGCTGCGCGTACGTGAGGCGGCGAGGCCGAGAACGTTCGTGCTGCTCGGCAACATGCCGGGGACGATGTGTATCGAGGCCCGGGTCGACGGCGACGACGTCGGCTGCATCGACGTCGCCGTCACCGCGCCCGTCGGCGACTGACCACGGTGGAAGGGGGCGGCTCGGCTTCGGCGTCTCGTACGAACACGACGACGTTGGGCGCGAAGTGCTCGGGCGCCTGGGGCGGGTAGTAGCCGCGGTAGCCTCGCGGGACCCCGCCGGTCATGCGCTTGAAGTCCTTGATGAAGTGGGCCTGATCGAAGTAGCCCGCATCCGCCGCGACCTCGGCGAGCGTGACCTTGGGATCGCGCATCAGCGCCCGCAGCGTCCGCTGGAACCGCAGCACCTTGCCGACCGCCTTGGGCGCGATGCCGAGGTAGCGCGCGAACAGGCGATCGAGCTGGCGGGTCGAGACTGCGAGCTCACCCGCCACCGACTCGACGCTGTGGTTGCCATCGCCCTCGACCAGGCGCTCGAGCCCGCGCGAGAACACCGCGAGGCCCTCATCGAGCACGAGTTGATCCAACAAGAAGCGATCGAGCGCGGCGGCCTGCGCGTCGAGATCGTCGAGCCCGGCGAGCTCGCGATCGAGCCGGGTCGCGTCGGCGCCGAGCACCGCGTCCACGCTCGGCGTGGTGTTGGTCCAGGGGCGTAGCGGCGCGCGCACGAACGGGCCCAAGCCGCCGAGGCGGAAGCGAACGCCGGTGGTGCGCACCATGCCGCGCTGGACGATGCGGATCGGCACCAGTCGCTGCGCGTCGAGGTTCGACGCGTCGTGCGACGAGGCGGCGCCGCCGATGACCTCGCGGGCATAGGGCGCGCCGAAGTTGAAGATCAGGTCGGCGCGGGCATCGACGAACACGTCGACGCGCAAATCGACCGGGCCATCGTCCGGGGTCACGAACCAGTAGTGCTCGACGAAGCGCCGCAGCGCCGCAGCCGGGGGGCGCAGTGCATACACCCCAACCACGCTACTACGCGGGCACGCCGCCGCGGCGCGCGTTCAGCCACCCAGGTAGAACTGCTCGAAGAACGCCTTGGTCGCGTCGGTGCCGATCGACGGCCACTCGTGACCGGCGGGGTGCGAGCAGAACGTCACCGGCGTCGCCGCGTCGCAGCCGTCGTAGTTCACGCAGCCGTCGGGGCTGCCGGGGGTCGAGGTCGCCTCGCAGCCGGCACGGTCGCGGAAGAAGTCACGGTAGGCCTCGCGGTCGGCCGTGGTCTCCTGCTCGCCGATCGTGATCCACGCCGCCGGCGTCGCCACGCAGTCCGCCGGCTCGAAGTAGATCACGCTGCCGCCGACCGCAATCGCGCGGATGTACTCGCGCCGGCAGCCGAGCACGCCGGAGAACGAACCGCCGCCCGAGAACCCCATCGAGAACACGTTGCTGTCGTCGATGCACAACGCGGTGCGGGCCTCCTCGAGCACGGTGTCGAAGTAGTTGAGCTCGAGCTCGATGCGCGCGGGCCAGGTGGACGGATCGGCGGCGTAGTCCCGCCACTGGTGATCGATCGCCTCCGCGACCACCACGATCGCCTCGTCGGCAAACGCGGCCCGGATGTCGCGCACGCCACCGGGCGAGTCCCAGTAGCTGACGTCGCCGCCGTTGCCGTGCAGCGCGAAGACCAACGGCCACGGCTGATCGGCGGCGTAGTTCTGCGGCAAGCGCAGGATGTAGCGCCGGTCGTAGCCGTCGAGCATGAAGGTGTGCTCGCCCTCGGCGAGCCCGGCCCCGCCGTCGCAGCCGGGGCTGCCGACCATGCCGCCCGAGCTGCTGCTCTCGCCACCACCCGAGCTGCCGTCGGCGCCCGTGGTGTCGGCGTCGGTGGTGGTGCCGCTGGCGGAGGTCGCGGTCGCGTCGCTGGTCACCCCCGCCGACGACGCGCTCGCGCCGGTGGTGGTGGTGAGGGTCGTGGCCGAGCCACCGCTCGAGCTGCCGCCGGTGCTGGAATCGTCGCCCTCACCGTCGTTCGACTCGGCCCCGCACCCGCACGCTAGCGCCACCGCGATGAAGCAGCTCCCGTACCGCATGACGCCACCTTAACACGGGCGCCCGCACGGCACGTGCATCGGGCTACGTAGCCATGCCACGGATGCGACGACGCGAACGGGATCGCGCGCGATGCGAAGACGTTCGCGTGGCCTGCGTCTCGGTTTGAGCACGGCGCGAAGGCGACACCCGACGGACCACACTTCGCGGCGCCGTCGTGCTGCTCGTGGCAGCGCGACGACGACGCAGCCGGCGCGTCAGCCGGGGAAGTTGACCGAGCCGACGTCGCGCGCGCGATACAGCGACCAGAAGCGCTCGGCGATGTCGCCCGCCTCGAGCTGACCATTGCCGTGATCGAACGCGGTCCCCTTCACGATGCCGAGCACGACGACCTCACCGACGTAGATGCCCTCGCCGGTGAGGCGCTGCCGCAGCACGCCAACGGCCTTGTGCTGCGAGGCCTTCGCGACGGCCAGGCCCATCGCGCCCCAGCTCACCGCCATCGCATCGACCTTCTCGTCGTAATAGGCGAGGCCGCCACCGGTCACCAACAGCGCCGCGCCGTCCTGCCCGCGCAGGCTCGGCAACGCCGACTGCACCGCGGCGAAGAGGTTGGTGGTCGAGAGATCGACGGCGCGACGAAGATCCCCGAGCGCCCCAGTTGCCAGGTCACCGGTGCCGCCGCCGTAGACGTTCCAGTGCACGACCGTGACGGGACCGAATGTGTCGCGGATGTCGTCGAACACGCGGGTGACCGCGGCGGCATCGGCGAGATCGGCGGGAAATGCCTTGGCCGTGACCCCCTCGGCTTCGAACGACTTCACCGCGCTCGCGAGCCGCTCGGGGTTGCGGGCGACGAGCGCCACGCGGAAGCCCTCCTTCGCGAAGCGCTGCGCGACCGCGTGGGAGATGCCGGGACCGTGACCGCAGATGACGATGGTGCGTGACATGAGTCGTTCCTCCAAGAGCCCGTTCCAGACGCCACCCGCGACACGGGGGTTACGCGTCGTCACCCGAGTTGGCGCAGACGGTATGACAGCTTGTTGTGCCAGTACAACGGCGCGAACAGGCGTGCTTGGTCCGGGAACGGCACCGCGCCGAAGCGACCGAGCCACGCGAGGTGGGCAGCGGGCTCGATCGCACCGCTGCGCAGCGCGGCCATGTGGGTCTCGACGTGGCGGTACGCCGGCATGCGCACGCCGTCGCGCTCGCACTCGAGCCGCCACATCGACGCCCACTCGAAATTCTGCCGCGCGTAGCCGGCGATCTGCTGCTCGCAGTAGTCCATGGGGTCGGGCTGCTGCATCGCCCGCAGTCGGTCCTGCCGCATGATCTCGAACAACCCCTCGCCCAGGCGTCGCTGGGCGCCGATGTAGCGGTCGGCCCAGATTTCGTCGGCGAACGACTGCTCGCGGAAGCCTGGCATCCGCAGGTAGACGTAGCCCTCGGTCTCGAGCGACGCCGCGAACTCGACCCCGTTCATCTTGCGGTACCACGCGGTGAACAGCGCGTCGGGGTCGTAGGTCATCGACACGGCATGCACCATCTCGTGCAGGTAGTAGAGATCGGAGATCGCCGGCTCGACGTAGTCGCGCAGGTACGTCATGCCGAAGAACGTGCCGAAGTGCGGCGTCTCGAGCTGCTCGTCGCTCATGCGTGCGAACACGCTGGGGTGAGCGGCGAAGCGCTCGATCCAGCCCGCGACATAGTCGCTGCGACGGAATGCGTCGGTGCGAAGCAGGCCGTAGACGTAGTCACGCGCGGCCGCGGGTGTCTCGAGCAGGATCGGGTCCTTCATGCGGTGCTCCCCTGCTCGCAGGATCGCACCGCCCCCGCCCGCTGCGGGCGAACCGCTTCAGAGCCCCGGCCAGTAGCCGTCTTCGGGGGCGCGGGCACGGGCCCGCAGCCACGCACCGACGCCGACCAGGAGCGCCAGCATCACCGCTCCGGCGAGCCCCAAGGCCACGAACGCCAGCAGATCGACCGCCTCGAACGCGAGCAACACCATGGGCTCGATCGAAGCCGATCGCGGGCCCGAGTCCACGCGAAAGCTTTGCAGCGCGGCCTCGTGCGTTGACGCTGCGGCGGTGGATCACGATCCGGGTGGTACCCGGGCGGCGCCGGTTTTGCGCGACCGCACCGCGACCGGCTCGGGACATGCTCGAGGGCGATGGCTGGCTTGGGTGTGTCTTCGCTGCTGGCGCTCTCGTCCGATCGCGTGCCCAACCTCGAGGCGCGCGCGCTGTCGCCGACGGTCGGCTGGCTGGTGGTGCTGGCGCTGGCGAGCTTCATCGGCCTGTGCATCCTGCACGCCGATCGCTGGCGTCGCCTGTGGCTGCGCGCCGAGGACCCCCGCACAATCGGGCTCTTCCGGATCCTGTTCGCCATCGCCCTGCTGCTCAACGTGGTGGGCATGTGGGAGCAGCTCGAGTTCCTCTTCACCGACGAGGGCCTGTTCTACACCGACAGCGCGCGCAAGCTACTGGCCGCCAAGCAGTTCGCCGGCTATGTCGAGGGCGAGCACGAGGGCTTCGTCAGCGGCGCGGCGGTACTCGAGTTCCTCCGCGGGCCGCGCTACTCGCTGTTGCTGCTGCGCTCGGATCCAGCGTTCTTCTGGCTGCACCTGTGGGCCTTCGTCGGCGCAACGGTGGCGATGTTGGTCGGCTGGCGCACGCGCACTGCCACGATCGTCGCGTGGCTGCTGATGACCAGCCTGACCGGCCGCAACCCCATCTACTGGACCGGCGCCGACGTGGTCTACAAGGCGTTCTTCTTCCTGCTGGTGCTCTCGCGCAGCGGGCACGCGTACAGCGTCGACAACTGGCTGCGCTGCCGGAAGCTCCGCCGCGCCGGTCGCCTGCGCACCCGCGAGCACCAGGCCGACACCACCCGCGAGCCGATCCACCGCCGCATCCCGGCGTGGCCGCGCATGCTGATGATCCTGCAGCTGGCGACGGTCTACCTCTACACCGGCTCGGCCAAGACCGGCGGCATCTGGGCCGCCGGCGACTCGCTCTACTACGCGCTCAACCTCGATCACTTCTATCGCATGCCGCCGCAGCTGATGTCGCAGCTGTTCGCGACCAACATCTTCCGCGTGATGACGTGGACGGTGCACTTCTGGCAGATCGGCTTTCCGCTGCTGCTGGTCGGCATGGTCACGCGGTTCCAGCTGCGCGAGGGCTTCACGCCGCTGCCCGGCTGGCGAGGTTGGCTGACGCGCCTGGGCTGGACCGTGATCGGGCTGGCCTCGCTCGGCGTCTGCGTGGTCGCGCTGCCGGTGCACTACGTGCAACACCCCGGCGGTCCGAGCGTGCAGGTGGTGCAGTGGTCGGTCGCGACCGGATGGCTGCTCGCGATGCTCGCGATCGCGTTGCTGTGGCGCAAGCTGCGGGACCGTCCGCCGGTCTTCACGGTGCTTGGTCAGCGCATTCGCGTGGATCTGCAGACCGCGTGCACGTGGTTCCTGGGTCGACGACTGTGGCTGACCATCGGCGTGTTCTTCCACCTGCAGATCTTCATGCTGATGAACATCGGCATGTTCGCGCCGATCATGATCATGGTGTACCTGTGCTGCCTCAACGGCAGCGAGACCGCATCGCTGCTGCGTGCGCTCGGCCGCATCCTGCACCGCCTGCGCGTGCCCGGAATCCCAGCCGACGTCGCGCGCGGCGAGCCGCCGCTGCCGGCCGAGTCCGCCGACTCTCCGCGCCTGCACCACGACGGCGCCGCGATGCCGCGCGCGGCCCTGCTGCTCGCACTCTTGGCCGCGATCGGCTTCGTGTGTGCGCATGCGTTCGCGTGGCCGCAGCCGCTGGCGCCGAGCTTCGTCGCGCTCGGCGTGTTGGGCCTCGTCGCGGGCGCGATCTCGGGCTGGCGTCGACGCGGTACCGCGGGCGGCGACCATGGGCCGTGGGCCTACGGCCCGGTGGGCCGCACGCTCGCGAACGCCATCGTGGTCACCCACATCACCGCGGTCGCGCTGCACTGCATCCCCGACAAGGACTCGTGTTGGTCGTTCCGCGGCACCGCGGGCGCGCTCGTGAAGCCGTGGCTCGATGTCACCCAGACCGCGCAGAGCTGGGACATGTTCGCGCCCAACCCCATGCGCACCAACGATTTCCTCGAGGTGCTCGTGACCGACGCTGCCGGCGAGACCTGGGATCTGCGCACCGACGTGAACTCGCCGCGCAACAAGCAGATCCCGTGGATCTGGTACGACCGCGCCGGCAAGATCACGCGCCGCGTCATCGGCGAGGGCAAGTGGTACCGCTCGTGGCTGGCGCGCTACCACTGCCGGCGCTGGGCGCTCGACCACGACGGCGAGATGCCGCGCACCGTCGAGCTCGTGCGCGTGTGGTACGAGATCCCGCCGCCCGACAAGGTCGCGCGCCTGGGCTACTACCGCCCCGCCGAGTTGCTCGCCCGCGAGGGCCATCGCAGCTCGCTGCTCACCGTCACCTGCGCGACCGAGGAGGACGGCCAGCTGACCAACGAGATCCGTGCCCGGCACGGCCTGCCGCAGGTCGACGAGCGCACCATCCGGCGTCGTCACCCCAAGCGCGACACCGGCCGCTTCGATCCCGACGCGGCCGACTGACGCGCGCCGCTGCGTCGTCAGCCGCCGCGCAGGCGCGAGAGGAACGCCTCGACGTCCATCGGCGGCTGCACGCCGCTGTCGTCGAACTCATCACGCGCGAGCACGCCGTGCCCGCGGGCGATCTCGTACTCCCGCAAGCGCACGTCGAGGGTCGCCGCAAAGAAGTAACGCAGCCCGCGACGCATCGCGTCGGGCTCCTCTTCGATGCCGAACACCAAGGCGTCGCGCACGAGCTGCACCTGATGGGGCTCGACCGCGATCGTCAGCAAACGCTCGAGGTTCTCGGCGGCTGCCCGGGCGCCGGCGGCGTCGAGCGGCCCGGTGGCGAGCAGCGCGGGCAGTGCCCGCTGCAGCGACTGCATGCCTGCGAGCAGGTCGTCCGCACCCTCGAGATCGGCGCGCGCGAGGATCGATGCCGCATGGGTCGGATCGAGCGCGAGCGCGGCTTGGTAGTGCCCGCGTGCGACCTTCGGCTGCTTGCGCGCGCGCGCGATCTCTCCCTGCAGGAATCGAGTCTCGGCGAGGTGGGCGTCGTCCTTCACCGAGGTGTAGAGCTGCGCTGCGTCGCGCGCGAGCGCATCGGCCTTGTCGAGATCGTGGTCCTCGAAGGCGATCACTGCCAGCATGAAGGTGACCGCCGGGTGATCGAAGCCGCCTTCTTGCGCCTGCAACAGGAACGGACGCGCCGCCGAGCCCGAGAAGCGCGACATCTGCACGCCGGCCCACATATAGGCGAGATCGGGCGTCAGGTGGCCCTCGGCCGCCAGTGTGGCGAGATCGGCCTCGACCGATTCCTGCGCCATGGTGGCGACCTCCTCGTTGGCGGCGCACTGCTGCGCGAACGCGGCGACGCGGGCCCGGGCGATCCGAGCCTGGGTGGTGAGCACCGGATCGCCCGCGGTCGCGGCGGCCTCGAGATTGACCAGCGTGGCCTCGACCGAGACATCACCGGGCTCGACGCGGGTCTGCTCGGAGAAGTCGGCGCGCCGCTCGGTGGCCTTGGGTTGCTCGCCGTCGTTCAAGCGCAGCGCGACGCCGCGGATGCACAGCGTGAAGTGCAGCGCCACCAGATCCCCGCGCGCGATCGAGATCCAGTGCCGACCGGCGCCGTCGGAGGCCGCCGCGAGCGCGCGATCGGCTGCGGCGGGCTTGCCCTCGCGCAGTAGCCCCGACGCGCGCTCGAGCGCCGCGACCGCGGGGCTCGGCGCATGATCGCGGGCGATCTCGACCAGCGGCGAGAGGTCCCGCCACGCGGGCCAGCTGCCCATCGCAGTCGCGTCGGCGGCCTGAGCCCCGGCGGGGACCCGATGGCGACAACCCCCCGCGAGCACGAGCGCGAGCGCGAGCGCGAGCCGAGACAGCCGCGGCGGCATCACGACGCCAGCTCCATGTCGAGACGATCGCACCACTGTCGCGCCGCCCCGCGGACCTCGGCATGGGCGCCGCGATCGACCAGCCGCCGCAGCGCGTCGGGGCCGAGCCACGCCAGGCCCTCGCGGCGCACGCGGGCGTGCAGCAGCGCACCGACGGCCGCCGAGTCGCACAGCCATCGTTCGCACTGATCACTGGCGATGGCGTAGATGATCTCGGGCAGCTGCAGCCACGTGCGGCCGATGGCGGCGATGCCCGCCGAGCGGTGCTCGACCAGCAGCGGCAACAGCTGCGCGAGGTCCTCGGCGACGACCTTCATGAGCGTGGCCGGCACCGGCGCGCGGAACTCCTCGACCCGCAGCTGGAGTGCATCGGCGACGCCGTCGATGAGCGCTGCGTCCCGCAGACCCAGCTGGCCCAGCGCGTCGCGCAGCGCGTCGACGCGCGAGCCGACCCGCCCACCCGTGGTGAGCGCGTACTGCTGACTCGCCCGCGCGCGTCCACGCGCCAGCAGATCGCGCAGCCAGTCCCATTGCCGTCGCAGGCTTGGCATCGCGCACGGGTGTACCCCAGCGCGCCCCCGCCATGTAAGGCTGCGGCGCGCGCCGGCGTTCGGTCGCGTGACGGCCCTACGCCCCGCCCGTCAGAGCGCGGCCAGCCCCTTCTCCTCGCGATCCTGGAGCTTTGCATGCGGTCCACGAAGTCCATCCTGTCGGTGTTCGCGGTTGCCCTCGCGCTGTCGGCCTGCAGCCGCGCCAACGATCGCGGCACCGCCGCACCGATCGCGGCACCGATCGCCGGCGCGCCCGTGAGCGTCACGCTCGAGAGCCCGGGGATCGGTGCGCTGCCCTCGGCACTGTTCGGCGGCTCGCTCTACTATGCGGGCCAAGACGGCCAGCAGTACGTCGTGCGCGTCGCCAACAACACCGCCCGCCGCGTCGAGGTCGTGGTCACCGTCGACGGCCGCGACGTGGTATCGGGTCAGCTGGGCGACTACCGCAAGCAGCGCGGGTACATCATCGAGCCGTTCGGGCAGATCGCGATCGACGGCTTCCGGCAGTCGTTCGACCAGGTCGCAGCATTTCGCTTCAGCGGCCTGCAGGACAGCTACACCGCACTGCAGGGCACGCCGCAGCACGCCGGCGTGGTCGGTATCGCGGTATTCGAGGAGCGCGGCAACCCCAAGGCCAGCGGGCCGCTCGCGGTCGGCCCGAGCACGCCGACGCCGTTCCCCAGCAGCGGTGGCGATCGCGACGTCGCCGCTGGGCGAATCGCGACCGCGCCCCACGACTCGCGCATGGCGGCCGAGGACGAGCCGGCCGCACCCGCGGCAGAGGCCGGTGCGAGTGCCGACTTCAATGCGCGCAAGTCCGAGGTGGCCCCCAGTGCCGCGCCCGGTGGTGGCAACTTCGCGCCCCCACCGGTGCCCCGCAACGAGCTCGGCACCGAGTACGGCGAGTCACAGGCGTCGTCGGTCCACGAGGTCGCCTTCAAGCGCAAGCACAAGCGACGACCCGACGCGGTGTTCTCGGTCTTCTACGACAGCCCCAACGGCCTCGCGGCGCGCGGCATCCCGCTCGGCGGCGGCGGAGCGTTCGCTCCTGCCCCCGCGCCGCAGCCGTTCCCCGACCGCGCGCCCCGACGCTGAAGCGCCGGGTTACGCCCGCGGCGGGCAGGTCCCGCCGCGAGGTACTAGCAGCGCCAGACGCCGTCGAGGTCGTCGGACGCCATCACGCACTTGGCGTAGCGCGCCCAGGCCACGCGCCCGCGCAGCTGAATCTTGTCGAGCTTGTGCTGCATGCAGCGCTCGCGCAGCTGTCCGATCACGGCCGACTCCGACTCGGGCGTCATCGCGGCACCGCCGGACTCGCGCAGCGTGACCTCGACGATGTGCTCGCAGACGTCGGCCGGCCCCGGTGCGCGCACGAACGCCCACCACAGCCCGAACAGCAGGCCGACCGCGCCGAGCATCCCCACGGAGAGCGCACGCCGGACCGCTGGTCTCATCCGCCCCCGTCGATCACCTTGAACGCGGCGCGCCGCTTCTGCACGGCTTCTTGATCGGTGTCGGTCGCCGACGCCGCGGGCGGCAGCGCTGGCTCGTCGGCGGGCGCTTCGTTCTCGGCCTCGGTCGGCGGGGTCGCGGGGTCAGCCCCGGCGACGCTGCGCAGCGCCGGCTTCGCGGCGGGCGCCGTCGCAGGCGGCCGGCCGTAGCGGCTGCGCTTCACCGACTCGGGCATGTTCTGGTCGAGCACGATGCCGCGCCCGGTGCTGCGGTCGGCCACGACGTACACGGCGCCGTACGGGAACGTGCAGCGCGTCACGTAGCCACCGAACGAGAGGTCCGCCGAGAGCGTCTCGGCGGTGAACGTCAGGTCGAGCGGATAGCTCGGGTCGAGATCGATGATCAGCCGCTCGCGCCACTGCTCGCGGATGAAGTCCGGGCACACCACGCCGTCGCCCATCGCGTTGACGTGCAGACGCGGGCATCGGCCAGCGGCATACAGCGACTCGATGACGCTCTGCACCGGATGAGTCACGTTTCGACGAAGCCTATCGCACGGCCGGCGCGGGCGCGACCCTTGTCGACCGACAATCTCCCGCGCCGGCCGCGGCTTCGACCGGCCGTCCGGCACGGTGTCCCGTCCTTGCACCCGTTCGCCGGTTCGCGGCTGGCCCACGCACGACATGCTCGGGTGGCGGGCGGGCCGGGCGCAGGCCGCGAGGGCGACCTTTGGGGGGCCCTGCCGCAAGAGATCGCGCGGGCCGGACCGCACCGGCTTGGGCCACGCGCCGAAGCGGGCTCAGGCGAACGCGGCGAGCCCCGTCAACGCGCGACCGATCGCCAGCGTGTGCACCTCGTGCGTGCCCTCGTACGTGAAGACCGTCTCGAGGTTGCACAGGTGCCGCATGATGCCGAACTCGCCCATGATGCCGTTGCCACCGAGCATCGAGCGCGCGGTGCGGGCGGTCTGCAGTGCCATGCGGACGTTCTCTCGCTTGAGGATCGAGACCCGCTCGGGCGACAGCTTGCCATTCTGCTTGATGCGACCGAAGTGGTACGCGAGCAGCAGCCCCTTGCCGATCTCGTTGTGCATCTCGACCAGCTTCTGCTGCGTGAGCTGGAACGACGCCAGCGGACGATCGAACTGCACGCGGTCCATCGTGTAGCTGCGCGCGCGCTCGTAGCAGTACATCGCGGCCCCGAGCACGCCCCAACCGATGCCGTAGCGTGCCTGCGTCAGGCAGCCCAGCGGCCCCTTGAGGCCCTGCACGCCCGGCAGCAGGTTCTCCTTGGGCACCCGCACGTCGTCGAGCACGATCTCACCGGTCATCGACGCGCGCATGCTGAGCTTGCCGTGGGTCTCGGGGGTCGATAGGCCCTTGGTGCCACGCTCGACCACGAAGCCGCGGATGACCGGCGCGTCACTGCCGTGATCGAGGGTCTTGGCCCAGACCACGCACAGGTCCGCGATCGGGCTGTTGGTGATCCAGAACTTCTGCCCGTTCAGCACGTAGTCGCCGCCCTTGCCGTCCTGCTTGGCGTGGGTGCGCATCGAGCCGGGGTCGCTGCCGGCGTTGGGCTCGGTGAGCCCGAAGCAGCCGACGATCTCGCCCTTGGCCATGCCGGGCAGCCAGCGCTCGCGCTGGGCCTCCTCGCCGTAGGCGTAGATCGGCCACATCGCCAGCGAGGTCTGCACCGAGCAGAACGAACGGATGCCGCTGTCCTGGCGCTCCAGCTCGATCTGCGTGAGGCCGTAGGCGACCGGGTTCATGCCGGCACAGCCGTAGCCCTCGAAGGGCGCGCCGAGGAAGCCCATCTTCGCGAACTCGGGGATGAGCTCGCGCGGGAACGTGCCGCGCTCGTAGTGCTTCTCGAGGTCCGGAGCGACGGTGCGCTCGCAGAACTCGCGCGCGGCCTGCCACACCAGGCGCTCGTCGTCGGTCAACAGGTCATCGATCGAGATCAGATACGGCGTGGCGTCGCGCGACATGGACCTCGTCTACCACAGCCGTACACGGGCGCGCAGCGCCCCTTCGGGCCGCGGCACGTGAGCTACGCCGGCTGCGGCGTCGCACGCAGCGACCGCGATCGCCACCAGCAACGCGACGTCCCGCCATAACGTCGGCCAACCGACGGCGTCAGCGGCGGCCTGCTTGCCGAAGCAACCGCACTGCAGGTCGATGCCGCGCACGATCACCGAGGCGATGAGCGCGATGAAGGCGACGGTCAACACCCCCAGCAGCAGGCCGCCGGCGCGGACCCACCGCGGATGCCCCGAAAGCAGCGCGGCCGCACCGACCAGCTCGAGCATCGGCACGATCGCTGCGATCACGTGGAGGCTGCGTTCGGGAAACACCTGGTAGTTGCGGATGTCGGCCGCGAAGCTCAGCAGGTCGCCAGCCTTGGGCACCGCTGCAACCACGAACACCGTCGCGACACCGATGCGCACGGCCCACGACAGCAGCTGCTGCGCGAGCACGCGACGCCGGCGAGCCGACTCGGCGAGCTCAGCCACTCTGCAGCGCTCCTTCGACCGGCGCGCCCGCACCGACCCAGGCCTCGAAACCGCCGTCGAGCACACGCACGCGATCGCAGCCCAGCGCGTCGTCGAGCAGGCGACCGACGTACTCGGCGTCACCACCGGGTGCGTCGTCGCAGTAGGTGACGATGTCGCGATCGATGGGGATCGGCAGCGTCTCCGACGCGAGGATCGACGCCGCATCGGCGGCCGGCAGCGAGATCGCCCCGGGGATGTGACCGTCGAGGAACGCCTCTCCCGAGCGCGCGTCCACGATCACCACGGGATCGTCCTGCACGCGGCGCGACAGCTCCGCGACCGCCACCCGTGGCAGCGACTCGGGCTCCACGCTCGGCGCCAGCTCGTCCATGCCACAGGCGGCGACCACCTCGGGCTGCGGATCCGGCACCCACGGCACGTCGAGCTGGATCGCGAGCGCAGCGACGCCGAGCAGCCCGGCAGCCACGCCGAGCAACGCCGAGTCACGCAGGGTCGCCAGCCACGGCCTCACGGTGACCGTCAGCCTAGCAAAGCCGATGGCACCGCGCACATCCCCGCGTCCGCGGGGCGCCGCGGCCGCTCGGGCTGCGCGCGGGTTCGCGGGCTTTTGGGGTGGCTCGACGAGCGTCTGATAGCATCCTTGCCGCGAACGCAGACGTCCGCCCGCGCGGCGGCGCCCGCCCAGCCAAGGTCGAGAGAAACGATGCGCGCAGCCAGGCTTTCCGCTTCGATCCCCGCGAGCCCTCGCCGCTCGCTCCGGGCCCTGCTCCCCGCGGTGGCCTTCGCGTGCGCGGGCGTGGCCGCCACCGCTTCGGCAGCCCCGGCGGGCGGCTCGGCGCAGGTGCAAGTCGGCAACCAGGGCACCAGCGCGTCGAGCTCGGGCAAGGGCAAGAGCGGCAAGTACAAGTGGCCCGAGGTGGTGGTCTCGGGCAACGCGATCTCGTTCCTCGCGCCGCTGCAGTTCGGCATCGCCGGCTACCTGCCCAAGGCCCGCTTCGCGTTCCAGTACGACCGCCAGATCCGCAAGGGCCACTGGTTCCACGTCGGCGTGGCGGCACTGTTCGATCGTGGCGACTACCACAACTTCCGCATGAAGAGCTGCGGCCTCTCGGGCACCGGTGTGTGCGGCGAGGGTGGGGTCGTCGGCGTCGACGTCTACGCCGGCTACACCTACCGCTTCTTTCTGCAGAAGCGGCCGTGGTTGGTGCCGTACGTGCGCGGCACCGTCGGCTACACCTTCTTCGATCTGCCCAAGGTCGGTGGCGGCGACGGCAACCGTCGGCAGGAACGCATCCACACCAACTCGTTCTCGATCCGCCCCGGCGGCGGCCTGCGCATCTTCCCGATCGACCAGCTCGGACTCGGCATGGACGTCGCGCTGCCGATCGGCTTCCTGGTCCACAAGCAGCTCAACGACGCCGCCGACGCCTCCGTGAAGAAGAAGGGCGGGTTTCTGTTCGGCATCGAGGTCCTGCCGGTCGTGGTCGAGTTCCGCTTCTAGCCCGCCGCCGAGCTCCCGAGATGGCCAAGCTGTACTTCCGCCACGGCGCGATGGAGAGCGCCAAGACCATGAACCTGCTGGCGGTGGCGCACAACTACCGCAAGCAGGGCAAGCAGGTGCTGCTGCTCAAGCCCGCGCTCGACGATCGCTACGGCCAGGCACGCATTGCCTCGCGCACCGGCATGGAGGCGCCTGCGGACCTGCTGGTCGCGGACGACACCGTGTTCGAGCTCGACCGCTTCCGCGGCATCGACTGCGTGCTGGTCGACGAGGCGCAGTTCATGTCGCCGGCGATCATCGATCAGCTGCGGGTGCTCTCGCTCGCGCTCGACATCCCGGTGATCTGCTACGGCCTGCGCACCGACTTCCGCACGCGTGCGTTCCCGGGTGCCCTGCGACTGCTGGAGCTCGCCGACAGCATCGAAGAGGTCAAGGTCACCTGCCAGTTCTGCGGCCGCAAGGCCGTCTTCAACCTCCGCAGCGCCGACGGCAAGGCGGTGGTCGAGGGCGAGCAGATCGTGCTGGGCGACATCGAGTACGCGCCGGTGTGCGGCAAGCACTACCTCGCTCGCGTGGGTGCCGAGGGGCTGCGGCGGCTGGGCATGACGCTGCCGCGCGGCTACGACGACCCGCCGCGCTGATCCGCGGGCGCCCGCCTGCGGTGGGCCGGATCTGCACCCGCGAAAAAACCCGCCCGAGCTCTCGCGAGCAGGGGCGGGCCGGCATGCAGGGCTGCGGCTCGACTAGGCCGGGCAGTCCATCTCGCCTGCGTCGCAGCAGAAGCAGTCCGGCGGAGTGCTCTCGGCGTCGCAGAAGCCGCTGTCGTAGGTGACGCCCATGTCGTCACCGATCTCGTTGCAGATGCGAGCGCAGCTGTCTTCGGTCAGACGACCGTACAGACAGGTGTTGATGACGTCCGCGTCGGCACAGGTGGCGTCGGCGCTGCCGTCACACGCGGTGCCGCTGCCGTTGCCGCAGATGAAGCCGACCTGCGTGCCGTCGTCGACGCAGCCATACGCGAAGTCGTAGCCGTCGAAGCTGCACGACTCGTCACCGGCGGTCGGCATCTCCACCCACTCGCCGGACATGCAGGTCCAGAAGCGGCTGCCCTCGGGGCCGTCGGCCGCGAGGTTGCTGCAGAACACGGCGCCATCGGCCGAGGCGTCACAGTCGGCGGGATCGGGCTCGAACCCGCTCGTGCCACCGCCACCGCTGCTGTCGGCGACGTCGGTGGTGGCGCCGGTGCCACCGGTGCTGCCATCGCTGCCGCTGCCGCTGCCGCTGCCGGCCACCGTCGGATCTTCGGTGCCGCCCGCAGCGTCCTGCGCCGGATCGATGCAGCAGGTGTAGTCGTTGGGATCGCTGGGGAAGCACCAGTTGTACCCGACCGCGCAGTAGCAGGTGTTGCCCTGCAGCACGTTGTTCGGGTTGTCACAGGCTGCATCGCCGCTGCCCTTGCCCTCGATCTCTTCGCAGTCGTAGTCGTTGGGATCGTCCGGGTTCTCCCAGGTATAGCCAGCGTCGCACTTGCAGTCGGCACCGCCGTTCACCTCGTGGCTGTGGGAAAGCGGCGAGCCGCACTCGTCACTGCCACCGCCATTGGTCGTGATCACGCAGCCGAGGGTGAGGCCCGCGGCCGCACCCGCGAACACGGAGAACAGGGACTTCATCGAAATGCTCGTCATGGCTAGTGTCCTCGTCACAGGGGGCTCCGTCGGGTTCGGACGGCATGCTCCGGTGGTTGATTCGGCGCCGCACCGTGGGCGGTGTGACCGCCCTCGGCCCCTTGGGTTGGGAACGCGATGCGCCAAGAGCTTGCACCGCCCAGGCGGCGTTGTCATCCGCTGCCGTGCTCGGTTTCACCGACGCCGCTGTGCGCCGCGCTACTCGACGCGCCAGGTGTGGCCACCGCGCAGCAGGCGATCGATGTCGCCCGCACCCGACTTCTCGACCGCCGTCGCGTTCTGGGCCGTGACAGCACTGTCATAGCTCGGCACGGGGTCGCAATAGAGCACGCCGAACGCCATCGGGAAGTCGGGCAGCGCGAGCTGTGCGAGCAAGAACGCGAGCGTTCGATTGCTCTGGTCGTGCACCGCGACGTCGGCCTCGGTGACACCTCCTTCACCGAGCGTCACGACCTCGACGTGGCTGCCGCCGGGTGCCAGACGCAGGCCCTTGCGCTTGTCCTTGCCGAACAACAGCGGCTTGCCGTGCTCGACCCACAGCTGGTTCTCGCTGGCGATGTCGCGCATGGTCACGTTGTCCCACGCGCCGTCGTTGAAGACCGGGCAGTTCTGCAGGATCTCGATGAAGCTGCTGCCACGGTGGCCGTGCGCCGCGACGAAGAGGTCGCCGAGCGTGCTGGTCGAGGTGTCGATTCCACGCGCGACGAACCGGCCGTTGGCACCGAGCGCCAGCAGGCAGGGGTTGATCGGCATGTCGAGCGAACCGAGCGGCGTCGACGGGGTCTTGAGGCCCACCAGCGAGGTCGGCGAGTACTGCCCCTTGGTCAGGCCGTAGATGCGGTTGTTGAACATCAGGATCTGCAGATCGACGTTGCGCCGCAGCACGTGCAAGAAGTGGTTGCCGCCGATCGACAGGCCATCGCCGTCACCGGTCACCATCCACACGTCGAGCTCCGGATTCGCCAGCTTCACACCGGTCGCGATCGCGGGCGCGCGGCCGTGGATGGTGTGGAAGCCGTACGTGCTCATGTAGTACGGAAAGCGGCTCGAGCAGCCGATACCCGACACGAACACGGTCTTCTCGCGCGTGACCCCGAGCTTGGGCAGGGTGCGCTGCATCGCGGCCAGGATCGCGTAGTCGCCACAACCGGGGCACCAGCGCACCTCCTGGTCGGAGACGAAGTCTTTCTGGGTGAGCGGCTTGTTGGGGGTGTCCATGGTCGGCTCCGAAGATCTCTAGCTGAGGCGGTTGTTGCGGACCGGGGGCGCGGCAAGCTTGGCGCGGATCTCCTGCTCGAGCTCTGCCACGCGGAAGGGCATGCCGGAGATCTTGTCCATCGGGTCGGCGGGGATGAGGTACTCGGCCCGCAGCAGACGCACGAGCTGGCCGTTGTTGAGCTCGGGCACGAGCACGCGCTCGAAGCCGCCGAGCAGATCGGCGAGATTGCTCGGCAGCGGCCACAGGTGGCGCACGTGCACGTGCGACACGTCGAGGCCGTCTTTGCGGGCACGACGTACGGCCTGGTGGATCGAGCCGTAGGTCGAGCCCCAGCCGACCACCACCATCTTGCCGCGCTCGTTGCCGATCTCGACCTTCTGCAGCGGCAGGTCCTTGGCCACGCCGAGCACCTTGTCGGCGCGCGTCTTGGTCATCTTCTGATGGTTCTCGGGGTCGTAGCTGATGTGGCCCGAGGCGAAGTTCTTCTCGATGCCGCCGATGCGGTGCTCGAGCCCGGGCGTGCCGGGCTTGGCCCAGTTGCGCGCGAGCGTCTCGGGATCACGCACGTAAGGATGGAAGCCCGCCGGGTCGGTACGGAACGCGACCGGGATCTTGGGCAGGTCCGCGAAGCTGGGGATGGCCCACGGCTCGGCGCCGTTGGCGATGTAGCCGTCGGACAGCACGATGACCGGCGTCATGTACTTGATCGCCAGTCGCACGGCCTCGATCGCCATGTAGAAGCACTCGCCGGGCGTCGCCGGCGCGAGCACGACCAACGGCGCGTCGCCGTTGCGACCCCACACCGCCTGGAACAGGTCGCTCTGCTCGGTCTTCGTGGGCATGCCGGTCGAGGGCCCGGCGCGCTGCACGTCGAAGATCACGAGCGGCAGCTCGGTCATGATCGCCAGGCCCATCGCCTCGCCCTTGAGCGCCATGCCCGGGCCCGAGGTCGCGGTCGCACCGATGATGCCGGCGTACGACGCACCGATCGCCGAACAGATCGCCGCGATCTCGTCCTCGGCCTGGAAGGTGGTCACGCCGTAGTGCTTGAGACCCGCCAGCGAGTGCAGCACGCTCGACGCCGGCGTGATCGGGTACGAGCCGTAGAACACCGGCAGCTCGGCCAGGCGGCCGGCGGTGGCGAGGCCCCACGCGAGCGCCTCGTTGCCCGTGATGTTGCGGTAGTGACCGCGCGGCAGGTCGGCCTTGGGGATCTTGTAGGCGGCGACGCCGGTTGGCAGCTCGGCGGTCTCGCCGTAGACGTGGCCGGCGTTGAGCGCCGCGATGTTGGCCTCGGCGATGTCGGGACGCTTGGCGAACTTCTTCTTCAACCACTCGATGGTCGGCGTGCGATCACGACCGAACAGCCAGTAGAGCAGACCGAGCGTCCACACGTTCTTGGCGCGCAGCGCCTCCTTCGTGCCGAGGCCGAACGGCTCGACCGCGGCCACGACCAGCTTCGAGACGTCGATCTCGAGCTTGCGATACGGATCGAGGGTGCCGTCCTCGAGCGGGTTCTTCTCGTAGCCGGCCTTCTTCAGGTTCTGCGGCGTGAACGCGCCGGTGTTCAGGATGATGAGCCCGCCGCTCGGCACGTCGCGCAGGTTGACCTTGAGCGCCGCGGGGTTCATCGCGACCAGCACGTCGGGCTCGTCGCCGGGCGTGAGCACGTCGTGGGACGCGAAGTGGATCTGGAAGCCCGACACACCGAAGGTGGTGCCGGCGGGGGCGCGGATCTCGGCGGGGAAATCGGGGAAGGTCGCGAGGTCGTTGCCGGCGACGGCGGTCGTCTGCGTGAACTGCATGCCCGCGAGCTGCATGCCGTCGCCCGAGTCGCCCGCGAATCGGATCACGACGGAGTCGAGGATCTCGCGGCCATCGGCGTCTTTGGATCGAACCGGGGTGTCCATGGTCGTCAACCTTGCGCTCGCTTGGAGTCGTCGAACGCGTGCGGCGTCGGATGCACCGCGTTCGCGTCGTTGCTGGTCGCGCGAGTATGGGCGAAGTGACACGCGCTTGTCACCGGCCGCCGACGCCTGGCGGGCGAGGACTCCGCACGCGGCCGACGCGTCGCGAAGCGTCGCGCGGCGCGGACCCACGCCGCACTCGAGGCATGCGCTCGCTCACACCCACCGCGACGCCGTGCATGCGGCTCTCGGCTAGTGTTGCGCTCCATGGCCAAGGGAAAGACCACCGACGTCGACGCACTCGTGGATCAGGCACTACGTGCAGTCGACGACGACGAGCTCGATACCGCCGAGAGCATCCTCGACGACTGCAAGGGCAGCGTCGGTGAGAACCACCCGCGGGTGCTCCACCTCGCCGGCATGCTCGCGTGGGCACAGGGCGACCTCGAGCGCGCCAACGGCTTCCTCATGCAGGCCGCCGACGGCGCCCCCGATCGCGCCGACATCCAGCTCGACTGCGCCGAGTGCCTCTTCACCGGCGAGGAGCTCGACGAGGCCGAGGCCCAGGTCCGCGCCGCGCTCGCGCTGCCCAGCCTGACCAAGCCGCAGGGCGACGACGCGCGCCTGTTGCTGGCGCAGATCCGACTCGCGGGCGACGACCCCGACGAGGCGCTCGAGGTGCTGGCCGAGATCGATGCGCAGCTGCACGGCCACCCCGCGTTCCTCAGCACCCGCGGCTCGGCGAACATGCACGCCGGCAAGCTCGACGAGGCGATCGCGGATCTCGGCGCGGCCGTCGAGCTCGACCCGGAGGATGCCGACCTCCACTACCAGCTCGCGATCGTACTCGGCACCGCCGGCAAGCACGACGAGGCCACCGCGCAGATGCAGAAGGTCCGCGAGCTCGACGCCGCCGAAGACGGCCCCAGCGAAGAGCCCAGCTTCGCCGAGGCGCAGGAGCTGCGCTCGCGACTCGAAGACGTGTTCGAGCAGCTGCCCGACCCGCTGCTCAAGCTGGTCGCGCACGCGCCCATCACCGTGCAGACCCGCGCCAGCGAGGAGCAGGTCGCGGCCGGCGTCGACCCCCGCAACGTCATCGCCTTCCTCGGCACGCGCAAGCGCGGCAACGACGACGCCGAGCTCACCGGCATCGTCGTGATGCGCGACCTCCTGCCAGCCGAGGACGAGGCCGACGAAGAGGGCGACGATGCCGTCGAGACGGAGCTGTTCTACGGCCTCATGGACGAGCTGCAGAGCTTCTTCGATCGCAACGACCTGGTGATGGCGGAGGCCTAGACGACGATGTCCGTGCCGACCGATTCCGCGGCCCTGGTCTACGACTGGAACGAGAAGGATCGGCACGGGCCGCTGCTGCGCAAGCCGCCGCGGTTCGTGGACGAGAGCATCCGCGACGGCCTGCAGTCGCCGTCGGTGACCGACCCGAGCATCGAGCAGAAGATGGAGCTGGTGCGGCTGATGGACCGCCTCGGCATCCACGTGGTGAACCTCGGGCTGCCCGGCGCCGGCGCCCGTGCACAGCACGACGTCGAGCTGCTCGCGCGCTTCATCGTCGAGGAGAAGCTGCGCATCCAGCCCAACTGCGCCGCGCGCACGATGGAGGCCGACATCCGCCCGATCGTGGACATCTCGCAGCGGGTCGGCGTGCCGATCGAGGTGACCGCGTTCATCGGCTCGAGCCCGATCCGCGCGTGGGCCGAGAACTGGGAGCTCTCGCGGCTCGAGGGCCTCACGCGCGACGCGATGAAGTTCACCGTGGAGCACGGCCTGCCGGCGTCGTTCGTGACCGAGGACACCACGCGTGCGCACCCGCAGACCTTGGACGTGCTGTTCCGGACCGCCATCGATCACGGCGCGACGCGGCTGGTGCTGTGCGACACCTGCGGCCACGCGACGCCCGACGGCGTGCGCAACCTGTTGAACTTCACGCGTAGCCTGCTGCGGGCCGTGGGCGCCGAAGATCGCGTCGAGCTCGACTGGCACGGTCACAACGATCGTGGGCACGCACTGCCGTTGGCGCTGTTCGCCCTCGAGTACGGCGTCGATCGAGCGCACGGCTGTGGGCTCGGCATCGGTGAGCGCGTCGGCAACACCTCGATGGACCTGTTGTTGCTCAACCTCTACCTGCTCGGGCAGCTCGACCCGGCGCAGCACGACCTGTCGTGCCTGGTCGAGTACGTGACCAAGGTCAGCGAGTACACCGGCGTGCCGATCCACCCCGCCTATCCGCTGTCGGGTCGCGACGCGTTTCGCACCGCGACCGGCGTGCACGCGGCCGCGGTCATCAAGGCCGAGGCCAAGGGTGACTTCGACCTCGCCGACCGCGTGTACTCGGCGGTGCCCGCCCGCGTGTTCGGGCGTCAGCAAGAGATCGAGATCGGTCACTACAGCGGGCGCAGCAACGTCGTGCACTGGTTGAAGGCCCGCGGCATCGACCCCGCCGATGCGGTGGTCGATCGCGTCTTCGCAGCCGCCAAGGCCAGCAACCGCACGCTCGAGGAGCACGAGGTGCTCGCGCTGGTCGGCGGTCGCTGACGCCTTCGGGGCATCGCATGGCCGCGGACGGTTTCCTCCAACGCGCCGCCGCGCTGCCGCGGCTCGGGCTCGGCCTCAGCACCGAGTACGGCGCCAGTCGTGCCGATGGTGCGCTCGATCCGAACGCGATGCGCCGCGAGCACCCCGAGCTCGCGCGCTTCCTCGAGGTCGGCGTCGAGATCGCCAAGGGCCTCGACGAGGACGCGCGCACGTGGGCCGAGAGCGGCGCGGCGACGACGTACCACTTCCTCGACATCAACCTCGACGACCCCGAGGACTTCGACGACGCCTGGCTCGCCGACGTGCGAGCGTGCGCCGCCACGCTACGCCCGGCCTGGCTGTGCGGCGACGCCGGCCTGTGGCACTTCGGCGCGCGCGACCGCGGACAGATGCTGTTGTTGCCCCCGGTGCTCGAGCTCGAGGCCGTCGCACCGATGGCCGCGGGCATCGTGCGCCTGCGCGATGGGATCGGCCTCGAGGTGCTGCCCGAGAACCCGCCGTGCACGCACTTCGTCGGGCGCATGCACCTGCTCGAGTTCTTCGCCGCGGTCGCCGAGCAGGCCGACACCGGTCTGCTCGTCGATTGTGCGCATCTGGGCATGTTCCAGCGCATCCGAGGACACGGCTTGCTCGACGGCTTCGACGCGCTGCCGTGGGATCGCGTGATCGAGGTCCACGTCGCCGGCGGCCGCGAGCGCAGCCACGACGGCTACGCGTGGGTCGACGACGATCACGGTCCGACGATCCTGGACGACACCTGGGCGCTGCTCGACGAGGTGCTCGCGCGCGCGAGCAACCTGCGCGCGCTGGTGGTCGAGTGCGAGCGCAATCCGCTGCCGCGGGCGGCCGCGATGCTGCGCGAGGTGGGCGAACGGTGGCGGTGATCGACCCCGAGCGGCTCGATCCGCACCTCGTGCAGTCGAGCCTGGTCGCGATGCTGTTCGATCCGGAGCACGCCGCGAGCCTGGCGCGCGGCTGCCCCGAGATCGCGCTGTCGGCTCGCGAGCAGGCGCTGCTGCAGGCGATCGATCCGCGCGCGCTCGCGGTCGATGCGTTCCGTCGCGGCCGCGCGCTCGCGGCCCTCGTCGACGAGTTCCCCGTGACCATCGCGCTGCACGGCTCGACGCGCTGCCAGGCCTTCTTCGCCAGCCCACGCTTTCGGCGATCGATCGTGCTGCGCGAGCGCATGGCGCTGGCGTTCGGCGCGTGGATCGGCGAGCGCGAGCGCGGCATCGGCGTGCTCGAGACTGCGATGGCGACCGTGCGACGCGCGACGCCACCTCGCGCCCTCGGCCTCGTGTGTGCGCCGAGCGTGCGCGCGTGCGTGGTGCCCGAGGGCACCCTGGCGTTTCACGCCGACGCCCGCGACCGTCTGGGGCCCGAGCCTGCCGCCACGATCGCCGCCGGCGCGCTGCAGCTCGGCTCGCCCCCGCGACGCGGTAGCGAGCACGTCATCGTCGAAGCGAGGCCCGATGGCTCGATCGACGTCGGCACCGCCTCGGCGGCGCTGGTGCGGCTGCTGCAGTTCGCCGAGCGGGAGCGGTCGCACGCCGAGCTGGCCGCCCATGCAGTGCGTTGCGGCGCCGAGGCCGACGAGGCCGACGCGCTGCTCGACGATCTGTGCGCGCAGGGCCTGCTCGCGGGTCGCTAGCGGCCGCATGGCCGCGCCCGCGTGGCTGCAACGTCGCCCCGCGCGGGGCCGACGTGGGTGCCCGCATGCGCTCCATCCGACGCACCTTCCTCTCGCTTGTCCTCCCCACGATCGCCCTCGGGGCGTGCGAAGTCACCGAGTCGAACCCGTACTTGCCGAACGGCGACGACGAGCATGGTGCTACGGCCGACTCCGCCGACGAGTCCGGCAGCGGCACCACCGGAGACCCCACGAGCGGCGATGCGCCGACGACCGGCGCCGACCCGACCACGGGTGGCGACGACGATGGGCCGTGCTCCGGCGCGTGCATCCCCGAGCCCGCCGCACCGGATGGCTGGCAAGGTCCCGTCCGCCTGGCGACCGGCGAGGGTGACGAAGCACCGACGTGCAGCGGTGCCTGGCGCGACGTGCAGGCGCTCGCCTACGACGGCATCGAGGGCGCGCCCGCCGAGTGCAGCTGCAGCTGCGATGCGTCCGCGGTGCAGTGTCCGACGCAGCTCGAGCTCGAGCGGCACGACTACACCGCGGCGGACTGTCACGACGCGCCGCTGCTCGAGGTCCACACACTCGCGCCGGGCTGCAACGCGGTGAGCGAGTACAACAGCAACACCTGGGTCCTGCGCGCGCCGCAGCCCGAGGGCGAGTGCGTCGCGGTGGCCGGTGCCGCGGTTCCGGAGCTGGTGTTCGGCCGGGTCCACGTGCTGTGCGGGCCGAGCGAGGACGCGAGCGGCAGCTGCGACGACGGCGAGGCATGTCTGGCGCCCCCGCCGGACGCCGACGCACCGATGTGCATCTGGCAGGCCGGCGATCTCGAGTGCCCCGCCGACGGTGGCTACACCTCACGGCAGTTGCTCGACACTTCGTATACCGACCATCGCGGCTGCAGCGAGTGCAGCTGCGGAGCGCTCGACGGCAGCTGCGAGGTCGGGGATGTCACCGCGTATCCCTACTCGAGCATGTGCGTGGCGGGTGCGGTCCAGGTCTCGCTCTCCGACGAAGACTGCTCGATCTCGGGTGCGGGCATCGGCAGCGTGGACTACCCCGCCGGGTCGATCCCCAACCTGGTGGGGGGCAGCTGCGATCCCACCGCGTCGGTGCCGACCGGCGAGCTCGAGATCACCGGCCACATCACGGTCTGCTGTCTCGAATAGCCCCGCACGCGCGCGAGGGCGGTCGACGGACGAACACGCGGCGATCCCAAGCGATCGACCGCGGGTTCGCGCGTCAGCTCGGCTGCTGCGTGACCACCAACTTCGACGTGTCGTAGCCCTGCTCGCGCAGCCGCTCGAGGATCCCATCGTAGGTCGCCGGCGGCAGCTTCGGCTCGCGCGACAGGATCCACAGATACTCGCGGCTCGGGTGACCGACCACGGCGTACTCGTACTCGTCGCCGAGATCGATGATCCAGTAGTCGCCCCAGAACGGCCCGAAGAAGCTCACCTCGAGCTTGGCGTTGCTGGTGGTGTCGACCACGCGCGCACGGCCGACCGCCTCGTCGAGCTTGCCGTCGAGGGAGCCCTTGCGACAGCGGTTGCGCACCACGATCTCACCGTCGTCGCCGGGGGCATAGTTGGCGGTGGTTGCGGTGCATCCCCGCTGGAAGCGTTGGGGGTAGCTCGCGATCTCGTACCAGGTGCCGAGGTAGCGCTGCAGCTCGACGTGCTCGACCGTGCGCAGCGGTGGGCCATCGACCTTGCGGGACCCGCACGCCACCGCGGCGAGTGCAGCGAGGAGCATCAGGGTGCATCGCATGCCAGGAGTCTGCGGCAGAACCGGCGCACGTCCAGTCGGCCCGCTTCGAACGCTCAGCCGCCCGATTTGAGCGCGCGCGGGGTCGATGGCGTGGAGTCGGCGCTCACCGGTCGCGACAGCACGATCGACTTGCCGGCCGACTCACCCTCGGCATAGCCGCTGCGATGGGCGCTGCCACGCGAGCTGACGTTGACGATCCGAGGATGCCGACGGCGGTAGTACGAGTCGACGTCGGCATCGCCGACCCACACCAGACCCTCCCGCTCGGCGCCGGCTCGCTGGGCGCGGAGCTTCTTGTCGAGGCCGCGCACCGCACCGGTGAGGAAGTTCCGGCGATCGCGATCCGATTGCAGCCTCGCGGTGCGCTTGTGCTCGCGCCACAGCCGCTCGATCGTGCGCAGCACGAAGGTGTGGACGTACTCTGCCATCGCGAGGTTCTCGGGCCGCCCGCACACCTCGAGCACGGAGCCGCGCTTGGCCTCGAGCGGTCGATAGACACCGACCCAGATGACCTGCACGAAGAAGTGCTCGGACAGCAGCATCGCGAGCGCGCGCTCGTGGGCCTGCACGCGACCGGTCGGCGTGCCCAGCCAGAGGTAACCGCAGGGCTCGTGGTCGGACGACGGCGCGTGTTGGAGCTCGAGGTTGTACTTCAGCATGATGCGCTGGGCCGTGGCCGCAGCGAGCTCCGCCTCGTGCTGGTTCGAGCTCTCGGCCAACGCGAGCAGCTTCTGCACCCGCGCGACGATGCGCAGGCGCTCGGAGGTCTCGCCCGACGCTTCGCCCTCGCCGGCGCCGTCGGTCGCCCTCGCACGCGCGCGGGCATCGATGCCGCGCAGTCGGCAGACCTCCTGAAAGCGCGTGCCGTGGGCGGTGGTGTCACCACCCAGCACTTCGTCGACGTACTGGTGCGCCGCTTCGTGCTTGAGCACCTCGATGGTCTCACCCCACGGGCCGTGCATCGCGAGCTCGCGCGAGATCGCAATCGTCCGATGCTCGGCATGCCACGCGCCGAGCAGGCTCGCGGTGTCGACCAGCTCGAAGGTCGGCGGCCGCATGCGCTCGCCGAACAACGCCCAGTTCATCGCGTGCCATTCTCGCACGAGCTCGTGCAGCACCAACGACTCGAGCCAGCCCTCGACCGGCGCCGTGGTGTGACGATCGCGCGTCATGACCACCGACAGCCTCGACCGAG
>WBZX01000750.1_pt1 | contig 27740 bp, 26 predicted proteins | sample 5204211 | NCBI WGS metagenome assembly WBZX01 (sample SAMN12344362, study PRJNA552823) | activated sludge metagenome | biome: Activated sludge suspended growth; feature: Nitrification reactor; material: Wastewater; isolation source: activated sludge from nitrification reactor of wastewater... | reverse complement strand
CCTGCACCGCCAGCAGCACTGTTTCAATCCTCGCCCGGCTTTGAGGCCGGGCGCTACGCCAAGAGGAGCACGATCAGTGTGATGGTTGCCCCATGTTTCAATCCTCGCCCGGCTTTGAGGCCGGGCGCTACCGCGTTTATGGCCGATACAAAACTACCCTGGAAAGTTTCAATCCTCGCCCGGCTTTGAGGCCGGGCGCTACCTAATACGCCAAAAAATACAAACGAAAATATGAAAAGTTTCAATCCTCGCCCGGCTTTGAGGCCGGGCGCTACCTTATTTATCATGAGTATATTACTACAGCCTGGGGTTTCAATCCTCGCCCGGCTTTGAGGCCGGGCGCTACCTTTTTTAATTGGACTATTTTTAGTTCTCGGACTCTGGTTTCAATCCTCGCCCGGCTTTGAGGCCGGGCGCTACGTAAAGTCTGTCTCAGTTTGTCCGGCTGCGTCGAGGTTTCAATCCTCGCCCGGCTTTGAGGCCGGGCGCTACCTAAAACATGATAAAGCGAAACCGTGCCAAAATGTGTTTCAATCCTCGCCCGGCTTTGAGGCCGGGCGCTACTTTACTTTATCAACGTCGGCCACAGCTAACTACCTGTTTCAATCCTCGCCCGGCTTTGAGGCCGGGCGCTACTTTCATGTATTGATAAGGTAACAGGTTTATACATCTGTTTCAATCCTCGCCCGGCTTTGAGGCCGGGCGCTACAATCATCCTTTTCTCATATTCTTGCCGAGAGTTACGTTTCAATCCTCGCCCGGCTTTGAGGCCGGGCGCTACCAGGCTAAAACTCCAAAAATAATAAATGTAGATGTGTTTCAATCCTCGCCCGGCTTTGAGGCCGGGCGCTACATTTGAACGCACGACAATCGCAGATACAAAAATCTTTGTTTCAATCCTCGCCCGGCTTTGAGGCCGGGCGCTACAGTACAACTGCAACCCGATCATACAACAAAGAAATTTTTTGTTCACGCGCGAACCGGTGGTTTGAGAGGTGATTTTTTGACGTGATTGTAAACATGTTTAATAAAATGCTATAAACATTCAAAATGTTATTCGTTCCGCGAACTAACCGGGATTTTACCTTTGCTTGTGGTTCGCGGGCATTAAACGATGAGCGATCCATCGAAATCGACGGCTTTGAATTTCCCATATTCTTTGATATGCAAATCGACGGGTTCTGTCAAACGATACAATCGAAGATTGTCTTCTTTCTCGTCAATCTCAGCTAACAATCTGCGCTCAAGATCTTCGTACTGCATCAGATTGACTTTGCATTCAAAAACCGATTTCTGCACGCGCTGCCCTGTACTTTCGCAAATTTTGGCGACACGCCGCAATCTTCTGCGGCCTTCCTTGGTTTCGGTTGATACATCATACGTTACGATAATCAGCATGATTATTTCACCAGAAAGGGAATATAGGCTTCCATGTCGCCACGGATGGTGCGCGCCATAAACCGCGCTTGCAGTTGCGGCAATAGCCCGAACGGCACTTTAGTATCCAGCAACGGATGGTTTATTTCTTCCTGCTTGCGCTCCTGGTAAGCGGCTACGACAATTTTCCGCGCGTCACTCTCCAGATACACCGCGCCGCCTTCGCGCATCTGCAAATTACGTTCGGTGATCTGCCCTCGATTAACGAGCGTGAGTGCCAGTCGATCCGCCAAAATAGACCGGAATTCTTCCATCAAATCCAACGCCAGGGCTGCTCTGCCAGGTCGTACCGCATGCAGAAAACCCAATTGCGGATCAAGTCCGACGCTTTCAATGGCCGACCGGCAATCATTCATCACCATAGAATAAAGAAATGATAATAACGCATTAAAGCGGTCGCGCGGCGGTCTACGGGTTCGACCGTCCATGGTGAAATGTTCGCGGATGTTGCGCCGAACCAGGTTGGGTAAAGCGGAGAAATACACTTTGGCCGCGTCGCCTTCAATGCCGCGCACGACATCCAAGTCTCCGGCTACCGCCAAATTGCGTATGGAACCGGCCAATGCGTCAGCCGCTTGACTGAGCATTTTCTGATCTTGCTCGTCCGTCGTTTCCCGCGCGCCGCGCAACAAAACTTGGCGGGAATTACGCAGCTTCCCGGCTATCGCCGCTTTTGCAATCGCAACGGCAAACGGCGCATCCGCAGCCAAGCGATGTTGCGCCTGGCGCAGCAAAATATTACCGCTGACCGCGCCTTCCAGCCTGGCTTTGAATCGCCCATTGCCATCGAGCAACACCAAGCCGATACCATCATCGGCGCAGCGATGCATCAGCGCCGGAGAGATCATGATGTTACCGAAGCAAACGAGCGTGCCCAAATGATGCAGCGGCACTTGGAGTTTTTTCTGCCGCTCCACATCGATGCGCACGGTATCGTTTTCCAAATGCGCGTAGGCATTCGGTGTCATGATGTAAAGTGTGTTGAGGATCTGATACATTATGTATTACAATTTGTGAAATTTATCCAAGTTATCGGGAGTTACAATATGACGACGCTCAACATCCGGCTGACCGAGCAGATTGAACAACGCCTTTCGGAAGAAGCCGAACGCGAAAATAAAACCCGTTCCGAAATCGCACGCGATGCATTGAACTGGTATCTGTTGGAGATCGAGAAAAAACGCTTCATGGATCAACTCCTGGAAGAAGCCCGCGCAGCATACTCAAACGAAAGTATCCGGCAAGAAGCGCAGACCATTTCCGAAGCGTTTCTACCCATCGAAAACGAAATGCTGGAGAATGCCGAAGACCGTATATCCGGCGATTTGCCGCCAACCGGATCTTCCGGAAAATGGTGGAAGTAATCCGCCGTGGCGAAATCTGGGTCGCCAATCTGAATCCACCGCGCGGGCAGGAAATCGGCAAAATCCGTCCGGTTTTGGTTTTTCAGGACAATGCGCTGACCGCGATCGGAACGCCGATGATCATCATCCTGCCACTGACAACGCAAGTTTATCCCGCTTTCAAACAATGGCGCATCACCGTCACCGCCCGCCACCGCTTGTTGAAGGATTGCCAGATCATCGTGGATCAACCGCGAACCCTTGATCGTTCCCGGTTTGGAGAAGGACCGTTGGCCACCCTCAGCGATAGGGAGATGGAAGCTGTCGAGCGCGCATTCCTGGGCGTGTGCGGTATGCTTCATTACGTTATTCGTCCACGTTAAACAATTCATCCAGCAATTCATGCTGGTGTGTTTTATCCGCCAACGCGTGCGGCTGGCAAATTTCCTTCAGCGAACATTCCTTGCAACGTGCATCGTTAACCGGCGGCGGCAATTTCCCGGATACCAGCAAAGCGCGTATCGCCGCCACGATCTCCTCGACTTGCCGGCGCAACGCATCGGTAATGGCGACCTCCCGACGACGGCGGGAAGTGTGATGATAAATCGCACCGTGCGTCACCGGCTTGCCGGTCATTTCTTCCAGACAGATCGCTTGCGCTGCCAGTTGGATATCGTCATGCGCTTTTGCACGTTTCTTACCGTGCTTGTACTCCACCGGATAAATCCGTCCATCCGGATAAAACTCGACGACATCGCATTTACCGATCAGCCCCAAGCGTTCCGACCAAACCGGCAATGCCTTTTCGCTGCGCACGCCTTCAAACGATTCAAAACCGGGTTCATCAACCCGTTGATGCGCGGCGTTGCCCCGCATGGTATGGACGTTTTCATCAAATGCCTGCTCGACATGAATCAACGCGCACTGACGCGGACAATAGCTGTAGTGCTGCAAAGCGGAGAGCATGATGGGGTCGTCGTTATCCAAGAGCTTCATGTGCAACGATAGCATGTTCGACCTGATGATGAATGCATAGCCATGCTTTCAATGCTTTTTCCACTGCTTGCTGGATATGAAATCTGAAAATCTCATCTGCAAAGAGTGGGTTATCTTGCATACCGATCAGTGCATTGAGGTCCTTATGCGCCATGCGCAACATCGCGCGCGCCCGATCAAGGTCGGCCATGCAGCACTTTCCCTTCGCGAATCGCCCGGCCAATCACATGATTCGCTGAATTCTTCCATTGCTCGAATTCATCCCGGCTATAGAGCAAAATATCCTTGGATATATTCAACCCTTTTAACGCGATATACAAACGCGCCGCTTCCTTCCTCCGGCTACGCTGCGGAGAAAATGGCGCTGTCTCGATAATCAGCAAATCGACATCGGAATCCGTCCGCGCATCACTCCGTGCCCGCGAACCAAACAGAATGATGGCCTCCGGAGAAACCTCGCGAACGATGGTATCAACCATCTGCTGCAATAAAATTTTTTCGTCAGTAGTTTCGATTGAATAGGCCATTCAGATGTCCTTATGCTATTCAATAATTACTTTCTTACTGCATGAAGTAGCCGTGCTTTTCCCAGTGGCAACCTCTCATCGAAATGACAATGCACGAACGGCGTAGCCACCTTCCGGCGCTTCTTCGACTAAAAAAATAATTTCATTGGTGTTTTTCATTGTTATGCCTTTCTCTCCAGAGTTACCCCTGACGGTAAACCGGCGTCATTGACATTAACCTGATAATCATCGAATGACCGTGGCACAGCTATGCCATCCTTGAGCCTCGGTTGAATACGTTCGAATAGACTGTAGGCAGGCGCATTGCCCAATTGACCATCATGCTTAAAAACATACAAACCGCGCGTGGCCATCTCTCCGCGAGCAGCGGAGCGATCATGCTCGAACATATTTACCAACGATTGCCAAAGCAATTCCAGATCATCTTCGTTGAATCCGGTCTGATTGGCAAGATGCGCCGAAACGAAACCGTGTGCGACATAAAGGCCGTACGGCACAGTGAATTTGCGGCCCATCGTTCGATTGTCACCGCTTTGTTTTTCCGCCTCCGCTTCGGTTGCAACTGCCATGCGGGTGATGGAGTGTTCTTGCGCCACAATGGGATCGACAGAACGTGCAAAAGTGAGTTGAACCGGGCCGCGCACTTGACCGCAGTTAGGCGCGGATTTAAGCGACATCACGGCACCGAATGTACGGATGTCGAAATACTTCTGACACATCCAATCTCTGCCCTTGCTGACTTCTTCTGCTTTGGGTTTGCGTGGCTTGACTTCCTTTAGGCATGAATTAAGGAAAGAAGTTATTTCTTTGGATAGCTTTGCTTCTTTTATCGCAGTCTTGATAGTTTTTACATCGGCATCGGCGGCCACAATAATGACGGACAAAGTCTCTTGATCGCCGTCTTGCGCTCGATATTCTTTCAGCTTGCCTGCTTCTAAGGCATGAGTAGTTTTGTCTTCATCAAACTCACCCATTTCCATCCCTTCCGGTAAAGGCAGATCATCAAACTCAGCTTGCAATTCTTTGGGTATCAATACGCGAGATTCTTTTCCCAACGAAATCCCAAGCTCTTCAAAAGCGATTGTGTGCGCTCTGCCAAGAACCGCTTTCTCCTTGACGTAAATGTCGAATGGACGTGCGCAATTTTTTGTGAGGCCAACGAAATTGCGCACCTTGCGCTTGATACAGACATCAGTGACCAACCCCTTTCCGGTTTCTGCGTCCACACGCGGTAGATTGCCTGCGTCGGGATCGCCGTTTGGGTTGCCGTCTTTCACGTCGAAAAGCAGAACGAAGTCGTAACGATTATTCAGTGCCATGATATTTATGCTCCCTTGTTGGTGGAATCGGATTATTTTGTGAAAAAGGATTGCCGCTGGTGGTAATAGCCGATGGCGAAGCGCCCTTGGTCGGGAAGGCTAAGCGTGGGTGGGAATCCGAGCGTGCCATCAAATCCGTCATTCATGATTGCACCGATGAGTTTTTCCTGATTCACCGCTTCGCCCTTATTGAGCTTGGCAATGTGGTGATTCTTCAGCTTGAGCAGTGTCGAAAAGACAGTGACAGGGGTAGCGGATGCAGCCCCATAATAGCGATCGCGGATGGTTGCGTTGATGTTGGGGCTGGCTCGTTCTTGTATATGTTCCAGCACCGCAAACAATCTCCCTAGCCGATAGGCAGGGTTGGTGTTGTTTTCGTCGAGTGACACTTTGAGTTCCTCCTTTTCAGAGCTTCGATTGATGTATGCCTTGATGAGTGCGGCACGCGGATAGTTGATTTCCTGCTCTGCTCGGATACGGCGCACAGCAGCCTGTAGCAGTGTCGCAGGGTAGGGCGAACCGGAGAGGATCGCCCGCATGGTATCGCCCGCCAAGTTGGGCGGAATGTTCTCGGACTTACCTAACGATGCGGTATTCACCAATAGCCTGAACAACGAGAGATAGCGTTTTTCGTATCCGGGGCGGACGATTTCAAGCGCATCGAAATGCTGGCGGATGCGGCCTGACAACTCCGCCACTGTGCCTACTTGCCAGAAACGGATACTGATGCGTGCCGCATTGGGTGCCAATCCCAGCACAAAAAAGCGCGTGGTGTCGTTATCTGTTGCAAAACCGCCTGTTTGCAAACTGCGATAAAGGCTTTCAACCGCTCGCGTGTTTCGATCGGGGTCATCTTTAGGCGACTCGGTGAAGATGTCTGAAAAGTTGTTTTCGAGATCATCCGGGGCTTCTGACCAAAAGACAGTTGAGGCATCGCCGACTTGCAAACGCTGCTTAGAATCTTTTCGCAACAGATGATTGATGGCTGTTGTGTAAGCAAAAGCGGCTGCATCACTAATGGGGGCATTTTCTCCTTGGCGTTGATCCTTGCCGTAAGATTCAAACGCTCGCAGATTAAAAGAAACAATGTCAGCACCTGTAGTATTGGCGTCCTTAACTCCCTTGATCGGTGGTTGCAATCGAATAGCCGGTGCTAATTCCCCTGTGATGAGGCACACCATAGGTTTTCGGTTATCCACTTTCTCTAATTCTTCCATGAGTGTTTTTACCACCGTAGGACGTTGGCAGATAAGCTCCGTATTTCCGATCAACCGAAATGCCAACCAAGGTTTAGTTTCAGAAATTTCTGCCCACTCGTATTTTGTGCCTGCTTTCACTGCTGGATTATCTGACAAGAAACTTTTCATAGCGGAAAGGCCAACATCATCGAGTTCGAGATATTGGGCAAGCCTTGCTATGAAAGCCTTCTGTTTCGTCTCGCTTCCATCCAGGCCAAAAACATATTCAGCGTTATCCCAAAGCCGATAGGCTTTAACGCCACTTGTTCGTTTTTCGCCTTGAGGTACGAGAAATGACTTGGCCCGCTTCTTCTTGCCTGTAATCGTTCGGGTGTCTTCTATTTGTACAAGATTTCCCTTGTCATCCAGAACAATGATGAAAGGAATTTCTTTCCACTCGAACCCTTGTGGAGCAATCTCGCCATCAGGGTCTTGCGTCTTGCGGTCGTAGTAGCTTTTGAGTGCCTGTAAAATCATCCCCGCACCTCCTCGCTGTTCCAGTCAGGAATTTCGATTATCCCTTTCGTCATCTGCGCATTAAAGAATCGGGGCATAGGGTCGGCAGGGTCGTTGTAATCCATGTCATAGAGCATCCAGCCGAGTCCGCGCGTTTCATCAATTGGTAAAGATTCGTTAGCATTTTTTTCGACTAGGCGGAAATCGCAGGCAAACTCGCGACAGCCGAGATATGGCTGATTGATACACTGTCCTTTCCTGGCCCGCCGCTCGAACATATTGAGAAATTTCTCCGGTGTATTGGGTTGGCGATGAAGCGGTTCTTCTTCCACATCCTGCACGACATTGTCCAGATGCGGATAGCTTGGATGATGGTCGCGTCCGGTCATTTCGAAATGGGCATATAGCCGGTATTTCACATCGCGCAAAAACAATCCGGCGCGTTGCTGGCGAAATTCTGGCTCATCTGCATAAATTCCATGATTGCTGACAGATGCCTTGCTGCCAACTTCGTTGCGTCGCACCGACACCCAGCATATCGGCGCCAGCACTTCGATCTTGGTCGGCACCCAGCGGATGGCCGGTTTCCACAGGATGGCCTCGAATAGGGCGCGCGCGGCGGATGGGGTGATGACATCGTAGCTGACCCGCTCGACTTTCATTTCCGGGCGGGTAAAACAAGCGAAGTCGCCAGCGACTTCCAGACAGTAGGTTCTTGGCATAAATCTCCCTTTCGTTTCAGTCTTCAAACCAGCAAGCTTGCCGGGTCGATAGCTACCGTATCTGCGAGCAGCAATCCGATTTGTGGATGATATAACGTGTCGCCGACTTGCGCATACATACCCGGCTGGAATTCCTCGATATCACCATCAGCAAGCAAACGATTCAAGTCATGACGATAGAGGGTAACACTGTACCGCTGGAGCTTACGCATCAACCAACGTTCAGGTCCTTTGCTACACAGCATATTGAGCAAGGCTTTGCCCTCTCTGTTATAGCCCACAAACACGGCTTGAGTTTCGCTATCATCAATCAGCCTAAATTTCTCCGCCGCGCTACGAAACTGCACTTCCAGACCGGCACCTACTTCGAGTAAATCTCCAATGCCGTGTTCATCCAAATTGGGTTTGCTCAGAAATAGGTCGAAATAACGGGCAAACTGTTTCCTTTCCAGCGGATTTTTTGGGTGGTTATGCCAGACATCTTTAGTAGCATCCTCGCCAAAGCGCAATAACCCCTTCGGTGCTGGCTTGGGAGGTACAAACACAATCACCTTACCTTTTTCCAGTTTTCCTTCACGGTTGCAGCGCCCGGCTGCTTGTGCGATGGAATCAAGTCCCGCCAGCGCACGATAGATCACTGGAAAATCCAAGTCCACTCCTGCTTCGACCAGTTGAGTGCTCACGACACGTAGGGGCTTGTTTTTCTTCAAGCGCCATTTGATATAACGAATGATCCTTGACCGATGCTGCCCACACATCAATCCAGACAAATGTATCGTGCCGCGAGGCATTCTTTGCCAGAGCTCGCGGCAATCGTTGCGGGTATTGACAATAGCAAGCACTGCATCATGCTTGCAAAGTTCTTTCGCTAAATCATCCCAACTGGTGGGTTGATTCAGGTCGGAGGGCAGTTCGACTTTCACTCGATCCAGTACAGTGTAAAGCGCATCTACATCCGCGATAATTTCGCGTACATTATCCAGGCCCCGACGTACCGTCCGGCCAAAGCTATCCTTGGTAGTATTTAATGCTGGCTGTGTAGCAGTAGAAAGTACAAAGGTTACGCGATAATGGGTGGCCAGCAAATTGAGCACATCCAGAATCGGTTGCAGAAATTCGGGTGGCAGCAATTGCGCTTCATCCAACACTACGATGCTATCCACAAGATTATGCAGCTTACGGCATCGAGAAGTTTTAGATGAAAACAGTGATTCAAACAACTGAACATTGGTAGTAACAATCAACGGAGCATCCCAGTTCTCAGTTGCAAGACGACTCTTTGCCGTCTCCTTCTTAGTTTCCAGATTGCTGTGATGTTCGATAATTGTATCTGGGTATTCCTTAAAAATATCGCGAAAAATATCCGCAGTTTGCTCAATAATGCTGGTATAGGGTATGGCGTATATGATGCGCCGTTTTCCATGATATCGAGCATGTTCGAGAGCAAAAGCCAAGCTGGATAGCGTCTTACCACCACCCGTTGGAACCGTCAGCGAAAAAATACCGGGAGGCAACGCTGCACGTATACGGCACTGCAGCAATACATCAGCTCGAATAGAATTAACCAGTGTTGGTTTTGCCGATGATGTTTTTCCACTCATGTAACGGTCAAATACAGGCAGCATTTGCATTAACGTTCTCTCGATTCTTCGCGCATCTGATTTGTCTTTATCCATGAATTCTTCAGTGTCAAGAAAGTCAGCATCCACTAGGCAAGAAAACAACATTCTCAACCACAAGGCAAAACCGTTTCTGTCGCCCAAGACTGGTGATGATGGTTTTTCTTGCTCCAACAAATCGGACGGTATTTTTTGTGCTAGAACCCGACTCAGCAGAGCCGGTTGTCCAAGCCTTACTGACAGGGCTTTTCCACCACTTTCGGATGAATACCAGTCAGGCAACCCAGCATGATGCCCTGCAATCAGGTAGGCCAAAATACGGCCATGCTTATCGAAACTGTTTATTGCATGAATAGCTCCGGCTGTGGAGTGATCCACTCTTCCTGGAGCCCCTTCAATATGGGCCTCAGCATCGTAACCACTGGCCTTTTTGATGTATTCCTGAAATTCGGCACTATACTTGCCTAAATCGTGCCAAAGACCGGCTATCTTTGCCCAATCTGCGCTACAAAATTTTTGTGCCATCTCTCCTGCACGTTTAGATACTTTAATTAAGTGCTCATCCAGCGCATGTTCTCTCCATTCACCATCCGGATCTTGGCGAACATGCGCAAGCACAATTTTCGTTTCCTTCTGTTGATTTATACTTTCCATCTCACTTCCATCTCAATCCGCTCCCACGGATTATTACTTTTTTTCAACCCTACGATCAAAGATGACTATTTCTCTTATCGATCTAGTAGTTACGAGATGGTGGTATTGTTTCTTGCGGGTATATAGCCGAGTTTTCCACCTTGCCAGTCGATGCGGACGGTGTGTTGGTCGAAGCGGCTAATGGGTTCTCGTATTAGGGTAATGGATTGGCTGATGGTGAGTCGCGGTCAGAGGGTTTCGCCGCGGTGATATTGGAATCCTATGCGGGGGAGATTTGCAGGGTTCTCCATTGTTTGGCGCCCGGCTTTGCTTGCGTCAATGCCGATAATACAAGTCTGCCGAGTAGCGTATATATGTCGCACTTTTCGTCAGTTTTTGCTTTATATCGATTACCTCGAAAACGTTCTTCAACGGATTCTTAGGGAAGCTCTGAAAAAAGTAGCGAGCAATGATCAAGCAAGGCGAAATCAGGTGAAAAAGCGCAAATTACATTGAGTAAATGAGCATTTTAGCTTGATTTCGACGCAGCTTGAACGAACGCAGTAGTTTTTCAGAATTTCCTTAGGCGATGAGACCGTGCTGCGATTACCAACAGACCGGCAATCAGCAAAGCATAGGTGGCGGGTTCGGGAATTGCTTGGATCATTTGTTGTGCCAGCAGTGCGTGACCGATGGAAGTGGGATGTATGCCATCCCAAAATAAATAGGTTGAGGGATCACATGTAGGTACGGCGCCGCAGGCATCGGTTACGTTGATTAAACCGTATTTGGCAGGATTCATCACCGTGTCGGTGATTAAGCCGAAATCATCGAAGATGGTTACGCCATGTTCCGCTGACATGCGCTCCGATAATGCGCTATTCATCATTATTGCCAAATGTTCCGCCAGCAGGGAAGCTTGCAGTCCTTCGCCTATAACTGCCGGAGATACACCGATATTTGGCACGTTCCAGACCACGATGCGTTGCGCACCTGCCGCTTGCAGTTGGTCGACCAGGGTTGAGGTTGCGTCAGCATATTGAGTTACGGTAGTTTCAATTACTGTTTCAGAGTCGCCGCCTGCTGCAATCGCCGCTAACGCATCACGCACATCATTACCGCCGCTTTCCAAGATATACAACCCATCTTGCGGTGCGATACCGCCGAAAGCGCTCAAAAACATTCCGCCTTGAGCGGTCAGGCTCGGCGGTAGGCTCGGACCATCCATGCCGGTGCGCGCACCGCCAAAGGCAAAATTGCCGCCACTCGCGAACGCGGGTTCCGCGAAAGGCGCCAATCCAATGGCATTGGCAAATGTTTTTGCCCACACGTCGCCATTCGTAAATTGTCCGGATGCGTAAGGCCTGCTGGGAATGTAATCATTGCCGGTGATCACTTGACTAGGATCGGTGCCAATGGCTAGCGCTATGTTACCTGCATCGGAAAGGCTATCGCCGAAGAAATACAGGCTTGAAAAATCACGTGCGGATACTCCCGCGGTTAATCCAGCCAAAACCACTGCAACAACAAGTTTACCAAGGTAATTCATGAGAGATCTCCTAAGGAAGCTGCTTGTAAATACATTGATACAGAATCGCGCCTTAGCGTATCATAAAGCCTTCGGAAACATCAGGCGCCGGGCAAAATTCAAACGCCTGATTCATACTGTTTATCCATTGTTTTTATCCGACTGCCGTACAATAACATGATGAAAAAAACACAGGTGACGCTTTGGTTGTTGATCACGGTATTATGTCTTCTGGCGCAGCCAGTTTTTAGTCAGCAGGTCAGGAATTTTCCGGTTGATAGCAAATTAGGTAATTTGATGGGGGTTTCTTTTCCAATCTTCACGATCAACGGCGTACAGTACCCAATGGGAGCGGGTGGACAGATTCGGGGTATCGATAATCTGATCATTCTGCCCAGTGTGGCGAACTACATCGGCATTATTCGTTATCAATTGGATGTCTCGGGCAATCTGCATCGCGTCTGGATTTTGACCCCCGATGAAGTCAAAGCGGCGGAAAACGAAGGACAGCAGATTCCGTCACCGCCAAAACGTTTTTTCTTTTTTTAATAACCTTACTAAATAATTTGTGAGTAACAAGCTCTATATTAAAACCTTTGGCTGCCAGATGAACGAGTATGACTCGGAAAAAATGGCCGATGTCCTGCACGCCGCCTACGGCATGGAACCCACTGACGATCCGGCACAAGCCGATGTCATTTTGTTTAACACCTGTTCGGTACGTGAAAAAGCACAGGAAAAAGTATTTCATGACCTGGGGCGCGTGCGACACTTGAAAGAAAGCAACCCCAATTTATTGATCGGTGTCGGTGGCTGTGTCGCCAGCCAGGAAGGCAAAGCGATTGTGAGCCGTGCGCCGTATGTGGATGTAGTGTTCGGGCCGCAAACCTTGCACCGCTTGCCGCAATTGATCGCTACCCGCAAGGCAACCGGCCGTTCACAAGTGGACATTTCGTTTCCTGAAATCGAGAAATTCGACCACCTACCGCCTGCTCGCACCGAAGGCAGCACTGCCTTCATTTCCATCATGGAAGGTTGCAGCAAATATTGCAGTTTCTGCGTGGTGCCGTATACACGCGGCGAAGAAGTTTCCCGCCCGCTGGATGATGTGCTGACAGAAATTGCCATTTTGGCGGATCAGGGCATCAAGGAAATCACCTTGCTGGGGCAAAATGTCAACGCTTACCTGGGCGTGATGGATGATGGCGAAATCGCCGATTTTGCCTTGCTGCTGGAATATCTTCACGAAATACCCGGGATTGAGCGCATTCGCTATACCACCTCACATCCCAAAGAATTCACCCCGCGGCTGATTCAGGCTTACAGCCAATTGCCCAAACTGGTCAATCACTTACACCTGCCGGTGCAATCGGGTTCCGACCGGATACTGGCGGCGATGAAACGCGGTTACAGCGTATTGGAATATAAATCCATCATCCGCAAAGTGCGCGCGATTCGCCCTGATATCTCAGTGACGTCTGATTTCATCATCGGTTTTCCGGGGGAAACCGAGGCTGATTTTGAGGCGACACTCAAATTGGTTGAAGACATGAATTTTGATGACTCTTACAGCTTTATTTACAGTGCACGTCCCGGCACGCCTGCGGCCGACTTGCCCGATGACACGCCGCAGGAAGTCAAACTGGAGCGATTGCACAAATTACAAGCGCAAATTAATCAACAATGCGCAAACATCAGTCAGCAAATGATCGGCTCAACACAACGCGTGCTGCTGGAAGGCGTCTCCAAAAAAAATGCCGATGAATTCTTTGGACGCACGGATAATAACCGCGTCGTCAATTTATCCAGCACCCCGGATCGGGTCGGTTGTTTTGTCAATGTGCGCATTACGGAAGCGCGATCGCATACCTTACGGGGTGAAATACTTGGTGAATAAAATACAGTGTTTTACTTGCAAAGTATCCCTACCACTGAGAGAATCCTACTATTGTAACTGTATCACCCAACATTGAAACCTAAACCCATCGAAATCTCTTTCACACCAGCCGATAATCAGCGATTGGCAAATTTGTGCGGCGCCTTGGATGAAAACCTCAAGCAGGTTGAAACCGCATTGGATGTAGTTATTTCACGCCGCGGCGAACATTTTAGTTTAACGGGAGAATCCGCTCAGACAAAGCTGGCTGCACAGGTGCTGCGCAATTTTTATAACCAATCGCAACATCACTTAAGTCTGGAGCAAGTTCAACTCGGCCTGATCGAAGTGATGAATCCGCAGAATACACCGGATCAAACCAATCAGCGTGATGAAATCGCAGCTACCAAGCAACCGGCATCGCCAGCGTTGCTGACACGCCGTAGCAATTTATATGGCCGCACCCCGCGCCAAGCACAGTATCTGCAACAAATCCAGGAACACGATATCACGTTTGCCATTGGCCCGGCCGGTACGGGAAAAACTTATCTTGCAGTAGCCAGTGCGGTGGATGCGCTGGAACGTGATCTGGTATCGCGTCTGATACTGGTTCGACCGGCGGTTGAAGCGGGTGAACGCTTGGGGTTTTTACCGGGTGATATGACGCAGAAAGTCGATCCTTATCTACGCCCACTGTATGACGCATTGTATGATCTAATGGGATTTGATAAAACCGGCAAGCAATTTGAACGCAACACGATTGAGATTGCACCATTGGCTTTTATGCGCGGACGCACGCTGAATCAGTCATTTATTATTCTGGACGAAGCGCAGAACACCACACCGGAACAGATGAAAATGTTTCTGACACGTATCGGTATGGGCTCTAAAGCCGTGATCACCGGTGATGTGACGCAGATTGACTTGCCCAAACACCAGAAAAGTGGATTGATCGAAGCGCAGGAAGTGCTGAAAGATATCCGCGGTATTGCTTTTACCCGTTTTCAATCGGAAGACGTTGTCAGACACCCGCTAGTGCAGCGTATCGTGAATGCTTATGAGAAACATGACCAACGCAAACAGGAATCCTGACAGCATTTTTGCATGAAGAAATCACTCAAGTTAGCAGTGCAGTACGCAACAGTCGACACAGAGATCCCTACACGGCCGCAGTTTCGCCGTTGGGTTAAAGGCGCACTAATGCAAGACGCCGAAATTGTTTTGCGGCTTGTCGATGAAACGGAAGGACGTGCGCTCAACCAGCAATTTCGTCATAAAAATTACGCAACGAACGTGTTAACCTTTGTTTATAACGATACACCACCATTAGTCGGCGATATTGTGCTATGCACACCGGTCGTCGGTCAAGAAGCACAGCAACAGCATAAGGACTTACTGGCACATTATGCACACTTGACCGTGCATGGCATTCTGCATCTGCAAGGGTATGATCATATCGAAGATGCTGAAGCCGCAGCGATGGAACAAATGGAAACACAAATACTAGCCCGGCTAGGCTACGATGATCCCTATCGAACATGACCATGCCATTTCATCTCATTCATCTCTGCCGATCTCATCAGCAAGTGAAACTTTTAACTCATTTTTCTTTTAAACCATCTCAATTAACGATACATCATGGACGAACCTCCACCTAAAAGCGGTTGGTTGGAACGATTAGGCACTTTGCTGATTCGTAAACCGGAAGACCGCGAACAACTCATTACCCTGCTGCACTCTGCCTTTAAGCGAAATTTACTGGATTCGGATGCGCTCAGCATGATTGAAGGTGTCATGCAAGTCTCTGAAATGCAGGCACGCGATATCATGGTGCCACGTTCGCAAATGGATGTTGTCGACATCAGCGAGACACCCGAAAAATTCATTCCCTTTGTCATTGAAGCGGCACATTCCCGTTTTCCGGTCACTGAAGGCTGCGAGGACGACATCATCGGCATTTTGTTGGCAAAAGACTTATTGCGTTATTATGCTGCCCCGGAAGAATTCAATATCCGTGATATGTTACGGCCCGCGGTCTTCATCCCGGAATCCAAACGATTGAATGTCTTACTCAAGGATTTTCGCAGCAATCGCAATCACATGGCCATTGTCGTCAATGAATATGGAGATATCGCCGGTCTGGTGACGATTGAAGATGTATTGGAACAGATCGTTGGGGAAATCGAAGACGAATATGATTTTGACGAAGAAGAAGCCAATATTGTGATGGAATCTGACGGGCTTTATCGTGTCAAGGCGATTACCGAGATCGGAAACTTCAATGAAGTGCTCGGTGCAAACTTTGATAATGACGACTACGATACCGTCGGCGGGTTGGTACTCAACAAGTTTGGCCGTTTGCCGGTGCGACACGAATCAGTTGTTATCGATCACTTTAAATTTACCGTACAACGCGCCGATAGCCGCCGCTTGCATATGCTCAAGGTTGAGAAAATCACTGCAGCGCCGGAAACTGTTCAGGAATAAACCTCACTCATCGCACTAAATAACCGTCTATCGCTCGGTACATGCCTAAAATCACCACCCGCTCTTATGATTCAAGTATCTTCGAAACACTCAGTGGCGATGGATTATCGCCCGTACTGGCACGTATTTACGCCGCACGCGGCATTGAAAATGCCCATCAACTTGAAACCGAATTAGCGCACCTGATTCCGTTCGAACAATTCAAAAACATTGCTTTGATGGCAGCCCTGCTTGCCGATGCTATCGCGGCAAGAAAGCGCCTATTGATTGTGGCTGATTATGATTCGGATGGCGCGACGGCATGTGCCGTCGGCATACGCATTTTGCGAAAATTTGGCGCTATTGTTGACTACCTGGTACCGAATCGTTTTGAATTCGGTTATGGATTGACCCCGGAGATTGTGCATCTGGCGCACACCACCAAGCAACCTGACATCCTGATTACCGTCGATAATGGCATTGCCAGCGTTGATGGCGTCGATGAAGCTAATCGACTGGGTATGCAAGTATTGATCACCGATCATCACCTACCCGGCGATACCTTGCCCGCAGCAACCGCCATTATCAATCCCAATCAGCCGGACTGTCCTTTTCCCAGCAAGAGCATCGCCGGTGTGGGGGTTATTTTTTACCTGATGCTGGCACTGCGTGCCGAGTTACGCCAACGCGGCACCTTTACAACCAAAGGTCAGGAACCCAATCTCGCCAGTTTTCTCGATCTGGTCGCATTGGGAACCGTCGCGGATGTCGTCAAACTGGATAACAACAACCGCATTCTGGTACAACAAGGTTTACAGCGTATCCGCAAAGGACGGGGTTGTGCGGGCATCAATGCGCTGATGCAAGTGGCGCGACGGGATTATCAGCAAATATCCACTTACGAGCTGGGCTTTATGCTGGGACCACGATTGAATGCAGCCGGACGCCTGGACGACATGTCGCTGGGCATCGAATGCCTGATTACCGATGATGCAGCGTATGCAACACAAATTGCCCAACAATTGGATGAATTGAACCGGCAACGCCGGGAAATCGAATCCACCATGCAGGAAAGTGCGTTACTCAAGCTGGAGGACACGCTCCTAAGCCAGCAATCGAAAATCCACACAGCTTATAGCATTTGCCTGTTTGACCACGACTGGCATCAGGGTGTCATTGGCATTCTTGCCTCGCGCATCAAAGACAAATATCACCGCCCAGTCATCATCTTTGCACCCGGCAATGAAAATGAAATGAAAGGCTCCGGGCGATCCATCCATGGCTTTCACTTGCGCGATGCACTGGATCTGGTTGCTAAGCGTCATCCTGAGCTGATACTCAAATTTGGCGGTCACGCAGCAGCCGCTGGCTTGACGATCAACACGGATCATTTTGAAAAATTCTGCGAGGTTTTTGAACAAGTGGCACAAACCCTGCTAACGCCTACCGATTTAACGCGCGTGATTGAGACGGATGGCGATCTGGAAGTTTCTGAAATTAACATGGAATTAGCGGAATATATCAATCAACAGGTGTGGGGACAAGGTTTTCCACAACCCGCATTCAATGCTCGATTTGTTGTCGAAAGCCAGCGGATCGTGGGTGAAAAACACTTAAAACTCAAATTAAGAAAACTGGATCCCACTATCGAAGATCAGGCACCGCGGAAATCAGCCGAATCGTACGATGGCATTTTGTTTTTCCATCATGATCCGCTACCCGATTGCATTGATGCGGTTTATCGACTTCAGGTCAATGAATATAATGGCAAATCCACGCTACAATTTTTACTTGAGCATTGGTCCGAACCGGATAGTCAGGTGAGCAACAATGAACACTGAATTCATGCTGAATGGAGAACTCGCTGCTTTACCCCATTTTGTGACCAGCCTGGCGATTGGCTTACTCATCGGACTGGAGCGCGAGCGCAACCCAGGTTCCCGGGCAGGCCTCAGAACATTCGCACTGGTGGCACTATTTGGCACATTGGCCGCAATGCTATCGGAAAAGGCCAACACGACAGGATTTATACTGGGTGGCCTGCTCATTGTCGGCCTGATGACGATTGCGGCTTATTTTCGTGCCAAAGATGACAGCGTCGATCCGGGTACCACCACGGTCGCCGCTATTCTCATATGCTATGGATTGGGAGCGCTCGTCTGGTATGGCAATGGCACACTGGCCATCATGCTGGCCATTATCACCACGGTATTGCTGTACTTCAAGACGGAACTGCACGGCATTACCCAAAAACTGAGCCAGCGGGATTTAATTTCCGTGCTGCAGTTTGCGGTGCTGACTTTCATTATTCTGCCGATACTGCCGGACAAGAATTATGGCCCGTATGAGGCGATTAATCCTTATCAAATCTGGCTAATGGTGGTATTGATCTCAGGTGTAAGTCTGGCAGGTTATGTGGCATTGCAACTCATCGGTCCGCGCCATAGCGCAATATTGGGCTTATTTGGCGGCTTGGTTTCCAGCACCGCCACAACACTGGTATACGCCCGTCGTAGCGCTGAAAGCCAGAGTTTTATACCACTCGCCGTCGTTGTCATCCTGATAGCCAATCTGACTGTGTTGATCCGCCTGGCGATCATCAGCGCGGTGGCCTCCCCCTCCTTATTGCCGCAATTGCTACCCATTCTAGGTAGTGGTTTCCTGCTGGGATCAGGCGTCACAGCTTATTGGTGGTATCAATTAAACCAGCAACATGAATTACCCATACCGGAAACCAAGAATCCAACCGAAATTCGCACAGCAACGGCTTTCGGACTGATCTATGGTATCGTGCTGTTTTCTGCAGCTTGGCTATCGGACATTGCCGGCAGCAGCGGATTGTATGCCGTCGCGCTGATCTCCGGCCTGACGGATGTCGATGCCATTACGTTATCAAGCCTGCGTTTATATGAACTGGGAAAATTGGAAGCAACCGCAACCGTGACAGCAATCTCCCTTGGCATACTATCCAATATTAGTTTCAAGCTGGGACTCTTATTCTTTTTCGGCAACGTTTTACTGGCAAAACAGTGCATCGCAGGCATGTTTGCAACAGCCAGCGGGATTGGTGTGGCGCTTCTGTTTTTTATCTGATGAACAACACACTGGCCATTCATCAGCAATCCATACCGCCCGGTTGTCAGGTCACGATTGACCTACCGTTACCACGGCTGACTACCCAAACCCAAGTCACCATGCCCATCCATGTCATACGTGGCAAGAAATCGGGTCCGAGATTATTGGTGTGCGCAGCCATTCATGGTGATGAGTTAAACGGCGTTGAAATTATCCGGCGGCTGTTAAAACAACCCGTTTTGAATCAACTCTGCGGTGATCTGATCGCAGTACCGATGGTCAATGTTTACGGCATCATCCACAACACCCGCTATTTGCCCGACCGACGCGACTTGAATCGATCATTCCCCGGATCAAAAAAAGGCGCACTGGCCGAGCGATTAGCCGAATTATTCATGTCCGAAGTCGTCACAAAATGCACCCACGGCATTGATCTGCACACCGGCGCAATCCACCGTAGCAACCTGCCACAAATTCGCGCAAATCTGGATCATCCTGAAACCCTGGCACTGGCAAAATCCTTTAATGCGCCGGTATTGCTGAATGCAGGTTTGCGCGATGGCTCGTTGCGGCAAGCAGCCACGCAAGCGGGTATCCCGATACTCCTTTATGAAGGCGGCGAAGCCTTACGGTTCGATGAAACCGCAATTCGCACCGGGCTTCAGGGAATTCTCGCTGTCATGCATTACCTCAACATGTTAACCGCTGAAAAAACCCATAAACCTGCGCTCATAGAACCATTTATTGCACATCACAGTCAATGGATTCGCGCGTCCGGCAGCGGCATTTTCAGTGCCACAAGACTTTTAGGTGAATCTGTCCAATGCGATGATGCCTTGGGCGTCATCAACAACCCGTTTTCCAGCCGGGAAATCCCTGTCATCGCACCCTGCAATGGCTTAATTATCGGCCGATCCGAATTACCGCTAGTGCACGAGGGGGATGCGATTTTTCACGTTGCGCAGCTTGGAATTGATCACAAATAGCCGGATAACAATCTCTGATAAACTAAGCAAATTTCACTCATCAGCACGCTGTCGTTACAGGAAGCCAAAGACAGCTCCGCGATCGAGAACATTATCACGACGCATGACGATTTGTACCGTAGCGATAGCACCGCAAAACTTTTTGTCAACGTTGCGGCGAAAGAAGTGCACAACTACGCCAATGCCTTGCACTATGGTTTCCAGCAGGTCAAAGTGCACGGCTTATTGATCAATAACGATATCCTGCATATTCAGGCGACCATCGAAGAAAACAGCGCGGGTTTCCGCAAATTGCCTGGCACCGCGCTGAAAAACGATCTCACTGACGCAACCGTTTACATCCCACCGCAACATGCCGATGAAATTATCGCTTTGATGACTAATCTGGAACATTTCATCAATGACGATAATCTGTGCGATTGGGATCCGCTCATCAAAATAGCAGTGATCCATCATCAATTTGAAAGCATCCATCCTTTTTATGACGGCAATGGCAGAACCGGTCGCATTATCAACATCCTGTATCTGGTCAAACAAGGACTGCTCAAAATACCCGTGCTATATCTAAGCCGGTATATCAACCAGAACAAGAGCGATTACTATCGCCTGCTGCAAACTACCCGTGATACGCACAACTGGCAACCTTGGTTGATGTTCATGCTTGAAGGTGTTGAACAAACCGCCAAGCAAACAGTGGCACTGATTGAAGGTATTAAGGTAACCATGCAGACATTCAAACAAAGAATACGCAGCGAATTACCCAAGATTTACACCCAGGATTTGCTGAACAATATTTTTCGCCATCCGTACACTAAAATCGATTTTGTCATGGTGGAGCTGAATGTCAGTCGTATTACCGCGACACGCTATTTGGATGAACTTATCGGCATTGAGTTACTGGAAAAACGCAAGATAGGCCGTGATAATTACTACATCAACACTGCCTTGTATGATTTGCTGAGTAACGTACATAAAAAATAACAAAAATCTATACATATCTGGGAAACATGTATAGAAAATTGCCGATTTCTATACATATCTAAAGAACATATATAGAAAACTGACCATGGAGAAACCGTAATGGCGTGCACGAAACCATATGGACAAACAAATGCCGCCGCTGGTGCGGTACCGCGCAAGAAGATAAAGAATTCCGGGATATCGGCTATGTGAAATCACACCGATGTCAGTAAAAGTTTACTGAATATGCCCCATTTCAGACTCATCTTCATCCCGAAAGATTTGTTGTGTCTGTATAAACATGATTAAAATTCAAACAGATAACTTCCCATTCAACAACTCCAGCGTCCCACCGGTTTCCGTATGACGAATACGCGCAATCCCACCATTGCTGATTTTGATTCGATACAAACCAACCGGAGAGGCATGCACTGTTTTTGCAATAATGGCGCGCATCACACCGGCGTGCGCGACGATCAGCAAATGGCTGCCTTGATAATGTTCGATGGTTTCTTCGTAGGCTGAACCAATTCTCCGGATAAAATCGTCGAGTGGTTCTGCGCCTAGAGGTCGAGAGTTAATCGGATCTTTCAGGAAATCCTGATATTCAGCAGCTCGGCCAATCTTGACTTCATCGTGATTCAAGCCTTCCCATGCACCGAATCCGACTTCCTTAAAACGCGGTTCAATCGTGACATCAATGCCGTAACGTTCCCCCAATGCGTGTGCGAACGCACGGCAGCGTTGCAACGGGGAGGTGATGATGTGATTCCATGCATTGTATTCGCCAACAGCATGCCACATTTGCGACCATCCTTTTTCGGTGAGCGGATCATCGATGCTGTGGCCGCGATAACGACGTCCGCCAATCGGTTCGCCATGGCGGATCAGATCAATCACAGTTTCTGTCATAAAAGAATTTGAGTAAGCAAGGATTAGGCTGGAATGACTGCCGGAGCAAAACTAGAAACGCCCCAATTTAACTTCTGAACCGCCGGTTTTCTCGATAATTGCCAGCGCGATATTGACATATTCAGCAAATTCCAGCGCATCTTCGTCGGCAATCGGTGTTGCTAGTACAAAATCCGCATGCTTACGTGCTTCGCCTCTCTTACCTTCGTCATACAATAATTCAGCGTAAAAAGCACGAGTGATAACATCCTGGGGAAAGAGATCATGCGCCCGCTTGAGGTACATTAGCGCTTTCTGGTTACTGCCAAAGCTGATGGGGAATCCCGGTAATTTGTGATACATGCGCCCCAACGCCCGATGCGCCCCGGCATTCTCATACCGTTCATCCAGTGCAACCACTTTCAGTAACATTTTTTCCATTGGCCGAATCATTCGCAGTGCATTCAAGACACCACTATCTTCAGCCATTTTCCCCATTGCTGCCGCTTTCCAGAAAAGACCACGCACATCATTGGCATTCAAAGCCAACGCCTGATCGGCGATTGCCACGCAACTTTCAAACAGTCGAGCACGACGATCTTTGTCAAGTTCGAGTTGTGCCTGCATAAACTCCAGACGGGAAAGCTCGGCGATGGCGGCAGACTCCCGGGAATTTCGCGTAAGTTCGCGAAACCAGTCGATAGTTTCCATCAGCAGCGGCGTATCAATGGCATAGCGCCACACAGCCGATTCAATTCTCTGTTTATTTTCCGTAGTCAACAAAGTGGGAGAAACGCTTTGCGCAAAAGCCGATCCCGTGAGACAAGCTATCGCAATCACCCAGTATGTAGACTGGATAAATTTTCGTTTCAGTTGTTGTATATTTAATTTCATGAAAGTGCTCATGTTCAATCCATTCAATAAATTGTTTCTCGGTTTAATATTCTACGATAAATATCAGTCTTTTTAAGACAATCGCATTTAGAATACTGTGATTTAACTCACATTCAAACCGTGAATAAAATGGAAATTTAACGCCAATTGATTAACCGTACAGAAATCTATACCTTGGTCTGTTCAACAAATGGGAAATAGTTAGAAAGAAAATCACAAAAAACAATGTAACTTATATCTCATAATTATGAGTATCCGCCTTGCGGATTATCCGCTTACTCCGTTTCGCTATCGCTTTATTGCACTGATGCAAAATAAAAGATGACATAAAACTAGCCTATAATGTGCGATTTTTAATCAAAATCCGTCTCACAATGCATCACTTTCCGGCATTGCAAGATAGATATGCTTATCACATGCAACGACAGCACACCTTACCCGCACCCGGCACCGTATCCCGTTACGCCGATTTCGATGGCTCCAGCGATGCGCTGTTTCTCGCGCAACTGGGGCAACAGGCAAAACCGATCACCATCATCACCGCCAATGCGCTGGATGCGCAAAGGTTGCTGGAAGAAATTCCTTACTTTGCGCCGGAACTCAAGGCACATTTGCTCCCGGATTGGGAAACGCTGCCCTACGATACGTTCTCGCCGCATCATGATCTGGTTTCGGAACGGCTCGCGACCCTGTATCAGGTGATGAACCGTGCTTGCGATGTGCTGATTGCGCCATTGACCACAGCGCTTTACCGCATGCTGCCACGCGAATATCTCGCCGCGCACACTTTTTTTCTCAAACAAAAAGAAGTGCTGGATCTGGCAGGATTGCGCAATCAATTGACTTTGGCGGGCTACTCGCATGTCACGCAAGTTTTCTCGCCGGGCGAATACAGCGTGCGCGGCGGTTTGATTGATTTGTTTCCGATGGGCAGTCCGCTGCCGTATCGCATCGATTTACTGGATAACGAAATCGACACCATTCGCACGTTTGATGTCGATACGCAACGCAGCATTTATCCAGTTAAGGAAATCCGCTTGCTGCCAGCGCGTGAATTCCCGTTGGATGAAGCCGGGCGCACCTGTTTCCGCGGTAATTTCCGCGAGAAATTCGAAGGCGATCCATCCAAAAGACAGATCTACAAAGATATCAGCAAAGGCCTGACGCCTGCCGGTATCGAATATTATCTGCCGCTGTTCTTTGAACAGACTGCAACATTGTTTGATTACTTGCCGGAAAACACCTTGGTCTGTCTGCATCAGGATGTCCGTCCGATCATCGACGAATTCTGGCGCGATACCCAGTCACGCTATCAACTGTTACGCGCTGATATTGAACGCCCCCTGTTACCGCCGCATGAATTATTCTTATCCAGCGATATTTTCTTCGGCAAGTTAAAACCCTATGCGCGCGTTGAAATCTTATCCAATGGACAGGATCTGAAACTGACCGCGCCAAAAGCGAGCCAGCCGCTACCATCCGTCCAAGTCAATCGACATGCAGAGAATCCGCTGGAAAAACTCGCCGCATTTGTCGCCGGTTTTTCCCGATCCGGCGGGCGCGTTGTATTGCTGGCGGAAAGTATGGGACGGCGCGAACTCATCGCCGAGTACTTGAATCAATATGATCTGCACCCGGACAGTTGCCAGGATTACGCACAGTTTCTGGATAGTCCTCATCCTTTTATGCTGAGTGTTGCGCCTGTGCACACGGGTTTTATTCTGGAACAGGCACAGCTCGCGTTTATCACCGAAAGTGAGCTGTACTCGACACATGTTTATGGCCGACGAGAACGTGAATCGCGTAAAACCACGTCAACCGACAACATTCTGCGCGATTTGTCGGAAATCAAACCGGGCGATCCGGTGGTGCATGAACAGCACGGCATCGGTCGTTATCTCGGCTTGGTCAGCATGGATGTGGGCGAAGGTGAAGACGGCGAGCTGAGTGAATTTTTATCTCTGGAATATGCAGGTGGCGACAAACTGTACGTACCGGTTTCACAACTGTATCTGATCGGCCGCTACAGCGGCGCCGCACCGGAATCGGCGCCGTTGCACAAATTAGGCAGCGGCCAGTGGGACAAAGCCAAGCGCAAAGCCATGCAGCAGGTGCGCGACACGGCGGCGGAATTGCTGAATCTGTATGCCCAACGTGCCGCCCGTGAAGGCCATATCTTTGAGCTCAGGCAACATGATTACGACGCTTTTGCCGAGGGATTCGGTTTTGAGGAAACTGCCGACCAAGCGGCGGCGATCAAAGCGGTGATTGAAGACTTAACGTCCGGGAAACCGATGGACCGGCTGATCTGCGGCGATGTCGGATTCGGCAAAACCGAAGTAGCATTACGCGCAGCTTTTATTGCCGTAGCCGACGGCAAGCAAGTTGCCGTGTTGGTCCCCACCACGTTGTTGGCGGAACAGCATTTTCAGAACTTCTCCGACCGCTTTAGTTTGATCGCCGATCAATGGCCAGTCAAAATCGCCGAATTATCGCGCTTCCGCTCCGCCAAGGAACAGACACTGGCATTGGCCGGACTGGCCAAAGGTGAAATCGACATTATCATCGGCACGCACAAATTGATTCAGAAAGATGTGCATTTCAAGAATCTGGGATTGGTCATCATTGACGAAGAACACCGCTTTGGCGTACGGCAAAAGGAACAGCTGAAAAAATTGCGCGCTGAAGTCGATGTGCTAACCCTCACCGCCACGCCAATTCCGCGCACATTGGCGATGTCACTGGAAGGTTTGCGTGATTTCTCCATCATCGCCACCGCACCGCAACGCCGCCTGGCCATCCGTACCTTTGTCAGCAGTTTCTCGATGGGCATCATCCGTGAAGCTTGTTTGCGCGAATTGAAACGCGGCGGACAGATCTATTTTCTGCACAATGAAGTCAACACAATTCAGTTGATGTATGAAAAACTTGCCGGTCTTTTACCCGAAGCGCGCATCAATATCGCACACGGACAAATGCCGGAACGCGATCTGGAACATGTCATGCGCGATTTTTACCAGCAACGTTTCAACATTCTGCTATGCACCACCATCATTGAAACCGGCATCGACATCCCCAGTGCCAACACGATCATCATGAACAACGCGCATAAATTCGGCCTGGCACAATTGCATCAACTGCGTGGCCGGGTAGGCCGTTCGCATCACCAAGCTTACGCGTATCTGCTGACGCCACCGGAAGAAGCGCTCGGCGCGCAAGCCAAGAAACGCTTGGAAGCGATTCAGGCGATGGAAGAACTCGGTTCTGGGTTTTATCTGGCCATGCATGACCTGGAAATCCGCGGTGCCGGTGCAGTACTGAGCGAATCGCAAAGCGGCGAAATGCAAGAAATCGGTTTCAGTTTATACAGCGCCATGCTCGATACCGCGATCCAGTCGCTGAAACAGGGGCGCGAACCGGATATGCAGCACCCATTGGGCGTCGCCACCGAAATCAACCTGCATGTGCCGGCGTTATTACCCGAAGATTACTGCCACGACATCCACGAACGCTTGGTACTGTACAAGCGCATGGCTAATTGCAACGATGACGATCAGCTTGATGATATGCAACGCGAATTGATCGACCGTTTCGGCCTGCTGCCCAACCCCGCCCGCGCCCTGCTCGACTGCCATCGCCTGCGCATCGCCGCCAAGCCGCTCGGCATCACCCGAATCGACGCCAGCTCTGAAAGCATTCAAATCCAATTCATTCCAAATCCACCGGTGAATCCGGCGGAAATCATCAAACTGATTCAAAGCAGTCGCGAATACTCGCTCTCCGGTCAAGACCGGCTGAAAGTTCAGGTGCAGATCGAGGATGTGAATAAGCGGGTGATAAGGGTTAAGGAATTGATTCAGAAGTTGGGTGGGAATAACTGAAGCATCGATTTGTCTACAGTTACAGTAAAGCTAAACTGCCATTTGAACTGCATGGCTATATAAGATCAAAATTAAATTGCAAAAAACAAAAATCCATCCTATCATGACACTCAATGAATTTCATTGACATTACAAAATTAAGGTAAAGAATCTGAAATGAGCCAGATATCTGCAAGACTATCGGATGAATTGGTCGCAGCCCTTGATGAAGCTGCGACAAAATTACACCGAACGCGCGCCGATGTAATCAGACAAGCTGTAGAATATTATCTTGATGATTTTGAAGATATCTCCCTTGCCGTGAAAGCTTTACAAGATCCAGCAGATCCAATTCTGGATTGGGAAACTGCAAAGCATGATCTACTCCGTCAGCATTAAGCAAAGTGCACTCAAATCGTTAAAAAGCATCGCACGTGAAGATCGATTGCGTATCATTGAAGCCATTGATCAACTCAAGATTAACCCCGCAGCTGGCGGTGTACTAAAAGGCGAATATTCTGGGCTGCGTCGTATTCGAATTGGTTCGTATCGTGTCGTGTACGAGGTACATGACGAGAAATTGACGGTACTCGTCATTCGCATCGGTCATCGTCGTGAGATTTACCGGTAAATTTGATGATAGCAATCACACGGCATATGCTTATTTATCATGTTCTTAGTTACACACCAATTGATGTCAATACAGATAAATCCAAATGAACCATCCTGATATCCGCTGGCAGCAGCGTTTTGCCAATTACAAAAAAGCGATGCTACAGCTGCAAAGTGACCTGGTCAAGTAAAACCGGACACCCCAGTTAAGCTGCTTTTATCGATTTTGCTGCTTCTGCTTCATATTGGTTTGGGCTTTTGTAATCCAGGTATGAATGCAGTCTCTGGCTGTTATAAAATAC
>WBZX01000749.1_pt1 | contig 27747 bp, 23 predicted proteins | sample 5204211 | NCBI WGS metagenome assembly WBZX01 (sample SAMN12344362, study PRJNA552823) | activated sludge metagenome | biome: Activated sludge suspended growth; feature: Nitrification reactor; material: Wastewater; isolation source: activated sludge from nitrification reactor of wastewater... | reverse complement strand
TGTTTTAAACGATCACGAAGCAGCCATTACTTTTAAAGATCAAGCGCCACGAAAAGAGATCCTCATTCGCCCAACCGATGCTGTACAGTGGGCTTTGTATTATCCGGCTATCATAGATTATTGGCAGCGCGTTGAAGTAAAAAAAGCCCAGGATGCCAGTAGCCTAATCCAAGAGGCGGGTCGTTTGCTGACGGTCGGACAAGCCGACGAAGCAAAGAAGATTATCGAACAAATCCTGCAACGTGAACCGGATAACAGCGATGCCCATGCGCTACTCGCCATCATCGCCGTGACACAGAACGAAAAAGATCAGGCGCTGGATCTAGCGACTAAAGCAGTGACGCTCGATCAGCAATCCGCTGCTGCACATTTAGCGCTCTCCTATACACAACAAGCGCACTTTGAAATTGAAGCAGCACTGCAAAGTGTACAACAAGCAATCACACTCGACTCAAACAATGCGCTTGCCTGGGCGCGAGTCGCTGAATTGCAGATGTCGCTGGGTGATTTGGATCGTGCCCTGGATGCCGCACAACACGCTGTAAAGCGGAATCCGGACCTAGCGAAAACTCAAACTGTTTTAGGTTTTGCGCATTTGTTGCAAATCGACACAAAAACTGCCAAAACAATCTTCACCCAAGCCATTGCATTAGATCAAGCTGATCCGATGCCACGACTGGGTCTAGGGCTGGCTTTGATCCGTGAAGGTGATCTGGAAGCGGGTCGGATAGAACTCGAAATCGCCGCCAGCCTGGATCCGGCAAATTCCTTGATCCGTAGTTATCTGGGTAAAGCTTATTTTGAGGAAAAGCGCTATCCACTTGCCAGCACGCAATTTGATCTGGCGAAAGAACGCGATCCGAAAGATCCAACGCCATGGTTTTACGACGCGATTCAAAAACAAACACAGAACCGTCCGGTGGAAGCCCTGCAAGATATCCAGAAATCGATTGAACTGAACGATAACCGTGCGGTGTATCGGTCCAAATTTCTACTGGATCGTGACGAAGCGGCGCGTGGCTCCAGTCTGGCAAGAATCTTTGAGAACTTGGGATTTGAAAGACGTGCTGTGATGGAAACCGCCAAATCCCTCAGCTTTGATCCCGCTAACCATTCTGCGCATCGCTTTCTTTCCGATACCTATGCAAATATTCCACGTCATGAAGCCGCTCGTGTCAGTGAATTGTTGCAAGCACAACTGTTACAACCGATTAATGTCAATCCGGTGCAACCACACATGGCGGTTGCAGATCTAAATATCATCACCAATACCGGTCCATCGAACCCGGGATTTAATGAGTTTGCGCCACTGATGGAGCGCAGCAAACCGCAATTAGTCGCTTCAGGGATTGCAGGAAATAATGGTACCTTGGGAAATGAAATGGTGTTCTCCAAGTTTAATGAACGCACCTCGATTAGCTTGGGGCAATTTCATTATGAAACGAATGGATTTAGGCCCAATAATGATCAAAAGCATAATATCTATAATACTTTTATTCAACATGCATTTACGTCAAAGTTCAATGTTCAGGCAGAATTTCGCACTCGCGAAACACAGCAAGGCGATATCGAGCTGAGATTTAACCCGGATTATTTTTTTAAAACAGTTTCTCAAAAATTTAACGAAGATATTGCACGTACGGGGGCACGATATGCTATTTCGCCCCATCAGGACTTTATTGTGTCGGGGATGTATAAAAATAGAAATGGTGGTCCCGTTTTGCAAGACTCTGTTGGAAGGCTCTCTCAAAAAGGATACCAGGTAGAGGCACAATACCACCTTAGGAAAACGTTCCTTAATCTTGTAACGGGAGGAGGAGTCTATGATATCTGGTTTGAAAATCACGCCTATAATTTAAAAGAAGAATTGAATACGAATATGCACTTTTACTCCAATGTATATTTGCCCAAAAATGCAACAGCAACACTTGGGGTAAGCTACAACGCTTACAAGCGGAGGGGAGAGAATCCATCAATCCCATTGGATTTTAATGAAATTGATCCAAAAATGGGTCTGCAATGGGATATCACGAATCGTTTTCGGCTAAGGGCTGCCTGGCTAGAAACTGTTACTTCTGGGTTAATTGCGCAGCAAACACTTGAACCAACGCAAGTAGCAGGCTTCAATCAATTATTTGATGATCCGGTTGGAACAAGATCAAGGCGGAAAGGAGTAGGGTTAGACACAAAAATCGCAAAAGATTTTTACGGAGGGATAGAAGGATCCATTCGCCATCTTGCAGTTCCCTTTATAAACGGAGGGTACGACCATCAAAAAGAACAACTTTATCGCGCTTATATTTATGGGTTGATTTCAACTAACTGGTCATTTAATAGTGAATTACAGTTTGAAAATTTTAGCAGAAAAGAAAATCTTGATCCTATAACAGAAATTAGTCCCAATAGAATTGAACCCAACGATATTCAAACGCTCAGCATACCTGTTAGCCTTAATTATTTTAATCCTAACGGAATGTTTTTTCGGCTGACGGGAACCTATGTGAAACAAGATTTAGAGATATTTAAAGATAGTTCTACGCTGAATTCCCACAAGAGCCTATTCTACCCTCGGAATCTTCCCCGGGATCTTAAGATTGAAGGGTTAAGTAATTTTTTTGTATTGGATACTTCAATTGGTTTTAGATTGCCTGGAAGGAGGGGGTTGATAAGCATCGAAGGGCGAAACTTGCTGGACGATGAATTTTTCTTTAGAAACTCACAATTTTATGTATCTCAACCTATACCGCCTCGGTATGCACCATTTCGCTCGCTGTTTGTTCAATTAACTTTAAATTTTTAACCGGAGGAAATCATGGAACTATGGACTAATACATCAAAAAAAGAGAAAGCATTTTATGTGTTTGCAGCATTTCTTGTATTTTATTTTGTGATTAGCAATTATGTAATTATTGATCGCTTCAAGACTTCTCCTGTGGAACTATTTGATTCTGAAATTATTGAGCCCAAAATAATTTTACCGGAAGAGAAAAAAAATAGTTTTGAGAAACTCTCTGAAGAACTTAATCTGATTGAAAAAGATGATGTTCGTTATATAACAATTATGATGCGAGATAAATTAGGTCAAGAAAAAGCAACCATCGTATATTTTCCTGGAGGATATTACGGAGTAAGACATGGTGAAGAACGGAATAATGAATCCAGTTTGATGGAATTTGGATTGCAGTATCTAAGCGGCAGTAATTCCGCTTCTGCCCATCATGTCTCATGTCCTTCTACGCATTATTTACTACAATGTAATGGTATGTTCGCTAGTGGAACTGGCCATGTCGCAGGAGCAAATTGTCAGTGCGTAAGAATATTTTAGAAAGATTAAGTCTGAACTACTACAGATTAAGTACAACAAAGGCAAGTAGCGATTAGCATGCGCTACTTGCCTTTTTCTTTATTCGGATCAAAGAACAGACAGCCCTAGAAAACTCTGATCCAGGATGCCAACATTATTCAAGACATGAATGTTGAAATCTGGGATAAAGATATCGGAAGCATCAACGATTCTTGCGGCTTCATCGGCAACACGATCCGCTAATTCTTCATTAGTCCGAGCGGTAGTAGCAATGCTGGCTAAGCTAGTTTGAAGTAATATGCGATACGCTTCAGAGTTTTGATCGCCAGAAAATTTTTCTATCTGATCAAGTTCGGTATTGTCTAATCTAGAGAAGACATTGATTAATGTGCCATAAAATATGGACGCAGTATTTTCATTAGTAGCGGCTATATTACTTAGGTTTTTGACGCCTAACTCCTCCGGATCATAAACATAGCCAGCTTTCTCTTGAAAAGAATATATTGGTGCAAAAAAATGCGTATCAAATTCTTCCGAAACATCGGGATTAATTAGAGGCTTTACTTTTTCTTGTAAGGATTGAGTTGACAAGACACCTTCCGAATTATTATTGAAAGCTATAAGCGCTTCCAAGTCTCCCATATCGGAGTTAACTAATTTACCTATGTCATCAAGATCGGAGGGATCAATATCATCCAATTCAAAATACGCTTTAATTACATCAATGGAATACCCCGTAATTTCATTGAGCATTGAAATGGTTACCGCATGGTCTAAAGCAGCTTTGAATATTAGTTCCGGCTGATTAAGTTTGACATTCGAATCAATAAAATCTTTCGCTTCTTGAAGCGTAATTCCTTGTTTATTTAGAATTGATTCTGCTGACATGAAATTCTCCCTTTTTAATATCCAGATAGTTAAAATTCATCTAATTAGCAGCTACGGCTGCTGCTAGTAGCTATCCGTTCTAATTTGTTGAATACAAGAATAAATTAGGACACAAGTAACTTTGTGTCATTATATGTCGAATATTGTAATTTGCATGTGAGATTTTCACATGCAATGTAGTGAAACTATTGTAAATCCTCAGTGAAGCCATTCTCATATAAAATACTATATGTACTGAAAAATTTTATTCACTTAGTTTGAAAGGATTAAATTGGCTACACGACAAATTTCATCTGATCGCGCTTGTGCGTTGCTTTCGGTCATTAAGGAATTTAAGAATTTGTCTTTAACTGATTTGGAAGTGATCGCACAAGCTTGTCAGTGGTATCGTTACGAAGCTGGGGAAGAGATTGTTCGATATCATGATGATTCCAATAGTGTCTTTTTTATTACGCAAGGCGAAGTGCGGGTGAACTACAATTCCATATCGGGTAAGGAGGTTATTTTGTGCGATCTGGTTGCGGGTGAGATATTTGGTGAGTTGACTGCGATTGATGGTCAATCACGATCGGCGAATGTTGTCGCCAAAACCAGTACTTTACTGGCGTCTATTTCCTCATCAGCCTTCCAGGAATTGATTTTCAGCAATCGGCAAATTGCGGCGGCTATTTTTCAAAGATTGACCGGGCAAATACGGCGATTGACCGAGCGGGTTTTTGAATCTGACACGTTGAAAGTGCCTAATCGTATCCGTGCCAAATTACTGCATCTTGCTAAGACACAAGCAACCATATCCAACAATAAGGCAGTTATCTCAGCAGTACCTACGCATGTTGAATTAGCTTGTCTGATTGGTACGCACCGTGAAGCTGTAACGCGGGAGCTCAATGAGCTGGAAGCTGAGAATATCATTCTACGTAAAGGTGATGAGGTACATATTCTCGATGTGGCAAGGTTAGCCGAGTTGGTTGAGGGTGTTCGTTGTATATAAATTTGGCCGAAAAGAGTAACAAAAAGGCAGCATCAAATAAAAAAAGCACACCAATTTCCGGTGTGCTTTTTTAACGTACGTAAGAGACTATTTTACAGCAGTGGAATGATCAACAATGCCACAATGTTGATAATCTTGATCAATGGATTGATCGCCGGACCTGCAGTGTCTTTGTAAGGATCGCCTACAGTGTCACCGGTTACCGAGGCTTTGTGCGCTTCACTGCCTTTACCGCCAAAGTGACCATCTTCGATATATTTCTTCGCATTATCCCAAGCACCGCCACCGGTTGTCATGGAAATCGCAACGAACAGGCCGGTTACGATAGAACCCATCAGAACACCACCTAACGCTTGTGGCCCCAGAATGACACCGACTAACAGCGGAATCAGTACAGGTAATAATGAAGGGACCATCATTTCCTTGATCGCTGCCTGGGTCAGCATATCCACTGCGCGTGAATAGTCAGGTTTGGCTGTGCCTTCCATAATGCCGGGAATCTCTTTGAACTGACGGCGGACTTCAATAACCACTGATCCCGCTGCACGTCCAACAGCTTCCATTGACATGGCACCAAACAAATAAGGAATCATACCGCCGATGAAGAGACCGATAATAACCATGTGATTGGATAAATCAAAGGTTATGGCGTGCCCGGCATGTTCCAGGGCATGCGTATAATCAGCAAACAATACCAAGGCGGCTAAACCGGCGGAACCAATAGCATAGCCTTTGGTAACAGCTTTGGTGGTATTACCCACGGCATCCAGAGGATCGGTAATGGCACGGACAGAATCCGGCATTTCAGACATTTCAGCGATACCGCCAGCGTTATCGGTAATCGGGCCGTAGGCATCCAGTGCCACAATGATACCGGTCATGGATAACATCGCGGTTGCAGCAATCGCAATACCGTACAGCCCTGCTAATGCATAAGCCAGCAAAATACTGATACAAACAGCCAATACAGGCGCTGCGGTCGCGCGCATTGAAACACCCAGACCGGCGATAATGTTGGTTGCGTGTCCGGTGGTTGATGCTTCCGCAACATGTTGAACCGGTGGGAAATCTGTTGACGTGTAGTATTCAGTAATGACAACCATGAGTCCTGTCAATATCAGTCCGATCGTTGCAGCCAGGAATATACGCATCACCAGCATGCCGCCAGCCACTTCCGTACCATCTATATTCAGAGACATATCGCCCATGAACCAAACGGTTACTGGAAGATAAGCCAATAAAGCGATACCACCGGCAACGGCCAATCCACGATAAAGTGCATTCATGATCTTGCCACCTTCACGCATCTTGACGTAGTAGCAGCCAATGATTGATGCGACGATGGAAACGGCACCTAACATCAATGGATAAATCACAGCATCCATGGCATTCGTTGAAAATAGCAGCGCGCCCAAGATCATGGTAGCGATGATGGTTACTGCATAGGTTTCAAACAGATCAGCCGCCATACCTGCACAGTCGCCCACGTTATCACCCACATTATCAGCAATCACTGCTGGATTACGTGGATCATCTTCCGGAATACCTGCTTCCACTTTTCCAACCAGATCAGCACCTACGTCTGCGCCTTTAGTGAAAATACCGCCACCCAACCGAGCAAAAATGGAAATGAGTGATCCACCAAATGCGAAGCCGATTAACGGCTTGATCACATCACTAACTGCTTGATTGGGATCGGCACCATCAAATAACATGGCGCAATACCCGGCAACGCCCAATAAACCTAAACCGACTACCAGCATGCCAGTCACAGCACCGCCGCGGAAAGCAATGGCCAGCGCTTCATTCAGTCCGGTGCGTGCAGCCTCAGCAGTACGTACATTCGATTGCACTGAAACATTCATGCCCAGAAAACCGGCAGCACCTGAGAGGAGAGCACCCAAAGCAAAACCAATGGCTGTATCCCAACTGAGCGCTATCCAGAGGGCAAAAAATAACACAAGACCCACAGCACCAATCGTCATGTATTGGCGTTTTAGATACGCAGATGCACCCTCTTGTATCGCAGTAGCAATTTCCTGCATACGTTGGTTGCCTGTAGATTGAACATAAATCCCCCGAATCCATATGCCACTGAATATCAGGGCTAAAATCGCACTACCAATTGCGATAATTAAACCGTTAGCCATAAAGAACTCCAATTAAAGTCAGACCACACAAAATCATATGTGGAATCTTGGCCTAAAAATTCCACATTATTAAACACTTGTCTACAACCTAAGTACAATCAGAACGTATTTTATATGTTCTTGTTACCGGAGTGCATCAAATTTAATGAACATTTGGATTGCTAATTGATTTGATCGATGTTGTTTGACTTCATTACAACACTCATGCAATTGCAATCCGGATCGATGCTTAAATTTTGAACTCACCCAGTTTCTTTGCAACCGCCGCATTTTTTAACCGGACATAATCCGGCAGTCCATTTTTATAAGGTGGATAATCTTCACCTTCAATCAGTGGCGCCAGGTATTCACGGCATGCTGGGGTAATGCCAAAGCCATCTTCGCTGATAAACTCAGCCGGCATCATTTTTTCGACATTGGCGACATTTGCAAGCTGAGCCATACCGACTTTCCAGCGATACGGTGTATTGGATTCACGGACGATCGTGGGCATCACTGAATTATGTCCGGCGATGGCGTATTCCACCGCAGCTTTACCCATGGCATAAGCTTGTTCCACGTCGGCTTTAGAGGCAATATGACGCGCAGCGCGTTGCAGATAATCGGCGACACCCCAGTGATATTTCAAGCTCAGGCCATCTTTGATGATATTCGCGACGACGGGTGCAACGCCACCTAATTGGGCATGGCCGAAGGCATCGCGTAATCCCTGGTCGGATAGGAAGTTACCATCCTCTCCTTTAACGCCTTCCGATACCACAACTGAACAATAGCCATATTCCTTGACGCAACGATCCACTTTGGCAAGAAATTTTTCTTTGTTGAAGGTGATTTCCGGAAATAGGATAACAACCGGAATCTCGCAATCGGCGCTTGAAGCCAATCCACCCGCAGCAGCGATCCATCCTGCATGGCGGCCCATAACTTCCAGGATGAAAACCTTGGTTGAAGTTTTGGACATACTGGCCACATCAAAACTGGCTTCACGTGTAGAGACCGCAATATATTTGGCGACGGAACCAAAACCGGGGCAACAATCAGTGATCGGTAAATCGTTATCAACGGTTTTGGGAACGTGGATCGCTTGAATGGGATAGCCCAGGGTATCAGCGATCTGCGAAACCTTAAGACAGGTATCCGCCGAATCACCGCCGCCATTGTAAAAGAAATAGCCAATATTATGCGCCTTGAATACTTCGATCAGACGCTCGTATTCACGCCGATTCTGTTCCAGGCTTTTTAATTTGTAGCGGCAAGAACCAAAAGCACCCGATGGGGTATAACGTAACGCAGCAATTGCTGCGGCTGAATCTGCATTGGTGTCAATTAAATCTTCGGTCAACGCACCGATGATGCCATTGCGACCTGCGTAAACATTACCGATTTTATCGGAATGCTGACGCGCTGTTTCCAGAACACCCGCGGCGGAAGCGTTAATAACCGCTGTAACGCCACCGGATTGGGCATAAAATGCATTTTTAATTGCCATTTTTTTCTCCTGATTGATTAAATCGTAAGCAAGCTATTTGTATTCGTATAAAAACTCAGGTGTGATTTATCGTTGTCCTGAATTCTGTTGATATGAATCATAGACGAAGCTGGTTAACTTTATTTTAACAAGCTGTTGAAAAACTATCTGTATTGCCGCTGCGGTGTTAAAAACAGGCTCAAAATGCTCATTTATCATACATAAACTGCGCTTTTTCGCCTGTTTTTGCCTTGCATCGGCTGCTTCGAATACGTTTCTCAACGGCCTGTTAATGCTGCAAAAATCTGATCGCGTATTTCTTCAACCGTGCCTATTCCGGCTATCTTGGTATAACGCGGCGCGTCGCTCCCACCGTTTGTCGACCACTTTGAATAGTAGTCAATCAAAGGCTCGGTTTGCTCATGATAGACTTCCAACCGTTTTCTGACGGTTTCTTCCTTGTCGTCATCACGCTGGATCAATGGCTCACCGGTAACATCATCCTGGCCATCTATCTTAGGTGGATTAAAGTCGACATGATAAGTACGTCCTGACGCCGGGTGTACTCTACGGCCCGACATACGCTTAACAATTTCAGCATCTGCGACATCAATTTCAACCACAAAATCAATCGGTACGCCGGCTGCTTTCATGGCATCGGCTTGCGGGATTGTGCGTGGAAAGCCATCAAACAGGAAACCATTGACACAATCAGATTGTGTAATGCGTTCTTTGACTAAGTTAATGATAATGTCATCAGAAACCAATCCACCGGCATCCATAATTTTTTTTGCCATAACGCCCAGTTCAGTGCCTGCTTTAACAGCACTACGCAACATGTCGCCAGTAGAAATTTGCGGAACCCCAAAATGTTCCTTAATATAATTGGCCTGAGTACCTTTTCCGGCACCAGGGCCACCTAATAAAATGACTCGGATAGCTATTCTCCCCTTGTTACCCATTAAAATTTACTGAATGTGGTGACGAATTTATATCTGCCACTTCAATGACATCATGCGATTATATCGCAGGCAACGCAGATACTCGAGTTTTTTACTACAGTAATCCGCATGAAGTGAAACAACTTCATCACAAGTTACATTGATGCGGTACAGGTTATGCGATAATTCGATCGACTCTTAACAGGAAAAATCATGGACGAAAATAGAAGTAAAGCGCTTGATGTTGCGCTAGCCCAAATCGAAAAACAGTTTGGTAAAGGCTCAATCATGCGGTTGGGCGCTAACGATGTCGCCTATGATATACAAATTGTTTCTACCGGATCGTTGGGGCTTGATATCGCATTGGGTGTGGGGGGATTACCACGCGGCCGGGTGATTGAAATTTACGGGCCTGAATCTTCGGGAAAAACCACGCTGACACTCCAAGTCATTGCAGAAATGCAAAAAATGGGTGGAACAGCCGCTTTTATTGATGCGGAACACGCGCTGGATCCGCAATATGCACAGAAAATCGGCGTCAATGTCCAGGAATTGCTGATATCTCAGCCCGATAATGGCGAACAAGCATTGGAAATCGCCGACATGCTGGTACGTTCCGGATCGGTGGATATTGTTGTGGTGGATTCAGTCGCCGCACTCACGCCGCGTGCAGAAATCGAAGGCGATATGGGCGACCCGCAAATGGGATTGCAAGCACGTTTAATGTCGCAGGCTTTACGCAAACTCACTGCCAACATCAAGCGCAGCAATACTATGGTGATTTTCATCAACCAGATTCGCATGAAAATTGGCGTGATGTTCGGTAACCCTGAAACCACGACCGGCGGCAATGCATTAAAATTTTATGCGTCGGTGCGCCTGGATATCCGCCGCACCGGATCGATCAAAAAAGGTGAAGAAGTCATTGGCAACGAAACGCGCGTGAAAGTGGTTAAAAATAAAGTAGCGCCACCATTCAAGCAAGCGGACTTCGACATTCTGTACGGTGAAGGCATTTCTCGTGAGAGCGAAATCATAGAATTAGGCGTATTGCATAAACTTATCGACAAAGCAGGTGCTTGGTATGCATACAAAGGTGAGAAAATCGGTCAGGGCAAAGACAATGTGCGTGACTACCTGAAAGAACATAAGGAGATCGCTCAGGAAATTGAACAGAAGATTCGATTGATTGTAGGTATTGTGGATCAAGCCAGACCTGTAAAAGAAAAAGCTGAAAAGGTCGAGAAAGAAAAAACGGATAAAGAAAAATAAATTTTGTGGATACCCGGTCACCCTTGGAGATGCGTGCACTGCGTTATTTGGCACAACGCGAATATTCCCGTTTGGAATTGGAACAAAAACTTGCTATTCACGCACGTTCTTCCGATCAGGAAGCCTTATCCAGCGTATTGGATAAACTGGAACAAAATGGTTTTTTATCGGCGGTACGGGTTGTCGAACAAATTATCCGCACGCGTAGATCCCGCTTTGGTAGTCAGCGCATTGTTCATGAACTGAAGGAAAAAGGCATTGATGAACACTTGATTCAGAGTGTATTGCCATCGCTTAAGGAAACCGAGCTGGAGGCGGCATTTAAAATCTGGCAAAAGAAATTCGGAAAAGTACCTGACACTAGAGAAGAACGCGGTAAGCAAATGCGCTTCATGATGAGCAGAGGTTTTTCAATGGAAGTGATACAACGAGCTTTATCTCAGGCAAATGAGGAGAGCCAATGAAAAAGTTGCTTGTGCAAATGATGTTCGTTCTGACAATTTTATTGACCGGTAATCAAGCTAGTGCGGATGAGATCGTGCCCATCAGCGAGATCAATACATCGCCTGTCAATTTCGATGGTAAAGAAGTAAAACTAAAAGGCATTGCCAAAAATCCTACACGCCTGCCACTGGTCGATCTAAAATCCTATGTATTGGAAGATAAAAGCGGCGAAATCACGATTCTGACGGAATTGGATTTGCCTAAGATGAACGAAGAAATCACCATTCGGGTTAAAGTCAAAAGCTTGGCCATCGTCCAAGGTGAAGCATTGGGTTTGACGGTGATTGAACTGGAACGATATGAGCAGCAGCAAAAAATATGAATAGCAGCGAAATACGACAAAAATTTCTCGAATTTTTCGAATCACATGGGCACACCATCGTAGCATCCAGCCCATTGGTTCCCAACAATGATCCGACCTTATTGTTCACCAACGCAGGTATGGTGCAATTTAAAGATGTATTTCTGGGGCAGGACAAACGACCCTATGTGCGTGCGGTCAGTTCGCAGCGCTGCGTGCGTGCCGGTGGTAAACACAACGATCTGGAAAATGTCGGTTACACGGCACGGCATCATACGTTTTTTGAGATGCTGGGAAATTTCAGCTTTGGCGATTATTTCAAACGGAATGCCATTCAATTTGCCTGGGAATTTTTGACAAACTCGCTCAAAATTCCACGCGAGAAACTGTGGGTGACTGTGTATGCGGAAGACGACGAAGCGGCGGATATCTGGCTGAATGAAATCGGTGTCGATGCATCCCGCTTGGTACGGATTGCGACCATGGATAATTTCTGGCAAATGGGAGACACCGGCCCCTGCGGTCCTTGTTCCGAGATTTTTTATGATCACGGGCCGGACGTCAAAGGCGGGCCGCCCGGTTCTGCCGATGCCGATGGCGACCGCTACATCGAAATCTGGAATTTGGTGTTCATGCAGTACAACCGAGACAGTGCTGGCACACTGCACCCGCTGCCCAAGCCATCGGTGGATACCGGCATGGGACTGGAACGGATTTCCGCGGTCATGCAGCACGTTCACAGCAATTACGACATTGATCTGTTTCAAAGCTTGATCAAAGCTGCCGCGCGCGTCACCCATACCAAAGACCTTGCGGATAATTCCTTAAAAGTGATTGCCGACCATATCCGCGCCTGCTCGTTTTTGATTACCGATGGCGTCATTCCCGGCAGTGAAGGGCGCGGTTATGTGCTGCGGCGCATCATCCGTCGCGCTATCCGCCATGGTTATCAACTCGACCAAAAACAGCCTTTCTTTTATCAACTGGTAGAAGATTTAAGCCAAGTGATGGGGCAGGCCTATCCGGAGCTGGTTGCCGCTAAAACACGTGTTGCTGCCGTCTTGCAGCAAGAAGAAGAGCGTTTTGCCGAGACGCTGGAAAACGGCATGCAAATTCTGGAAGCCGCGCTCAGCCAGAAAAGCAAGGTACTGGATGGCGAAACCGCATTCCGGCTCTATGACACATTCGGTTTCCCGATTGACCTGACTGCCGACATTGCGCGTGAACGTGACATTAGCGTCGACCATGCCGGTTTTGAGCAAGCCATGGCACGTCAGCGCGAGCAAGCGCGCGCTGCCAACAAATTCACCATGCAGGAAGGCATTGAATATAGCGGCAATCAAACCACTTTCTATGGCTATGAGACCTTGCAACATGAGGGACAAGTGTTGGCCATTTATAAACAAGGCAGTGCGGTGGATTTCATCGAAGCCGGGGATGAGGCGGTGGTGGTTCTGGATCAGACGCCGTTTTATGCCGAATCGGGCGGACAAGTCGGCGACAGCGGCGAATTGCTGGTAGCCAATGGCACTTTTGCGGTAACGGATACGCAAAAAATACAAGCCGGTGTGTTTGGTCATAAAGGCTTGTTACGCAGCGGTCGCTTGGTCATCAAGGATAGCGTGCTGGCTAAAGTTAATCCGCAAACCCGCACCAGCACCGCGAACAATCATTCCGCGACACACTTGCTGCATGCTGCGCTGCGCAAAGTACTCGGGACTCACGTGACGCAAAAAGGCTCACTGGTGGATGCCAATCGCACACGTTTTGATTTTTCCCACAACGCATCACTCACCGCTGACGAAATACGCGAAACCGAACGCCTCGTCAACGAGCAGATCAGAAACAACTGGGTCGTTGCATCCGAAACCATGAAATACGATGATGCCATCAAGCGCGGTGCCATGGCGCTGTTTGGTGAAAAATATTCGGATGTCGTGCGTGTCATCGGTATGGGCGAATTCTCCACCGAATTATGCGGCGGTACGCATGTGCCGCAAATCGGACAAATCGGTTTCTTTAAAATTGTAACGGAATCCGGCGTGGCCGCAGGTATCCGTCGCGTTGAAGCAGTGACTGGAACAGCGGCTATCGATTATGTGCAACAACGCGAAGCACAATTACTGGAAATCGCACAAACGCTAAAAACCAATCCGCAGGAAGTTACGCAAAAAATTGCCCAGATTATCGACAATGTGCGGCAAACTGAAAAAGAGCTGACGCGTTTAAAAACCAAACTGGCCAACTCGCAAGGTACCGATCTGGCGGCACAAGCGCAAGATGTTAGCGGTATCAAAGTGTTGGCCGCCAATCTGGAAAATGCCGATGCCAAAATCCTAAGAGAAGCGCTCGATCAGCTCAAAGATAAGCTAAGAACTTGTGCCATCGTGCTGAGTACCGTTGAAGACGGAAAAATAACCCTGATCGCCGGTGTCAGTGCCGATCTGACCAGTCGGATCAAAGCTGGAGAACTGGTCAATTTTGTCGCTCAGCAAGTCGGCGGTAAAGGCGGTGGTCGGCCCGATATGGCGCAGGCGGGCGGCACACAACCGGAGCATTTGCCAGCCGCACTTGCGAGTGTGACGAATTGGGTTGAGAAAAAATTAACGTAATATTTAGCAAATTTAAGGTATTGATAAAAAATTGACTCTTCTGGAAATAGAGCGATTAGTTTTAATACCTATCGTTCTGAGAAAAAGGTGTTGATACAAGGGAGTGATGATCAAAGGTTAAAACTGAATTCTTGAGAAGGAGCACTGATATGACCCGATATCAAATGAGTGAGCAAGCGTTAAACTTACTTAAACAAGTCGAAGAACTACGCTTAACGGTCTATGATGATCAAACTGGCAAAGAAACCCAAGTTTGGACTAAGGGTGCTACCATCGGTTATGGACATCTGATCAATAAGGCCGAATGGGATACCTATAAGGATGGCATTACTGAATCTGCTGCAGACAGTTTATTCCAACAAGATCTCGCACCGTTTATCAAAATCGTATCCACCAGCATAACCATCCCGCTAAAGCCGAATGAATTCGATGCACTTGTTATACTTGCCTACAATATTGGCGCTCAGTCTTTTCAGAATTCTTCAGTGGTTAAACTGGTGAATGATTCAAATGCTCAGACGTCCTACAAAAATCTTGAAGAAGCTTGGAAGGCCTGGAATAAATCACAAGGCAAGGTTATGAAGGGTCTGATCAACCGAAGGCAATGCGAATGGGATATTTATTCAAAGAATATTTATCAAAGATGGTGACATGATTCATGCTCGCAAATCAATACTGGCAACCTTGACACTATTCCTGGCAATGTTTGCTTTGCCGTGCTTTGCCATAGATAATCCGGACGCTCCTGACTTTCTAGCAGAATTCGAAGCGCGTGCACAAAAATTTGAGATTAACGTGCAGAACCAAGGCGGCAATACCGGTGATATCCATCGTGCCTATTCCGATTATGAAAATTTCCTCGACCATGAGCTAAATCAAGTTTACCGGGTACTGATGAAACACCTCAGCGATGAAAACAAGAAAAATTTGGTCGACTCGCAAAAACAGTGGCTTCGGTTCCGGGATATTGAATTTTTATTTATTGACAATAACTGGACAATGCAGAACTTCGGGAGCTCGTATGCGATTTCCAGAGGTGCATCACGAACAAAAATTCTGCGTGATCGTGTCATAACGCTATTACACTATTTGAAGAATTTTTGATGAGGATTATGTTGGCGTATTACCGTAATAAAGGAGTCTCAGCATGATTGTTATTTCTGACCATAGCGAGAAGTTTATCCGTCCACCAATTATCGAGAATTCTCATGATTACCCCGGATATTCGCTGGCAACAACGTTTTGTTAGCTATCAGAAGGTTTTGCTGCAACTACAAAATGCGGTTGATCTGAGTAAACAACGTGCATTCACGCAATTGGAAAAGCAGGGTGTGATTCAGGCGTTTGAATTCACCCATGAATTGGCCTGGAATGTACTGAAAGATTATCTGCAGGATCAAGGCAATCAGAATGTCAAAGGTTCAAAAGACGCCACCCGTGAAGCGTTTAAAGTGGCGCTCATTACGGATGGTGAGCAATGGATGGCGATGATTCAGAGCCGAAATATCTCATCGCATACTTATGATGATCGTGTTGCTGAACAATTGGTTGATGCGATCATTCAGCACTACTATCCATTATTTGTCGCGCTAAAAACGGAAATGGACAAATACCTGTCATGACTCAGGATCATCCATTTGGTTTGTCATCCACGACACTGGACAAACTGAACAGTATCTTTGCGCAACATCCCGTCATCGATTCCGTGGTGATCTATGGTTCGCGGGCCAAAGGCAATTATCGAGTAGGTTCTGATATTGATCTTACCATTAAGGGGGATGAAATTTCATTTGCTGAATTCATGCGCATTGAAAATCAGATCGATGACTTAATGTTGCCTTACACCGTGGATTTGTCGCAATACCATCTGTTGGAGAATGCAGATCTGGTTGCGCATATTGATCGTGTTGGTGTGGAAATTTATAAAATAAATGACGAATCAATTTAAAAATGTATTCATTGGTTTAATAAGTGTTTCTCTATTCGGATGTGGCACTGTTAACACGGTGATCAAAGGCGATTCGACCGCAAGGCATAATCTCAATCAAGTGAAGTCGCCCTGCGAATCAATACCACGGATTTACAGTGGTGTTTTCTATGATATGTGTGCCTTACGCGGGAAACCATCGCGTTCAGCGCTGTGGATGGGAAGTGGTGCAGAACTTGCACTCATTGATTTAGCGCTATCCGGGGTATTGGATACGATTGCTTTGCCTTACACCATTTATGGACAGATTAACGAAGGTGACATTAATCTCAGATAAGCTAGTGCTGCTAGCATTTAGCAATTGTCATGCGTTTCGATCATGAAATTTACTCGCATAAATAATTGCCAATATTCCTGAGAAAAATGTTTATAATGAAAAAATGAAGATTCTCAAGTACCAATGGATATTGTTTTTTTTCATCGTGTGGTTTCCACTGCAAGGGGTTACTGCCGCTGTGCTATCCGTATGTGCGCAGGAGGATTTTAGCTTGCACCATGACACCATGGTGGCAGACGATAATCATCACCATGAGGATTGTCACAAGCAAGCAACCGATGCTTCAACCGATCACGTGATTGCAAGTCTGCCTTGCGATGATATTTCTTGTAATGCTTACGGTAATCCGCCGATTCTGTCCGGCTCCGCGGCTCCCGTTCTCACTAAAGATACTTCTATTGTCACTTCCTATGATTCCGGTTTTATTTCATTTATACCGGAACAACCCAAACGTCCCCCGTTAGCCGCCTCCCTTTAGCAGGCCGTTGAAAAACTATCTGCATTGCCGCTACTGCGTTAAAAACAGGCTAAAAATGCTCATTTATTACGCATAAACTGCGCTTTTTCGCCGGTTTTTGCCTTGTATCGGCTGCCTCGAAAACGTTTTTCAACGGCCAGTTAGAAACTCGCCTGTTATTTAGGAAAGAAGCGATTGCTTGCACGAATTTTGCGCCTCAGTAAATGTGGTACAGACAGTGCAATGTCGCAACTATCATTAGCTTATTGATTGATAGTGCAGATGAAATTACCCGTCAGGAGGCCGGTATGTTGTTTACATTCGTTATTAACACTGATCAGCAGCAACAAAATTTCATTAGGAGGTTACGGAAGCACGTCGGCACCATCGTAATTGCATGGGTTGCTATCACGATGCCCCCCACAATTTATGCACAGCAGCAGGAAGCTGTTTTAAATAAGACGGGTGCCACAATTTTTACGAAATCGGTCGACAAAGTGGCCTTGATAACACCTGATCACCCTAGCGCAACATTCCTTCCGGGTTTGCTTGCAGAAGCGCTGGAAAAAAATCCGGAAATCCAGGCAGCGCAGCAGGAGCGCGAAGCCGCCCGGCAAAGAATTGCACCGGCACAAGCGCTGGATGATCCGATGCTTGAGGCGGGTGTAATTAATGCGCCTTTGGCGTCGTCGCCGTTTAACCGCGAGGATATGACCATGAAAATGATCGGCCTGTCCCAGCGCTTGCCTTTTCCGGGAAAGCGCGACTTGCGTAAGGATGTTGCCAGCAAGGATGCGGAAGCGATTGAGCATGGTTATCAGGAAACCGTGAATCGTGTCGTGCACGATCTCAAAACCGCCTATTTTGATCTGGGGCTAACGCTTGAAATGACTAAGCTGGTCGAGAAAAACAAACAAACACTCGAACATTTTCTACAAATCGCTGAAGCACGCTATCAGGTTGGGCAAGGCAGTCAGGCCGATGTATTGAAGGCGCAAACGCAAGTTTCCAGAATGTTGGATAGATTATTGGGTCTGGCACGCGAACAGCCGGTGTTTGAGGCGGATTTGATCCGCGCACTGGGCCGGAATGCGAAAGGTGTGGTGCCGATCCCCGCGCCATTACAAATCCATGCGGTGAACTTGACTCTGGAAACATTGCAACAGGAGGCTTTGATGCAACGCCCGCAATTGCTAGCGTTACAGAGCCTGATTGCACGCAATGAAAAATCAGTCGACTTGGCGCGCCGCGCATCCTATCCGGATTTCGATGTGCGCCTGTCATATGGCCAGCGTGACAACATGTTGGACGGTACCCGGCGCGATGACATGGTGAGTATGACCGTGGCGGTTAATCTGCCGGTATGGCGCGGCAGCAAAATCGAACCGCGTATCTTGGAATCTGAAGCGCTGCGCGATCAGGTGTCCAGTTTGTATCAAGCGCAAACGAATGAAATCGCGGCAAGACTGCGCCAGCAAATCGCCATGGCCGAGCAAAGCCTGAAATCGGTCAAGCTCTATCAGACCGCCATATTGCCGCAGGCGAGACTGACGGTGGAATCCGCATTGGCGGCTTATCAGGTGAACCGGGTCGACTTTCTGACCCTGCTGGATAATCAGATGACGGTATTCGATTATGAGGCCAATCTCATCACCGCGATGGCCAATTACAACAAAGCGCTGGCGGAAATCGATTTGCTGGTTGGCAAAAAGCATCACTAACTGACACATTTATGGAGTTTCCTATGAAATCCATTGTTAAACTGATGATTGTCGGAGTTGCAATGGTTATAGCATTGCTGACAGGCTACTGGTGGGGTAATACGCAATTACAGACAGCCACCGGCGTTGTTTCCTCCGAAGCAACCAACGGCGAGAAAAAGATTTTGTATTACCGCAACCCGATGGGGTTGCCCGACACGTCGTTGGTACCCAAAAAAGATCCGATGGGCATGGATTATTTGCCGGTTTATGCAGGCGACGAACCGCTTTTGGATCAAAGCATCGTGACGCTCAGTACTGAGAAAGTGCAAAAGCTGGGTGTACGTACCGAAACAGCGGTGTTGCGCGAGCTAATGCGCACTGTGCGGGCCGTCGCGACGATTCAATCCGATGAGCGTAAGCAATACACCGTGGTAACCAAGTTTGAAGGCTGGATTCACAAGCTGTATGTGAATACCACGGGACAAGCGGTCAAAAAAGGCGATGCGCTGATGGATGTTTACAGCCCTGAGCTGATTACCGCGCAACAGGAATATCTGATCGCCGTCAGAGGACTGCAAGCCGTCGCCGATGGTGATGCGGATATGCGCACCGCCATGCAACGGCTGGTTACTGGTGCATTGCAGAAACTGCGCAATTGGGATATCGCGGAAGGCGAATTACGGCGGCTGCAGCAAACCGGCGCAGTGCAACAGTATATGACGCTGCGCTCGAAAGCCGATGGCATTGTGCTGGAAAAGCAGGCCATCATGGGGCAACGCTTCATGTCGGGAGAAACGCTGTATCAGATCGCCGATTTGTCGAGTGTATGGATACTGGCCGACGTATTCGAACAGGATCTGGGCATGATCCATCCCGGCCAGTTGGTCACCATCCGGGTGGATGCTTATCCCGACAAGGTGTTCAACGGTGAAGTAGCGTTTATTTATCCGGTGGTGACGCCGGAGACGCGCACGGCCATCGTGCGCATTGCGCTTTCAAATCCCGCAGGTTTGCTGAAGCCCGCCATGTATGCGCGTGCCGAATTTGCATCGTTCCACGGCAAAAACAAAGTGTTGACCATACCGGATTCCGCCGTGCTGGATACCGGTACGCGCCGAGTGGTGTTGGTCGATCTCGGTGCCGGTCGCTTTGAGCCGCGTACGGTAAAGTTGGGCATACATGCCGATGGTTATGCTGAAGTACTGGGTGGGCTTCGGGTCGGCGAAGCGGTGGTGGTCAAGGCGAATTTTCTGATCGATGCGGAAAGCAACTTTAAAGGTGCGCTCAATAGTTTTGGTCACAATACCTATTACCCGGTGTCCGAGAAACAGGAAATTGCATCCAGCTCAACCGTTCTGTCATCTGCGCCAGTGCAATATCGCGGTGAAGGGCGCATTGAAGCGATTGATTTCACGCACGCGACCGTTACCCTCGCACATGGCCCGATTGAAAGTTTGAAATGGCCGGCGATGACCATGGACTTCCGTTTTCTCGAGCCGACGTTACTGCAATCCTTCAAGCCCGGCCAGAAAGTCATCTTTGAAATCGCCGAAGAATCGGCTGGCGAGTTTGTCATCGTGCGCATCCAGACAGCAGATACCTTTCACGATCATTAAGCATTTGCCGGAATTGAGACTGAAAATCCGACAAACGCCAAAGGAGCGCCAATATGCTTAGAAATATCATCGAATGGTCGATCCGGAATGTTTTCCTGGTGCTGCTGAGCACGGTCTTTATCGTTGGCTGGGGAATATATTCAGTATGGAAAATGCCGATCGACGCGATTCCGGATCTGTCCGATGTGCAGGTCATTATTTACACGGAATATCCCGGTCAAGCGCCGCAAGTCGTCGAAGACCAGGTGACTTATCCGCTCACCACCGCCATGCTGGCCGTGCCGCGTGCCAAAGTTGTACGGGGCTTGTCGGCATTCGGCGTGTCGTTTATTTATGTCATTTTTGAGGACGGTACGGATATTTACTGGGCGCGATCGCGCGTGCTGGAATATCTGAATTTTGCGGCAAATCAGCTACCCCGGGATGTGCGACCAGCGCTAGGCCCGGATGCCACCGGCGTCGGTTGGATTTATCAATATGTCGTCACCGCCAAGGATCGCACGCTGGACGAATTGCGCACCATCCAGGACTGGTTCCTGCGCTACCAGTTAACGACCACGCATGGGGTATCGGAAGTCGCCAGTGTCGGTGGGTTTGTCAAAACCTATCAGATTACGGTCGACCCGCGCCGCCTGCAAGCGTATGACATTCCGTTGAAACGCATCACCGAAGTCATCGCCGCCAGCAACCGCGATGTCGGCGGGCGCGTGATTGAATTGGCCGAAACCGAATATATGGTGCGTGGCCACGGTTATTTGGGCAGCATCAGTGACCTGGAGAATCTGGTGGTCAGGGCACATGCCGGTATGCCGGTATTGTTGCGCGATATCGCCCGCGTAGAACTGGTTCCCAGCGAACGCCGCGGCATCACCGAACTGAATGGCGAAGGCGAAGCGGTATCCGGCATTGCAGTGGCGCGCTATGGTGAAAATGCGCTGGATGTGATTCATGATCTCGAAGCAAAAATAGACCAGATCAAATCCGGCTTGCCGCAGGATGTTTCGGTTGAGTCGGTTTATAATCGCTCCGAGCTGATTCACCGCGCTATTGCGACGCTGAAAGAAGTATTCATCGAGCAAATCGTCATCGTAGCGCTGGTTTGCGCGATATTTCTGATGCATGCACGCAGCGCGCTGGTGGCGATCATCATGCTGCCGATCGGTGTGCTGATCGCCTTCATCGCTATGGCGCAACTTGGCATCAATTCCAATATCATGAGTCTCGCCGGTATTGCGCTGGCGATTGCGGAAATGACCGATGCCGCCATCGTCATGGTGGAAAACGCGCACAAACATCTGGCGCGGCTCAGGCCAGGCGAATCCCGCACCAATGCGGTAATTATCGCGTGTCAGGAAGTCGGCCCGTCGCTATTTTTCAGTCTGTTGATTATTACCGTGTCGTTTCTGCCGGTATTCGCACTGGAAGCGCAGGAAGGGCGCATGTTCCAGCCACTTGCTTACACCAAAACATTTGCGATGGCAGGTGCGGCAATCCTGTCCATCACGCTGGTTCCGGTGCTGATTTTGCTGCTGATCCGCGGCCATGTTCCACGTGAAGCGGATAATCCGTTGGGTCGTTTGATGATTCGCTGGTATCAACCGGTTGTCGCCGGGGTGATGCGCTGGAAAAAATCCATTCTGGTCATCGCATTGGTTGTGCTGGGCGCTACGGTTTATCCGGCGATGAAGCTGGGAACGGAGTTCATGCCGACGCTGAATGAAGGTACGTTGCTGTACATGCCCGTCACGTTGCCGGGAATCTCCGTGACCAAAGCGGCGGAAACCATACAGACGCAAAATAAGATTATCAAGAGTTTCCCCGAAGTCGCCTCGGTTTTCGGCAAGGCGGGGCGTGCCGATACCGCGACCGATCCGGCGCCATTGGAAATGACCGAAACCATCATCAATCTGAAACCGGAACATGAATGGCGACCCGGCATGACCATCGACAAACTGATTGCCGAACTCGATCAGGCATTGCAAATCCCCGGTGTTGCGAATGCCTGGACCATGCCGATCAAAAATCGCACCGACATGCTGGCAACCGGCATCCGTACACCGGTCGGCATCAAGGTGTTCGGCAACAATCTGACTGAAATCGAAACGCTCGCCCGGCAAATCGAAGTCGTCGTGAAAACCGTGCCCGGAACCGCCAGCGCGTATGCCGAACGCATCACCGGCGGTTATTACCTGGATATCGAACCGGATCGTCTGGCCTTGGCGCGTTACGGCTTGGCGGTCGGCGATTTGCTCGAAGTCATTTCGGTGACACTGGGCGGTGCCGTCATTACCACCACGGTAGAAGGGCGTGAGCGTTTTGACGTCGCCATCCGCTACCCGCGTGAACTGCGTAGCGACCCGCAAGCCATCGCAACGCAAGTGCTGGTGCCCGCCATGGGAGGCACCATGATTCCGCTCGGCCAACTGGCGAAAATCAAACTGGTGCAAGGCCCGCCGAGTATTCGCACGGAAAACGCGCTGCTGTCCGCCTACATCTTTGTCGATATCCGCGACCGCGATATCGGCGGCTATATCGCCGATGCGCAACAAGCCGTGCGCGAGCAGGTGCAATTTCCACCCGGATACTATGCAACCTGGAGCGGGCAGTTTGAATACATGCAACGCGCTACCGAGAAACTGAAACTGGTGATACCGCTGACGATTTTGATGGTGTTTTTGCTGGTGTACCTGAATTTTGGCCGCTTGACTGAAACGCTGATCGTCATGTTGTCGGTACCTTTTTCGCTGGTCGGCGGCATCTGGCTGATGGTTTGGCTCGACTACAACCTGAGCATCGCCGCAGTGGTCGGCTTCATCGGCCTGATCGGCATCGCCGCGGAATCCGGCATGGTCATGCTGGCGTTCATCGACCAAGCGCTGACGACCATTACCCAGCAACGCAAAGCGCTGGCCGAGAAAATCACGCTGACGGATCTGTACGAAGCTGTCGTACAAGGCGCCGTTTACCGCATCCGCCCAGTCATGATGACCATCGCCGGCAGCGTGGTCGGCTTGTTGCCGGTCATGCTCAGTACCGGCACCGGCTCCGAAGTCATGCGTCGCATCGCCGCACCGATGGTCGGCGGCATGGTTTCCGCGACAATCCTGACATTGATTATTTTTCCGGCGGTGTATGCGGTGGTGAAAGAGATTTCGATTCGGCGTGCGCTAAAAAACGGATAAATCACCACTTGCATTGCATTTCAAGCGCGGTAATGTTGCATTATGCTTAGAATATAGAGATAAGATTAGTGGATTTGTTTTGTGGCAGCTTGAAAATATGTTTTTACAATGGAATTCTTATACATTTCGATCCATGCACTTTAATAAAACGTGAAAATTCCGTCGCAGTATGGACTAAATATGAAGAAGAACAGCAAGATTAAGCAAACTCAAAAGAAGCTCAAAAAAACTCGAAAGCCGAGTACACTTAAAAAAAGGCAAACTGATCAGAATAGCTTGTCGCTCAATCCAGTGTTTCAAATGCTGCCCAATCCTTTTGCGGAACTTAACGATGAGCGACGGATGCAAGTTATACGTGAGCTTGCTGAAAATAGCGAAAGGAAATATCAGGAAGCTCTCACCAAGATAAGGCAGATATTAGTAAATTACGACCCAATTTCTATGCTATCCATCTTGGCTTCATATGGACTCACAGTAAGCGTTGGCAACAATGGCATTCAAGATAAAGATTGCGAACGAGAATTTCACCAATTCCAGCTAGAAATTTGCCAAGCTCTTGTTCTCCAAGTTGATCCGGAAATATTCCAATACCAACCTGTAACACCTGACATTGTTCAAGAAATATGGACAGCTCTTTCTGATCTTATGTCTGCAGGTCATTTTAGGGAGATTGAACACACTAACGACTTCTTATCAAAAGAATCTGCTATTAAGCAGGTACAACACATGGTGAGAGGCAACACCCAATTGGTTCGTAATTGGGGTTATTTCTCGCAAGTAAAGACTATTTCGCATGAGTTATACGGCGATTTTGATGGTCTTCTTGGAAAATCGAATGGCTTTAGCTGTAGCAATGTAATTGCTCTGTTTCAATTGCTCATTAATGAAATAGAACTTGCAAATACAAACCGCCTGCTATCTTTCCGTGATTTATACAAATTGAAAGATAAAGCAGAGTTGGTAATTAAGTATCATGAACTTATAGGCGCTTCTCCTGGTACAGCAGAGCAATTCATCAAGACTGAAAATTTTCGTTTAATGTCATTTAAAGAATTATTTTTCATGTTGATGTCTCATTATGATCTACGGCTTCATAAGCTCTATGAATTCTCTCCAAAATATTTGGCAGACAAACTTGAAATTGATGTAACTGCAACCAGAGGGATACTAGATTTCTTTTCGTATAAGCTGGGTGCCTTGAAAGGTGATGAAACTGAATATCTACATCTATCCAATCCCATCTGGTTACGCCCGATAATTCAAATTGAAGATGAAAAATATTTTTGTGCATTACCACAAGTGTTTTTTAGTTTTGTTTTACCCTCAGTAGACAGATTGGTTGAAAATATTGATCCAACCGCTCTAAGTAAACGACGCGCATGTTATCTTGAAGAGAAAATAGTCAAGATAATAAATAGAAGATTTCCTGAGGCCAATACTGTTTCTCAATTGAAGTGGAAATTAGGCAACGTCGAATATGAGACTGACTTGATTACATTTATTGATTCACATGCGATTATTGTCGAGGCCAAAGCAGGTAAAGTAAGTGCCCCAGCATTAAGGGGAGCTCCTGATCGTTTAAGGAAGCATATTGATGAGCTGCTTGTCTCTCCCAATATTCAATCCAAGCGCTTAAAGGAAAAACTAGAGGAACTTATAGCTCACCCGGAGATAAATGATGATCTTCGCAAGAAATTACCCGTGGATTTAAAAGATATTCACAAAATAATTCGCGTCTCAGTTTCTCTAGAGAGTTTTGGCTCTATCCAAGCCAATGTAGCTCAGCTAAAAGAAACCGGATGGCTACCTGAAACTTTTGAGCCATGCCCCACGATGAACTTGGCAGATTTTGAAATTCTATTCGACTTCCTAGAGCACCCTGTTCAGATTATTCATTATCTTGAGGCGCGCCAGGAATTGGAAGAAAGATTAGGGTATATGGGTGATGAGTTAGATTTAATGGGTACCTACATTAAAACTCTTTTCAATATGGGTGACATTGATAAAGACGTAAATCTAGTAATTTCCGGAATGTCTGCTCCACTGGATGCTTACTACAACTCAAAAGATGCTGGAATAATCATACCTAAACCCCAACCACTTGTTAGTTCTCTTTTTTCTAGGATTATGAATCAATTAGAAGAGCGGCAGACCCCTCGGTGGACGGAAATTGGAGTCATCTTGAATAAATTTTCTCCAGAAGATCAACGCAAACTATCCAAGATGATTGAAACACTAAAGGTGAGTGTTCAGAAGAACTGGATGTTGGATGATCATAAAAATATGGTTATCTGCGTGCCCCCAAAAGCTTCCCAGTATGCAATTTGCTATGTCATATTTAACAACAGTAATGCTGATAGAAGAAATGAATTTATCGAGAAAGCCGCAATTATTGGACTTGAGTCTGAACATGTGAAGCAATGTTTAGTGATAGCAAAGAACGTAGACGACAATAATCTCGCATATCGCTTTATTGGACTGATGGAGTAATCTCTCTAATGTGCATTGCGCAGCTTTGTCAACGCTTGTGTGATCTAGGTGCCACAAGCCGCACCACGAAGATCGCCTTGCTGCGGGACTGGAGTCAGGCTTGCTCATACGACAGGAATCACAGCCTCACAGAGATTTTTCCGATGGAGCTACGATTAGTTTCTGTTAGTTTTTCTCATCTATTAACGGATGATAACTATATTCGCATCCATAAACTCGCCCAACGACTTTATCCAATCGGGTTGCTTAAAAAATGAAGCCGGTATTGTGGCCACCTGCTAGAAATAGCTCGTCTTGTATAATCATCATACGATCGAATGGATCGCGGTAAGGCCCGGGCAAACTACCGGCACGCAAAGCGTGATCGGAAGTAATGTCGAGCAGCGTAAACCCCTGGCTGATCAGGCATTCATGGAAGCTCGTAGCAACATCCTGAGCCCCCGGTAATTTACCGATACGCACTTTGGTGGCAATTTCTCAAGCGGATGCCGCACTGACCAAAATACGGTGCTCGGTCGTTTCGATCCAGCTGCGAGTTGTCAATGATAAGTGTTCGTCGCCGTCCAGCAACCTAAGCAAAGTGTGCGTATCCAGCAAAGCTTTCAATTATTGCTCCCAAGCTGCTAATTCTTTGTTCGGCAATGGTTCGAAAAAAGCTTCGGTGACCGTAGCCTTGCCCCGCATTGCACCAAACTGCCGCTTGTGCGGCGATGAAATCACTGGCACCAGTTTAACACAACAGGATTCTTACCTTTGGCAATCACTACCTCTTCGCCCGCACAGGCTTGTTCAATAAGCTGAGAAAGATGTGTTTTTGCAGTATAGATCGTGTAGGTTTTCATGCAGTTAAGCCGTACTTGACTGAGAATAGTTGGTCAAAATTATACGATTTGTTGTTAGTTACAGCAATGTTACTGCATGTGATGGCGGTTCCACTTGAGTAGGATGCCACTAAGCGTAGTCGGTAAGTTGGGATAACGAGAGGAATCCCAACATCCATCTCACACTAGCAGGCTGTTGAAAAACTTTTTTGAGACCGCCGATACAAGGCAAAAACAGGTGAGAAAGCGCAGTTTATACTTAATAAATGAGCATTTTGAGCCTGTTTTAACACCGTAGCGGCAACGCAGATAGTTTTTCAACGGGCCTGTTAATGTTCATGAAGTGTTCATCTGAATGGATGCATAGTGGCAGGCATCAATTTGCGAAGCGAGGTTTAATCATGAACAGTAAATGGATCGTGGGGGGATTGGGTATTATAGTTTTGGTTGCCATCACATCGGGTTGTGTGTCCGTTGGAGAGCAGAGCCAGAGCATGGTCAATTATTGTGACAAACTTGGTCTAAAACGTGATTCCTCTAAATTTTCAGATTGTTTGGGACGACTGAATCAACAAAATGGTGTTTCGGAACAATGCCTAAGGGATTTTCGTTATGGCATTCCTTATAATTATGAAAAATGCATAAACCGTAGGCTTCGATAAAGAACTCGGCCGCAAGCGACCGAGTTTTAGAAGAGGGGTAGTTGCCCAAACCTCTCTTCCATTTCATCCATCACTTTGAGTTGATTTTGTACATACTGACGAATAACCTCCTCGTTAGCAT
>WBZX01000748.1_pt1 | contig 27762 bp, 20 predicted proteins | sample 5204211 | NCBI WGS metagenome assembly WBZX01 (sample SAMN12344362, study PRJNA552823) | activated sludge metagenome | biome: Activated sludge suspended growth; feature: Nitrification reactor; material: Wastewater; isolation source: activated sludge from nitrification reactor of wastewater... | reverse complement strand
CTTCTCCTCCTCCTGCTACTTTATGTTTACATGGCCTTTTTCTATTTCAATCCTTCGGCCATCGCTGATAGAAATTTTATCCATACTGATGTCATTGGCTCAACACCCACAAAACCTGAATTCCTGGAAGCCTTGAATAATGCAAGGGAAGCATTCCTTACAAGGGATTACAAAACGGCTATTTTACTATTTGAGTCTATAGGTACATCAGACTCCATTCAAGATGCGTACACCAGATGGCATATCCTTCTTGCCCAACTGGCCCTGGAAGGGCCAACACCAAACTGGAAAGCGGGTATGGATATTTTTTCAAGGGAAGCTCCCGAGCCATTCGCATCCCGGGCCGGTCAACTCTCCTCCCTTTTTGATTCCTGGACGTACAAGTTCTTTTATGTCCGGATGAGGGACAACCTGTCAGCGATAAAGCCAAAATTGATCTGATAGGTTTTGTGCAGGGTTGGTCGCCTAATTATACCCTTGTTAAGCTATTGTTAAACAAAATCCGGTTTTATAACAACCCGGTGTCCATGCCGTTTATTGATGTACCTATTCAATAAGCTGATGTAATTAACTTTTCAAATCACACTTTAAAAATTCAGTGATATTATGAAATCGTTTCTTTCGCTTACCCTCGCAGGACTTACAGGTGGATTGATTTGCTTTGGTGCACTCCACCTGACCCATCAAACCGGATTTGGCAATACGGATGTGCACACTGTTTCAGTATCGTCACCTGTCAATACAGGACCTGACTTTGCAGACGCTGCCGAAGTCGCACAAAAAGCCGTAGTGCTCATAGAAGCTGCAGAAAGTGCCCAGGCTGCACAACAGCGAAGGCGCACCCAGGATCCTTTCCAGGATTTTTTCGAACGTTTTGGAATGGATGGATTTGGCGGGCCAATGATCCGTAAAGGAGCCGGATCGGGAGTGATCATTTCAAAAGACGGATACATTCTCACCAACAATCACGTAGTCGATTTTGCGGATGAAGTATCGGTCAAGATGATAGATGGGAAAGAATACAAAGCCACTATCGTCGGAAGGGATCCAAGTACCGATCTCGCGGTCATCAAAGTGGATGCAAATAACCTGCCCACCCTCGAATATGCCGATTCAGATAAAGCCAGAGTGGGTGAATGGGTGCTGGCGGTAGGAAATCCCTTTGAATACCTGACCTCAACGGTTACTGCCGGGATCATCAGCGCCAAGGGAAGAGACCTCAATATCATCCAGGGATCCAAGACGATCGAACAATTTATCCAGACCGATGCGGCCATTAATCCGGGCAACAGTGGGGGTGCTCTGGTCGATGCAACCGGAAAATTGCTGGGTATTAATACTGCAATTGCCTCACAGACAGGGAGTTATTCAGGATACTCCTTCGCTATACCGGTCAATCTGGCCATTAGTATAGCAAACGACATTATGAAAAATGGGGAGGATATTGAGCGAACCTCTTTGGGGGTTGAAGTGTTTGTACTAAATGAAGAGTTTGCGAAAGAGCAAAAAATCGCGATCAGCGAGGGTCTTTTAGTAGATGCGGTGGTTGAAAACAGTGCTGCTCAATATGCAGGTGTACTGCCTAATGATGTCCTTGTGGAAATCGATGGGAAGTCACTCAAGACCTTTGATGACCTGAAGCAAAAAATAGATTTAGCAAAGGTGGGAGATTCTGTTCAGTTGAAAGTATTCAGGAATGGCAAATATGTTGATATCCCTGTGCGTTTAAAGAAAGGAACATAATACTCATCCTCAAGATATAGTTGGTTTTTCGTTTTGTTTTGATGCGCCTGTCTTAAAAGAAAGACAGGCGTTCTTTTTTTTACTTCCAGGTGAAGGAAGAGATCATCTGATCAACGTCTTTCTGGATGAAAGCAACAATTGGAGCCAGGCTGTCGGGTTGCACTTTTGAATCAAAATACAAAGCTGCTGTAAAGAAGTGATGGGTGGTATCGGTGACAAAGAAATGCATCGGTGAAGCTGCCGGTCCGGTCCACGTCAATGACAAGCCGCCTACTCCATGCGTATTGTGTATCGGGGCCTGTTCCATATAATTGGCCCGGGCATTGATCTTGCCGGCAATCGTAAATGCATCTTTTACAAAGTCATCATGCTCAGCCCTGTTATGCACCGGCAGATAGCTGCAGTGTATCCTTGCCTCGAAAGTGGGCATATAGATGTCAAACCAGCATGGCTTGTCCTTATCCCTGATCTCGGCATAAACAGGGAAATTGAAGGTAAAAGGACATCCATCGACATTATAGTCCTGGTATTTTTTTTCAGGATAGTCAATCCGGGGATAAGCTCTTGGCTTTGGGGCAGGTGCAGTTTCCCCGCATGATGCCAGAAGCATGATGAGGCTTGTGGTGTATAGAAATACTCTGGTCATTTGTCTATCTGGACTTTGATACGCTCAATACGTTTCGGTGATACCGACAGCACCGTAAACGAAAACGGCGGCAATACTATTTTCTGGCCGACGACAGGCATTTTGCCATTGAGGTCGAGAACTAGCCCAGCAAGGGAGTCGGCATCACCCTCAACCTCATCAAAACTGGTCTTATCGACATTCATCAGGCGACACACATCAATCAGCATCGTCTTGCCTTCAAATATAAATTCGGTCTCGCTGAGCTTGCGGTATTCAAACTCCTGGTCTTCATCAAACTCGTCCTTGATATCCCCTATGACTTCCTCAATGACATCCTCCATCGTCACCAGGCCTGATGTACCGCCGTATTCATCCACCACGATAGCCATATGCAGATGCTCGCGTTGAAAATCTTTTAGCAGGTCATTGATCTTCCGGGCTTCAGGAACATACAGGACTTCCTTGCGCACCAACTCCGGCCAATGGTGAGATGTGTCGGAGGATTCAATGTAGCCAATCAGGTCCTTGGCATAGAGCATCCCTTTGATATTATCCAATTGTTCTTCGTACACCGGGAGCCTGCTGTATCCTGCTTCTTTTACAATATCGAGCATTTCCTGTAGGGTCATGGCGGTATCGAGTGCGATGATATCCATTCTCGAGCGCATGATCTGCTTGACGGCCACGTCATTGAAACTGACTATGGACTTGAGCATTTCTGCTTCTATCTCGGAGTCTTTATCCCTGGCCACGGCGAGGTCAATCGCCTTGTCAATATCTTCCTTGTTGGCACCAAGCGCGCTTTCAGTACCAAGTTTCTTCTCGAGGGTATTGCCCCATCTGACCATGATCATATTGAGTGGGGCGAAGATGGTCATGAGGATATGGACCGGCCCGCTCATGAGCCTGGCGAATGCGATGCTGTTGAGGTTAGCATAGATTTTTGGAACTACCTCTCCAAACAAAACGAGCAGGAATGTTATCCCTACCACAGTTATCATAAACCCTAAAAAAGAAGCCCATTGATCAGGACTGAGCCATCCCATCGCAGGCCATGAATAGACTGTTTCTCCCCAGTAATAAAATGTTCCCTCAGGAAGCATGATCCTGAAGAGGTAGTAAGAAAGAATGACGATGGCAATATTGACCAGGTTGCTGGTGATGAGGATAGTGGCGAGGAGGCGCCTTGGTTTTTCACGCAACTTTAAGATTCGCGTCCCGGAACGATCATCTTCCTCTTCGATGTGCCTGAGCTGATTGCTATCAAGCGAAAAAAAGGCTACTTCAGAGCCATTGATCAGGGCAGAACACACTAAGAGAAAAAGAAGAAGCACAATTCCACCCGCCAGGCCCCAATGGACGAGCAATATCAATATAAGCGAATAGGGTTCTGTGTCCAAAGCGGGGTGATTAGGTAAAAGAGATCAGCTGATCAGAACGGGAGATCATCATCAGCTTGTTGTTCGCCACCTGATCCGGACGGTGTTGATCTGTCATGGCCAGAATCCTCCGGATGAAAATCTTCATCCTGGCCTCCGGGCCGCGAATCCTTGCGGTCCAGCACTCTAAAACTGTTGGCGACAACTTCTGTGACATATCGGTCATTGCCGTCCTTATCCTGGTACTTGCGGTGAGTCAGTTTACCTTCTACAAAAACCTGGCTTCCCTTTTTCAACTGCTTTTCAGCACGTTCTGCCAACCCACGCCATGCCACAACATCGTGCCATTCCGTAAGGGTCTGCCATTCCCCCTTTTTGTCACGGTAACTTTCATTAGTCGCAATGGAGAATTTAGCAACAGCAACATTTCCTTCAAGGTATTTGACTTCCGGGTCCCTGCCAAGATTGCCGATGAGGATGACTTTGTTGACCATTTTAGTGAGGATTGGTTTTTTTCAAACTGGATGGTAAAGATAAGGAAAATAGGAAGCAGAGGGCATAGCGCAGAGGGCAGAGGGCAAGTAGAAATTAATCATTTGATTAAAATATTTGTTTAATTTCCAAAATCAGGCATACCTTTGCTCCAGAAAAGCAAAAATGATGGCTAAGAAAGCTCTTATGACCCTTCCCCCAGATGTTTCAACAGAGGAGAAAATAAAGGAGGCCGCCCGTAAAGTGTTTACCCGAAAAGGGTATGCAGCCACCAGGACGCGGGATATTGCTGACGAAGCGGGAATCAACCTGGCATTACTCAATTACTATTTCAGGAGCAAACAGAAACTTTTTGAACAGATCATGCTGGAGAAAGTGCAACAATTGTTTGGTCACATCGCTCCTGTCCTCAATGATCATGGGAGCAGCCTTGAATACAAAGTCGAACAGATAGTCGCCCGGTATATTGATATGATCACGGCAAACCCTGATCTGCCCCTCTTTGTCCTCAGCGAGATCAGGAATCATCCTGAGCATTTCGCACAGACCTTCCAGGTAGGACAGTTGATCGAGCAATCTTCCTTTATCAAACAGCTAAAAGAGAGGAGGCCGGACATCCATCCGTTGCATTTTCTGATGAATACACTGAGTATGACCGTATTCCCATTTATTGCCATGCCCGTCTTCAAGGCTATCGGGGTGGCAGATGAAACTCAGTTTAACGACATGATGTCTGAGCGCAAATCGCTGATTCCGGTATGGGTCAAAGCCATACTCAACGCCTGATAAAATGAGTGGCCATATGCAGCAAATTGACTTTATCCAAAAAACAAACAAGATGTATAAGATCGCCGTTATGTTCCTTTCCATCTGTTGGTTGCCTGACATGACGACCCTCGCTGCTCAGCCGGATTCGCTGACGATAGAGGAATGCTATACCCTTGCCAGGCAATACTACCCAATAGCAAAGCAACGTGACCTGATCACCCGGAGTGAAACCTATTCCATAGACAATGCCACTAAAGGCAACCTCCCGCAGGTTAGCCTGTATGGCCAGGCCACATACCAGTCTGACGTACCCCATCTTCCAATCGACCTGCCGGGGACGGAGATCCCGTTCATTCCCAAAGATCAATACAAACTATACGGTGAAGTCACCCAGGTCATCTATGACGGCGGAGTAACCGGCATTGAAAAACAAGGGCATGAAGCCAGGGCCCGCGCCGAACTACAGAGCATCGAAGTAGAATTGTACAAGCTGAAGGAACGAATCAATCAGCTCTATTTTGGCATCCTCCTGATCAATGAACAAATCCAACAGGTATTCCTGCTCCGCAAGGATATTGAACTAGGGATAACGAAAACCAAGGCTGCTATTGAAAACGGCACTGCGCTGAAAAGCAGCGTTGCCGTGTTACAGGTTGAACTACTCAAAAGCCAACAACGCAACATTGAACTTGATGCCACCCGTCACGCCTATTTGGAAATGCTGGGCCTGATGATCAATCAAACGATAGGTGAGCATACAGTCCTTTCAACTCCCGTTGCCATCACCCCTGATCAGGAAATACGTAGACCGGAGATGGCATGGTATGAGTACCAACGCCAAAACCTGACGCTCCGGAATGATATCCTCGATTTGCGAAACCGTCCGAAAATCAGTCTTTTCCTGCAGGGAGGATTGGGCAGGCCCGGGTTAAACATCTTTGATGATGCACTCAAGGGGTACTATTATGGTGGGCTGCGTCTCTACTGGCCCCTTGCCGGATTCTACTCCGTCGGAAATGAAAAGGCTATGAACGAAATCAACCAGCAAGCCATAGATGTACAGCGTGAAACATTCCTGTATAACACAAACCTCCAGCTGCGGACACAAAACCATGAAATACTGAAACTGCAAGAGTTGCTCAACACCGACGATGAAATCGTAGCCCTTCGCTCTACCATAAAACAAACTGCCCTCAATCAACTGGAAGGCGGGGTCATCAATACCAATGACTATCTCCGGGAAGTCAATGCAGAAGACAATGCCAGACAAACCAAACTACTCCATGAAATACAATTGCGCCTGGCTCAATATAGCTTACTGACCACCTTAGGAAATTAATAATCAACTACGCCGAACAATAATCTCTTCCAATGAAGATACTTTCCTATACATTCATCTTGGCCACGTTTATCCTTGCCTGTCAAAAAAAGGAAAACCCATATGATGCTTCGGGCACCTTCGAAGCTATCGAAACCATCATCCCCGCCAATGCGTCCGGCATTCTCGAAAAGTTCAATATTGTCGAAGGACAGGTGATTGACAGCGGAATGGTGATCGGTTATATTGACAGCACACAACTCTATCTCAGAAAGAAACAATTGCAGGCGCAGATTCAGGCGGTACTGTCCAGGAAGCCCAATACAAGCAAACAACTTGCAGCCTATGAGGAGCAACTCAGGCAAGCTCAACATGAGCAGCAACGCATGGAACGGCTCGTCAAGGCTGATGCCGCTACGCCCAAGCAATTGGATGATGCTAATTCAATGGTGGTCGTCATCCAGAAACAGATTGAAGCCTTAAAATCCACACTGGTGATCACCAGTGCAGGGCTCAATGAAGATACAGGGCCATTGTATACACAGATCGACCAACTCAATGACCAACTTCGAAAAAGTAAAATCATCAACCCGGTCAGTGGAACAGTATTGATGACCTACATCGAAACCCATGAGATGGCAACACCAGGTAAGCCCCTGTATAAGATTGCTGACTTGTCTATCATCACCCTGCGAACCTATATCACGGGTGACCAACTGACTGGCCGTAGACTTGGAGATGAGGTGATCATATTGGTTGATGATACTGCAGGCACCTATAAAGAATACAAAGGAACTATTGAATGGATCAGCAACAAGGCTGAGTTTACGCCCAAAACCATCCAGACCAAAGATGAACGCGCCAATCTTGTCTACGCCATGAAAATCCGTGTTCAAAATGACGGCTTTCTCAAAATAGGTATGTATGGTGAAGTCAAATTCTAACTGATGTCCTCCGTCATCCTGGAACATATCAGCAAGACTTATGGAAAGGCCACTGCGCCTGCTGTCCACGACGTATCCTTTACAGTGAACCAAGGGGAACTCTTTGGGTTGATCGGTCCGGATGGGGCGGGTAAGACGAGCCTCTTCCGCATACTGACCACTTTGATTCTCCCGGACAATGGAAAAGCAAGTGTTGATGGATATGATATCTTCATGGACTACAAGAAAATAAGGAATACGGTCGGGTACATGCCGGGCCGGTTCTCCTTATACCAGGACCTGAGTGTAGAAGAAAACCTGAACTTCTTTGCGACCATATTCAATACTACCGTAGCTGAAAATTACCATCTGATCAAAGACATCTATGTGCAGATCGAGCCCTTCAGGAAAAGGAAGGCGGGAAAACTATCCGGTGGGATGAAACAAAAGCTGGCGTTGTGTTGCGCCCTCATACATCAACCTACAGTACTCTTCCTTGACGAACCTACCACCGGGGTGGATCCTGTCTCGCGGAAAGAATTCTGGGAAATGCTAGGCCGCCTGAAAGCATCAGGCATTACGATCATGGTCTCGACACCTTATATGGATGAGGCTACACGATGTGACAGGATCGCACTGATGCAGCAGGGCCACATCATGTCTATCGATACACCGGCCAATATCATGGCATCGTTTCCGGATCAGCTCTTTTCTGTCAAGGCTGGCAATATGTCTGCCTTGCTCAGGGCGCTTGACCAGTATGAACATGCAAAATCAAGCTATGCCTTTGGAGAATATACCCATGTAACCTTTGAGCACAATGATGGGAATGAAGAGGATATGAAGAATTATCTCACAAGTAAAGGATTGACCAATCTTGAGGTGATGCCTGCTGATGCCACTATTGAAGATTGCTTTATCCGTCTGATAAAAAACTGATATGCTGGATACCGTCATCAGGACAAATAAGCTCACCAAGCACTTTGGCCAGTTTGTCGCAGTCCATGAGATAACATTTGACGTAAAGGAAGGCGAAATATTCGGCTTCCTGGGTGCCAACGGTGCCGGGAAGACAACAGCAATGAGAATGCTCTGCGGGCTTTCGATCCCTACATCCGGCGAGGCTTCGATAGCAGGCTATGATATCTATACGCAGACCGAAAAAATAAAACATCACATCGGCTACATGAGCCAGAAGTTCTCGCTGTATGATGACCTGACTGTGATGGAAAACATTAGATTCTTTGCAGGGATCTATGGATTGAGTTCAGCACGCATCAAACAAAAAGCAGATGAACTCATCAGTCAATTGGGCCTGGAGCAAGAAACGAAAAAACTTGTAGCCTCATTACCATTGGGTTGGAAACAGAAACTATCCTTTTCTGTATCGATCCTGCATGAACCAAGGATTGTCTTTCTGGATGAACCGACCAGTGGGGTAGATCCTGTCACCCGAAGGCAATTTTGGGATCTGATCTACCATGCGGCTGAACAAGGGATCACCGTATTTCTGACCACCCATTATATGGATGAAGCCGAATATTGCAACCGCATATCTATCATGGTTGACGGCAAAATTGCTGCATTGGATACACCGCACAGTTTGAAACAGAGATTCAAGGCCGCAAATATGGATGAGGTATTCTATCAACTTGCCCGTGGGGCACAACGCGCTGAATAGGCTGAAAGGAGATGAAGCAATTATTGTCATTTATCAGGAAGGAATTCAACCATATGCTCCGGGACCGGAAGACCTTGCTCATTCTCTTCGGCTTGCCTGTCGTCCAGATTCTCATCTTTGGCTTCGCCCTGACCAATGAAGTTAAAAACTCCAAGATACTTGTGGCAGACCACGCCAAAGACATCCTGTCGCAAAGCATCATCACCAAAATCGAGGCCAGCAGGTATTTTGATATAAGGGAATCCACACTTTCAATACCACGCATCGAAGCTGCCTTCAGGGAAGGGAAAATAAAAATGGCCATCGTAATTCCTTCCAATTTTCAACATGATCTGATCCATGGTAATCAAGCTGCCATCCAGGTCATCGTAGATGCTTCTGATCCCAACACTGCAAATACCCTCACCCAGTATGTATCCTCTATCATCCGGGATTACCAGGCAACGCAAAATGAGTTGATGGACATACCCTTGCGAATCACGCCGGAAATCAAAATGCTCTACAATCCTCAACTCAAAGGCGCGCCCAATTTTGTACCCGGGGTCATGGCGCTGGTCCTGATGCTCATCTCAGTCACCATGACAGCTATTTCTATTGTGCGGGAAAAGGAAAACGGGACAATGGAAATCCTCCTGGTTTCCCCATTCAGGCCTGTGTATGTCATTCTCTCCAAAGCCATTCCTTACCTCGTCCTTTCCCTGCTCAATATCACCAGTATACTGCTCCTCAGTGTCTATGCCCTCGACCTTCCGATACAGGGCAGCATAGTACTCCTCTTTGGCGAAAGCACACTCTTTATCATAACCTGTCTCAGTCTCGGTATCTTCATCTCCATCCGCACGGAATCGCAGCAAGTGGCGATGTTGATATCCATGATGGGGCTATTGCTGCCGACGATGATCTTAAGCGGATTTATGTTCCCGATCGAAAACATGCCGTTGCCACTCCAGTGGATTTCCAATATTATTCCGGCCAAGTGGTACTATATCATCGTCAAGTCGATCATGATCAAGGGGCTGGGCTTTATGTCCATCTGGAAAGAGACCGCAATCCTGGCGGGGATCACCTTGTTCTTTTTTGCATTGAGTCTCAGATTTTTTAAAATCCGCCTGGCATGAAGACCCTGATACACCTATTGCAAAAAGAATTCAGGCAGATATTTCGCAACAAGTCGATCGTGGCCATCATCATGGTCATGCCGGTAGTACAATTACTGCTCATCCCACTGGCTGCTGACTATGAAGTAAAGAATATCAACCTGTCTGTCGTAGATCATGATCACTCAGCATACTCAAGGAAACTCGTGCTGAAAATCACGGCGTCCGGGTATTTCCACCTGAAGGGAAATGATCTATCCTACAATGAGGCACTGGAGGATATCGGCAAGGACCAATCAGACCTGATCCTGGAAATACCTCAGGGATTTGAACGAAACCTGGTTCGTGAAAACCAGCAAAAAGTATTTATTGCTGTCAATGCGATCAACGGAACAAAAGGTGGACTAGGTGGAGCTTACCTCGCCAATATTATCAGTCAATTCAATGACGAAATACGGATGGAGTGGTTACCCTCGCAAGATGGTCATGCCATGTCGTCTATTGAGATCAATTCATCCAACTGGTACAACCCATCGATGAACTACAAAACGTTTATGGTGCCTGGCATCCTTGCGATCCTGGTCACGGTGGTTGGGGGATTTCTATCCGCACTCAATATTGTTAAAGAAAAAGAAGTGGGTACCATAGAGCAGATCAATGTCACGCCGATCAAGAAATACATCTTCATCAGTGGCAAGCTGATTCCGTTCTGGTTGCTGGGGAATGTCGTCTTTACGGTGGGGCTTGTGGTCGCAAGGGTATTTTACGGTATCGTCCCGGAAGGGAGCCTGTTTGTATTGTATGGGTTCATCTGGTTGTATTTGCTTGCCGTGCTAGGTTTTGGATTGCTCGTCTCTACCTTTTGTGAGACTCAGCAGCAGGCCATGTTTATTATGTTTTTCTTCCTGATGATCTTTATCCTGATGGGAGGACTGTTTACATCCATTGACAGTATGCCTTATTGGGCAAAACAAGTGACGAGATTCAATCCATTGGCCTACCTCATTGAGGTGATGCGCATGGTGGTACTGAAGGGAAGTGGTTGGAAGGATATATTGCCCCATGCGCAGATGATCGCAATGTTTGCCGTGGCATTGAATGGATGGGCGATATGGAATTATAAGAAAAGGACATAAATATGTGAAGAATGAAAAATGAAAAGTGAAAAATGCATTTATACCAAATTATTTAGGAAAATATGGTGTTATCACTCCAGAGTATATATTGAGGATATCTTTACATGAAGATCCTATGAAAAACGTTATTCTGATATTCATTCTCCAGCTAGTCATTATCACAAGTGCCTATCCACAGGTCGTCGGGCTTTGGAGAGTGGTAGATGACAAGGATGGTGTCGAAAAATCAATCGTACAGATCTTTGAGCAAAACAACATGTATTATGGCCGGATTGTCCGATTGCTTGAGACCTCCAGGAGAACCCATTGCGACAAATGCTACGGGGACCTGAAAGGTAAACCCCTGACTGGTATGATCATTATGTTTGATCTCGAAAAGACCCCCAAGGGAGGTAAAAACGGAAAGGTCCTCGATCCCGGTAGCGGCAATATCTATTCCTGCTCTATTGAGTTGGTTGGTCCCGACAAACTAAAACTCAGAGGATATCTGGGAGTGCCAAGTGTAGGAAAGACTTCTTACTGGAACAGGGACAAATAGCAGAGGGCATAGAGCAGAGAGCAGAGGGCAGTGATTTCTACTTTTCAATATTAGTTGCGGGAATGTGGATGCCTATTTAGATATTTGCGGCCTTTGATTTAGGAAAAGGAATAGTGAAATAATATGAAGCAAACGATTTTAACCGCCATTATAAGTATTGGATTGTTGATGAAGGCGGATGCCCAGGTCACCGGCATGTGGAAGATTACCGATGAAAAGGATAATGTTGAAAAATCCATAGTAGAGATTTTTGAGAAAAACGATAAATACTATGGCCGCGTAGTTAAAATCCTACCTACCTCTAAGCGCACGCATTGCGAGCATTGCCCGGGAGATCAGAAAGATAAACCCCTGGTCGGGATGATCATCGTGTCAGATCTCATCAAGAATGAAAAAGGGGGTACCGACGGCAAGGTTCTCAACCCGGCCAATGGAAAAACCTACTCCTGCTACATTGAACTGGTAGAGCCCGACAAGCTCAAAATGAGAGGATACCTGGGCTGGCCCACCTTTGGGAAGACGATGTACTGGAACCGTTTAAAGTGAAGAGTGATGCTTCGGCTACGCTCAGCAACCGGTGATAAAAAGTGAGCAGTGAGCAGTGAGCAAAAGATAAAGATTTTCTGTGGCTTTTGTGATCTCTTTGCCAGAAAAAAAAGGGGATTGGACTCAACAATATCATTAGCCTGAAACAACCACACTGGAAATCTGTTATTTCATCTATCACTAATTGATCAACATTGTGGATTGATGAAAAATCCAGTACTAACCTTATTTATCTCTTTTGTTTTTCTGACGGTTTCAAATGCCCAGGTGACCGGGCTATGGAAATCGACGGATCATATCGATGCGACAGAAAGATCTATAGTGCTCATCTATGAAAAAAATGGAAAGCTATATGGGCGGGTAGAAAAGTTGCTTCCTTCAGCCACGGTCACCCATTGTGCCGGATGTGAAGGGGAGTTGAAAAACAAATCACTTACCGGTATGGTCATCATCACCGATCTCAGCAAGAATGGTAATGCCGCTACCGGAGGTAAAATCCTTGACCCATCAAACGGAAAATGGTACTCCTGTGATATCGAGCTGGAGTCACCGGATATCCTCAAGGTCACTGGCTATATTGGCCTGCCCCTGCTTGGTAAAGCGATGTACTGGAACCGGGTTAAGTGATGCTTCGGCTACGCTCAGCAACCGGAGAAAAAAAAGTAGAGACGAGATCAATCACGTCTCTACTTTTTTATACCGCATCCCTATGCTCTATGCCCTATGCTCAAATGTTGAACTTGATGCCCTGAGCCAGCGGCAGTTCCTTGCCCCAATTGATGGTATTGGTCTGGCGACGCATATAGGCCTTCCAGGCATCTGAGCCGCTTTCACGGCCGCCACCTGTTTCCTTTTCTCCACCAAAAGCCCCTCCGATCTCTGCTCCTGAAGTACCGATGTTGACATTGGCGATACCGCAATCTGAGCCCGCAGCGGAAAGGAATTGCTCTGCCTCCCGCATATTGTTGGTCATGATAGCAGAAGATAGTCCCTGTGGAACATCGTTTTGCATCCGGATAGCCTCATCAAGAGTCCTGTAGGACATCACATATAGTATTGGTGCAAATGTTTCTGATTGGACGATGGGCATATCATTGGTGACTTCGGCAATGCAAGGAAGTACATAACAACCGCTACCATACTTTCTTCCTTTCAGCACACCGCCTTGTACAAGCATTTTGCCCCCTTGAGATTGAATAGCATCAAGGGCTTTCTCGTAATGATACACAGCCTGTATATCAATCATCGGGCCCATATGATTTTTAGGATCGAGTGGGTTGCCGATCTGAATTTGCTTATACGCCTTGACCAGTGCCCGGGTGACCTTGTCAAATATCGATTGATGGATGATCAGGCGCCTTGTCGTCGTGCAGCGCTGACCAGCGGTACCAACAGCTCCGAAAACTGCTCCGGTAAGGACGATCTTCAGATCAGCCTCAGGCGTGATGATGATGGCATTGTTACCTCCGAGTTCGAGTAATGAACGTCCCAATCTTTCTGCCACAGCAGCTCCTACGATCTTGCCCATGCGGGTACTTCCGGTAGCAGAAATCAAGGCAACGCGGGTATCTTTGGTAAGTAGTTCACCCACGCGGTAATCGCCATTGATGAGGGATACAATTCCTTCAGGGAGGTTGTTGGCCTTGAGTACCTCCTGGAAAATATTCATGCAGGCAACGCCACACAAAGGTGTCTTTTCGGACGGTTTCCACACGACTACATCGCCACATACCAGGGCGATCATGGCATTCCATGACCATACCGCCACAGGAAAATTAAAGGCTGATATCACGCCTACAATGCCTAGCGGATGCCATTGCTCATACATGCGGTGGCGGCTCCGCTCAGAATGCATAGTCAGCCCGTACAACTGGCGGGAGAGACCTACTGCAAAATCGCATATATCAATCATCTCCTGTACTTCACCATATCCTTCCTGGAGACTCTTGCCCATTTCATAGGAGACCAATCTTCCAAGCGGTTCTTTATGCCTGCGCAGTGCTTCTCCATATTGGCGAACAATCTCTCCACGCTTTGGCGCAGGAACCATTTTCCATGATTCAAATGCCAGTTGGGCAGCACGAATGACTTTCTCGTACTCCTTTGGTGTAGTATTGCTTACAGCCCCTATCAGGTGCCCATCTACCGGGGAGGGTGACGGTTGATAGTTCTTTGAGTTTGATGACTTGAGACCGGTAGAGGTTCCGTTGTTGAATTTCTTAATTCCCAGCTTCGTGAGAAAGCGTGTATCAATGGCCATGTCCTAGCGTGTTTAGTAATTAAAATGTTTCCTTCCGGAATCACCACATCCCATGGGTTGATTTCGGACTGCAAATATCGGTAATTGTTATGGGAAGGAATAATGCAAAGGCACAGCGCATCCTATTCTATTTTGCCCCGATTGGGCAAAACTGTTATGGTAGCAATCTGTATGAATTGTAGAAATCAATTCAATCCACCAATCCATTCAGTTAGAATGCATAAATATCAGGATATAAATTTTATCGGATCAGGCTGACCGAACCGCTATGGACAGGTGTGCCTTCTGACAATATCTGGTAGTGATACAAACCCGGTGCCCATGAAGACGTCTGGATGATGTGGTCAAGAGAGGTGATCTCCTTTGACGTGTACACCAGGCGACCTACCGCATTGAAAACCTTGATGGCAGGTTGCTCCATCTGAGGCAATCTGACAGTGAAGAAATTTCCGGCAGGATTAGGGAACACCGAAAAAGCAGACGCATCTACGTCTGTCGTGGCTGTAGTACCATCCTTGATGGTGATGATCTTAAAATTGTCAAAATAGAACCCATCAAGGTGTACAAATCCATCTGACACCAGGAGGAACCGTAATTGTATGACCTGACCTACATAGGAACTGAGGTCAACATTTTCAAGTACCCAATGGGCTTGCTTTCCGTCATAGAGGGGCTCTTCGTACAATTGGAAGAGAGATCCGAGTTTTGATTGCTCACCACAGAGATTTTCCCACGAATCACCATCTGTACTTGCCTGGAATACCACATAATCATAGTGATCTTCAATCTCCCACTTGGCCCAGAACTGTGCATAAGCAGTAGAAGTCTGCGTAAGATCAATTTGTTGGTTGAGCATGATCGCCTGGTGTGCATCAGGAAGATATGGCCCGATAGGGCTGTCTGTAATGGACATTGGGCCCGTCTTAAAGGTTTCGGTAGTTGCGCCCCAATGCTCACCGGCACTGGTATCCCATTGGGAGAGATCACCGTCATCGGCCACCAGCGTCTTGAAGTCAGCCCTGATCTTAGTGAGGGTATCCCTGAAGATATAATCACCTTGCTGGCTCACGATTTCGATCTGCGCCGATGAGCCATATTCGATCTGGTTATCTACCGTAAAAGAAAGATTCCGTTCGTGTGGTTCAAACTTTGCGAGATCAAGGATGAAGGGGGATGGCACATTGGAGATATGCGGACTCAGGGCATTGAAGGAAACCGCTACTTCCCCTTCGAGCAATCCATAGCGACTGAAACCAAGATCCAGTGGGTTGACACCGGGCTGGATAAACTGAGGCGTCTCGTCTGTGATTTCGACGAGGGAATTAACTAATCTGGCTGAAAGCAAATTCATCTGCAGCGTGGACTGGCAGAGAGGTATGATACGCTCGCGAATAGGGTAAAAGCCGTCGTCAGGATCACCTACTTCAGGGGTCATCGAATAAATGCCCTTTTCACCATACATCCAGTCATCAGAATCACCATTGGTGACGTACCCTACTGTCTCTGTACCGGTACCATACACGAAGCGATTGAGTTCGGTGATCAATTCGCCATAGCTTCTAAACAAGGTTGAATCAGGTGTAACTGAATCGTTATAACCCCATGGATAGACTAAAAGATCACCATATGAGTGATAGTTAAGGGCAATCTTGAAATCATGTGCATTGCAGAAATACTCCATGGCCTGGGTTTCAGGCTCAGAAAAAGGAAAAGGTCCACGATAGGTATCACTCCCTTCATAAGGTGAGGATCCTTCATCATCATAGCCCCACTCATATCCATAATTACGATTGAGGTCTACACCATCGAATTCCGGGTTGAAGGTGCCATCATTATCGTTATCCCGGAAGTTCTTACGAAAGTTGCGGGTAAAGGCATCATTGATGGCATCATAGCCGCCAACATTATAATTCATTCCGTCAGGATTGAGGACAGGAACGAAATAAAGTTCGGTGTGATCGAGGATTTGTTTGATCAGCGGATCATTGTCATAATTTTCGAGCAGGTACCACATGTAATAGATGGTCTGGCTGACACTGATAAACTCACGTGCGTGATGAAGTCCGGTGTATAGGATTTCAGGTTCATTTTCATCCACTTCCGGCTGATCCGATATTTTTACCCAGAAGATGCTGTTGTTTTGCCATGTCTTGTAATTTCCGATTGGCTTTCTTACGGAGATCAGATTTGGATACAAAAAGGCCATGATGTCGAGCTGATCGAGCACTTCAGGCATGGAGAAATATCCGCCTACATTTCCAAGCTCAAAGTTTTTTGGAATGATCTCATCAAATGTATGGTCCTGGCAATCCAGGAAGTTTTCACGGCGTGGCTGCTGCGCAGCTTCTTTACGATAATTGGAAAGATCAGGAATGTCTACAGTGTAGCGGATGCCGATTTGGTCAAAGCGCTTGAGTTGATAATCTTCAATTTCGGTGGTGAACGCGTTCCTGGTACCACCATGTCCGTGGGTCAGGTCTATTCCTGCTTTGGCCAGATCACTTCTCGTTTGTTTCTCATCGATTGGAAACGTTACCCTGGATAGCACTGACTGCGCCCCGACTGCCTGTACGAGGCAAAAAAAGGACAAGAGAATGAAGATTCTGAGCATGTACATAGGATCAATAAATCAATAAGGTGCCAGTAGGCGCCTGCAAAGTTAGAAAAATACCATTAGCCAGAAGTCCCCATTCGAGCCTTCAGGGCCTAATATGTAGCAAATGTATTCAATTGTTGATATATTACAAAATATTGTAATATATTATTTTTGCGTCAACAGCACTTTAGCGCATTTCACTTCAGCCCTTTTCTGAAAAATATATTACAAAATATCTTACTGTTTCACTTCCAGCAAGCTGCCCGCCGTCAGGAGGGCTCCCGGACTATTGTAGACTGCAGGCGCTGAGCATCCCAGAATCGTAACCTGTTGAGTTGTAATACTTCCCAGGTTGTTCAAACCACTACCCCTCTGTAGGTCGACGGTAACTCCATTAGCCAGGCCATCCTTGATGGTGATCCCATCAATCAGGGATCCTGTCATTCCTGCCTGCATGGTCATGACGTGGTAAAGGTTGTCTGTAGTAACCCCGGTGATTCCAATATCTCCGGTCAGGATGGTTGGGAAAGCTCCATATATCCGCTGCCCGATGGCTGTCTCAGTGCCTTCAAATCCCCCGTAAATACTTACCCCGGGTGGAATACTATAGCCATTATTCCTGCTGACCTCAGTATATGGCGAATATATACCATCTGCTATCCATATCTGGGAGACCGCGGGACAATGCGCTGCGCGGTCCAGTGCCTGCTCCAGCGAACGATAGGCATCTGTCCATGATGATCCATCCTGCAATCCTGTCGCATTCTTATCCACGTAACATATCCCGGTGGAGGAGCATATCGTATCGTAGGTGAGGACCAGTCTTGCTCCCTTGAGTGGATCGCCATCATAACTCCAGGCATCCCTGAGACCGCTTCCTTTCAGGGTGAGCACCATATCATTGCCATTGACCCACGAAGGCTGGTCGACTACTTGCTGGACAAGATGTCGTATATCAGGAGATTCATAGACCGTTCCTGCGGAAAGCCAGGGTGAAGGGGCCCATTGGACAACCTGCGTAGATCGTGGCCTCAGGGAGATATTGTACTTTGACGTGATAAAAGATGCTGCATCTGCAACCAGCTCTGATTGAAGCGTCCAGGAAGATGCAAGGGAGGATGTGCTTTTTGAAATCCACTGCATGCGCGCAGAAGCGATATAGCTTCCCTGTGGAACAGTGATGTTTTTAAAACGCCAACCAATCCTTTGCTGGCCATCATGCTCCGTAAGGGTCAGTGTCTCGCGCACTGGATTGACCGCTCCGTTATCCGGATGTTCTTCGGCATCATCATAGGCGCTACTGATCTGTCTCTCAATTGCACCGGTCCATTTAGTGACAGACGAGGTGATCCACCATTCTGACAATCCTGTTGTGCCCCACTCCGCGTAATATCCATTGTCAAAAGGAACGATCCCTGTTGAATCCAAAGCATACGTTATCACCTGTCCAGGGATGTCATTGCTGTAACTACCATCTTCATTGATCCCGGTATAGCGCAATGCTGCAAAGTCAAAACCATCCCTTGCGCCTACACATTGAGGGCACCCGGTCGCATTGACAAGATTGGTTGCTTCGTCTTTTGTAAAATAAGCCCGAAGCTGGATAGCTGTTGACGGTGGAATGGTACTGGTCAATACCCAATTGCGGGAAAGGAGGTAGAGGCTGTCAGAAAGGTGAAAATTACCTGCAGATTTATAAATAGAAACGGTGACATCACCGAGGTCCTGACCCTGGGGATGGATACTAAATACTCTTTGTCCTCCCTGGTCAACATGAACCCAGTTATTGCCGGATACAGGGACTGTCCATTGCATATCTACTCCTGTGTACAATGGCTTGCGGTCATAGACAGTGACCTGATCAATAGCGAGGCCTTCTTCTTCAACACCCACATCGCTTTGCAGCACCCATCTGAACTGTATTGTTGTATTGGTTACAGGAATAGCAATTCCTGTGGTAGTCCATTTCGATAATTCTCCATTCCATTGGTGGCCTGCATTATTATACCAGTTGACACCTGATCCTTGTGTCCCTAATTTTGTCCAGCTATTGCTACTACCTGTCCTGTACTCTACCCAGGCATAGTCATACCCTGTCTCGAGCTGGTATTGCAATGCAAAAGAAAGGTAAGGTTGTACAAGGCCTGTGATATCAAAGCAGGGGGAGTAGAGATAGGATGTTTCATCTGCATTGTGTGTACTATAGAGTGAAGTGGTCCATATTTTCTGCCCTTCTGCTCCCCTTGACATCAGTTGCTTGCCAGGTACGCCGTGAGCCCAGGATGATTTTATGCCCCCGGAGACATATCCTCCGTTGTCCTGTTCAAATCCTTCTACATAAGGATAGGTACTGATCATTGGCGTATGCAGCACCTGCAGCCTTGTTGTATCATTGAAATGAAAATCATCATCTGCACTGTTGACCCAAACCTTGAGGTCATAGGTGCCAGGTGCAGAAAAATCTGCCGGCGGTAACAGGGATACATTGATAGTACTAACTGCAGGCACCGTACCTACAAATGTTGAATACGTAGTGCCATTATTGAGCTTGTAGTAAGCAGTTGTATTGGTCACTGCGAGTGCGGAGGTATTGACAATCGTGATTTTTATAGTGTCTACACCCAGGTCACATGCGATCGGCACAGGTTGCAGTATAGCACCGACTTTAATATCCTTCTGTACCAAGTCAATGGAGAGGTCATCTATAGTCTGGCCATCTTCACTATTTAACTGGCCGGCAGAAGCATAGACACCGGCTGTAAACTTAATCTGGGTCGATGAACTGAAATCCTGCCCTGCATTAGCAAGTGCCGTAGAGAGCTGCAGGCCGGAAAGGTATTGCCACTGTCCTCTGACAGATGCATCATTGGACATATTGGCCAGCAGCACATATGGATCATTGTCATCGCCCCGGATGTAAATCGCTTCGTTGTTATTACTCTCTGTGTAGATTTCGTGGTGCATGGCATATAAACTCAGCCTTACATCATCAGTGCTTGCTGAATAATTATCCAGATTCAGGGTCAGGGTCAGATTGGCTGACTTGTTAGCTTGGGTGCGTATGGCGTCAACAGTCATCGCTCTACCTTCCGAATGACTGAAAGGGTCTCCTGCAAAAGATCTTACCCTGGCATTTGGCTGGAGATAGGCATCCCATGCAGCGAGTTGTGGCAAACCAATACTGCTTGCGATAATCGTTGCATCCGGGATGGCATCAAAATTTTCTGTCCATGGCAATGTGAGGGCTGGATTTGGAAGATGATGTATGATTTTAGTGATCGTATCATTCTGATGCAATGGATCGGAAGCATAAGTTACCCAGACCTTGAGGGTATACGTACCTGTGGCAGCCATGTCAGCCAACTTCGTAAAAGTATAATCCAGTGCAGTACCAGCATTGATAGTGCCTGGAAAAGCTTCTGAAAAAACAGGATTGTTATTGAGCAAATAGGACATCGTAAATCCTGAAGCGTTTGAGGTGCCTGTATTGGTAATCCGCACAGTCACGGGCTCTGTGGCAGTGAGTGTAGTAGAGGTCAATATTCTTCCGGTAGATAATGCTACAAGAGAATCAACTCGCAGATCACTACTCCATGCGCAGTTGTTACCACCATTGGCGGTCACTGACACTGCCCGTGCACGGAGGCCATTGACTCCAGATGTAAAGACTCCTGAGACAGTCACCCATACTGCCGTATCAGGAGGAAAATCATCAAGTACAATGGAGGTTGCTGAGGTGGTGTCTATTGCAGTAAGGATTTCATCCTTGATGGTATAGAGCCTGTAATAACTTGCTCCGGGGACCGCGCTCCAGCTTGGTTGGACATATCCTCTGCATGGAGTAGGCACTGTGAGCGTGCCGGGTGCAGCCATGATCACTGCATTTTGATCGGACACATCCTGCATACCGTTTGTTGCAGTGACTCTCACTTTTAATTGGTCTGTCGGTACATTGGGTGGAAACCATTCCTGGTAACGGCGGTTTGCGGGGATAGCTGAGGCGATAGTCGTCCATGAGCTTCCGCCATTGGTACTATACTCCGTGGTAAAAGTTGAGGTCCCTGTGCCAAATGCATCCCATCGCACATACTGCTTGTCATTAGGCGCAGCAGGATTTCCCGGCTTGTACACCTCCCCGCCGATAGGTCCCTGCACTGTGATGCCGGCCAGGCATACATCCCAGGAGAGCCAGGCCTTCTGTGGGCCCATCGGTACTTGATATCCCTTGACTACAAGTGTATATGTACCACTGACCGGTGTGGAGATGGTGACTTGTTCATAGTTGTTGATATGATCAGCCCCCGTACCCGCTGCATTGGCTACTCCCGATGGAGTATAATTGAGTTTCCAAGGCTTTACTGTATCCCCGGCAGGAGTTATGACTGTGAGGTCAAGATCGTTGACGAGTGTGACTGTTTCGAATGGGGCTGATGCAGGATCTGACCACATGAGCATGACATCGACCAGGCCGGTACCTGATGGTATGCTCATGGTCTTTGTGACTACATTTCCCTGGTCAACATTGACGGATGTATAATGGCCTGACTCCAGGATTTCCACCGCGCGAACTCCGTTGATTCTGCCAAAGCCATAGGTATAATCAGGACCGGCATTGCCCAGGTCCTCAGCGGCATTGCAGATCACATTCTTGATCAGTGCTGCATCCGGCAGGCTATCTGCATGTAGCTGACGATACCGTTGATAGAGTAATGTAGCGATGCCTGAGGTTGCGGGTGAGGAAAAGCTGGTGCCGCTATTACTTCCATATTGATGATTATTGATGGTCGTAAACCTTCCGGCTCCATAGGCCACGACTTCAGGTTTGAGACGGCCATCATCTGTGGGCCCTCTACTGGAAAAGCTTGCACTTGAATTGGCATCATCGTTGCCCACAGCTCCTGCAGTGAGTACATTCTTTGCAGGTTGATAACCGCCGGCGAGTGTAGCGTATCGCACCGGATATGGACTACAAGTCATACCACCTGAATTGGCTGCAGCAAAAACATGAAGCAACTGTGGATGTGCTGTGACCATAGCATCCAATCCGGCGCTCGTACCGTCATAGTCTCCGAAGTAGACGCAATCATCAAGGCTTGTGCCATAAGAGTTGTTAGTAAGGCTCAAGCCGAAATCGGTGATGTACTGAGGAGCATCCCAGAGGATGTCTGAAAAATTGCGAAGGATGACATTTGCTTTCGGGGCGTAGCCATATCCGTAAAACGGATCAATCAACCCAGCACCTGCTACGATACCTGATACCTGTGTGGCATGTTCGCTCTGGCTAAAACTAGACAAGTCGATGATAGCGGTCTTGAGGTCATCATGGAGGTTGAGCCTGCCTCCGTCTCCGATACCAATGGTTATTCCAGAGCCGTTGAGTCCCCTCGTGAGTATGGAGGTCAATCCCCAACCGCGTTCGCCATGATGAGCGCGATAGTTTACCTCTTCGTCATGAGGTATGCTTCCGATAAAAGATACCCATGGTGTATTCCTGAGTATCTCTGCTGAGCCCTCTTGTACCTCCACATCAATAAAGCCATAGGCATACATTCTGGTGTCGAGGATATTGATTTGATTGAGTTCCGCCCATGCAATGAGTTCGTCTTGCGTCATGCCTGGTGCAATGGTCAACCTGTATCTATTGTCGTTGCTGCGTGCTGACAGGTCTATGCCTACCTTATAATCAGGGTTGATGTTGAACAGCCTTCCTGCAACGATTTCACCTTGTGCCTTAGTCACCCTTACCCAATAGAGATGATTGTGCAAAGCATAAAGGATTTCCAATCCAGCTTGACTCAACTCGTTCCTTTCATCTAACGTGAGGACATGATCAGCCTGGTAGAACAAGTATTGAGTAGGAGTAACCTGGCGCGCACTTTGGTCAATAGGGAGCAAGAGAAAGTTTCCGGTTTTGAAAAAGATCGTTTGCTGACCTTCCATGGTGGATGCCATCCAAAGCATGAATGTTGCCAGGCTGATAATCCGGAGATGCCTGAGGTGTTTCATGTGCCTAAAAGTACAAAATAGCATAAAGCAAAGCGCATAGGTAAAAAGGGCCAGAAGATTAATTTATGATAGCACCTTGTTCGCATCAACCCTTATCCTGGTTGGTCAGAAATTTATTTTTCCTTTGAAAAATATAAATTCATCTATCTTTCGTCCAGATACATAAGATTTTTCGATGAGAATATCTGAGTCGAAAAACCAACAAATTATGATCCTCGGGAGTCCCTCTTTACGGAGGGATTCTTTTTTTCGGGTCTACTTGCTGGCCTTCCTGCTATATACATACTCACCTGTACTCCTTGCGCAGGGCGTTCAAGGCACGGTCGTTGAATCCTTCTCGAGGCAGCCGATTGCTGGTGCTATGGTTGTGATTTCCCTTGGGGATTCTACTGCGTATGAAGGATTGACTAATGAATCCGGCAGATACGAATTCCTAACAAATAAAGCCGGTCGCATCACGGTACATCTTACAGCAGAAGGTTTTACAGATTACAAAGTTTCGGATATCATGCTGGATGGATATACCACACAACATCTTGATCATCTCTTAGAAAAGGCATCTTTTGATCTGCCCGGTATCACTGTGACTGGAAGACAACATGAACGTGCTTCTTTTATCAGGACCATCACCCCGGATGACCTGCTGCAGATCGCAGGCAATTTTGAAGACCCGGTACGTATATCCCATAGTCAGCCCGGCATCGTGCAACTCAATGACCAGGCTAATCAACTCTCCGCCCGCGGCCAGGCCCCTATCTTCAATAGCTGGTACCTGGAGGGACTCGAAATCGTCAATCCGAACCATACCAGCAACGCAGGCACCTTGTCTGACCTGCCTACACAATATGGCGGCGGCGTCAATATGTTTTCCGCACAGACCCTTGGCTCCACAGACGTGTATATGGGGGTCAATCCACTCTCTGTAAATACAAACAGCGGGGCTGCCATCGACATGCACCTGCACGAAAGCGCCAAGCCCGAATGGAGAGCCAAAGCAGGATTGTTGGGTATGGAACTTGGAGGTGGAGCTGCTATAGGCGTAAACAGTATTCTTGACTTCAACCTTCGGTATAGTTTCACAGGAATCCTCACGAACCTGGGCGCAGATTTTGGTGGAGAGAAAATCAACTTTTATGATGGAGTGGTTTCGTTCAGGAACGAAGGGGCCATGCACAAGTTCAAGCTCTTTGCCTGGGCTGGCAGAAGCATCAATTCGTTTGATCACGTTGACCCTCCGGAAGACAGGGCACGTTACAAAGATTTTTTTGACATCGATTATGACAATGATATCCTTGGTGCAGGGGGCAGGTATGATGTAACACTAAGTTCAAAGGTTTTTTTACGCAGTGGATTTGCCTTTTCAACCAACCAAACCTCCTATCTCAAAAACGGTCAGTATGGCCCGAAGCCAGTTTCAGTTGACCGGCAAGGCACGGTAGATCTGATCTCCTCCTTTGCAGAAGTGACGATCGGGCATTCCTCACAGATTCATTCCAATGCAGGGCTTGAGTATACTAACAGGTCATATAAAGATGGCCGCTATTCCTTCAGCCCTTTTGGGGAAGAATCCATGCTACGACCTTACCTCAATACTACTATACAATTTGCACCTGAGTGGGAGATTGAAGTTGGGGGGGAGATACAACGTTCTTTTGAATATGATACGTGGATCCCAGGATATCGTGCAGCTTTAGGTTGGAAACCAAATGTTCGCCACACCATCACTGGCGGCATCAGGCATTCCGGTGGAGAGCCGCTGTATACCACATTAAACAGGGATACTAGAGTTCAGTTTGTCTCCGAGACGTATGAATTGGGCTGGGACTGGGCATTGGAAAGGCATAACCTTGGTCTCAATCTTTATTACCAGCAAATGCGTGATCTGAGTGTACTGGTCCTGGATGGCGCTCCAATCTATTTGGTAGACTATCCCTATGCTGTATTCAGCACAGATATTGATGGTGTTGATTCTCATGGCAAGGCTATGCAGTCCGGTTTCGAAGCACGGTGGAATTTTAGAGGTGCAAATGGCTGGAGATTCGGTTTCAACCAATCTGTGTATGACAGCAAGCGCGAACTCCTTCCATACAAACGGGAAAGCGGCCGATATGCCGGTAGATTTGCCACGCATTTCTACATCTCCAAAGAAATTATCCAGGTGCAGGGGGGTAAAAACAGAATCTGGAATTTCTCTTTGCGTGGATTATTGAATGGTGGGCTATGGGAAGTACAGATCGATGAGGCTACCTCGGATCAGCTTGAAACCACTTTCTATCAGTATCCTGGCCGCTATGATCTACATCTGCCATTGTATAAGCGGATCGATGCAGGCCTTTCAAGAACCATCGCCTATGGCAAGGTCCGCTGGCGGTATTCACTGGATATCCAAAACCTCCTCGGGCTGACCAATACGGCCTATCATTATTATGACCCATTTCTCAAGGAGGTCGTCGCCCAGAAGCAGCTTGGGATCATCCCCGTTTTTTCCGTTCAGGCCTCCTGGTAGACCGGTCAGTAGAAAATATTTCGCTGTAATCAGGAGGTTTGCTATTTTTAGGGAAACTAAAACCATTATCGCATCATGGATGACAAAACGAAATCAATTGTAGCACACATCACGCTGATCGGCTGGATCATCGCGCTGGTGATGAATCAATCTGACAAAGGAGCTAATACATCCTTTTATCTCCGTCAAAATCTTGGATTGTGGCTTATTGCCATCGCAGGCACTGTAGTCGGTATGTTAACTCTTAACATTATCAGTACAATCATCAGTGTTGCTGTCCTGATCCTTTGGGTCATTAGTCTGCTCGGAGCACTCAGCGGCGAACAAAAACCTACCCCGGTGGTTGGTGAGATGTTCCAGTCCTGGTTTAAGAGTATCAGCTAAGTGAGAAACTAGTAGTTAAATAGTTAGTAGTTAATAGGTAATAGGTAGTGAGATATCAATCTGATATTCACATCAATTACTCACTACTAACTATTAACTTTTAACTTACTTCCTGCTCTCCAGGTAAAACTCTATCTCGAGCTGACCTGAAAATTTTCGCTTGTAGTAGACCAGTCCTATATTTTTCGCATAGATTTCTTCCCCTGTCCAGGAGGAAGAAGTCCAGCCATCCTTTTCGGTTTCAAAGGTATCCTCTGTAAAAAACCTTACTGCAGGAACTGACTTGTTACCCATCATATATGGTACATTTCCGCCAAACCTGCGACGGCGCTGGAGCACTACATGGAGTGAGTCACCAGGTTGGAACCAATCAATATGGCTGAGCCATACCTTAGTCGAATCGCCCGGCTCATACGGAAACCGGTAAGGTGATATGATATTGGCTTTGATCTGGCGTTGTATCCGGGCGGTATCCCGGTAGAAAAGCAATAATGAATCCGTCACTATCCCGTTGTCTACTACCCTGTCGTATTGCCTCATGACGATATCTTTATTCAACCCATAATTGATACTTTCCAGGAGATTGTCTCCGATCTTGAGATGACGCCACACTTCAGGGTCTGCTGATGGCTCTTTCAGATTGCGATACGTATACTCCATACCTTCAACCGGGAAGTCATCTACCGGGAAATAATAGTCCGAATAGTTGATCGCTTCATATTCACCAGGTTTGCAAGACATGTTAAATAAAAACAAACACATGACAAATTGGCACATAATGCCCAATGTGGTACGGTATCTGATCATATCTTTACACTCTTAATTAGACCGCATAAAGTTATGTTTAAATTTTTCACCAAGTTATTTGGTTCCAAATATGAGCGCGATGTCAAGGAATACTCTCCTGTCGTCGAAATCACCAATGAATTTGCCGCTGAGTATCAATCGCTTACCAATGAGGCGTTGAGGGCCAAGACACTCGAGTTCAGGGAGCGGATCGCTGAATATCTGAAAGATATCGATCATGAAATAGCCAGCCTGAAGACAGAGGCTGAGGAGGATACCGACTTCTCTGTCAAGGAGGAACTCTACAAGGAGCTGGACGAAGCCATGAAAGAAAGGGATAAATCCCTGGAAGTGGTGCTGAAGGAGTTGTTACCTGAAGCTTTTGCGGTCGTCAAAGAAACCACCCGTCGATTTACTGAAAATCCAACCCTCACCTCAAAAGCTACCGATCATGACCGTGAACTGGCTGCCAAAAAGCCATATGTAACGATTGAGGGTGAAAATGCCATCTGGAAAAACGAGTGGAGTGCAGCCGGAGGTCAAATCAAATGGAACATGGTTCCTTATGATGTGCAGCTCATCGGTGGTATGGTGTTGCATGACGGTAAGATCGCTGAGATGGGCACAGGGGAAGGAAAGACCCTGGTGGCTACACTTCCATCCTACCTGAATGCGCTTGCCGGACTTGGTGTCCATATCGTCACTGTCAATGATTATCTCTCCAGGCGGGACAGTGAGTGGATAGGCCCCATCCTGGAGTTCCTGATGCTCAATGTCGATTGCATCGATAAGCATAAGCCTCACTCTCCTGAACGGAGACGCGCATACCTGAGTGACATCACCTACGGAACCAACAGTGAGTTTGGTTTTGACTACCTGAGAGATAACATGGTGCGTTCGCCGGAGGAACAGGTACAACGTAAATATCACTATTGCATGGTCGATGAGGTTGACTCGGTGCTGATCGATGATGCG
>WBZX01000745.1_pt1 | contig 27823 bp, 24 predicted proteins | sample 5204211 | NCBI WGS metagenome assembly WBZX01 (sample SAMN12344362, study PRJNA552823) | activated sludge metagenome | biome: Activated sludge suspended growth; feature: Nitrification reactor; material: Wastewater; isolation source: activated sludge from nitrification reactor of wastewater... | reverse complement strand
GCGCGACCCGCGCAGCGCCAGCCACAGCAGCAGCGCCAGCACCCACAGCGGCGAGAGCGCGATGGCACCCACCGCCAGCACCGCCACCAGCGCGGTGGCCAGCACGAGCACCGTCACCAGCAGCGCCAGCAGCAGCGACAGCGGCACGACGACGAGCATCACCATCCCCGCCAGCACGCCGGCGGCCACCGCCCACCACGCGGCTTCGCCGTGCGGCATCGTGACAAGCCGCTCGCCGTCGATGCGAATGTCGAGGCCGCCGAGGGCCTGGTCGAGCGTCGTGCCGAGCACGACCACGGCGCCCACCACGCCCGCGACGAAGAGCACGGCCACCGCGAGCAGCACCCACGGCCAGCGCCGCGGTCGCCTTGTCGCCCCGCCCGGCACCTCGGCCCCCTCGCGGCGGGAGCGGGCCGCGGCGCCCGGACCCACCTCGCCGGGCGACAGTGCCGCGCGGGTCGACGGGAAGGCGTGGATGTCGGCGTCGGTCATCGTGCCCATCGGGTTCCTCCTTGTCTTGTCGTCCTCGTTCTCGCGCGCTGGCCGCGCGCGGTGCACGTCATGGCCTCATGCGTTCGCGTGCCCCGGGCGCGCCGTCAGGCCTCGGTCCCGGCGATCGTCCGGTAGGGCACGGTGATCGTCACCACGGTGCCGCTCGGGCTGTTCTCGGCCACCGTGAGCGAGGCCTTGTTGCCGAAGAGCAGCTGCAGCCGCTCGCGGATGTTGGCCAGGCCCACGCCGGTGCCGGCGGTGGCCGCGCGGCCGAAGCCGAGGCCCGTGTCGGCCACCACCACCTGCAGCTTGCCGTGCACGATCTCGGCGCGGATCAGCAGCTCGCCGCCCTCGGCCTTGGGTTCCAGCCCGTGCTTGATGGCGTTTTCCACCAGGCTCTGGATCATCATCGGGGGGAACTCGGCCGACAGCAGGCCGTCGGGCACCTCGATGCGCACCTGCAGGCGCTCTTCCATGCGCACTTTCAGGATCTCGAGGTAGGGCCGGATCATGGTCATCTCGCGGCCCAGGTCGCGCGGCGCGCCTTGGCTGGCCTCGCGCATGGTGGGCATCGACGCGCGCAGCAGGGCGATCAGGTTGCGCTGCATCTGGCTGGCACGCGGCGGGTCGGTCTCGATCAGGTGGTCGATCGACGCCAGCGTGTTGAACAGGAAGTGCGGCTCGACCTGCGCCTGCATGGCCGCCATGCGGGCCTCCACCACCTGGCGCTTGAGCTGTTCGCTCTCGGCCACCTCGGTGGCCTGCGCGGCCTCGGCCTGCGCCGTGAGCTGGCGCTTGTAGGTCACCTTCAGGATCACCGAGCAGAAGATCCAGAGCAACGCCAGGTTGGGCAGCATGTCGCCCATGCTGGTGCGCGTGATGCGCGTGCGCAGGCTGGCGTCGCCGCCGCTGGTCAGCTCCTCGATGGCGCGCTCGGCGTCGCGCTTGGCTTCCTCGGCATCCTGGCGTGCCTGCTGGGCATCGACGCGGGCTTCCTCGATCGCCTCGCGGATGCCGCGCCGCGCCTCCTCGACCGCGCGGCGGACTTCTTCGCTCGTGGCGCCGGGCACCACGATCTGGATGCCCTTGTCGGCGGCCTCCCGTGCAGTGCGCTCGGCGTCCTCGGCAGCCTTCGCCGCCGATGCCGCTGCCGCTGCGGCCGACGCCGCGGCCGGCGCCGTGCGGGGCGTGATGCGCACCCCGTGCGCGCCGATGGAGATCTCCACCGACTCTTCGCTGCCCGGCCGGGACTTCTCGACGTGGATCAGGGGCTTGTCCGGCTGGGACGGGGCCTTTGGCGAGGCTGGCGGCGCCGGGGGCTTGACGACCACCTTGCGCGGCAGCGTCTCCACCTCCTCGGAGATGGTCCAGGTGAAGGGCGGAATGTCCTTCAGGATCGCCGTCACGATCAGCAGCAGCAGCGACAGCAGGAAGAACCGCTTCCAGGAGATCGACACCAGCCAGGTGGCATAGGCATGGAAGCCGCGCACCAGCGGCGCGAGGCGCTCGCCCCAGGTGGGCTTGGGCGCCGACGGGGGCACCGAAGGCGGGAACGGCGGGGGAGGCATCGGGGTGGTGGACATGGATCGCGTGCTCGGGCTTTGGAGAGCACTGTAGCGATCGGTCCCGCCCGACCGGCCGCCGGCGCGACCCACGGCGCCGGCGCGCGGACAGGCTGCACCGATGGCGGACAGGCTGGCCTGCCTGCGGGCCCGTCAGCCGGCGCGGCGCCACGCCGGGCCCCGGCGCGGCCCGGTCTCCCGGGTCAGGCGCGCGGGTCCGGGCGGCGCATGGTCGAACCGATCGGAGCGGTCCGCAGGGCGGCGCTCATGCCAGGAGGCTGCCCGCGGCGGCCAGGGCCACCACGGCCAGGGCGGCGGCCAGTGCCAGGCGCCACAGCAGGGCGCCGTCTTCCCTCGCGCTGACGCTGCGGCGCTCGACATGCGGCCAGGCGCGGGGCTCGGCGCGGTTGTCGTCGGGTTCGATGACGTTGTGCGGGGTCATGGTGACGGCGCTCCAGGGTGTGGACGCACTGTCCGGGAAGCTCCCCGACGCGTCATTCCCCCCGAAGGGGGAACCGGCCGTCAGGCGTCGTGCACCATGTCGGCGCGCCTTTGCAGCGCACCGGAGGCCACCAGCTCGTCCACCAGGCCAGTGCCCCAGGCGGCCACGCTGCCGTCGGGGGCGCCAAGCCGATGCCAGATGGCCTGTGCCAGCGGAGTGGCCGCCCACCAAGCCTGGAGCGCAGGCAGAGACTGCGCCTGCTCCTCGAGCAGGTGGTACTTCAGCAGCACCTTGGCGCCATGCCGCAGATGTCGGGCCGGGTCGGCGAGCCATGCGGCAAGCCGGCTGCGGGCCCGCGACAGGGCGTCGGCCACGTCGGAAAACGGAGCGCCGTGGCCCGGGACCACCAGGCGCGGCGCCAGGCGCTCCATGTCGTCGAGCACCGTTGCCACGTCGGCGAAGGCGGCCTCGCCGTCGAGTTCCGGGAACACCACGCCGAAGCCGTTGGCCCACAGGGCGTCGGCCGAGATCAGCACGCCGTCGCGGGCGTCGAACAGCACCAGCGAGTGCGGGTCGTGCCCGGGCGCGCCCAGGGCCGTCCAGCGCCGCCCGCCGACCTCGAACGACTCGCCCGGACGCAAGACGGCGTCGTGTGCGAATCGCTCCATGCGCTGGCCGGTGGCTCGGTAGGACAACGCGTCCTCGTCCCAGCGGGCGACGGCGCCGGCTTCGCCGGGCGGGATGACGATGGACGCGCCGAACTCGCGCGCCAGCGTGGCGTTGCCGCCGCAATGGTCCGAGTGCAGGTGGGTGTTGACCACGCGCCCCAGCGTTGCGCCGGAGCCCAGCGCGTTGCGCACCAGGGACACCGTCTGCGCCGCGTGCAGGCAGTGGCTCGAATCCACGAGCACGGCCGGCTCGCCCGGCAGCCCGTGCAGCAGCACGTTGTTGGACGACAGCCAGCCGCGCTCGAAGACCGCCAGGCCCCCGGGCACGGCCGGCGTCGTCACTTGTAGAGCACCTGCGGCAGCCAGAGGCCGATGGCGGGGAACTGGTACAGCAGCACGATGGCGATGACCTGGATGCCCATGAACGGCAGCATGCCCGCGAAGATCTGGTTCAGCGTGACGTGCGGCGGACTCACCCCCTTGAGGTAGAAGGCCGCCATCGCCACCGGGGGCGACAGGAACGCCGTCTGCAGGTTCAGCGCCACCAGCAGGCCGAAGAACAGCGGGTCGACGCCGAAGTTGTCCAGCAGCGGGATGAAGATCGGCATGAAGATCACGATGATCTCGGTCCACTCGAGCGGCCAGCCGAGGATGAAGATGATCACCTGCGACAGCACCAGGAACTGCGTCTTGGTGAGGTTCATCGACATGACCCACTTCTCGACAAGCTCCTGGCCGCCGAGCAGCGCGAAGGCCGCCGAGAAGATCGCGCTGCCGACGAACAGCCAGCACACCATGGCGCTGGTCTTGGCGGTGAGCAGCACCGACTCCTTGACCTCGGTCTTCAGGTTGGCCTGACGGTAGGCCGCCAGCGCCCACAGGCCCACGCCGATGGCGCCGGCGGTGCCCAGCAGCATCGGAACCGCAGGCGCGACGAAGCCCTCGTCATGCAGGATGAACCAGCCGATCGCGACCAGCGCCGGCAGCCAGAGCAGGAACCACAGCGCGAACACGCGGCGGCGTCGCTGCGCATCGATGCCGCCGCGGCCGGCCAGCACGGCGTAGATGGACGCCAGCAGGTAGCCGCCGAAGGCGCCCACCGCAGCCGCCTCGGTCGGCGTGGCCAGGCCCATCACGATCGAGCCCAGCACCGACAGGATCAGCACCACCAGCGGGAAGAAGCTGCCCAGCAGCATCTTGAAGATCTCCAGGCGCTGGAAGCTGAGCAGCGCATAGAAGCCCAGCAGGGCCAGCGCGCCGACGCCCGTGCCGATCCAGTAGCCGCGGGTGGCGGCCGTGCGTTCTGGCGCAGCGGTCGGTGCCGCAGCGTCGGCCTTGGCCGCAGCGGGCTCGCTGACGCCTTGCGCCGAGGCGGCGGGGGGTTCCTTGACGCCTTCGGCGCCAGGGGGTTCCTTGACGCCTTCGGCGCCAGGGGGCTCCTTCACGTCGGTCGAGCCGGGAGGCTCCTTCACGCCGCCGTCGTCGCCAGGCTCCTTCAGGCCGCCGTCGCTGCCCGGCTCCTGCAGACCACCTTCGGCCGCGGGGGCCGCGTCGCCCAGGGACTGCATCATCTCGGCGGTCGGTGCCTCGGTCACCTCGGCCGGGCGGGTGTTCAGGTGCCAGGCCATCAGGGACACCAGGCCGAACGCCAGCAGTGGCAGCAGCGCCACGCCGAGCTGGCGTCGCACGTCGGCCGAGGGCGCGCCGGCCACCCGGCCCGACAGGCCCTTGACCAGTGCCGGCAGCGCGAAGTTCGACACCGACGTCGACAACGCCTGCATCGTCGGCGGCAGCGGCACGAAGCGCTGCTCGGCAGACAGCGGCGGCATCAGGTTGGGCTTGATCTTGGCCAGCACGACGACGTAGACGACGTACAGGCCGGCCAGCATCAGGCCCGGGAAGAACGCGCCCGCATACAACTGCACCACCGACACGCCGGCAGTGGCGCCGTAGACGATGAGCATCACCGACGGCGGGATCAGGATGCCCAGGCAGCCGCCGGCGGTGATCGCGCCGGCCGAGATCTTGATGTCGTAGCCGCCCTTGAGCATCTGCGGCAGTGCCAGCAGGCCCATCAGCGTGACCACGGCGCCGACGATGCCGGTGGCCGTGGCGAACACGGCGCAGGTGAACAGCGTGGCCACCGCCAGCGAGCCCGGCACGCGCGCCAGCGCCAGGTGCAGGCTGCGGAAGAGCTTGTCGATCAGGTTGGCCCGCTCGACCAGGTAGCCCATGAACACGAACAGCGGGATCGAGATGAGCACGTCGTTGCCCATCACCTTGAACGCCGACTGCACCATCAGCGTGAGCGTCTTGCCCGAGTCGCGCCCGTAGGCGAGCCAGGTGAAGATCATGCCCATGCCCATCAGCGTGAACGCGGTGGGGAAGCCGAGCATGATGGCCACCACCACCAGCGCGAGCATCATCAGGCCGAGGTGGCCGGAGGTGATGGTGGACGCCGACAGCAGCATCACCGCCGTGCCGGCGATGATCAGCGCCATCAGGATGAAGCCGAACCAGAGTTCCTTGCGGATCTTCATTTCGTGGGCTCCAGCTTGACGTCTTCGGCGTGGACCATTTCCTTGAGCTTCTCGACGTCGACCTCCTCGACGTCCTGCTCGCGCGACGGCCACTCGCCGTCGCGGATGCACTGGATGCAGCGCACGATCTCGACGACGCCCTGCAGCAGCAGCATGCCGCCGGCCATGGGGATCGCGAACTTGAACGGGTACAGCGGCAGCGGCGTGGCCGAGAAGGTGCTCTCGCGGATCGCCAGCGACTCCTGCGCGTAGGTCCAGCCGGCCCAGGTCAGCGCCACGATGCCCGGCAGGAAGAACAGCACGTACAGGATCAGGTCCAGCGTGGCCTGCGTGCGCGGCATGAAGAAGCCGTACAGCACGTCGCCGCGGACATGGCCGTTCTTGGCCAGGGTATAGGCGCCCGCCATCATGAACAGGGTGCCGTACAGCATGATCTGCGCGTCCAGCGCCCAGTCGTGCGGGTTGTTCAGCACATAGCGGGAGAAGACCTCCCACGAGATCAGGCAGGTCAGCAACACGATGAGCCAGGCAAATGCCTGGCCCAGCCAGGTCGACGCGCGGTCGACGGCGAGCAGCAGGTTCTTCATGGGAGTCCTCGGGCAGCGGCTGCCGCGGCGCGATGCCGGCCGCGGCAGCGTCCCCTCGAAAGGGAGCGGCGGCGCCGCCCCAGGGGTGGCTCGATCAGGCCTTCTTCGCGGGAGCGCGGAAGTAGCGGTTCCACGCCATCTTGAAGTCGACCGTGTAGTCGTTCTGCCACTGGCCCGCGCGCTCGGCGAAGACCTTCTGGCTGTCGAGCACCTTCTTGAACAGCGGGTTGGTGCCGGCCTTCTCGGCGATCACCTTGTCCCACGCGTCGAGCTGGGCCTTGAGCACGGCGTCGGGCGTCTTGTAGAAGTTGATCTTGGCCTTCTTCAGCTCGATGTAGTCCTTCGAGTTGCGGTCGATCGCCTTCCAGCTCATGTCGGCGCTGGCGGCCTGCACGGCGTAGTCGATCACCGACTTCAGCTCGCCGGGCAGGGCGTCGTACTTGCTCTTGTTGAACAGGATCTCGAACTGCTCGCCGCTCTGGTGGAAGCTCTGCAGCATGCAGTTCTTGACCACGTCGGGGAAGCCCAGCAGGCGGTCGGACGAGGCGTTGTTGAACTCGGCCGCGTCGATCAGGCCGCGGTCCAGGGCCGGCACGATCTCGCCGCCGGGCAGCGGGTTGACGGCGGTGCCCAGTTCCTTGAACACGTCGACCGCCAGGCCCACGGTGCGGAACTTCAGGCCCTTCATGTCGGCCACCTTGGACACCGGCTTCTTGAACCAGCCCAGCGGCTGCGTGGGCATCGGGCCGTACAGGTACGACACCACGTCCATCGACAGCGACTTGTAGATCTCGTCGAGCAGCGCCTTGCCGCCGCCGTAGTTGTGCCAGGCCAGGACCATGTTCGGGTCCATGCCGTAGGCCGGGCCGGAACCCCACAGGGCCAGCGCCGTGTTCTTGCCGTAGTGGTAAGCCACCACGCCGTGGCCGCCGTCGAGCGTGCCCTTGTTCACCGCGTCCAAGAGCTGGAACGCCGGCACCACGGCGCCGGAGGGCAGCACCTCGATCTTCAGGCGGTTGCCCGCCATGTCGTTGACCTTCTTGGCGAAGTCCTGCGCGTACTCGTGGAAGATGTCCTTGGTCGGCCAGGTGCTCTGGAAGCGCAACGTGGCGGTCTGGGCGCGGCTGATGGACGGCGCGGCCAGCGCGCCGGTGGCGACGGCGGCGGTGGAGGCCGCCTTGAGGAACTTGCGGCGGCGGGGTGCGTTGTCGGCGAGGCTCATGGGGTCTCCTGAGTTGTTCGGGTAAAGCGACGCCTAAGCGAATGGCGCCATCGCGCAATATGGCAGGGGCCGCGTGGCCCTGCATCGGGATTTGCGCCTGCGTGTGGACACGGAGACGCCGTCTCGATATATCGGGTTAACCCTTGGGCTTGCGCCGCTCCACGGCATATCGCACCAGCGCCGCCGGGCTGCCCAGGTCGAGCTTGCGGCGCAGGTTGGTGCGATGCGTCTCCACCGTGCGCACGCCCATCGCGAGCCGCTCGCCGATGTCGCGGCTGGACAGGCCCTCGGCGATCAGTGCCAGCACCTCGCGCTCGCGCGGCGTCAGCGCGTCGCCGCCCTCGGCCGCGATGCCGGCCGACAGGTGGCGGCCGCCGGCCATCACGGTGCGGATGGCCTGCAAGATCTCGTCGGCAGGCCGGTCCTTGAGCACGTAGCCGCGGGCGCCGGCTTCCATCGCCTCGCGCACGTACTCGGCGTTGTCGTACATCGACAGCACCAGCACCTTCAGCGCGGGCAGATCGCGCACCAGCTGCCGGGTGGCCTCGATGCCGTTGACGCCCTTCATGCCGACGTCCATCAGCACCAGGTCGGGCGCGGCGCGGCGCGCGGTCTCCAGCGCCTGGGCCGCGTCGCCGGCCTCGGCCACCACGGCCAGGCCGGGCACGGCCTCCAGGCGCACGCGCAGGCCGTCGCGCACCAGCGGATGGTCGTCCACCAGCATCAGGCGCACGGGGCCGGGGTCGGGTGCAATGTCGCTCATGCGGAGGAAACGGTCATCAGGCCAGCGCCGAGTCGCGGAACGTGGCGCGCAGCACCGTGCCCTGGGCGCCCGATTCGAGCGCGAAGCGGCCGCCCAGCGACTCGATGCGCTCGCGCATGTGGGTCAGGCCCAGCCCGGTGCGCGGGGAACGCAGCACGGCCTGGGCATCGAAGCCGCGCCCGTCGTCGGCGATCTCGAGCTGCAGCGCACCGTCGCGCCGCGCCAGGCCCAGGCGCACTTGCGTGGCGCCGGCGTGGCTCTCCACGTTGCCCAGCGCTTCCTGGGCGACGCGGAACAGCGCGGTGGCCACCGCCTCGGGCACCTCGCCCGCGTCGGCGCAGTCCACCGTCACGGCCACGCCGCTGCGCTGATGCCACTCGTCGGCCAGGTGCTCCAGCGCGCGTGCCAGTCCCAGGTGGTCGAGCAGGGCCGGCCGCAGGTCGTGCGAGATGCGCCGCACCTCGCCCAGCACCTCGCGCAACCGCTCCACGCCGCCTTCGAGCGTGCTCGTCACGGCCGGGCTGGCCGGTGCGCGGCGCGCCTGGTCCAGCGCCGACTCGAACACGTACTTCACCGACACCAGCCACTGGCTGACGCCGTCGTGCAGCTCCCGTGCGACGCGCGCGCGCTCGTCCTCCTGGGACATGACGATCTGGCGCGCCATCGCGCGCAGCCGCACGTCGGCCTTGCGCTGCTCGTTCAGGTTCACCGCCAGCGCCAGCGCCACCACCGCCAGCGTGGTCAGGATGGTGATCGCGCCGATGCGCGACAGCGTGTCGACCACCGCGTCGGAGGTGGCCTCGGCGATGCGGCGCCGCGCGCGCTCGGGCTCGTCGACGTAGGTGCCGGTGCCGATCATCCATTCCCAGCCCGCGATGGGCTCGACATAGCCGAGCTTGGCTTCGGTCTGCCCGGTGCTCGGCCTTGCCCACTCGTACTCCACGTAGCCGCCGCCCGAGCGCGCCTGGTCGAGCAGCTTGCGGATCGGGTAGCCGCCCTGGCGGTCGCGCAGGTCCATCAGGTTGCGGCCCTGCAGCTGCGGCTGGCGCGGGTACAGCAGGTTGGTGCCGTCGAAGGCGAACACGAAGAAGTAGCCGTCGTGACCGAACTCCAGGCGCTTGAGGATCGCCAGCGCCTGCTGCTGCGCCGGGGGGTCGGGCATGCCGTCGCGCACCAGGTGCACGATCGAGCTGCGCGCCAGGTTCACGTAGCTCTGCAGCTCGGCCTTGCGCGCGGCCAGCAGCACCGGCTCCACGGCGGCCAGGTGCAGGCCGGCCAGCACCTGCGCGCGCTGCGCCACCACCCAGGCCACCGCCGCGCTGGCCAGCACCAGCGGCAGCAGCGCGATCAGCACCAGGGCCCAGCGCAGTCTCATGGCGGCGCGTACCGCAGCGGCCGCATCGCGGCGTGCAGCGCGTCGGCCTCGGCGGTGCCGGCCAGGCCGTGGCGCAGCGCGAAGTCCAGCGTCACCAGCGCGGCGTCCACCGTCATCTCGCCGGCGGCGGCCAGCGCCAGGGCGTCGTCCACCGGCCGCAGCGTCAACTCGGCCACCTCGCCGTCCTGGTTGACCGGCGCCGCGTCCGGCGCAAGCTCCAGGTCGAAGGCGTGCAGGTGCTCGTGCATGAAGCCCTCGGCGATGTCGCAGGCCAGCGCGATCACGCTGCCGGGCACGGCGCGGCGCACCGTGGCCGCGTCCAGCCCGGCTTCCTCGTGGCCCTCGCGCACCAGGGTCTCGAACGGGCTCTGGCCGTGCGGCACGCCGCCGCCGATCAGGTTGTCCAGCTTGCCGGGGTCGGTGGCCTTGGTCCAGGCCCGGCGTGCCACCCACAGGCGGGCCGGCCGGCCGTCGGCGCCGGCGACCCAGCCGTTGCAGTGGGCGCCGAAGGTGAGCGTGCCCCAGAAGCGCGACGACGCGCGCTCGATCAGCGCCAGCGGCGGCGTGCCGGGCGCGGCGACGATGGCGTAGGTCTCGTCGCGCCAGGCGCGCACCAGGCCGTCGGCGCGCAGCGCGGCGTTGACCTGCGCCAGGGCCGCGTCGCGTTCGCCCGGTGCGACGCGCAGATGCAGACCCTGCGCGTCCTGCGCGAACCACGCGGGCCAGCGCGACAGCGCGTCCAGGTGGTCACGAGCCACCGAGCCGACGCGCCTGCCGTCGATCAGGAAGGCCACGCGAGGCACCTCGCGGCAGCTCGCCGCAGCCAGCGCGGACCAGCGGCCGGCCGGCAATGGCGTCAGGGGCTGGGCGGGGTGCGCGGCGGCAGGCATGGCCGGGATGCTGCCATGAAGCGGACAGCCGCAGACCGGCCCGCGGCCTTTGGAGCCGGCCGCCGCAGGCGGACCCGCGGCAGATCAGGCCGCGCGGGCGGCGTCGGTGCCGGGCTGGCGCCAGCGCGCCATCAGCGCGTCCCAGCGCGGGCGCGCGGCGGCAAGGTGGCGAGCCTTGACGTGGCCGTAGCCGCGGATGTCCTCGGGGATCGAGGCGATCTCCACGGCCAGCGGCAGGGTCGACGCGTCGAGCCGCGCCAGCAGCTCGTCGATGCAGGCGCGGTACTGCACGATCAGCTCGCGCTCGGTGCGCCGCTCCTCGGTGCGGCCGAACGGGTCGAGCGCGCTGCCGCGCAGGCCCTTCAGGCGCGCCAGCCAGGCGAACCCGGTGCGCATCCACGGGCCGAAGGGCTGCTTGACCAGCTCGCCCTGGGCATTGCGGCGCGCGAAGGCCGGCGGCGCGAGGTGATGCACCAGGCGGTAGTCGCCCTCGAACATCGACGCCACCTTGGCCGTGAAGGCCGGGTCGGTGTGCAGCCGCGCCACCTCGTACTCGTCCTTGTAGGCCATCAGCTTGAACAGGTAGCGCGCCACCGCCTCGGCCAGGCGCGTGCCGCCCAGCGGCGCCTCGGCCGCGCGCACGCGCTCGACGAAGGCGCTGTATTGCGCCGCATAGGCGCTGTCCTGGTAGCCGGTGAGGAACTCCACGCGCCGGGCCACCATCTCGTCGAGCGAGGGCTTGCGCACGAACTCGATCACCTGAGCGGCGCGGTACAGGGCCTGCACCGATGCCAGGTCGTGCGCGCATCGGCGGCCCCATTCGAAGGCGGCCTTGTTGTTGTCCACCTGCACGCCGTTGAGTTCCATCGCGCGCATCAGCGACGCATGGGTCAGCGGGATGCGGCCCTTCTGCCAGGCGTAGCCCAGCAGCAGCGGGTTGGTGTAGATCGAGTCTCCCACGAGCTGCAGCGCGGCCTGCTCGGCGTCGAACGCGCCCACCAGGGCCTCGCCCACGCTGCCCTTGATGGCCGACTCGCACTGCGACGCGGGGAACTGCCAGTCGGCGTTGCGCACGAAGGCCGCGGTGGGCGTGGCGTGCGTGTTCAGCGCCACGAAGGTGCGGCCGGCCTGCATCGCCGCGAGCGTGTAGCGGCTGGCGCCGACGATGGAGTCGCAGGCGATGACCAGGTCGGCCTTGGCGGTGTCGACCTTGGTGGTGAAGATGGCCTCGGGCCGGTTGGCGATCTGCACGTGGCTCCATGTGGCGCCGCCCTTCTGGGCCAGGCCGCCGGCGTCCTGCGTCACCACGCCGCGGCCTTCCATGTGCGCGGCCATGCCCAGCAGCTGGCCGATGGTGATGACGCCGGTGCCGCCGACGCCGCCGACCACGATGCCCCAGGCCTGCTCGGCCACCGGCAGCGACGGCTCGGGCAGCGGCGGCATCGCCGCCAGGTCGCCCTGGGTCTGCTTCTTCGGCTTGCGCAGCTGGCCGCCCTCGACCGTGACGAAGCTCGGGCAGAAGCCCTTCACGCAGGAGTAGTCCTTGTTGCAGGTGCTCTGGTTGATGCGGCGCTTGCGGCCGAACTCGGTGGCCACCGGCTCGACGGACAGGCAGTTGCTCTGCACGCCGCAGTCGCCGCAGCCCTCGCACACCAGCTCGTTGATGACGACGCGCTTGTCCGGCTCGACCATCGTGCCGCGCTTGCGCCGGCGCCGCTTCTCGGTGGCGCAGGTCTGGTCGTAGATGATCACCGTGGTGCCCTCGACCTCGCGCAGCTCGCGCTGGATCGCGTCGAGCTCGTCGCGGTGGTGCACCGTGACGCCGGGCGACAGCGCGACGCCGTGGTACTTCTCGGGCTGGTCGCTCACGATCACCAGCTTCCTGACGCCCTCGGACACCAGGCTGGCCATGATCTGAAGCACCGAGTGGCCCTCGGGCCGCTCGCCCACGCGCTGGCCGCCGGTCATCGCCACCGCGTCGTTGTAGAGCACCTTGTAGGTGATGTTCACGCCCGCGGCGATGCTTTGCCGCACGGCCAGGATGCCGCTGTGGAAGTAGGTGCCGTCGCCCAGGTTGGCGAAGATGTGGCGGTCGGTCGTGAACGGCGACTGGCCGACCCACGACACGCCTTCGCCGCCCATCTGCGAGAAGGTGTCGGTGCTGCGGTCCATCCACACCGCCATGTAGTGGCAGCCGATGCCGGCCACCGCGCGGCTGCCCTCGGGCACGCGCGTGCTGGTGTTGTGCGGGCAGCCGGAGCAGAACCACGGCGCGCGCTCGCCGGTGCCGGTTTTCATGGCGGCCAGTTCGCGCTCGCGGGACTCGATCACGGCGATGCGCGAGTTCATGCGCGCGGCGATGTCGCTGCCCGCGGGCGCGAGGCCCAGCTTCATCAGCCGCTTGACGATCGCCTTGGCGATGATCGCCGGCGTGAGGTCGGCCTTGGCGCGCAGCAGCCACATGTCGCTCGGGTTGGCGCGACTCCACTCGCCACCGGTGGCGTCGCCCTCGGGCTCGTCGAACTTGCCCAGCACGTTGGGCCGCACGTCGGGGCGCCAGTTGTACAGCTCCTCCTTGAGCTGGTACTCGATGACCTGGCGCTTTTCCTCGACGACGAGGATCTCCTGCAGGCCCTGCGCGAAGTCGCGCGTGATGGTCGCTTCCAGCGGCCACACCACGTTGACCTTGTGCAGCCGGATGCCCACCGCGCGACAGGTGGCGTCGTCCAGGCCCAGGTCGGCCAGCGCCTGGCGCGTGTCGTTGTAGGCCTTGCCGCTGGCGATGATGCCGAAGCGGTCGTTCGGGCCCTCGATCACGTTGTGGTTCAGGCGGTTGGCGCGCACGTAGGCCAGCGCGGCGTACCACTTGTAGTCCATCAGCCGCGCTTCCTGCTCCAGCGGCGCGTCGGGCCAGCGGATGTGCAGGCCGCCGGCCGGCATGTCGAAGTCCTGCGGCATCACGATGCGCACGCGGTCCGGGTCCACCGACACCGACGACGACGACTCCACCACCTCCTGGATCGTCTTCATGCCGGTCCACAGGCCCGAATAGCGCGACAGCGCGAAGGCGTGCAGGCCCATGTCGAGGATGCCCTGCACGTCCGACGGGAAGAAGGTCGGGAAGCCCGCCGCCTTGAAGACGTGGTCGCTCTGGTGCGGCGCGGTGGAGCTCTTGGCCACGTGGTCGTCCGCGGCGATGGCGATCACGCCGCCGTGGCGCGCGGTGCCGGCCATGTTGGCGTGCTTGAACACGTCCACGCTGCGGTCCACGCCCGGGCCCTTGCCGTACCAGATGCCGAACACGCCGTCGTACTTCTTCGTCGGCGGATGCAGGTCGAGCTGCTGCGTGCCCCACACCGCGGTTGCGCCCAGCTCCTCGTTGACGCCGGGCTGGAACACGATGTGCTGCGCCTGCAGGTGCTTCTTGGCCGCCCACAGCGCCTGGTCGTAGCCGCCGAGCGGGCTGCCGCGGTAGCCGGAGATGAAGCCCGCGGTGTTCAGGCCCGCAGCCACGTCGCGCGCGCGCTGCAGCATCGGCAGGCGCACCAGCGCCTGCACTCCGCTCATGAAGGCGCGACCGCGGTCCAGCGTGTACTTGTCGTCCAGCGTCGCGCTTTCCAGCGCCTTGCGGACCGACTCGGGCAGAGGTGCGTTCATGCGCGGCTCCAGGGCACTCGGACGATCGCGGCAGTGTAGGAGCCTTGCCCGGGCAGATGGTTTCCTTCTTTGCCGCCGTGATATAGATTTAAGCAAGTTCCTTTCTCGGAAGCGACAGTTCACGAATCAATGCCGCCAAGAAGCACCAAATCAGGGAAGACCCGGGGCGCACCTGAGGCGCAGCCCGAACCCCATCCGGACGGTCTCGACCGCTACGACGTGGCCATCCTGGCGGCGCTGCAGGCCGACGCGCGGCTGTCCAACGCCGACCTGGCCGCGCGCATCGGGCTGTCGGCCGCGCCGACCTGGCGCCGCGTGCGCTGGCTCGAGCAGCAGGGCTACATCACCGGCTATCGGGCGGTGCTCGACCGGCGCCGCATCGGCCTGGGCGTCTTCGCCTTCGTGCGCGTGGACGCCGAACGCATCGCCGGCAGCGCCACCAGGGCGCTGGAAGAGGCCATCCGCGGCCTGCCCGAGGTGACGGCCTGCCACTACATCAGCGGCGCCGGCACGTTCGAGCTGCAGGTGATGGCCACCGACCTCGACGCGTTCTCGCGCTTTGCCACCGACACGCTGCTGAACCTGCCCAACGTCAAGGACGTGCACACCAGCTTCTCGCTGGGCGAGGTCAAGGCCGCCGGCGCGTTGCCGCTGGGCCATCTGAAAGGCGGGCGCTGAGTCGGCACTGAGTCGGCGCGGAACCGGCGATGCGCGCGGCGATGCGCGTGGCGATGCGGCCGGGCGCGCGCGCCCCGCGCCTTACAGTACGTCGATGAGTGCTGCCGCCCTGCCGCTTCGCCCGGCCCTGCTCGCGCTGGCCGTGGTGGCGGTGTGGGGCACCAACTTCGTCGTCATCAAGTACGCGCTGGCCGCGCTGCCGCCGCTGTGGCTGGCCACGCTGCGCTTCGCCCTCGCGTTCCTGCCGGCGGCGCTGTTCATCGCGCGGCCGGCCGTGCCCTGGCGCGCTCTGGCGGCCTACGGCGTGCTCATCGGCGCCGGCCAGTTCGGCCTGCTGTACCTGGCCATGCGCGCCGATATCACGCCGGGGCTCGCGTCGCTGGTGATCCAGACCCAGGTGTTCTTCACCATCGGACTGGCGGTGGCGCTGGGGCGCGAGCGCCTGCGCGCGGTGCAGGGCGTGGCGCTGCTGATGGGTGCGGCAGGGCTGGCCCTGATCGCCTGGCGCAACGACTCCGGTACCACGCCGGCCGGCCTGGCGATGGTGCTGCTGGCCGCCCTGGCCTGGGCGTGCGGCAACACGGTGTCGCAGCGCGTGGGCAAGGTGCCGATCCTCGGCTTCGTCGTCTGGTCGAGCGTGTTCGCGGTGCCGCCGCTGCTGGCGCTGTCGCTGCTGATCGACGGGCCCGCGGCCATCGCGGCGGGCCTGGAGCGCGCAGGCTGGGGCACCTGGGCCGCGGTGCTGTGGCAGTCGGCCGGCAACACGCTGTTCGGCTACGGCGCCTGGGCCTGGCTGCTGGCCCGCTATCCGGCCGCGACGGTGTCGCCGATGGCGCTGCTGGTGCCGGTGTTCGGCATGGGCGCGTCGGCGCTGCTGCTGGGCGAGGCGCTGCCGGGCTGGAAACTGCTGGCCGCCGGGCTGGTGATCGGCGGCCTGGCGCTGAACCTGCTCTGGCCGCGCGGAGGGCGCTGAACCGGCTGGCTCGGCGCGGGTGCGTTCGGCCGCGGCCGGGTCAGCGCGGCGAGGTCACCGCGGCCACAGCGCCCACACCCTCAGCGGCTGCTTCATTCGCCCGGCCTGGGCCTCGGCGCGCTCTCCCCAGCCCCAGAAGTAGTCGGCGCGCACCGCGCCGACGATGGCGCTGCCGGTGTCCTGCGCCAGCACCAGACGGCGCAGCGGCGTGGACGACAGCGGCTCGGTCGTGTCCAGCCACACCGGCGTGCCCAGCGGGACGCTGGCGGGATCCACCGCGATCGACCGCTCGGGCACCAGCGGAACGCCCTGCGAGCCGCGCGGCCCGAGCGCAGGGTCGGGCAGCGGCTCTTCGCGGAAGAACACCACGCGCGGGTTGGCGGCCAGCATCTGCGAGACGCGCTGCGGGTTGCGCCGCGCCCAGTCGCGGATCGCCGGCCACGACGCCTCGCCGGCGCGCAGCTCGCCCTTGTCGATCAGCCAGCGCCCCACCGACACGTAGCCGTGGTCGTTGTGGCCGGCATACGCCAGGCGCACCACCTGCACCCGGCCGTCGGGCTCGGTGACGCGCACGCGGCCCGAGCCCTGCACCTGCAGCAGCAGCGCGTCGAGCGGGTCGGCCACGTAGGCGATCTCGCGCCCGCGCAGCGCGGCCTGGGCCGCGGGCAGCGTGTCCATCTGGGCCCGCGTGTACCAGGGCCGGCGCTGCGCCAGGTCCGCCGGCGGCGCGTGCAGCGGCCAGCGGGCGGCGCCGCGCGGCACGCGGCTGGCTTCGATCAGGGGCTCGAAGTAGCCGGTGGCCAGGCCGTCGCCGGACGCGGCCGGGTCGAGCGGCAGCACGCGGTAGGGCGCAAGGCGCTGTTCCAGCCAGGTGCGCGCAGAGGCGTCGTCGGCGGGCGCGGCGCGCAGCGCGTCGGCGCACACGCGCTGCCAGGCGCGCGCCATCTCGGGCGTCAGCCGCTCGCAGGAACGCCGCAGCGCGACCCAGGCTTCGAGGGGGCGGTCGGCGCCCCAGCCCGGCAGGTCCTGCCAGGCCACGGGCAGCCAGCGCGAGCCGGCACGCACGATGGGCGCTCCGGCAGGCGGCGTGGCGCGTTCCGGTGCCGGCACCTCGTAGCGCGGGTCGGACGCGAGCAGCCCGCAGCCGGCCAGGGTGGCGGCGGCGAGCATCGCGGCGATCTTCGTGGCCGCGGCGCGCGCACGGTACGCTTGGCGCATGTGGTTGATCCTGCTCGAGGCGCTGGGTGCGCTGTTGATCCTGGTGTTCATCGTATGGTGGACCATGTTCTCCGGTCGACGCGAGGGCGAGCGGCGCGACGACGACGACGCGGGCTCATCAGGCGCCTGAACCTGTCGCGGGCCCGGTTTCCGGCCCCGATGCCGCCGACGGCGGCCAAAGGAAGCCCAGGGGCCTGCGCCACATGCGGCGCCGCAGCGCGGCGTGAATCACCTGGCGCTCCTTCACGTCGATGCCCTGCGACCGCAGCGCCGTGCGGAACGCGAGCCAGAAGCTCACGCCGACATTGAGCACGCCAGTCACGGCGATGCCCGCGACGCACCACCAGAACACCGGCTGCCACAGCAGCGCCGGCCCGAGCGCACCGAGCGCGGCCGCGAGCTGGCCGGAGGACAGCGTGACGTGGCGCACCTGCAGGCCGAGCCCGAGGAAGTCGGCGATCGCCGGCACCAGGCCCAGCATCAGGCCGAGCGAGATGTTGCCCGCCAGGCCCGAGACGTTGGCCCGCCACCAGACCGACCAGCGCTGAGCGCGCGGCCGGCCCAGCAGCGCCACGATGCGCGGGTTCCAGGCGATGGCGCTGTCCAGGCGGTGCAGCACGAATCGGTTCTCGGTCCAGCCGGCGACGATCGAGCTGGCGAACAGCAGCACGCCGGTGAAGGCCGCGAACAGCGCCGTCGGCCCGAGCAGGGTCAGGTCGTGCAGCACGTGATCGGCCGACGCGGCGCCCACCAGGGGCGCGCCCGCCAGCGCGTTGCCGGCCACCTGCGCGAGCCAGACAAGCGGTGCGCACAGCGCCAGGTTGCCCACGATGCCGGCCACCTGCGAGCGGATCAGGTGCACCACCTCGTCGACGAAGCCTTCCACCTCGGCCGGCGAGCGGGCGCCGCCGGCCAGCCGCAGGGCCAGCGCGGGTGCGGTCATCGCCGGCTGCTTGGTGGCCACGGTCCAGTGCAGCAGCATGACGACGACGAAGCTGGCCGCGTAGTTGGCACCGGCCCAGAAGCCGCTCCAGAACGCCGACAGGCCGAGCGCCATGACGGCGAACTTGCCGAACGTGGTGGCCGCGATCACCGCGCCACCGCCCGCGGCGCGCCGCAGCATGTCCCGGTATTCGGCTGCGTCGCGCGTGATGTAGTGCTCGCCGGTCTCGGCGCTGCGCTCGGTGACCTGGCGCGCCAGCAGGCGGTTGTGGCGCAGCCACTGCGTGCGCAGGCTGCGCGCGCGGGCCTGGGCCCCGATCAGCGTGCGCACGAGGCGAAGGCCCTCGCGCGGGCCGGTGGCCATCAGGGCGTCAAGCAGGTCCTCGATGCGCTGCGTGCGTTCGCGCAACTGGTCGCCGACGAACACCAGGTCGACCGAGACCCCGTACTCCTGCAGATGGCCCCGGATGCTGGCAGCGGCCTCGCGGCAGCGCGGCAGCAGCGCACGCAGGAAGCTGGCGGCCTGCAGCGTGCGCGGGGTGTCGGCGTCCTCCAGGGCGTCGCGCACGGCGTCGGTGGCGCGCGCGAGCTGGCCGAACGGGTCGTCCGCCAGCAGCGCCGGCTCCATGCGCAGACGCATGGCCGGCGCGAACGCCGCGGCCCGCACCGCGCTGACCAGATGCGTCATCGCGTCGAGCAGGCCACGACGCCAGACCTGCGGCTCGTCCGGCCGCAGCAGCGACACGGCGCGCTCGAGCGTGTCGTCGTCGAGCTCTGCCAGCCACCCGGCGTCGGTGTCCTCGAAAAGCAGTGGAAACAGGGCCCCCAGGTCGGCGGTGTCCGGCGTGGCCGGCAGAAGGCGCTGCGCCACGCCGCCGACCAGCGCAGCCGCCAGCGAGGTCCGTGGCGCCAGCCCCAGCGACGCCGGCAGCGACGCCAGGTCGACGTCGCGCCAGAACGCCTGCAGCAGCGCCTGCACGCGGGCGCGGTGCGCGCTGTCCTGGTCCAGCGCCTTGAGCAGCAGGCGCAGGCGCAGCACCGGGCGTGGCGTGGTGCGTGGCGCGTCGTCGGCCGTGGGCGCGTGCCGCAGCCATTGCATCAGGCGCGCCAGCCACAGGTGGCGCTCGGGACGGGTGGCGCGCGGGTCCGCCGCGTTGAGCAGGGCGCTGAGGTCCCAGGGGGCGGCGGCGGACGTCAGTGCGCCGGCCATCAGTGCAGCTGATCGGGGCGCGCCAGCATGAACTCGGGCACCGGGGCGTCGAACGGGTGCGCGTCCTCGGTCATGCAAAGGTACGTGCCGCGCATCGTGCCCTGGGGCGTGGCGATGCGCGTCCAGCTCGTGTACTCGAAGCGCTCGCCGGGCTTGAGCAGCGGCTGGTGCCCCACCACCGCCAGCCCGCGCACCTCCTCGACATGGCCCATCGCGTCGGTGACGGTCCAGTGGCGCGCCACGAGCTGGGCCGTGATGTCCCCGCTGTTGACGATGGTGACCGTGTAGGCGAAAGCGAAGACGCCCGCCGCGGGTTGCGATTGCTCGTCGAGGTACGACACCTTGACGCTGCAGCTCAGTTCGGGGCTCGACATGGGCGCGGATTCTAGAATTCGCCCCGATGAGCACCTTCCGCATTGCCCCTTCGATCCTGTCGGCCGACTTCGCACGCCTGGGCGAGGAGGTGCGCAGCGTGGTGTCGGCGCCGACTGGATCCACTTCGACGTGATGGACAACCATTACGTGCCCAACCTCACGTTCGGCCCGATGGTGTGCGAGGCGCTGCGCAAGCACACCACGGCGCCGATCGACGTGCACCTGATGGTGCAGCCGGTGGACGCGCTGGCCCAGGCGTTCTGCCGCGCCGGCGCCGACCTGGTGAGCTTCCACCCGGACGCGAGCACGCACGTGGACCGCACGCTGCAGCTGATCCGCGCCGAGGGCAGGCGCTGCGGCCTGGTGTTCAACCCGGCCGAGCCGCTGGACGTGCTCGAGTGGACGATCGACCAGCTCGACCTGGTGCTGATCATGAGCGTGAACCCGGGCTTCGGCGGCCAGAGCTTCATCGAGGGCGCGCTGCGCAAGATCGAGCGCGTGCGCAAGTTGATCGACGCGAGCGGCCGCGACATCCGGCTCGAGGTGGACGGCGGGATCAAGGTGGACAACATCCGCCGCGTCGCCGACGCGGGCGCCGACACCTTCGTGGCCGGCAGCGCCATCTTCGGCAAGCCCGACTACGCGGCCGTCATCGCCGCGATGCGCGCCGAGCTGGCGCGCTGAGCCCGCCGATGGCCAGCGCAGCGGCCGGCGGCCCGATCGAGGCCGCCATCGTCGACCTGGACGGCACCCTGGTCGACACCCTGGGCGACTTTGTCGCGGTGCTGGCCGTCACGCTGGCCGACCTGGGCCTGCCCGGCGTGACACGCGAGTTCGTCGAGCGCACGGTGGGCAAGGGCTCGGAGCACCTCATCCGCAGCGTGCTGCGCGAGGTGGGCGCCGACGCCGGGCTGTACGACGACGCCTGGCGCGCGTACCAGCGGCACTACCTGGCCCTGAACGGCCGCCACGCCGACGTGTACCCGGGCGCCGCCGAAGGGCTGCAGCGCCTGCGCGACGCCGGCTGGCGCCTGGCCTGCGTCACCAACAAGCCGCTCGCTTTCGCGCGGCCGCTGCTGGAGACCAAGGGCCTGCTGCCGTACTTCGGGCAGGTGTTCGGCGGCGACAGCTTCGAGCGCCGCAAGCCCGACCCGCTGCCGCTGCTGCGCACCTGCGAAGCCCTGGGCAGCGCGCCGGGGCGCACGCTGATGGTGGGCGACTCGGCCAACGACGCCCTGGCCGCGCGCGCGGCCGGCTGCCCCGTGGTGCTGGTGCGCTATGGCTACAACCACGGCGAGCCGATCGAGCGCGTCGACGCCGACGGCTGGATCGACCGCATCGACGAGCTGCCCGGCCGCTGGGCGCGGGCCGCCCGCTGACGCGCCGAGAGTACCGGGGCTCAGCCCTTGGGCTGGCCCAGCAGCGCGTCCTTGAGCTGCCAGTCGGCCGGGTTCGGCCCGAGCCAGATCTTCATCAGCGCGGTGAAGAACTCGGGCTCGCGGATCGGCTCGTGCGAGGCCTTCCCGTTGATCAGCACCACGGTGCCAACGCCCGGCGTGAAGTCCACCGAGAAGTTGTCGCCGGCCACGAGGCGCTTCTTGGCGGCGAACAGCTCGGCCATCCTCAGCGTGCCCGGGATCGCCTTGCCGAATTCCTCGCGCGTGGCGTTCTTCTGCATGCCGTCGGTGAACAGCTTGCCCAGCTCGTTGGCGTCGATGTCGCGCAGCATCTGGATGTGCATCCGCTTGGGGCCCTTGTCGGCGTAGACGGCGTCCGGCGTGCCGGCGCGGCGGCTCAGGTACAGGCCCGCGGTGTAGACCTTGAACACGGCCTTGTAGCGGATGCCGGCGCCGTTGAGCACCAGCGGCGTGTTGCCGAGATTGACCGACGGTCCGTAGGTGACGCCTGCCAGCTCCACCGGCGGCGGCGCCGCCGGGGTGCGGGCGGTGCCCTGGGCGAGCGCCGACCCGGCGGCGGACAGGGCGATGGCCAGCAGGGCGGCCTGGAAGGGACGGGAACGGGAACGCATGCGGACTCCATCGGCGCCTCGTGGGCGCGTCGTGTCTTGGGGGTTCGGCCGGGCCTGGCACAGGCCCGCACCGTCGCGAGGTCGGCACTCTGGCGCGGCGCGCCCGGCCTGTCCAGCCATGGAATTCACGCTGCGCGTGGCTGATACACTGCCCCGCGAATCATGAGCATCACTTCCCGCCGCCCGCTCGAGTCCAGGTCGCACGTCCGTGCCGGCCGGGGAGCGTGGCCCTGGCGTCGCGCAGCCTGACACCCCATCTGCGCCGGCTGGCGCCGTCCTCCCGGGACCGCCCGCCTTCCTGATCCGACGCCGAGAGCTGCCCCACGCCGGGCCCCGACGTACCGCAAGGACCACGAAGTGATCACCGAACTCGAATTCAAGAGCCTGGCTTCGCAAGGCTTCAACCGCATCGCGCTCATCAGCGAGGCCTTCGCCGACCTGGAGACGCCGCTGTCGCTGTATCTCAAGCTGGTGGGCCACCAGCCGCAGGGCTTCCTGCTGGAATCCGTGGTGGGGGGCGAGCGCTTCGGCCGCTACTCGTTCATCGGCCTGCCCGCGCGCACGCTGCTGCGTGCCACCGGCCAGGTGACCGAAGTGGTGACCGAGGGCCAGGTGGTGGAGCGCCATGAAGGCAACCCGCTGCAGTTCATCGAGCAGTACCAGCTGCGGCTGAACCCGGCCGTCAACAGCGGTCTGCCGCGCTTTTGCGGCGGGCTGGCCGGCTACTTCGGCTACGACACGGTGCGCTGCATCGAGCCGCGCCTGGCCGCCACGATCAAGCCCGGTGGCCTGGACACGCCGGACATCCTGCTGCTGCTGACCGAGGAGGTGGCGGTCATCGACAACCTGTCGGGCCGCCTGTACCTGATCGTCTGGGCCGACCCGTCGCGGCCCGACGCGTATTTCCAGGCCCGGCGCCGGCTGGGCGAGCTGGTGGACAAGCTGCGCTACAGCGTCACGGCGCCGCCGGTGCGGCGCAGCCCGTCGCACCCGGTGGAGCGCGACTTCGCCAAGGCCGACATGCTGCGCGCTTTCGACCGCGCCAAGGAGTACATCGCCGCCGGGGACTGCATGCAGGTGGTGATCGGCCAGCGCCTGCGCAAGCGCTACACCGAGAGCCCGCTGTCGCTGTACCGGGCCCTGCGCTCGCTCAACCCGAGCCCGTACATGTACTTCTACGACATGGGCGACTTCCAGATCGTGGGCGCGTCGCCGGAGATCCTGGTGCGCGAGGAGCGGCTGCCCGACGCGTCGCGCAAGGTGACCATCCGGCCGCTGGCCGGCACGCGGCCGCGCGGCGCCACGCCCGAGGCCGACGCGGCGCTGGAGGCCGAGCTGCGCTCCGACGAGAAGGAGCGCGCCGAGCACCTGATGCTGATCGACCTGGCGCGCAACGACATCGGCCGCATCGCCCGCACCGGCAGCGTCAAGGTGACCGAGGCCTTCGCGGTCGAGCGCTATTCGCACGTGATGCACATCGTCAGCAACGTCGAGGGCGTGCTCAAGCCCGAGGTGGGCCAGCTCGACGTGCTGCGCGCCACGTTCCCGGCCGGCACGCTGAGCGGCGCGCCCAAGGTGCGGGCGATGGAGATCATCGACGAGCTCGAGCCCGTGCAGCGCGGCATCTACGGCGGCGCCTGCGGCTACGTCAGCTTCGCCGGCGACATGGACGTGGCCATCGCCATCCGCACCGGCATCGTCAAGGACCAGACGCTGTACGTGCAGGCTGCGGCCGGCGTGGTGGCCGACTCGGTGCCCGAGAAGGAATGGGCCGAGACGGAGCAGAAGGCGCGCGCGCTGTTCCGCGCCGCGGAGCTGGTCGAGGAGGGGTTCTGACCATGCTCCTGATGATCGACAACTACGACAGCTTCACCTTCAATCTGGTGCAGTACTTCGGCGAGCTCGGCCAGGAGGTGCGCACGGTGCGCAACGACGAGATCGACGTGGCCGGCATGGCGGCGCTGGCGCCGCAGCGCATCGTGTTCTCGCCCGGGCCCTGCACGCCGGCCGAGGCCGGTGTGTGCGTCGAGGCGATCCGCCACTTCGCGGGCAAGGTGCCGTTGCTGGGCGTGTGCCTGGGGCACCAGTCGATGGGCGCGGCGCTGGGCGGGCGCATCGTGCGCGCCGGCGTGCCGATGCACGGCAAGACCAGCCGCATCCGCCACGACGGCCAGGGCGTCTTCGCGTCGCTGCCGCAGGACTTCACCGTGGTGCGCTACCACTCGCTGGTGATCGAGCGCGCCACGATGCCGGCCGACCTGCTGGTCACGGCCACGTCGGAGGACGGCGAGATCATGGGCGTGCGCCATCGCGGGCTGCCGCTTGAGGGCGTGCAGTTCCATCCCGAATCCATCCTGTCGGAGCATGGACATGCCATGCTGCGCAACTTCCTGGACGCCTACCCCGCCGCCACATGAAGCCGATCGACCTGCGCAGCGACACCGTCACCCGCCCGACTGCGGCGATGTGGGACGCGATGCGCGCCGCACCGCTGGGCGACGACGTGTTCGGCGACGATCCCACGGTCAACGCGCTGCAGGAACGCATCGCCGCCGAACTCGGCTTCGAGGCGGCGCTGTTCATGCCCACCGGCACGCAGAGCAACCTGTGCGGGCTGATGAGCCATTGCGGCCGCGGCGACGAGTACATCGTCGGCCAGATGGCCCATACCTACCGCTGGGAGGCTGGCGGCGCCGCCGTGCTGGGCAGCATCCAGCCGCAGCCGCTGGCGCAGCGCGCCGACGGCACGATGGATCTGGCCGAGATCGACGCCGCCATCAAGCCCGACGACGCGCACTTCGCGCGCACCCGGCTGCTGGCGCTGGAGAACACCTGGGGCGGGCAAGTGCTGCCGCCGGCGTATGTGGAAGCCGCCACCGCGCTGGCACGCCGGCGCGGGCTGGCCGCCCACCTGGACGGCGCGCGGCTGTTCAACGCGGCGGTGGCTTCGGGCGTGCCGGCACGCGACATCGCGCGCCACTTCGACAGCGTGTCGGTGTGCTTCAGCAAGGGACTGGGCACGCCGGCCGGCTCGGCCCTGTGCGGCAGCCGCGAACTGGTCGACCGCGCCCGGCGCTGGCGCAAGATGACCGGCGGCGCGATGCGCCAGGCCGGCGTGCTGGCGGCCGCCGCGCAGCATGCGCTGGACCATCATGTGCAGCGCCTGGCCGACGACCACGCCCACGCACGCCGCCTGGCCGACGCGCTGCAGGGCCTGCCGGGCGTGAGCGTGACGCCGCCCCATACCAACATCGTCTTCGTCGACCTCGCCCCCGACAAGCCCGCCGACATCGTGGCGCGGCTGCGCGCCCGCGGCGTGCTGGCCACCGGGCTGTACCGGCTGCGGCTGGTGACCCATCTCGACGTGAGCCGTGACGACATCGAGCGCGCCATCCCCGTGCTGCGCGACGTGCTGACCCAGGAGAGCTGACATGCCGATCACCGACACCGAAGCGCTGACCCGCGCCATCGACCACCGCGAGATCTTCCACGACGAGATGCTGGCGCTGATGCGCCGCATCATGGGCGGCGAGATGTCCGCGCCCATGATGGCCGCGCTGCTGATCGGCCTGCGCGTCAAGAAGGAGACCATCGGCGAGATCACCGCGGCGGCCCAGGTGATGCGCGAGTTCTCCACCAAGGTGGAGGTGGCCGACCGCACCCACCTGGTCGACATCGTGGGCACCGGTGGCGACGGCTCGCACACGTTCAACATCTCCACCTGCTCGATGTTCGTCGCCGCCGCCGGCGGCGCGCGCGTGTCCAAGCACGGCAATCGCGGCGTGTCGAGCAAGTCCGGCAGCGCCGACGTGCTGGAGGCCATGGGCGTGCCGCTGACGCTGTCGCCCCAGGCCGTGGCCCGCTCGATCGAGGAGACGGGCATCGGCTTCATGTTCGCGCCCAACCACCACCCGGCCATGAAGAACGTGGCCCCGGTGCGGCGCGAGCTGGGCGTGCGAACCATCTTCAACATCCTCGGGCCGCTGACCAATCCGGCCGACGCGCCGCACATCCTGATGGGCGTGTTCCATCCGGACCTGGTCGGCATCCAGGTGCGCGCGCTGCAGCGCCTGGGCGCCGAGCATGCGGTGGTGGTGTACGGCCGCGACGGCATGGACGAGGTGTCGCTGGGCGCGGCCACGATGGTGGGCGAGTTCAAGGACGGCGCGATCCGCGAGTACGAGATCCATCCCGAGGATTTCGGCCTGACGATGGCGTCCAACCGCACGTTCAAGGTGGAGACGCCGGCGCAGTCGCTGGCGCTGGTGCGCTCGGTGCTGGACAACGAGCCCGGCCCGGCACGCGACATCGTGCTGCTCAACGCCGGCGTGGCGCTGTACGCCGCCGACGTCGCGTCCACCATGGCCGAAGGCATCGAGCGTGCGCGCGAGGCCGTGGCCAGCGGCAAGGCGGCAGCCCGCATGTCGCAGTTCGTCGAGACCGCGCAACGCCTGGCCAGGACATGAGCGACATCCTCGATCGCATCGTCGCGGTCAAGCGCGAGGAGATCGCGGCGGCGCGCGCCGCGCGCAGCGAGGCCTCGCTGCGCGAGCAGGCGCAGGCCCGGCACGACGTGCGCGGCTTCGAGCGCGCGATGCGTGCACGCCTTGGCGCCGGCGCCGCCGCCGTGATCGCGGAGGTGAAGAAGGCCAGCCCGAGCAAGGGCGTGCTGCGTGAGAACTTCGTGCCCGCCGAGATCGCCGCCAGCTACGAGCGCGGCGGTGCTGCCTGCCTGTCGGTGCTGACCGACGAGCGATTCTTCCAGGGCAGCGCGGCCTTCCTGCAGCAGGCCCGCGCGGCCTGCGCACTGCCGGTGCTGCGCAAGGACTTCATCGTCGATGCCTACCAGGTGGTCGAGGCCCGCGCCATGGGCGCGGACTGCATCCTGCTGATCGTGGCCTGCCTGTCCGATGCGCAGCTGGCCGACCTGGAAGCGCAGGCGATGGCGCTGGGCATGGACGTGCTGGTTGAAGTGCACGACGGCGCCGAGCTGGACCGCGCGCTTCGGCTGCGCACGCCGCTGCTGGGCATCAACAACCGCAATCTGCGCACCTTCGAGGTGTCGCTGGACACCACGCTGGAGCTGCTGCCGCGCGTGCCCGGGGAGCGCCTGCTGGTGACCGAGTCGGGCATCCTGTCTGCCGGCGACGTGCGGCGCATGCGCGCGGCGGGGGTCCATGCGTTCCTGGTGGGCGAGGCCTTCATGCGGGCCGCCGACCCGGGCGTCGCGCTGGCCGACCTGTTCCGGTGAACCGGCTCGTCGAGCCGATCGGCCGCGTGCTCGACCGCGCGCCGAAGGCCTGGGCCGACGTGGTGCAGGCCTGGCGTGCCGGCCCGGACGGGCGCCGGCTGGAAGCGTTCATCGGCAGCCGGCAGGACGCCGGTGCGCGGATCTACCCGGCCGCCGTGCTCAAGGCACTGGAGCTGACGGCGCCCGACGAGGTGCGGGTGGTGATCGTCGGCCAGGACCCTTATCACCGGCCTGGCCAGGCCGAGGGTCTGGCGTTCTCGGTGCCGGAAGGCGAGCGCGTGCCGCCGAGCCTGCGCAACATCCTGCAGGAGATCCGGCGCGACATCGGGGTGGATCCGGCCGGGCACGGGCACCTTGGCGGCTGGGCCCGCCAGGGTGTCTTGCTGATCAATACCTGCCTGACGGTCGAGGAAGGGTGCCCCGGCGCCCATTCCGGCCAAGGATGGGAAGTGCTTACTGACGAATTGATCAAGACCATGGCTGGGTCAGATCGCCCCAAAGTGTTCATGCTCTGGGGGGCTCATGCGCAGTCCAAGGCGGCGCTGGCGCGCCAGTCGGGGCGGCACGAGGTGCTTTGCGCGAACCATCCGTCGCCACTGTCCGCCCGGCGCGGCCCGGCGCCCTTCGTGGGTTGCGGGCATTTCGGCGCGGCCAATCGGTGGCTGCAGGGGAGGGGGCAGGTTGCCGTGGACTGGTCATTGGGCCCGCAGGTCACTCAGGCACGGTCGGAACCGCGTACTGCCGTGTTATAGTCCCCGGTTCGCCGCGGAGGGGTGCCCGAGTGGCTAAAGGGGGCAGACTGTAAATCTGTTGGCTTACGCCTACGCTGGTTCGAATCCAGCCTCCTCCACCAGGCGAAAACAATTCGAAGGAAGACGGTGATCGGCTCCTCAGGCGGGAGTAGTTCAATGGCAGAACCTTAGCCTTCCAAGCTAATGACGCGGGTTCG